>Ga0114984_1000258_pt1 | contig 21136 bp, 20 predicted proteins | sample Shrwel1BS1Day1_FD_96987 | JGI IMG/M metagenome (GOLD analysis project Ga0114984, IMG submission 96987) | Subsurface microbial communities from deep shales in Ohio, USA - Utica-3 well 1 S-1-Day1 | ecosystem: Environmental > Aquatic > Deep subsurface > Shale gas/oil reservoir > Produced water/Flow...
AGATGGGGGTCCGTGAAGCCCACGAAACCGCGGAACGGATCCGCCACCGGGTCAGTGGCCAGCTGCATCCGATCAACGACGGCCCGACGGTTCCCATGACCATCAGCGTCGGCGCGGCGGTCTATCCGGACCACGGCGCCGATGCGGCCACCCTGTGTGCCGCGGCGGACCGTGCCATGTACGCCGCCAAGAGCCGGGGTCGGAACTGTGTGGTGATGGCGCCGGAGGCCGAAGCTGATCATAATGACCGGACGGATGCCCGGGGCTGAGTGAAACCAGTGACGCGTCTGCGGTTCCGCTTCGGCCAATGCCAGCAATGGTCGGGCTGTCCACACTACAATAAAAACAGTCCAGGATGTCAGAGTACCAGCCATGATCCCCATTGCCCGTCGAGCCCTGAATACTTCATTGATTGCCAAGGACCTGAGTTCCGTCACCAGCCGGGACGTTGCCGGTGAACACCCGGATACCGCCGGTATCAGCCGGGAAACCGTCGAGGCGGTCTGGCAGAGCGTCGAAGCGCTGTACCGTACCGGCGTCCACCCCGGTATCCAGGTTTCGGTCCGGCACCGGGGTCAGCAGGTGCTGCACCGGGCCATCGGCCATGCCAGTGGTAACGGTCCCCACGACGGCCGCGACGTGGTGCGGGTGCCGATGACCACCGACACCCCGGTCTGCTATTTCTCCGCCTCCAAGGCGGTCACGGCATTGTTGATGCATATGCTGTCCGAGCAGGGGCTGGTAAACCTGATGGACCCGGTGTCGTATTACTGCCCGGAGTTTGCCCGCCGTGGCAAGCGGACCATTACCGTTCACCAGATTCTTTCCCACCGGGGCGGGATTCCGGCCATTCCCAGGGAGACTCCCATCGAAGTGCTCTGGGACCGGGAAGAGATCTGGCGCATCCTGTGTCAGGCCCGGCCGGTGGAAGTGGACGGTGCCAAGGTCGCCTACCATGCAATCACCGGTGGTTTCGTGTTGCAGCGGGTGCTTGAAAAGGTCACCGGCGACACCATCGAGAACTACCTGGACAAGCACCTGCGCAAGCCCATGGGGATGAAGTGGTTCACCTATGGCATTGCGCCGGAGAATCTCAATGACCTGGCAGTGAATTACGCCACCGGTCCGACACCGCATTTCCCGGTGTCCTGGGTGGTGCGACGGGCCCTGGGCGGCGATATCGGAACGGTGGAGTCGGTGACCAACGACCCGCGGTTCCAGGAGGCGGTGATTCCGGCCGGGAACCTGTGCGGGACCGCCGAGGAAATGGGCCGATTCTTCCAGATGATGCTCAACGGGGGTGTCTGGAACGGCCGCAGGATCTGCAGCGAAATCACGGTCAAGCGGGCCATCCAGCAGTTCGGCTCCCTGCAAATTGACCGAACCATGCTGGTTCCCATGCGGTTCAGTGCCGGCATGATGCTTGGTGGCAATCCCGTCGGCCTGTGGGGGCCGAACAGCCGTTACGCCTTCGGCCACGTGGGCCTGATCAACAAGCTGTGCTGGGCCGATCCGGCCCGGGATATTTCCGTCAGCCTGCTCAACACCGGGCTGCCCATTGTCGCGCACCACCTGCCGGCGCTGGCGAAGTTCGTCTATACCGTGTGCCGGCAGTTCCCCCTGATTCCGGAGACCCAGCGGCCCCTGGTGGCTGCCTGATTACAGGGTCTGCACCTGCGCTTCGAGGATGCCGAGCACCGATGACAGCAGGTCCCGGAAATCGGTCAGCGTCTGGGTGCGCTGGATCACGTCCTCACGCTGTTCATCCAGCCGCTCCAGTTTTGGCACCAGGCGCCGCATGCCTTCGGTGATGACTTCGTAGGGATAGTGGTGGTCCTGGGTATTCAGCTTGTTGATCTCGGCAATCTCCTGACTGAGAACGCTGATGATGTCATATAGCATGTCTTTGTGCTGGATGCTGCCCGCTTCCCAGTAGGCATCGTCCAGTAGTTCCAGCAGGGACTGGTACTCGCGCAGTGTGTCGGCAATGGTGGTCTGGGTCATGGCGTGCTCGATTCATTGCGGGCCGGAATTGGCCGATTGAGAGATTTGGTGCTACAAGGAACTATAGCAGGGGATTCGTCGTGTAATGTGCTGGCCGACGTGGTCCTGCCCCGGGAAGTGTCAATAAAAGTGAAACTATATTCATTTTTATTGCAGGCTACCGTAGAAAGGGGCAGACTCTCGCTGAAAGAATATGGATTATTCATGACTCAATGGACGAGGCCGCAAATGGACAAGCCAGCTTCCCCCGAAAAACCCATCCGCCGGGCCGTCAGGCTCGATCAGCACGACAGTGTCCGCAGCCATGTGCGCGAGCGCATCAGCTCGGAAGTCGAGCACCTCGAACGCCGTATCGCCAGTCTTCGCCTGAGCCGGGCACCCCACGCCGATATCCTGATCTCGACCTATGAACGGTTGCTCGATCGCAAGAAAGGTTTTCTGAAGAGCTGGAACCTGAAGGACGGTGGCCCGCGCTGACGACTGCTTCAGATTCGTAGCCCGGTGTTTATGGTCTGGTAGCTGTGGGTCGAGGCATCCCGGTTCAGGCAGTAATCGGGATTGGCCATGAGTTCACCGGGATTGTCCGGATCCTCCACCCGCGGCGGCTGATCCAATGAAGTAAAGACCTCGACCCGTTGCTCGGCGTAAAGCATCCGGATTTTCAGGCAGTCGACCGTCTCGCCGGCAAACGGGAACTCCGGACCTCCGGTAGTGCCCTGATTGGTTCCAATGTCGGTGCCGTCGATATTGATGGTGTCCGTGTTCAGCCCCTCGTACTCACGAACAAACGCCATTTCCCGCTCGCCCTCAATCACAATACTGCCTTCGCTGTGCAGCCGGGCCTGGTCGTTGTAGCCCGTGGTCAGGAAATCCCGGGGCAGAAACTCGGTACCCAGGGTCGCGCTCGGCCGGGTGCTGCCTTCGGGAAAGGTGCCGGAGGAAACCCAGGTAAATACCCGGGTTACCCGGTTCGAGGTGTCAGGAGTGTAGACCCATTTGACGATGGGATAACGCCATTCATAGTCCGCCACTGGCAAACCTTCCTCAAACGCGCCCTGATCGGTGAAGCGGACAGACACATCGTTGGTGGTGTTGCTGTACTCGCCGGCTTCGCCGGCGTCGATCCGGGCACTGATATACTGGCGGGCCTCCACAAAGTTGGCGATCTCCCCTTCACCGATGACCCGGCGCATGAGATCCAGAGGGTTACGCACAGAGTTAATCGCTGGAGGTGTCGCGTCGTTGTAGATGATGGCGAAAAGCGCGGACAGCTGCTGGCGGATGTCCCTGGCCATAGCGCTGGCCTGGCTGCTTTCTGACGTGGCCGGCTCAACGGCCAGGGAAAGGTCGTGGAACAGGGTGGTGGACGTCTGTTCGGTCAGGGTGAAGCTGGAGAATACCGGGTCCACATTGGTGGCCGGATTCAACGCTGACGGGCCGGTGTCCTCAAGGCCACAACCGCCAAGGTTCACCAAAGCGAGGGAAATGACAGCGAAAATGCAGGAATGTCTCATTTCAGAAGGCCCTGAGATGCGTCACGGATGATTAACCGCTAAAGTGGATACGCGCGGGGCCCGCTTCGGCCCGAATGCTGACAATAAAACATAACACCGGCATCTGCCCTCGCGGAGATCACATTTTGCAGCAACGGCTCACAAACCTGGTTTCGGTCCCGGCCCTGTTGGCCTGGGTGTTGCTGGCGCTGGTTTTGCTGCCGTCGACGGTGACGGCTCAGGAACTGTGCCGCGACGGCAAGCTTGTGCTCGACCGTAACACCAGCAGCATCCGGAACCTGGGCAGTTGTGTCTCGTACCTGGAAGATCCCGGCCAATCCCTGACGTTCCGGGAGGTGCGGGCGCTGGAGCCCGGGGCTTTCACCCGCCATGAGGGCGGCGTTCTCAACTTCGGCTATACCGAATCCGCCTACTGGATCCGCATGGAACTGGTGCCCCGATCCGGCGCGGCCCGGACGGACTGGATCCTGGAGCTGGCGTTGCCTCTGGTGGATCAGGTCAATCTTTTCCTGGTACGTGACGGCGAGCTGGTGGACCAGCGCCAAGCCGGGTACCAGGACAACTGGCAGGAACGGGACCTGGCCGTTCCCAACCCGACCTTCCGCCTGAAGCTGGGGCCGGACACCGTCAACACGGTGTACATGCGGATTACCAACACCAATACCTTCCGTCTTCCCATCAGTCTCTGGCATCCGGACAGTTACATTGAAAAGGTGTCCGTGGACGAAGCGGTCCGAGGCGTCCTGCTGGGGGCGGTGCTGGCGATCCTGGCCTACAACCTGTTCGTCGCGGTATCGGTTCGTGAGCGCAGTAACGTCTATTACGTCCTGTACCTGGTCTCGGCCACCATCTTCATCTTCACCGAGCAGGTACATGGCGTGCAGCTGCTGGACAGCCGCCCGGTCCTGTTCAACAAGGAATACCTGCACTTCCAGATCGTACTGACCTGGTTCTGGGGCCTGCTGATGGCCCGTTCGCTGCTGGAGACCCGGGAACGTTCCCGGGATCTGGACCAGATTGTCCGCCTGTGCCTGTATTCAGTCGGGGCCACCTTCGTGCTCTGTTTCTTCCTGCCCTACCATGTGGCCATGGAATGGATCGTGCTGGGCTCCATTCTGCTCAGTATCATCCTGATCGTGGTCAGTTACCTGTCCTGGCGCTACTACAACCCGGCGGCGCGGTCCTATTTCTTTGCCTGGACCCTGGCCCTGGTCGGGTTCGGGATCTATGCCCTGACCGTCATGGGTTACCTGCCGCTGAACACCTTCACCAGCTATTCGCCCCAGTTTGGCCTTACCGCCCAGATCATCCTGTTCTCGTTTGCCCTGGCTGACCGCATCAAGCAGGTGCAGGGGGAGGCCCTGGGCTGGAGTGAGCGGGCTCTGGCCAACCTCCGCCGTTACCAGTCGCTGTTCGATAATGCCGTGGAGGGGGTGTTCCAGATGTCTCCGGATCGCCGCTTCGTGACCGCCAACCCGGCTATGGCCCGGATGCTCGGTTACAACAGTAACCGGGAGTTGCTGCGGCGTAATCCCGATGTGCTGGAAACCTGTATCGCCGACGACCGCCTCCGGCGTCTGGTGGTGGAACAGCTGGAGGCCCGGGGCACCGTGAAGGGCATCGAGGCGCGGTACCTGACCCGGGATGGCGAGGAACGCTGGGCCACCATATCCCTGCATACCGCCTACGATAACGACGGTGAGCCCACTCATCTGGAGGGCACCTGCATCGATGTGACCGAGAGCCGACAGCGCCAGAGGATCGAGCGGGAGCGGGAACAGGAGCGGCTGGAGAAAGAACTGGCGCGCAACTCGGCCGAGGCCAAGAGCCAGTTCCTGGCCAACATGAGTCACGAGATCCGCACGCCGCTGGCGGCCATCATTGGTTATGGCGAGACTTTGCTGGACCCGGACCTGACCGAGACCGAAAAGAAGAGCAGCGCCGAGACGGTGGTGCGTAGCGGCCGCCACCTGCTCGATCTGGTCAACGACATTCTCGACCACTCCAAGATCGATGCCAACAAGCTTGATGTGGATGTGATTCCGGTCAATCTGCCGGAGCTGCTGGACGAGATCCGGGCATTCTTCACTCCCCGTGCCCGGGAGAAGGGCCTGGATTTCTCCATCATTTGCGAGTATCCGCTGCCCGAGCAGATCCGCACCGACCCCACCCGGTTCCGGCAGATCATAATCAATCTGTGTGGAAATGCGCTCAAATTTACAGAAAAAGGTTCGATCTCCCTGAGCATAAGGTGTGATCGGGAGACCGAAATGCTGATGGCCCGGGTGGTCGATACCGGGATCGGCATGAAGCAGGAACAGCTGCGCCGGCTGTTCGACCCGTTCGCCCAGGGCAGCGCCGCCATTTCACGGCAGTATGGCGGTACCGGCCTGGGGTTGAGCATCTCCCGGCGGCTGGCGGAGCTGCTCGGTGGCGATATCACTGTGGCCAGCACCTACGGTGAGGGCAGCGAGTTCGAGCTGGCGATCCGTACCGGCCCGCTGGATCAGGTGCATTTTCTCCGGGATGGTTCTGAACTCAGCCAGCGCAGGCGAGCCATTCCCATGGTCGCTGCGCCCCGGCTCACCGGGCGCATTCTCTGTGCCGAGGATAACGAGGTCAACCGGCGTCTGGTGTCCCTGTTGGTGTCGCGGACTGGCGCGGATCTGGTACATGTAGTCAACGGTGCCGAAGCCCTGGAACAGGCCATCCGGGAGCCGTTCGACCTGATTCTGATGGATATCCAGATGCCGGTGATGAATGGCCGGGATGCCACTGCTGCACTCCGGGAGGCGGGGGTGAATACGCCGGTGATTGCCCTAACCGCCAACGTGATGGCCGAGGACATTGCCGATTACCGCCGGGCCGGCTGTAACGAACACCTGGCCAAGCCCATCGACAAGCAGTGTTTCTACGAGGTGCTGGCCCGTTACCTGGTGGTGAGACAGGATGTGGTGCCAAACCGGTGCAGTAATTACCAGGGCCGGGTGCTGGTCGCGGAGGACAACGAAGAAAACCGGCAGCTGGTGGAGCGCATGCTGCGCCGGCTGGGGCTGGAGGTTATTACCGTCAGTGGCGGGGACCGGGCGGTGCGCACGGCACTGTCGGAAACGGTGCACCTGGTGTTGATGGACCGGCACATGCCCGGGCTGGATGGCGTGGCCGCGACACGGCTGCTTCGTCAGGCTGGATTTCGGCACCCGATCATTGCCTTCACCGCCGGTGATCAGCAGGAAACCGATGCCCTGCTTGAAGCCGGCTGTGACGGGGTGTTGAATAAACCGATAGACCAGTCCCGCCTGGAAACCATCCTGGGCCGGTATCTGGCCAGTCGCGGGCGGGAGGCTCAGAAGCATGATGAAGACCGGGAAATTGCCGCACTCGTGGCCCGCTTTCTGGAGGGCCTGGCCCAGCGCAAACGGGTGATGGACGACGCGCTTGCGAACCGGCAGTCCGACACCCTGCGAACCGAGGCGCACCAGATCAAGGGTACCGCCGGGGCCATGGGGTACCCGGCGATGACCCGGCAGGCCGGGATTCTCGAAGCCATATTGAAGGAGCCTGGCGAGCCGGACTGGAGCCGGATTGGCAGTGAACTGGCCGTACTCGATGACATGATAGAACGTGCCCGCGCGGCTGCCGCGACACAAACCTGCGTATCCGATAACAGCAACAACAGGAAAATGCCATGACAGACAGGTCGCCCCAACGCAGTGAACAGTATTCCCTGAGCATGATGTACGGAACCTACGCCGATATCCTGTTCGTGCTTTTTCCCTTCCTGGTGATCGGTATGCAACGGCTCTGGGACGGGCGTCTGTACGACACCCTGATGCAGGCGGACCTGAGCATTGCCGCCGCCATCCTGGCGGGCCTGGCGATCGGCAAGTTTGTCCTGGGCCTGGTGACCAACCGGGAGCTGGGACGGTACAAGGAGCGGATTGTCTTCTTTATTGCCCTGACCCTGTTCGTGGTGCTCGGTCCTTCGATTATCCTGATGCTGAGCATCGTCGGTAACGAGGAGGTGCCCGGTTTTGTTGCTTTCGTCCAGCCGGTCTTGCTGATCATCGCCATATCGCTGTACAGCACCGCGGTGAGTATCAGTAACCTCCTGACCCGGTTCGGCACCGAAGCATTGGCTTCGGGGCCGGACGATGGCAGGCCGGCGGACAGCCCGGAGCAGGACAGCAGGCCCCGGCCGGCTCCCCTGGACCTGCCCCGGCGGACCGGCAGTGACCGGCTGTAGTCGGCAATTTTTTATACAAGGTACAGCCAAGGAATCAGTGGAGAAAACCGATGACGGATCTGAAAGTTCTGGTGGTGGAAGACGAGCCCCTGATGCGGGAACGCCTGGTGGAAATGCTATACCGGGCCGGTGCCACGGAAGTGACCGGGGCGGTGGATGCGAACTCAGCGAGGCAGGCGTTCGACGCCAGTGAGTACCACATCATCCTGCTGGATCTGGGATTGCCGGATGGCGATGGTCATGAGCTGATGCAGCAGTTCAAGCGGCGACGGGAAGAGCAGCACATCGTGCTGGTGACGGCGGACGATTCCATCGACAGTATCCAGCGGGCGATCAGCGCCGGTGCCAACGGCTACGTGGTAAAGCCCTATTCCCAGGACAAGATTCACGATGTGATCAATAACTACGCGATGGTTCACGGTGGTGAGATGGCGATGCTGGAGGGACTGAACCGGCAACATTGACCGGTTCAGTCTTTCCGTTCGAAGCTGGCTGCCTGCTCAGGCCACCTGGCGGGCAATCCAGGAATTATAGCGGGTGGCCAGTGCCCGCACATACCGGGCCTCGGCGCCACTGAGATTGGCCAGCACACCGTTGAAGATCCAGCCTCGCTCATACAGCCCAAGCACCCGCTGCTCGTCATCCAGATTGACGCGCTGGTTCAGCTTCTTGCAGATCGCATCCAGCAGCGGCAGTTTTTCCGGGCGCTTGATCGGGCCCTGGCGGTTGCCAATCGGCTGATTCGCCGCACGTGTTGTCGGACGTCTTTTCATGATGTTCTCCTTGTCGTTTTGCGGCTGCAAAAACAAAAACCCCGGAGCCAAGGGCAACCGGGGTTTGGCGGAGAAGCTGACCCGGTCGCTGCGAAGGCTCCCGGGACTGACCGAAAGCCGTTAGATGTCTTTCACCATGGCGCGCGCAGACTGCCCTTTCTGGCAATCAGCGGCTGGGTAAACAATGAACTGTAAAATCATCCTGGTCATACCGGCTCTTTGGTTTCGGTTCACTACTCAGTGTATAGGCTATCGGACGGTTTGCAAGAGCCCTCCGGCTTCGGCAAACCCGTACAGACGGCGGCAGCCGGCAAGCCCATAATTCGCAGCGTCACGTGTTTTTACGTTGTGCAATCCGCGATACCTGCCGAGTCGGGTATCAATGGATCTCTCCTTTCTACGCAGCCACCTTGGCTGCGTTTTTTTTGGCATCTCGGAAAGTTCGTAGCCACTACTTCGTACAGATGGATCGGTCGGATTTGGCGATAATTTGCACACTAACCAGTCAATCGATTTATCTTGAATACAGAGGTTGAAACCGAAGCAAATGCCCGACGAACCCGGATCTGCCAGAAACAAGTTCCGTTCTGATTTTATCGTTGAAATTGCACTGATCGCCGCCCTGGCGGTTTACATGGTGCTGGCCCAGGACAAGACTGTAGGGGATGATCTGAGCTTTACCGTTGCCGGAGCGGCACTGATGGCCGTGGCAACCTACTGGACCCTGCATACCCTCAAGGACGGCCTGCAGTTCATTGCAGTGCGGCTTCGTCCTGGAAAATAATCCTCCGCCAGGTCTTGTGCAGGATGAGGGCGTCGTTGGCAGCCCGGTGCACGGGTAACCCCAGGTCTGAGATTACCTGCTGACGCACGCCCGGCCATTGCCGGACCTGCTGGCTGTTCAGCAGCATGGAGATTGACTCCAGCTGGAATTCGGGCTGCACACTCGCGGCCCGGAACAGCCGGTGCAGCCAGAAACTGTCGAAGGTCCAGGCGTCACAGAACACCTGCTCCGGCAATAGACGGTTCAGCTGGTGGGCCACTTCTTCCGCTGCCTTGCCTTCCTCGTTCAGGGTGTCCCGGGAGATGCCGTGAATCTGTTCGGCACTTGGCGACCAGTCCTGCCAGAGCACATGGGGCCGGATCAGCCAGCTGTGCAGCTCTCCGCCCGGCATGCAGATACCCACCTCGATCGGGTAGCTCGCAATCAGATCCAGGCTTGAAGCCTCGAAATCGATGAATGCCGGAGTGAATTCGCTGGTCATGGTGTCAGGGTCATTGCTGCGTTGTTTTTCGTTGAGTTTACCCGGCCCGTACCCGAGACGCGAACCCAACCTGTGCGTCCACTGTTACAATATGTCCACTCAATGTAAAACCCCGATGACACATCGTTGTTGTCCCGGAACCCTGTGGGAGCCTGAATGACTGAAACCGTGGTTGTAATCTATTCCGGAGGCATGGACTCCTTCACCCTGTTGCACCTGGCCCGGGCCCGTGGCTATCAGGTTCACGCCCTGTCCTTCAATTACGGCCAGCGCCATGTCCGTGAGCTGGATTGCGCCCGGCAGGTATGCGCGGACCTTGGCATTCCCCAAAAGGAAATCGACATCCGCGCCATGTCCGAAGTCATGAGTGGTTCTTCCCTGACCTCCGACATCGAGGTGCCCGAAGGTCATTACGAGGAGGACAGCATGAAGGCGACGGTGGTGCCCAACCGCAACATGATCCTGCTGTCCCTGGCTACCGGTTACGCCGTCACGGCAGGTGCTTCGGCCGTATGGTTCGGTGCTCACGGCGGGGATCACGCCATCTATCCGGACTGTCGCCCCGAGTTTGTCGAGAAGATGGATGCGGTGTGCCGGGTAGCCAATTACGAGCCGGTGGGGATCGAGGCGCCTTTGATTCGTATGGACAAGAGGGAAATCCTGGCCGAGGGACTGAAGCTGGGCCTTGACTACAGTCAGACCTGGACCTGTTACAACGGCCGGGACAAGGCCTGTGGCCGCTGCGGTTCGTGCGTGGAACGGCTCGAGGCTTTTGCCGCCAATGGCGTGACCGATCCGCTGGAATACGAGGAGCAGGCCTGATGTACCGGGTCAAAGAGGCGTTCTACACGCTCCAGGGGGAAGGTGCCCAGGCGGGTCGGGCGGCGGTGTTCTGCCGGTTCAGCAAGTGCAACCTGTGGACTGGCCGGGAGAAGGATCGAGCCAGCGCAGTGTGCGATTTCTGCGATACCGATTTTGTTGGCACCGATGGCCAGAATGGCGGCCGGTTCGAAACCGCGGACGACCTGGCCCGGCATATCCGAAGTCTCTGGCCCGAAGCGCCGGGATGCCCTTACGTGGTGTGCACCGGCGGCGAACCCCTGTTACAGCTTGACGAAGCACTGATCGACGCCCTCCACCGCGCCGGTTTCGAGGTCGGCGTGGAAACCAATGGCACGCTGCCGGCGCCGGCCGGTATCGACTGGTTGTGTGTCAGCCCCAAGGCGGATGCGCCGGTGGTCATCGAGGCCTGTGATGAACTCAAGTTGGTGTATCCGCAGCCGCTGGCCATGCCGGAACGGTTCGAGCATATCCGGGCCCGACATTACTTCCTGTCGCCCATGGCCTCTCCGAGCCTGCCGGCGACCGGTGACGACCCGGTCAAGCAAAGCAACACCCGCAAGGCCACTGATTACTGCCTGGCCCACCCCCGCTGGCGCCTGACCCTGCAGATGCACAAGATCATCGGAATCGACTGATCAGGCCGTGGCCACGGGCCGGAGCGCTTTATTGCGGTACTGGCTCGGGCTTTCGCCGGTCCAGCGTTTGAACGCCCGGGTGAAATTGGCGGCGTCGGCGTAGCCGAGGGCATCGGCAATCTGGCTCAGGTTCATGCCGGTGCTTGTCAGCAGTTCCCCCGCCCGTTCCAGCCGGACCTGGTCCACCAGGTTCTGGAAGCTGGCATTCTCCTCCTGCAAGCGCCGTTTCAGGGTCCGTTCCGAGACAAACAGGGTGCCGGCCACGCGGGCCAGCTTGGGTGGAAATGGATGGCTGGTTTCAATCACCCGCCGAACCCGGCTGGCAAAGCAGGCATCTTCGGTCAGGCGTTGCAGGGCCTCTTCACATTGGGCGCGGGAGGCGGCCGCCAGCTGGTCATTGGTGAACCGGATGGGCAATGCCAGCCGGCTCTCCGGGATGATCAGGGCGTCTTCCCGGGCTTCATACTCCACAGGCACCGGGATGATCTGGCGGAACCTCGGAAAATAGTGGGGTTCCGGGCCCTGCCTGACAATCCGGGTGCCATCCACCGGCGTGCCCGTCAGCTGGGCTCCCATGAAAACGCAGCCAAACAGGGTCGCATCGAGGATAAAGCCCTGCAGGGGGCCCATGTCGACGTCGCAGGATACGGTATAGCGGGCATGATCCTCGAGTTTGTGGCGGTTCACCTTCAGGTGCGGAACGCGCAGGGTCAGGTATCGGGTCACCAGTTCCAGGGCGTCCCTCAGGGTCCGGCTGCTCATCACCGCCGTACCCAGGGTGCCGTGCAGGGGCAGCTTCATTTCCCGGGCCAGCAGAATGCCAAGGCCGGCTTCCCCGCTTTCGATGATGGCGCGAGTGACGAATTCGCTGGCCTGGGCCTGACTTACCCTGAGTTCCGGACAATTCAGGCGGGAGGGGTCCAGGCCGACGCGGAGCAGAAGATCCTGTTCGTCGACGCCAATCCTGTAGAGCAATCCGGCCAGGGTGTGCAGGTAGATGGCCGGCATACCCAGATCCTGAGCAGTCGAGACGGAGGCGCGCATGGGTTTCCTCGTTCAGTACCGTTTTTGTTATGTAATGGGTCGGTGATGTTGAGGGATTATGCCGGCGTGGCTGAGCATTCCCATGGCTGGTCTGACGGGAGCCAGGGCCGGTCGGGCCAACTGGCCCGACGAACCTGATCCACCGGTTGGCCCGCTGTCAGTGGGCATGGCGTTCGACAAAGCGTTCCAGCACAGCGGCAGACTTACCTGGAATCTCAAGCATCGGCAGGTGGCCGACCCGGGGGAAGACATGCACTTCGGCATCGGGCGTGGCGGTCTCGAACCAGCGGACGCAGCGAGTCGGAGTGATCACATCGCGGTCTCCCCACTGGACCTGAAGTGGTGGTGTGTCCGGTCCCAGGTAACGGGCCGGGGCCAGGGCGTCCGAGACCATGTCCGCGAAAATGTGCCGGAGGGCATCGGTACGGCTCAACAGATCCGGTCCGAGCAGGCCGGCCATGGCGATACCGGTGCCCGTGGCCTTGCCGTTGCCGACGCTGTTGAACATCCGATAGACGCCTTTCCAGTCCTCTGGAATCAGCAGGTCGTCGCGATCTGTCTCAAAGGGCAGATCCAGGTCCACATCTGGGTGTTCCGGAATGCCGGCGCTGTTGAGCAAGGTCAGGGACCGGGGAGCCTGCGCCATCTCGTGGGCCAGTACGGCGGCGATGGCGCCCCCCATGGAGCTACCCACCAGGTGAATGTTGTCGGTTGACAGGCTGGCGAGCCACTCGCGCAGGCGCAGGGCCTGGGCCAGGTACCGGTAGCTGGCATCCTCCCGGTAATCGCTTTCGCCCAGGCCCGGAACATCCGGTACCAGAAGATGCCATTGCCGAGGCAGCCGTTGTAGCCAGAAGGCCCAGTTCTCTTTCATGGCGGCAAAGCCATGGATCAGCAGGACCGTTGGCCGACCGGGACCGGGTTCGCCCCGCTCCAGGTAGACCATCCGGTGGCCATCGACGGTGGCCACCCGGCGTCGGGCATTCAGCAACCAGCGCTGCCCGGTGCGGGCGGCGGGCCAGAAATTGGGGGCAGGAATTCTCATCACAGGTCCTGTCGGAGTGAGACACAGATACAGTTTACCTGTCGGAATTCAGCCAGCCTTGGCTGGGCTGCCCTGCTGTGCGGGCGCGGGAGCCACCGGTAGCAGGCGTTGTGACCGATGGGGTCAGAGCCGGATGTCGACGATGACGGGATTGTGATCCGAGGAACGCCAGGGCCCGCTGCTGTCCGGGGCCAGATCATGCTGGTAGCCGAGCGCCCTGGGTTCGTCGGCATTGATGCGCCAGGTGACGGCATTGACAACCCGCGGCGCGAGGCGCTCTGATGCGAGGGCGTGATCCAGGGAGCCCTTGCGGCCCTTGTACCGGTATGTGTAGTGGGCGCAGTGTTCAGGCGTGCATGGGTGGTATTGCGCTACCATGCTGGTGTAGCCATGTTGTCGGAACACTTCCAGGGGCGTTTCCCGGGTGTAGCTGTTGATATCGCCGGTGATCAGGGTGCCGGCGCCAGCCCCCTGTTCGGGCAGGCCCGCCAGCCAGTCGGCGATCGCCCCGGCGGCCCGGGTCCGGCGTTGGACGTAGCAGCCCTGGCCATCGCCCTGGTCCCGGTCGGCGCCGGTGGCTCCCCTGCAGGATTTGGATTTGAGATGGGGAACCACGACCCGGACCAGGGCATTGCTGTTTGGTAACCGGAACGCCTGCGCCACCGGTGGCCGTCCCGTGTTCCGGAAAGGACCACTGGTTAACCGGTGTGCCTCGCCGACCGGGATCACCCGGTCCTGGCGGTAATACAGGGCGGTACGGATGGCGTCGTTACCGTCTTTCCCCGGTGTCCGGATGTAGCGCCAGTCCGGCCCCAGGGCCTTTGCCAGTGTGGCGGCGGCACTGTGGTCGCCGTAGCCGTCGTTCTCCAGTTCGCTGACTGCAAGGATGTCCGGGTCCGGGCCGGTCAGCGCCGAGACCAGGCGTGCCTGCTGTTGCCGGTAAGCGGATTCGTTTGTTGCACCTCTGGGAGTCGGGAACCCGCCGCCCCGGCCATTGCCATTGAACAGGTTGGCCAGGTTGAGGGTCATCACCCGCAGCACCGATCCTGCCGGGCGCGCCGGTGCCGGTTCGCGGGGGTTGGTGGCGATAAACTCCGGTGGCGACCCGGGCTGAATCCGCCATTGTCCGAATCGGAAATCCAGTACACCGCGGACTCCGCGCAGGGTATCTCCGGTACGTACGGTGTTGTCGGCCCCCAGACCTCCCGGTGGCCAGGGCACGGGCCTCGGGTCACGATTCCCCTGGCGGTCATCCAGAGTGATCTGCCCGTTGGCGTCGTTCAGCTTTCCGGCCAGCGGGCCGGGAGACAGATACTCGGTGGCAATCACCCGGTCCCGGGGCGCCAGGGTGAGCTCCCCGTAACGGGCCAGGTTGTAGCTGTCGATCACGGTCAGGGGGGAGGGGATGAAGACACGCATGTTTTCAAGGGCTTCGTAAGTGGCGTCCCCGGACAGCTCCAGGCTGACTGCTTCCGGCATGATCCCGGGGCCACAGACTTCCAGCTCCTGGACATTGACCAGTTCGGTTAGCCCATGAAATTCCTTCACCTTACCGGTCACCCGAAGCCGTTGCCCCTGGCGGCCCTGCGGGCGACGGGTATAGACAAAGAGGGCTTCGGAGGTGGCCGGATTGTCGTCGGTCTGATCGTCGGCCTGCTGCAGGTAGAAGCCGCGGAAACCGACTTTCCCCCGGGCGTCGAGGGTCAGGATACCCTCGACGGTCACGGTCTGGCCGGTGAAGGGGGAGTGGTTGCCCTCGCCCTGGATGCGGGCAATGGGCGTGGCGGCATCGCCACAGGCGGTGGCTGCCGACGCCAGGGGCGTCAGCAGCCCCAGAACAAGTATGGTGGCGGCAAACAGCGCGAGTGATTTCACGCCGGGCAGTCTAGCAGAGTCCGGCCACCGCTTTGAGTGCCTGTTCCCGCCGGCTGCCGAAACCCAGCTCGTCCGGATTGGCCAGTTCCAGCTGCTGAACCAGGGGGTCCGGATGTTCGTTGTCAAAGGTAATGCCCATGCGTGACAGCACATAGGGGGTCAGCGCGGCGCGTGTCCGGATGGTCAGTCGGCCGCCCTGCATGCCGTAGTCGCGGGCGATGATGTCCTGCTGCGCTTCGGTCAGTCGGTGATCCGGGGTGATCACCAGGTTGACCTCACGGACCCAGTCCTCATCGTGCTGACTGGTATGGCGGGCCCGCTGGCGTAGGGCTTCCGGTACCGTCCGCAGACGGCTCAGGGCAAAGTCCCGGAACTCCCGGTTGGAGTCGCACCACGCCCTCAGGTGCCAGCTGTCGCCAGTGCAGACAAGGGTATGGGGTTCGAGAATGGTTTCCACCGGCTCCGGGCGACTCAGAGAGGTGTAGCTGGCACGCAACTGCCTGCCATTACGGGTCGCGGTCACCACGGCGCGCATGGTTTCGGGGGGAATCACCCGGCCGGGACCCGCCACCACGTGACTGTCCGGCAGACCCAGATCCAGTGATTCGAAGGTGTGGCTCAGGTTCTGCTGGCGGGCAAGCAGGTCAAGATACTCGCTGACTTCGCCGCGGGTAACCACCGGCCGGAATTTCGGTGCCGGTACATAACCCTTGAGGTGGCGGTCATACAGCAGGTTGCCCGGGGCCAGCTCCCGCAGGTAGGTGTTGATGTCCTTGGAGGCCTGCTGGCGGCCGATGCCAAAGCTGTGGCAGATGTGGTTGGTGGTCAGTCGACCTTCCCACAAGGCAACAGTTTCTATCAGTCGATAGCGTAGCAGCAAATCCCAGCGGATGGGCCAGTCCGTCTTTTTCATATCCAGGCGCTCACGGATCCATTGATTATCTTGGATTTATGTTACCTGCTCTGGGTCAGAGGGTCTGTTACGACCCATTAATGTAAAAACCCCGAAAAACCGCGGCTTGAGCGGCATCCATCAGTCACTGCATCACATTTTGCGGATTTCGGGAAGTCCCTAGTAGCCTGCATCCGATGCCGCTGGTCTAATGCCGTGCCGGCACAGTCCGGAGGCTGGTGCTATCTTATGGCCCAAACAATTACAGTCTGACGTCCGCCGCCGGAGCCCGTTGTCATGACCCGAATGGTCACATCCCTGTCTGCGCTGATTCTCAGCATTATCCTGCTGGTGAGCGGCAATGCCTTCCTGATGACCCTGCTTGGCATCCGGCTGAGTATCGAGCAGGTGGCTCCGGACGTGATTGGTTGGGTGCTGGTATGCTACTCCATCGGTTTCGTGCTCGGCACTCTGTATGTACACCGGGTGATTGGCCGGGTAGGCCATATCCGGGCGTTTGCGGTGTTTGCGGCCATGGCCGCCGTGGCGTCCCTGATGTATCCCATGGCGGTGTCCATGGTGTTCTGGGCGTTCCTGCGGGTGCTCTCCGGCTTCAGTATCGCCGGCGTCCTCGTGGTGATCGAGAGCTGGTTCTCCAGCCGTGCCACCAATGCCAACCGCGGTGCGCTGTTCGCGGTGTACCAGATTGTCTTCTATTTATCGGCGGCGGGCGGCCAGCTGGTGGTCAACGTGGGCGATCCCGCCAATTTCATGCCGTTCTCGCTGGCCGCGATCCTGCTGACCCTGGCGCTGGTGCCCCTGTCGCTGACCCGGATGGAAGCGCCCGCCATCGAACAGGCCAGCCGTATGTCCATCTTCACCCTGGCCCGCCAGTCCTTCTCCGGGGTAGCCGGTGCGCTGATCTGTGGCGTCATGATTGGTGGCTTCTATGCCCTGGGGCCGGTCTACGCGACCCTGGTGGGGCTGGACGTGGCCAAAACCTCCACCTTCATGGCCAGTGCCATCGTGGCGGCCATGATCCTGGCCTGGCCGCTCGGCCGCGTCTGTGACCGGTTTGACCGCCGCCGGGTCATGTTCTGGGTGGCTCTGGTTGCGGCTGCGGCGGCCGGGGCCGTTGGTGTACTGGAAACGACGAATCTTGCCATGCTGACGTTGCTGGTGGGTCTGTTCACCGGTCTGTCGGCCAGTGTGTATCCCATTGCCGTGGCGATCACCAATGACCGCATGGAAACCAGCCGCATTGTTTCGGCCAGCGCCACCCTGCTGCTCAGCTACGGCGTCGGCAGCGTCATCGGCCCCATTGTCATGGCCGAGCTGATCGGGCTTCTGGGCCCCAGGGGGCTGTTTCTGGGTAACGCCGGATTCCTGGTTCTGCTGGCGCTGATCACCAGTTACCGCATCAGTCATACCGAGGATGTACCGGTGGCGGATCAGGAGCACTTCGTGCCCGCCATGCCCGAGACCTCTCCGGTACTGACCGAACTAGATCCGCGGAACGAGGAATTTCACGAGTCTCCCGAGGTCGAAGAGATGAAGGAGGAGGAGCTGCGTCAGACCGGCTGACCCGGCTTCCTCTCGGTTTTCCCGATTATATTTTTGATCTGATATCTGTTTTTATCTCAATGGTTAGCATACTATTGGTGACTTTCCCATAATGTGAGTTTTTTGGCCGATAGCCCCGGTGCTTCAAGTGACCGGGCGGCCACCGGACAGGAGCGATAACCCATGAGAGACCAGTTTCCCTTTGCCGTTGCCCGGGTTACCCGCCGCTGGCGCAAGATGCTGGACGAGCGCCTGAAGGATCTGGGCGTGACTCAGGCCCGCTGGAGCACCATGGTCTACCTGCAGCAGGGCGGTGAGGGGCTGACCCAGCGTGAACTCGCCAGCCTGATGGCGATCGAGAATCCCACGCTGGTGCGCCTTCTGGACAGCCTGGAACAGCAGGGACTGATCGAACGCCGGCCCTGCCCCAATGACCGCCGGGCGCGTCGCCTGCACCTGACCGACGCCGGCCGGGAATTCATGGATGATCTCTCCGAGCGTGCGGCCAAGTTGCGCGAGGAAATGCTGGAAGGCATCAGCGATGAGGATATCGAGGTCGCACTGAGGGTGTTCCAGAAGATCATGGAAAACGCCGAAAAGCAGAAGTAGGAGTTTCATCCTGGCGGATAATACGGTCGACGGACTCAGGGCCCGTTACGGCGATCGCTGGCGCTGGCTGGCGGTGTGTACCGTCATGCTGGGCACCATGGCCACGGTACTCAGTGCCACGGTAGTCAACGTGGCCCTGCATGACATCATGCTGGAGTTCGGTATCCGTCAGGGCCAGGTGCACTGGCTTGCGACCGGCTTTATCGCCGCCATGACCACCACCATGCTGGCCTCTTCCTGGCTGCTGGACCATTTCGGCGTGCGCAAGACCCTGGCCGGTGCCATGATCCTGTTTACCCTGATTTCCATTGCCGGCGGCTTTGCCGGTACGCCGGGCCAACTGATTGCCGCCCGGATCGGCCAGGGCGCCATGGCAGGGCTGATGCAGCCCATGGGCATGTACTTGGTGTTCCGGATTTTCCCCAGGGAACGACGTGGGCAGGCCATGGGCATCTATGGCATGGGTGTCATCCTTGCGCCCGCGCTGGGGCCGGTGCTCGGGGGCTTCCTGGTGGACCAGCTTAGCTGGCGCTACGTCATGTTTGCACCGGCTCCGGTCACGATGCTGGGTGTGTTCATGGCCTGGCGGTTCCTGCCGCTGCCGCCCTCCCGCCCCGAACCCTACCGCTTCGATCTGCCGGGTCTGCTCCTGCTAGGGGCAACGATCGGCCTGGCCCTGGATACCCTCAACCGCATGCAGGAGCTGGCCGGGGCTGAGTGGCGTATCGGCCTGCAGGCGTTGGCAGCCACTGCCTTGCTGGTCCTGTTCGTGGTGCGGGAGCGGTCCGCCCGGCATCCGCTGGTCAACATCGCGCTCCTGCGTAACCCCGTCTTTGTGTATGCCAATCTCGGCGCCATGGCCTTAGGGCTGGCGTTGTTCGGTTCGACCTACCTGGTGCCGCTTTTCGTCCAGACAGCGCTTGGTTTTACGGCCACCGAGGCGGGATTGTTGATGCTGCCGGCCGGCATCGTGCTGGGCATAACCTTTCCGCTTGCCGGTCGACTGGCCGATCGCCAGAGTGCCCGCAAGCTGGTGGTGTTTGGTATCGCCTTGTTTGCCGCCTCGGCCATGCTGTTTGCGGTGTCGGATGTCACTCTGGCCTTCGGTTGGCTGGCCCTGTGGACCATCCTGGGCCGGATCGGCATCGGCCTCATGCTGCCGGCGCTGTCCACCGGCGCACTCAACCCGCTCCCGCCGGAGCAGCTGGGTGCCGCCTCGAGCACCATCAATTTTACCCGGCAGCTCGGGGGAGCCTTTGGCGTTAATATCGTGGCCCTGACCGTCGAATTCGGACCACACAGCGATGGCCTGCCCACCATAGATGCCTTTCACAGCGCCTGGTGGCTGGTCGCCGTATTCGTGGCCGTAGCCGTGGTCCCGGTGTGGCGGATGCGGACCTAGTTGCGATGTCGGCCTTAATTGGCTAGCATGCAACCTCCTTCAGGGGAGTAGCCTCCGCGCCGGATGATCCGGCCGGACGGTGGTCAACATACTTGGGGCTCAATCTCCATGGCCACCGTGTCCCGCATTCGCATTACCGGGATTGGCAAGACCTGAGGCAGATCACCTCCTATGGGCGGAAGGTGGGCTGTCTCATGTCTTGGATATCCGCCCTGGAGTTGTTTGATGGACGCCTTTCTCGCCTCTACCGTTGCCGTTGCCATTGCTGAAATCGGCGACAAGACCCAGCTGCTTTCCCTTTTCCTTGTAGCCCGCTACGCCAGGCGCACCCCGATCATCCTCGGTATCCTGATCGCCACCATCCTGAACCATGCCCTCTCGGCCTGGCTGGGTGCCTGGATTGCCAGCTTCATTCCGGAAGCCTGGTTGCCCTGGCTGCTGGCCGGAAGCTTCGTCGCCATTGCCCTTTGGCTGCTGATTCCGGACAAGGATGACAGTGAGGATTCCAGGTTCCTGGGCATGGGTGCCTTCATGGCCACCACCGTCATGTTTTTCCTGGCGGAGATCGGCGACAAGACCCAGGTGGCCACGGTAGTACTGGCCGCGAAGTTTACTGACACTTTCTGGGTTATCATGGGAACGACGGTGGGGATGCTCCTGGCGAACATACCGGTTATTATGGCCGGTCGCTGGCTGATGGAGCGGATGCCCCTGGCGACGGCGAGAATCAGCGCCAGCATCCTGTTTGTACTCCTGGCGGTAGTGACTGTCTGGACCACGGCCATGAACTCCTGATTGGGATTGCTGTCACCGTTTGCGTGCACATCGAATTTCGGAACAGAACTATGCGGTTTGGAAAGTACTGGAATATTCTGGCGCTGCTGGTTGCCCTGGCGACTGCCCCGGTAATGGCGGCGACAGCTACTGCTTCGGACAAAGAATCTGAAGCCGAGCCTGACCGGAGCCCGCGGGTCCCCACCTTTGAGCTTAAAGGTGACCTCGCCGGTGAGCTGCAGGCTTTTACCACCCGCTACGAGGATACCTTTGCCAGCCTCGGCAACCGTCTGGCGCTGGGCTATCTGGAGCTGGTTAAGGCCAATCCCGGCGTGGACCCGTGGCTGCCCGGAGAAGGCACGACCATCACCCTTCCCCGTCAGTATGTGATTCCGGATGAGGCCCGCCGCAAGGGTATCGTGATCAACCTTGCGGAGTACCGTCTCTATTACTTTACCGGCGATGGCGGTGTGCAGGTCTATCCGGTGGGGGTTGGTACCGAGGAGAATCCCTCGCCCCTGACCAATGCGGAAGTGACCATGCCGCTGGAATCGCCGGCCTGGTATCCGCCGGCCAGTATTCGTGCCGAATACGAGGCTAATGGTGATTATCTGCCCAAGATGATCCCGCCCGGCCCCGGCAACCCGCTGGG
>Ga0114984_1000259_pt1 | contig 21102 bp, 21 predicted proteins | sample Shrwel1BS1Day1_FD_96987 | JGI IMG/M metagenome (GOLD analysis project Ga0114984, IMG submission 96987) | Subsurface microbial communities from deep shales in Ohio, USA - Utica-3 well 1 S-1-Day1 | ecosystem: Environmental > Aquatic > Deep subsurface > Shale gas/oil reservoir > Produced water/Flow...
CCACCCCTGGCCCAGCGAGCGGTTTCGCCGTCGTCACCCGAGGCAGGAGCCGTATGCGGTAATACCGCACGTACGGATCTGTGCGGGGGGTGCCTCGTGAGAGGCATTCCTACCGCAACTAGGAGACGATCACGATGGATCAAGTCATAGACCCACTGGTGACTGACTTGCACTGGAATGTTCATGCGGCGCATAAAACCTGCAATCTGCTCTGGACTCCAATGTTCCTTCAGTCGTTCAGATACCCAGTCCGTCAGCCACTGTACTCGTTTGTGGCGCTTGAAGGCGGTTCTGCGCCGGGAGTTCGCCTGACGCTGCGCCATCTCTGGTTCATAGCCGTGAACGCTGTTACGCCGCAACTCCCGACTGATCGTGCTGTTGTGGCAGCCAAGCATCACTGCGATCTGTCGTTGGCTTTTGCCGGCCACACGCAGGGCCGAAATCTGGTATCGTTGTGTCTGGGTCAGTTGTCAGTACTTCATCACTGCTTCACTTTGGTCGGTAAAGCCCGTGAGGGTACCGGCGACGGCCCTCCCGCCTCTACCTGGTTACGCCAAAGTGCTGCAGTTATTATCTGAATTCACGTATTTTCTAAGTCTTTCAAAGATAACTTCATGAATTACCCTGAGGAATATGAGAAAAAACTCGGTACACACATATTTGGAGAAACTATGACTAATCAATATCCCAGTCAAATTCGGGAGAAAAATGCACAGGATTTTCTCCAGTAATGTGTTTTAAATCCCATACAGCCATGCAATCGCTAACAGATTTCACGAACTTGTAATCAAAGTTGCTGACATCAGGTGCCATCTTCGCTGCACTGACTTCTTCCTGTTCTTTACCAAATATTTTCCGTAAGAAACCCTTCTTCTCCTCCCTTAAAGGTTTTGAGCCACGTAAGATACGTGAACCAACCTTTTCGTCTACAATATCACGCAGGACTCTCTCAGCATCTTCATCTTTATTAAAAAGATAGAAACTGACAATATTTTTGTTATGTATTTTAGAATACTGACGCATCTTATAAACCAAAATCGTTTTTCCTGACATCACTCCTCCCAGATTCAAAGTCAAGACGTTTCGTTAACCATACATTTAGAAAGTAGCAAAAAAAGCAACTAAGACTGTAAACTAATGTAAAACCATTAGTGTGACTCCCGTAAGAAAATCATTGGGTCTACTGACACACCCTTCTCACGAACCTCAAAGTGCAAATGCGGCCCAGTCGTCAGCCCCGATGTGCCGGTTAAACCAAGTTTCTCGCCGCGCTCAACCCTATCGCCTGCAAGCACGTGGATCTGAGATAGATGCAGGTAAAGTGTTTCTATTTCATCTCCATGGTCGAGCTTCACATACTTGCCAGCCAAGTCTCTTTCACCAGTTTCAACCACTAGCCCCTGGGCTGGTGCCACAACTGTTGTCCCCGTTGGCACAACCAAGTCCACACCATTGTGGCTATGACCACCATGCCCATTTTCGCTTTTGAAGCCTGAAGATATTTGATTACAGTCAGGGATGGGGCACAAAAGCTCGGCACTTCCTACAGCAGGCAATAAAATCAAAACGACAACCCACAAATACTGAATGTCTTTTCTCACGGCCTTCCCCTTCTCAATACTAAGTCTCTTACCTTACGGATTGCTGTAACCACTTGCATCATCACTGGGCTCGTCGTCCTGCAGGGCCAGTTTCTTTTTCACCAAAGCCAGCTCTTCCACACTTTCATCCAAAATTAATAGCCGGCCAGGCGTTGGATTGAAATGATAATCCAGACGACGGTAGGTAACGTTCTCGCTGGCAAAGCGATGCGCTTGCGCGTATCTGCCTTGCGCCCTCAGTACCTGAGATAAATGCAAGGCTGCCAGTGCCCGGGTTGCAGTGTTCGGTTCACTCTGGCTATAGCTTTCTTCCAGGTTTGCAACTGCAAGCGGAAGGCTATGATTCTTCATTGCCGCTTGCCCCCTCTTCAAATAGATGTCAGCCGTTGAGATGGCACTATTCTCAGATAGCATGGCGTAATGCAGGGCAACGGCATAGGCCTCCAGAGCCTTTTCCGGGCGATCAGCGAGCAACCAAACTTCCGCATGTTCCATCGCGTGTTCCAAAAAGTGTGCAGCACCCTTGCCTGCGTCTGTTATTAATCTCGGCCGTTCGTTCAACAATCCAAGCGCCGGGGAGAAACGAGAGGCCAAAGCGAGCGTATCGATAGCGACGTTGATTGCTCGGAGCTGTGTCTCTGCAGACAGCCCGGCATATGAGCTGGCTATTTTATGTGCGCCCAATCCATAAACAGCGGCCAATGAAAGCTTTTCCTGGTTTTGTAAGTCTTTGGCTCGCTGCAACAGATGGGCTATTGCTCCCTCCTGCCCCAGGGCTTGATACAACCCGCCAAGGTCTTTGTAGTAACTGTTATCGTTGGCTATGGTAGCCATGCAGTAAGCAACGATCAGTTGGTCTTCCTCAGCAAAGCCATGAATGACGTGTTTGCGGAACTCATCCAGGCCACCCGCCAGCTCGACATAAACCGCTCCGGCGTGAGCGCATTTTCTGTCAACAAAATAAGCTCGAGCCTGGTTCAAACGGTTCAGGGGTTTAGCGGATATAACCATCGACGGTATTAGCAATAAAACCATGAGCACTGTGGCGCAATATCGATGCCCTACGACAAACCAGCTCATCGCTGTCCCTCCCTCGGCTCGTTGTTTCGAGGCACCACCGCCAGCCTTGCTCCGAAATCATGGTTCCGGGGGTAGAACTCGGCGCGCACGCCTCGAGCCTCCACACGGGCGGCCTCACACACTCGCAGCACATAGACGCTACTGGGGGGAAAGAAGAGACGCACTGAAACATATGCGAGCTCTATGGCCATCAAAATCGCCAGCGTAAGCCAAGACAACTGACGCGCGCTATCTCCCATCTCTGGATCCGATTTGAGGCGAACGAGGGCTTGGTAACGAAGCAAGAAGTCGTCCTTGGACTGCAGGATCCTTGGGTCATCAGCCTTTTGCCGTTTTAACTCATTGAGTTGATCCCCAAAAACTTCACGGCCGCCTTTCAAATTGGACTGGGCAACTTCCAAGTTCGTTCGCAGCGTCTTCATTTGAGCATGCATATCCTGAATTGCTGCTTCGGCCCTCAAGATCTTTTCAGCTTCAACCGTGGCCTGTCTAAGCAGCTCCTGGCGAACCGGGCCGTCTCTCGGAATATAGGACTCTTTGACACAGCCGGGCTTCTTGCCGGATAACTCACAGTCGGCTTCAAGCTTCAGTTGATCCCTACGCGTGCGCAGCGATTCCAAGTGGCGACGCTCTTTCCAAATGGCCGCCTGCAAATCATCTACCTGCCTCTGAGCAGTTTCCACTTGGTTAATTCTCGGCTGTAAAAGCTGGTTTGCTAGTTCATGTTCACGACGCTCGTACTCCTTCAAAACGGGTTCATTTTTTGCTGTACGTTCAACCTGTAGTTTTTGCTGGATGGATCCGCTGAAGATAACGAGCATCAGTGCCACCGAGGTAGCAAAAGATATTGGCACAGTGATCAGGATTCTGGGCAGTACCCGTTTTATTGTTTGAACGCCCTTTTCCAAGCCACTTTCTTCAGAGAGGAACCCACCAGGTTGCCAAATAGATGCACCTATCGCCTGGTCAAGCTTCAGGAGAATGGCGGCAATCAACAGTGCGATTCCGAAGGAGGCCACTCGGTTCTCTACAACCACCCCGACCACCATGGTCCACAGGATGATCTGCCAGATAAAAAGTATGACCAGTAAACTAGCGTCCCGGATGATGTATTTTTGATCCCGTGGATTCGACCGACTGGCCAGGTCGTAATTCTCCAAAGTAATTGCACAAGCCAGCTTTAATAAACGATGGTTGTTCATACTTTTTCTCCCCTAAATCCAACGCGGATTGATGGTGACGGTTTGATGTCTCGCCACGTGATCCGACCCGACCGCCCAGACGGTTATATCCTCTTCCAGCACCGACGCCTGGAATAACAGAGTCAAAGGCTTGCCAACCTCCAGTGACTCCACACGACGACCCATAACCTCAACCCAGGCCGCGGTTGCGTCACGTACCATGCAGAACAAGCTCACCCACTCACCGCTCCACGGCCTCGGGCTTTCAAGCAGAAGTTCAACTGAACACGGTTCTCGGAGGCTCCCCCGGGCAGCCATATCGAGTAATTCATCCCACATTTCTTGTTGCATCACTCTCCCCTCATCCCGAACCCCTTACTCACTTTGTCCTTTCGCCGTCATAAACTTCAGAAATTCCGTCTCAAAAACCTGCTGATTTTTATTTCTGAACTACTGGCTGGGTAAGGGGACATGGGGTTGATAAGCACACACTAATTGCGAGCAAAGCCATGACGCAGGAACTTCCCAAAAGACTCAAAGAGCAGAAAAAGGAACAACCGATAACCGCGGATGAGGCCCTGGTGCTGTCGGAAAAAGAGTGGTTGCAAACACTGCAGTCTCTCGACAGAAACGAACAAATCGCACTGGCCGACAGCATTCTCAAACGGATTCAAAAAAAGAGAGACCTGAGCCGCTTCAGGGAGTTGTGCTCAACCGCGGGTCAAAAGAAGGAGCAGAATAATGATCAGTCATGACGGCGTACCTCTGGTTACCCCCGATGCCGACCTCAGGCCCGAATTCTCGGTTATCCGAAAGATTGCCTATAGCCGCTCCAGGGGGCGGCATCCCATCAACCTGGATGAGTTCAAGGAAGCATTGCGCTATCTGAAAATAAAGCGCGGCGTGAAAGATGTTCTTGAAGAGAAACTGGGGCCGCTGCCCGGCAAGGCGAGCAAGAAGAACAGAATCGAAGCCATGAAACTTCAAGACCCTGGCAACTTGCTGAGTTTTGATCATCAAACCAGTGGTCTTATTGCGGAGTTGGCCATCGTATGGGGGCAATTCATCTCCGTTTATCAGGACTTCCAAGGGGTGTCCAAACCTCAATACCATATTTACAATCGCCTGAAACAGGAGATGATGGAACTTACAAAGCCCGATGTTGCGTGTGATATCGCAGTGACCATGGCGCGCCACCTGGGGGCACCCGATAAACCACACCCTGCCACGCTACTGCTGCACAGCCATCCGGATGGGGGCGCACGCGAAACAGCCAAAGCGGTGGCAGAGACTCTGGCCGATGATTCCGGATATGAAATCATGGTTCTGGACCTGGCCCAGTTCCGGTCAGAGGGCGAAGGGGCATCATTGGATGGCGCCCAAAGCTATTGGGTGGGCAGTCGACCAGGCCTGGTTACCCGGCAAATTTACAACCACCCCCGCTCCGTCATCGTTTTTGAAAACGTCGATCAAACCTTGCCGGACATTCAGGCCGCCTTACTACCCGCCCTTACAAAGGGGCTCATGATCGACAATTACGGACTGGATGAACTGGATCGGCAGTCAAAAGCCAGCAGCCAGGCCACCACTACTGTTGACTGTCGGCAGGCCGTTTTTATTTTTACCGCATCGACAGGCGCTGAATGGTACGACCATCCCAATGCTGCCGACCTCCTCAGCAGCACACAGCACCAGAAAACAGCCATGCTTGAAGCCATGGCTCAATCAAAAAGGCATTATCGCGGTCAAAACCGCGATAGCGTTCATCCGTCTTTGCTTCACAAGCTCGCGACCTCACTCGTTACCATTGAGCCGAGCACCTGGGAAGAGCGCCTTGCCCGAACTCAAAAACAGCTCAGGGTGGCACTGGAACATTTCCAGCGCGAAACCGGCTGGGCCGTGAGCATGGATGAAGACACCATCGCAGAATTGGCTACCCTCCATTTACTGAAACATCCTTCCCTGTACTGGAGTGCGACAGAGTATGGCTTCATCAAGCAAAATCTTCTGGACCCGCTTTGTTTGTTCCTGTTCGAGCAGTCCACACCGGGTAAGGCCCGTATAGAGTTAGATTCAAACGCGATGCATTCAGCCAAGCAATGGCTCGAACAACACTCTGCAGACCCTTGCAGAGCCTTACGCCAGCGCCAACTTGTTTTCGACTGGACATTGGCCCCGACCAATCAAGAAGATGGCCTTTGCTTACAGGTAACTCACATCCAAACAGTTAAGGCCCATCGCCTGGAAGATTATCAAGGAAACGTGGCATTAACCGCCCGTGTGCCAGATGTCCGGTGGGAAGATGTTTCAGGGCACCACGATGCCAAAACGTTTCTGGATAACGTCGCACAGTCCATGACCGATCCTGCGACTCATGCTGAGGATCTTCCCAAAGGGGTTCTGCTTTCCGGGCCTCCCGGCACCGGCAAGACGTTACTTGCCAAGGCTTTTGCGGCTCGTTGTGGCATGCCCTTTATTGCCGTGGCCGGGACAGACCTACTTGCCCCCGAAAGAATCGACGAGCTTTACAGTCTCGCCCACCGGGAGGCCCCTTGCGTCATCTTTATTGATGAAGCCGATGCACTGGGAACACGCGGAGAGCGCAGCGCTGCTCACGACGCTGCGCTTACAAAACTACTCGCGAATGTTCAGGGCTTTGCCTCTCCAACATCCATCTTTCATATCCTGGCGACGAACTTGCCTGAGGAGCTGGATCCCGCACTCACGCGCCCACAGCGCATTGATCGCCACTTCCATCTCGACGCCCTGGATACCGAAGGCCGGCGACAAATGTTACATCGTCATCTGCATTACCAGAACGGGCATCGCCTGGTTAACGATTTAACAAAGCAAACCCACGGACTGACTGGAGCGCAGCTGTACCAGTTTTGCCGTGACCTGCGCCTGACATCACCGTCTGAGCTACCGAGCCAGGAGCGCATTGATGAGCTATTGCTGACACTGCAACACGGCCCTCTTGATGAAGAGCAGCCGGATGGGGTTTCCCGGCATCGTATTGCTTGCCATGAGGCAGGCCACGCAGTGGTTCAACAAGTTTGTTTTCCCGGGCAGAAACCTGAGCTGATCAGCGTTGAATCCAGGGGCAACCAAGGCGGGATCACCATTTACGGCAATGAAAACACGCCGTATGAAACGAAAACCACGCTCATTGACCGAATGGCCGTGGCACTGGCGGGGCGAGCTGCCGAACTGGAGGCCTTCGGGGCGGACCAGCTTTCCACCGGTGCCACGTCTGATCTGAACCGGGCGACTAAACTTGCCTGGTATGCGGTTTGTGAGGCGGGGCTGGATGAGGTGATTGGCCCTATTTCTGTATCGGCATTACCGGCCACGGCATCAACGTTTCACGACACACTGCAACAACGAGTTCAGGCCTGGTTATCCCGCGCGGAAAGCAAAGCGACAGAAATACTTCAGGCATCAAAACACACACATGCCCGGTTGACCGATGCTCTGGTGCGCCAGAGCCGGCTGAAACAGGCCGAGATCGAACTGATCTTTTGTCCCGCGACAACGATTGATCACACTGAAGCTCGATGCAGTCTGGAGGTCGATAATGGCGTCTATTCATGACCTGGTGATAGAACCGGATGAGTGGCCGGATCGGTTGGTGCAAAGATTTCTTGAAACGCACCCTCGGGCGTGGCGCAACCACGACCCTGAGCTCAATACCGAGGACTTTCTCCGAACCGTTTTGTCGGGGCTGGCTATTGATTTTGAAGGTAAGCAGAACATCCTGGCCGCCTTACCTCTGACACATTCTGTTCAGGCCCGGAAAATCACAAGTGTGTTAAACAAAGGTCAGCCGGAAATCCTTGAGCGGCTTAAACATGCGCCCTCACAAGCACTAAGGCACATCGCCAATAATGTTGAGGCTGTATTTGGCCTTCTGGATCTCTGGCAGAACGGTTTATCGGAACAGGAGGAAAACCAGATCAAGAGACAGATTATGGCCAGGAAGTTCATCAAACACCCGGATACCACGTACCTACTCAGAGACACTTCACTGCACTTTTTTTTGACAGCGGAGATCTTCCAGCCACTTCTGGATACCGCCTCGGCATATGAACAATGCCGACAACCCATGCCCATCATTTACAGAGAGGGAGTCAAATGAGCGAAAAAACGAGCACCAAAACCCGGAAAGTTATCTTCCTGCTCCCCTCCTCTGTCGGGGAGCGGCTGGCAGAAGATGGAGTGATCAGTCAGTTGGCCAGCGGTGGCCTTGAGGCAGAGGTCTGGTGGTTTCATTCATGTATTCGAAAGAGCGCAAACAGGTTTGTGCGCCAACTCATAAGAGAAAAACCAGACGCCGTTCTTTATCCTGACTTCCAGAGCGAAGTATTTTTTTGGGAGCGGGCATCGCAGGCCTGGTTTTTTGGTTGGAAGGATGGAGAGCCGATACTCTCGGACCCAGCCACTCCATCCCGCATTGGCATAGCCAAGGCTCTTGACCAACTAGAGGAACAAGGCATTCGCACCTTTGAAATAAAGATGCATTACTGTGGGCCATTTGATGATGAAATCAGCTTGCATCAGCCTGGGAAGACTTGCAAGCTGATACGCCAGCTTATATTAGCACTATAATCTATAGTAGCTATTGTAATTAGTTATGCCCACTTCTTACTAACCGAACATTTCCTGTATATTTTCTACCGCCAAGGTTTGTAGAGCCTCGCATAAAAACGATTTCACTTTCATCAAATAGAACAGAGTAAGCATTAGCAGGCACTGTCGTAGAAGACCAATATCCATAACCCGAATGATTTATAAAATGACTAATATCGATAGTCGGAGTGTCTTCCAGCGTTCGTGATTTTCGAATAATGCAACCGATACCTTCCTCATCTAAGCTCATATTTTGATCGTATTGAATCCGCTTGCCATTCGAGCAATAAATTAATGTTTGCAGTTCTTTGATAGTGGGCAGCCGCCAATTATTGAAATTACCTAGAGCACTGGACTTAGCAATTTCACCGGCCTGCTCCCAGGTAACCTCAAGCGCCTCCCCAGAGCAAATTTGACCATTCCAGCTTTGCCCATGAGCACAACGCGACCACATCAGGTTATTGTCCCGGTCAATAACTACACCTCCTTTTGATACATAATCACGCTTAGTTGAGCTGTCGATTAAAAGAGGTTCTCTTGGTGCATAATAGTTCACATTGTTGAGCGCTTCGTCAAAATCGTTCACTCCTGTTATCGAGCCAGACGAAGAGCTTTTAGGCAGTCCTGCAGAGTGATCCTCACCCGATCCAATTACCGATTCATCATCACAGTTATCTGAAAAAGACGTTGGCCAAACGATTTCACCGACAGCACTCTTAATTACAAATTTCTCGCACATTAACTCTTTATAGACAATCCAGCGACCATTCTTTTCTATATAACCTTTAACATCGTAGCCATCTTTGACTTGAGCATATCCTTTCTTCGGATAAAAACTAATGTATTCAAATTTACCGAATTTAAGAGGTATCGTCACATCGCCCTTCGAGTCAATGACGCCTCTTTTTCCATCAATGACAACAACCGAAAAACCTTCTTGGCTGAATTTTTTTACGCTGTCATATTTAGGCTTAATGACGACACTACCATTTGTATCGAAAAAGCCCCACTTACCATTTCTGCTCTCGAAAGCAGCCAGGCCATTATCTGAAAAATCGCGTAAATCACTGTAAGCGAACGATGGACGAAGGACAAATTCTCCCTTTTCATCAATATAGCCATGCTTTTCACCAACTACAGCAAGGGCGAGACCTGCAGCAGAAAACTGGCCTGCACGGTCAAACTTTTCGTCAATAACAAGATTTCCTGTATCATCAACATAGCCCCATCTATCCGATCTGTCCGAAGTTCTTACAGCGGCCAAACCATTCGATCCGAAGCCTTTAATTTCTATGTAATTGGTTTCGATAACATTAAAATCAGTTGAATCAACATAACCAACATACGTTCTAACGGTGGTGCTTCCTTCCAATATTCTCAGATCATGGTTTGTATTTGATGAGTCCACAAAGCCTTCAACACTGGCAATGGTCTCTCCGTTTTTATCGATCAACAATGCCTTAGAAGAACCATGAATTATTGCACGACCATTCTTAAATTCTTCGGCAGAGCCATAGTCATCATATTTTGCTGGAATAACTAAACCTGCATCGGAGTTAATATAACCCCAGTTTCCATTAATCTTAACAGCAGCAAGGCCTTCGGAAAAAGCTTTAACCTCTTCAAATTGTGGCGGAATAATGTAGTCTCTGATTTTTGGATCGTAAAACCCTCCTTCAAAGGCAATCCATCGCTCAGAATCATTGTTGCTTTTATCTATTTTTTTATAAGTCAGCGGTTGATTTTCCAAATAGTTTTGATATCGCTTATCTACCAAATCCCTGCCAACGGTTGTAGCTAACAAAATACCCACTAAAAGCAATACTGGGCTTTTGTAAAACGCTATTCTAGGCACCTCGTTTTTTAGATAGACCAAATAAGCCAAAAATCCTGGCGTAAAAAACAATAGATAACCAGAAATAAACCCTGCGAGCGCAGCTGAAACCCCATCCTCGTATAAAAGCAATGCAATAATAGAGGATGCCAACAATGGGGCGCCGAGTAGAAACTCTCTTGCCCATTTGGAATTAGACCTCATCAATTTAATATTAATCAGTGCTGCAAAACCAATTACCCCTACAAGTGCAATCTCTAATTCTTGCACCCAAAGCGCGAAGATCAAAGGAATACCAGCCGCTAATATAAAGGCAAAGACATTTACCCAAAACGCAACTTTTTCTAACTTAGTCTCGGAATTTATCATACTGCCCCTCCCAAACGACAAACCCAATCCGGGTGCTATTCTGGAGAGCGGCTGCTGGTTATAGTACTTACAGCCGCTTCCTTTCTCCTTGCGCTACCTTCTCATGAGCAACCCGGGCTAAAACCATGGCTCGCAGCTCATTATTTAACCTCAAATATCCAAAAAGAATACCCAACCCAACCTACATACTTCCCAGGCTCAAGAAATTTGTTAAATTTATAGTATCCTCCTTTTTCGTTGGTCATTTTTTTACCTGAAACTCTATCAGCAGCATAATAAAAGGTATCATCTTTGGATGCATTTCCATTATTCCAAAAAAAACTCTCTCGACCACTAAGTTTTCTTTCTTTCAGTTTGTGAAGGGTCAAACTCCTAAAATCATAATCTCCTTTAATAAAAAATCCTTGCACGTCACTACTAGACAAATTAGCACTAGGAGTAGAGTCCAAAACATAATAATAACGCTTTGGGTACATAGCCCCACTAACTCTGCCCGTTCTGGATATATTAGTTCTAGCTGCTTTCACTTCTTCTAAGGCCACATATTTATCTCCAGTGGTCCATACGTAACCACCGTCAAACCTTGTTTCGGTTTCCCCCGGCCCTCCGCATCCTGTAAGCGTTACAAGAAAAGACACAACCACAACCAAGAACAATTTCCTCATTTATTTCCTCCATCTTTGTTCGTTGTTTTACACTATATAATATAAAGCAAGCACAAAAAGCGACATTGCAATATTTCAATAAAGAATCAAATAAAATTTACGAAACCTTAACCCGGACCAACCTTCCATAAATTAGCTATTGCAAAAAGAATTGCTTGGGTCGACAACAATATAATGACCATTACCGGGATTAGGATCTGGTTCACCACAGAGCTTGCACGGATCAAAAATACTAATAACTGGCTTCAAGACAAAGAATCTTTCTTTTACTTCACATAGGCTCCACGCCCCTCCACAACTCGGACAATATCGTAAAACCTGGCCCTCTTCCGCATTAATGGTTTGACTTGTTACTCTCTCACAGACTGGGCAGACTCCACTCTGACATTCATTCCATTTTTCATTGACTGATTTCAATCCACACCTCCATAGTGATTAGATTGGTTTTTCAAAATCGAAAACCTAAAAATCGATCATATATTCATAGTGGCATTACTGAAAAACCCATCTTTTACTGTTCTCTTGAGGTTAAAGTTGGCCACTTTTCTCCATTGCTTCAATTTCTGAAAATGCAGCTTCAACACGATCAAACATTGGAACACTTAACCCTGAGGATGCTAACTTCTCAAAATCATCGAGCACTACATCTTCCCATCTATATGCTTCAGCCGAATAGTTTTCTACATTTGCGCCATAGTTTATGACATACATCTTGTACGCCAACTCCTTTCCTTGTATCGCAAGTGCGTGGGCTAATTTTGCGTTAACATTAAGATCGTCAGGCTTAATTTCTAACCATTGCCAGCTAAAGGTCCTTGACAATGAAGAGTCTCCTACATTTATTGCTCTCCATGAGAACTCAACGACTTGACTGGAAGCCTCATATTCAGAGATAAAGCCTTTCTGGTATGCATCAATCAGTACACGAATATATTCTTTGGCGAGCACTAACCCTTCAACAGAGCCAGACATACTATAAAGCTTAAAAAAAACCTTTTGGTATGCATCAAACCATTCGTGCGAATCTCTCGCAACATCTCTCAACCTTGCTTCAATTTTTTTGTGAAAGTCTATGTTTTTACTCTTTGAAAACTCACCGAACTTAACTGAGTCATCAGCAAAAGCAAGCATCACATCAACAAAGCTTAATCTTAATTGTTGTGACTTATCGAGAATGGAATTTATCTCTTTTTTGGTTTCTCTCCAGCCAATCTCAAATGACTTTTCGAGCTCTTTATATAGCAGATCATATAACTGATCAATTTGATCAGCATTCATTTCCCCCAGTTTTCTCAAAAAAGATGACTTCTCCTCGAAATCAATCAACTCACTGTCCACGATCAAGTTTATAAGGTCGAAATTATTCCAAAAAAGAGAGTCGTCCATAATAAAACTCTCCCCTTCGAAGATAAACCCATTGTCAGTTTTCTCGTAACGTACAGGTCTGAGGCCAAACTTTAGCTGTTGCAGGTAAACGTCAGCCCTGGACGTCCCTTTGTCAGCATTAACGCTTCTCGCCTCTGATATTAATCTTTCATTCTGTTCAACACGATGCTTCTCATATTGCTCAAGCTTTTCTTCATTCTGATCTTTGACCTCAGAAATTCTTTGTTCATAGTTCGCCTTTATTTTTGCTATATAATCCCCAGCCCAGCCACGACCAGAAACCACCAACACGGTCAAAATGACAAAGACAGCTGTGGCTTTATAAAAAAAGCCCCTTTTTTTCTTTCGAAATTCACGATCAATGGCATCGTAATAATCCGAAAGCTCTGGCGTCACTTCCAAAGGCCCTAAAGCGTCCCTTAGATCCAGAATCTTTCTCACTTCCTCCTTGTGCAAAGGCAAGCTGCTCAAAGCGCGACCACATTCAACCCACTCAATTGCCTTGCCCCGCAGATAATCTCTCGCGCGCATCAACTCTAATGTGTCGGGGTCTGCAAACAGTTCGGCTGCTCTCGGCCAGTCCCGCAACAGAGCTTCGTGAACAAAGCGCAAATAAAGCCGTGTGCTCTGGTCGCAGTATCCGATCGAAACCAGCCTTGCACTGTCTAGAGCGCGGATTACCTCGTACTCTTCGGTGTCCTCTGGTAAATCGGTAATATCAACGGTTGCAGCGGTGATAAGGCCACGACTGTCAGCACTCGACCTGGCCAACGCCCTAATAACCCGTTTGGTTGTATCTATAGAATGGTTTTCCAGAGCCTCCTCCGCCGCTTGCTCCAAAGCACCAGAAAGCCCACCTATCCGTTCATAGGCTTCATAAGCAATGGTTCCCGTTTCCGGATCCCTCTGTTGGTATAGCCGTTCAAGCAAAAACTCTAACAACGGGAGAACATCCGTATGCTGCCCTACATCGGCAACAATTCGATCAACCAGGTTCGCGCCTTCCTCGCTGAACCCAAAACTCACTCCCGCGAGACTGGCAGGGCCCTGGATTACGCTGCGCAGCAACTCCGAACTGAGTGGTTTTAAATCAAAAAGACCACTCACACCAGCAGGGGAATCACCAAACACGGCGAGCAGAAGAGCATTGCCATGTTCATCTTTAACCCCTGCATAATCTGGATAAAACTCACTGCGCATACACGCAATAATCCAGACTCCAGCCTTCTGCAGGCGCAACAACAGGTGAGCAAAACGAACGACAAGATCCGGGGTGTGGTTACCGGCAAACAGTTGTTCAAACTGGTCAAAAACCAGTACCGGTTGGCGGGAAAGGTCCAACTCAAGAAGCCAGTCAGCCACTGCGTCTAACGTATCTGGCGGAGATTCCGGAGCCTGCTCGCGTATTTCCGGGCCCATCGCTTCGACAATTCGCCAACAGAACTCTCGCTCGTCGACGGCGTCGAATAATCGCTCGTCAAAAACCAGCGACACATATTGCCGGCCTGGCTCGCTGTGCAAGGAGGCAAGAATACCTGCACGAACGAAGCTGCTTTTTCCGACACCACTCTCGGAGAGAATCATCAACCCTGGGCAGCTCTCTTCAGCCCGGGAATGTAACTTATTGACGGCTCGCTTGCTGTCGCCGTCACGCCCGAAAAAAATACCTTTGTCGATAACGTCAAAACGATCCAGCCCTTTATAGGGTTCCGACCGCCAGACTCCCTGTACCGGTATTCCCAACTCCAGTGCGACCTCTTCAAGGCTGTCCACGGGCACCAGCTTGAACCCCCGCGCCTCCAACTCCTGAAGAGTGGTTCGCTGTTCCTCTTCAAACTCCCTATGGTTGTCACCGGGATAAAACAGCGAGCTACCCGGAGGCAGGCAATCGGCCGCTGCCTTGAGCTTTTCCACCACCCCCGACACCCGGCCGACAAGACCGCTATCCAGCAGCACGCCGGTGGCTGCCATGGGTTGATCCAACCCTCTGATTTCAGCCATGACGCCAAGGGCAAACGCCAAGTCGGCGCTTCGTCCATTAAACGCGCCACACTCGCCTTCATTGAGCCCCAGATCAATCTGCACCCCCATCAGTTGGCGGCAATGCCCCTCGCGGAACAAAAGCTCTGCCGCCATACGCAGCCCTTGCTGCACCGAACGTAAGAGGTCAGGCGGCGCGAAACCCTGGGCGCGAGCGAGATATTTATCTGGATGAAACTCGGTTACTTCCTTTTTCAGGATGACGTCCAGAGAGGCGGGAAATCGGCAAATCCCTTTGCCCGAGTGTTCGTCCATGAGGAGGTATCCGGCAGAGCTCATATGCGTCCTATGCGTTGCTGATTTCGAGTTTCAGGGTTCCTTTGAGGTTCGGGAAACGATCAAGCTTCCGGGCAATGAACCCCGTTTCATCTACAACCCCGAGTTCTATCGGGGGCATATCATCAATAAAAACTGTCACTTTTCTTCCCGTGAAACGATCAATTACCTCGTCGGCTGCCTGGAATTCCAGATAGCAAGCTGAGCTACCGGCAACCGGGTGGCAACTAAAGGTCCACTCGGAAGGATTCGCCAAGACCGGGCTGTAGCTGCGGGACGCGGTATCGCTGTCGTCTGCCGCCGCCAGGGCAGTCATCTCAAATACTTCGCTTTGCGAATTGTCAGAGCCGGACATTATCGTATTTGTATTTTTGGTCACGGCTTCACTGATCAGCAAAACAAGTTGCGAGCTGCAATCGCCTTCAATCACACCGACGCTAAGCTCCCATGCGTCGATGCCCCGATTTCGAACAGTCTGTTGCAGAGGAATAGCGATCTCGCATACAGAACCCGAAAGCAGAGGTTTCGCTGCCTCGACTTCCCCCCCCAATACAAACACCGTCAGGTCTGAATTAATCAGCGAGTTGGCCACGGTGCCATCCGTAAAGTTTAGCGTCAGTAACAACTCGAAGTCACTCGTTCTCAAATAAGGGGCTTGCCGCAACCCCAAAACAGAGTCACCGTCAAAAAGCCCCTGCATTGGGCTGCTGATTTCGTCATGATCAAATGCCACCATGTCATCAATTTTGGCGCATACATCCAGTAACCGGTTAGCCCGACCTTCAGCTGTTGAAGTGGAAGGCCATTCCCGATTAGCCAGTTCAGCAGCGAGAGCTTCATCCCCGACTTCAAACGCTCTTTCTACGCATCGTTCCCGAGTAATCATGTCTTCGACACCATGAACCCTGGCTTCGGCAAGCACCTTATCCAGATCAACATGAGCTGCCGCTACGGTTAGCGCATAAATGAGATTGGCTTTTTCAACCTTGGTTTGCATGTTCATAGGAGATTTCTCCGCTTTGCAGATTCGAAAGACTCAATGCTCCCGTTCTTGTGCTCAAACAGGTATTTCATGTAGGCCAGCAGATAGCGTTTGTTCTGCTCCAGCTGTTTGTCAGCCCACAAATGAATGTCATCCAGAAACGTGAACCAGGCCTGCAACGTCGCCTTGGATTTCCAGCGATAGTGACGTTGCTTCACAGTCGCCAGGTCCAGCGCGTTGAGCCTGCAAACCAACGCACAACATAAGGGTTCAATAAACCGCATGTGTTCCATGATAGATGCCAACTCCGCGTCTTCACGATTGGCCAGTTGAGCCAGGTGCTTTATGGCTTGCTCGTATGATTCAGGGACTTTTTGTGCATTGCCGAGCATGTTTCTCTCGATCATCTTATATTTCATGCAGGCAATTAATTGATTAAGCTGCTCCGAGGCGGTGTTTTCTCCGATACCAAGATCCTTTGCTACATCCTGCTGACGCCGGCCTTCAAGAATCACTTCCACGTAGAGTGTTTGAACCCGTTCTCTGATTTTTTCGTTGCTGAAGTTGGCCAGACAGGTGGGAAAGAGAGTGCTCTGGAGTTGATCAATTATCTGTTTGATAAAGACTTCCGACTCAGTCGTAACAGACCCCGCAATACCATCCAGCAGTGGCACAGGCTCCTTGCTCTCTTCATTTCCGGACTTCATCTCACTATGAAGAGCGCGATCGCGCCTCTTTGCTTGTGTAACAAACCTGTCCACCTTTCTGTTGATTATCGTGGTAATCCAGGCGTCTTTAGACTGGATAGCATCGTTGTCCAAAATATTTTTTTCTGTGGTCTCTCGAATGATTATCTCGGTAACATGCTGAACAATTTCTTCAAGCAGTGTGTTCCCCAGCCCTGTCTGATAAAGCCGCAACTTCGCTCTGTTTTTAATCTGTTTCCCAATTTTATCGAGATCCAGTTTCCTAAGATTCGCCTTTTTCATTGCACTGACTCCTTGAACTTCGGCGCCCTGAAGCACTCCCCGGGGTTATATAACTGTCCGCTCCCCAATGTCGCACCAACATGGCGTTATCCGGTGCCCGTCGAAAAAATCGGATTGCAGAATCTCTGATATTCTCAATCAAATCGCCCATTAAGACCACGCCGCTCTCCCGATCCCGCCGGTTAACCAACCAACACCCCTGGGTAGCTCTCCGCTTTCCGAAACGAACGGGAATCAAGTACAGAATCAGCAGGCACAGCCAGGCCAGAGCGCGCAACCCGCCACGCAGAATGGACAGGCTGATTAGTATCAGTGTGCCTGTCATTAGAACCCCCCTTTCTCAACGCCGCTGTGAACGCTACTAAAGCCATCCGGAAGAGGAGCCTGCTGGAGCTGTTTTCCACTCAAAAGGCGACCATCGGACGTGATCACCGAACTGGCTTCAGGGGCCAGGTCCGAGATCTTACTATCAGCGCTAACAGTCTTAATCTCACCATCAATCACGATCGGTCTTGGATTTGCCATGGTTTAGCCCTCTTGTTTGTCGTTCACTTTTTGCGTTGTCTTATTACTATGTCCCCCGAAAGCTCGCCAATTCAGAAATTATTCAGGAGATTTTCAATAGACGGTGCAGGCTCTGATTGAGGAAGCGGGCGAGGCAAGGGCTCTTCGCTTCCCAGCCCGCTACGGAAGCCGCAGGTGGGGCAGTTTTCCGCAGGCCAGGAAGGATAGGTCTCGCGATCCACCCGATCATGCCGATTGGCTCGCCACTCGGTCAGGCTATTCGTAGTCACCGGGCCCCACCCGCAAAGATAATTGGTGAATTCCTGCATGAGTGCGGCGCTACACGCCATATTCAGCCCATAGACACTGGGGGCTGCCATTTCCGGACGATCCAGCACATAACCCGCAGACTGCTTAATAGAGAGCGTGGCCGGGTGGGCGTAAGCTTCATCGATGGCGGGCCAGTTCAGTACATCAACACCACTGCATTGCAAGCAGGCCGAAGTGCCCGGCAAGACAACCGATAATCGGCTGCGAAAATCAACCTTCGGCCGGGTCTCCACCGAGACGCCGCCATCGAAGTATGGGAGCATGTACTGCACGGATGCCGCGTTCAGATAGTAGCGGGTCACATCGTCATCCAATCCGCCGATCAGAAAATCAGCTCTTGAGAAGACGTCTTCAAGCACCTCATCCTGGATGGGCAGGGCGTGAATGCTGAGCTTCAACTCCGGGAACATCGCTTTCAGGCGCCTCGCCAGAATCCGAACTTTCTGTTGTCCGATGTCGCTCGGGCAGCCCCCCTGAAAGCGATTGAGATTCGAATCGTCCAGTAGATCCGGATCGACAATGGTCAAGGCCCCGATGCCTAAACGTGCCAGACTTTCGGCAAGGATCGCCCCCAAGCCCCCGGCTCCGACCAACAATACCTCTGAAAGGCCTAACCAGTGCTGTTGCTTTGGCTCAATAAAATCCCGATGGCGGTTTAACCATTCCGGTGCATCCTCGGCGGATGACCAGCTCGCCGAAACAGGAAAACACTGGAACCGATCTCCGATGATCTGAATATCCAGTGGCTGGAAAACTTCGCTCTTGCGAGTATCCACCAGACGAGCACTCGCACCGCCATCACAGATAACCGTCGAAACATTGAAGATGGGTCTGTCTACGGAAAACGAAGATTGCTCCCGCAACATGGGCTCGAAGCGATCACGCAGGTACTGGTCGAAGCGCTGGTCGTCTGTATCATCGATTCTTGAAAAGGCTGTATTCTCGGAATCGAACCAGTGGTCATGAATATTAATCAGCGTATTAAAGTCGGTCCCAGCAAACTGAAACAGGATTTGATCGAGAACGGCTTTCTTTAAACGCACAGACGAGGCGGATCGCTTTTCAAAGCAATCTTCATCCAGCAATAAGACCGGCGCATCATGGGCGACCAGGATGGTCGTCGAATCGTAGGCTTTCGTAGTGCGGGCAAACACGTAGCTCAAGGTTTCGCATCGCTTACCCGGCTGTATATGATGGTCACGGATGCGGGACCACACTTTCTCTGAGAAGCGGATGACCGTTTTCATGCCACCTCCTTTTTCAAAAGAGCGTGGAAAAATTCCAGAAACTTGGTCAGGTTGTCGCCGCTATTGGCCTTGGAGAAGTTGTATCGCCAACTGTTGTCCTGATAGATGAGACAGGCCCAGGTATAACCCGGAATAGCCTTGGCTTCGTGAAACGCTTTGTTGTTAAACACGTTCAGACGCCGCGCGATCTGTGCCGTTAGCAGTTCATTACCCTTGTTCAGCATATAAATCCCGATCGGGGGCCGGTCGGGGAACTGTTCGGTCAACAGCAACACGTCCAGGTAATCAGGGGCATAGCCATCAGGTAAGGGCAGACTCTCAACAACAAGGAACCCTCCACTCGCATGAACTCTTACGCGGCGGTGGCCACCAGGGTATGGCGGATCGAAGCGATCCAGCCAGGTTTGAATCATCCCTGCCTCTTTATGAAGCAGACATTGTTTTCTACGTGAGAGAACCATCAGTAAACCCTCCAGTGCATCTGTACTATCTACAAACTTACTGTCCACAGAAGCCGGTTGAGTTCAGAAATGTTTTGGGTGTACTGGATGAAATCGGGCAGCAGGCTTCGATTTCGGCGGTCGTCTTCACGACAAAATAATTGGAAACGACCGTGTGCTGGTTCATGTTTGATCAAAAGCTCTCGCTTTAATTGTAGTGCGTTTGCGCAACCCCAACCCCGTTGCTAGCTTTTAAGTAAGTGCCTGAAAACCGCCGCTGTTACGCAGAGCACCTTGAATGGTTGAGGTTTTCAGACAGTTGCAACTGATTTCAGTCGGTTGAGAGGCGCCCATGTCCGAAAGCGTGGCAAATACCGTTGCCGAATACTGGGCCACCGGCTTTTTCATTCTGGCGGTTGGCGGACTGTGTGCGTTCATGGTCGGCGCTTCGAGCCTGCTGGGCGGCCGCAGCCAGGGTGTCAGCAAATCCCTGCCCTTTGAATCCGGCATTGTGGGCGCCGGCAGCGCCCGGCAGCGTTTCTCGGTGCAGTTCTATCTCGTCGCGATGCTGTTCGTGATTTTCGATATTGAAGCGGTGTTCCTGTTCGCCTGGGCCATTGTGATTCGCGACGTGGGCTGGCCCGGGTTCTGGGGCGCTGCGGTGTTCATTTTCATCCTGCTGGCCGGTCTGATCTACGACAGCCGCACCGGTGCCCTGGACTGGGCGCCAAAAGCGTAACGGGAGGAATGCCATGGCCTATACCCTGACCCGGGCCGAGGGCTCCCCGGGAGGCGATGCCCGCTATCCGATTGATCGCGGTGAAAAAACCGAAGACCCGATCAAGCAGCAGCTCGAGCGCAACGTGTTCACCGGCAAGCTCAGCGAGGTGCTGAACTCGGCGGTGAATTGGGGCCGGAAAAATTCCCTGTGGCCCTACAACTTCGGGCTGTCCTGCTGCTACGTGGAAATGACCACGGCGTTCACCTCGCCCCACGACATTGCCCGCTTCGGCTCCGAAGTGATCCGGGCCTCGCCTCGGCAGGCGGATTTCATGGTCATCGCCGGCACCTGTTTCATCAAGATGGCACCGGTGATCCAGCAGCTGTATGACCAGATGCTGGAGCCCAAGTGGGTGATCTCCATGGGCTCCTGCGCCAATTCCGGCGGTATGTACGACATCTATTCGGTGGTCCAGGGTGTGGACAAGTTTCTGCCGGTGGATGTCTACGTGCCGGGGTGCCCGCCGCGCCCCGAGGCATTTCTTCAGGGTTTACAGCTGCTTCAGGATTCCATTCAGGAAGAGCGCCGCCCGCTGTCCTGGGTGGTGGGCGACCAGGGTGTGTACCGGGCGGAAATGCCGTCCCAGCGGGAGAAATGGCGGGATCGCCGCATTCAGGCCACCGAATTGAGAACGCCCGACAAGCTTTAAGAAACAGAGAGTAAGGAACCGAGGGCAAGGAATCGAGAGTAAAAACGTTCGCCGTTGCTTCACCCACTGTTTGCAGGAGTTGAACCACGCGCATGAACACAGAGTCGACCGGTGATGAG
>Ga0114984_1000260_pt1 | contig 21096 bp, 17 predicted proteins | sample Shrwel1BS1Day1_FD_96987 | JGI IMG/M metagenome (GOLD analysis project Ga0114984, IMG submission 96987) | Subsurface microbial communities from deep shales in Ohio, USA - Utica-3 well 1 S-1-Day1 | ecosystem: Environmental > Aquatic > Deep subsurface > Shale gas/oil reservoir > Produced water/Flow...
CAATCCCCTGGAGCCTGCGAGCTGGGGAATCCCGGTGTTTTCTGGCCCCCATGTGTTTAATTTCGAAACCATCTATCAACGCCTGCTGGATGATACCGGCGTCAGGATCGTGGCCAATGCCGAAGAGCTGGCGACCTTCCTGATATCCCTGTTCAGTCACCCCGCGGAGCGGGAGGCGATCGGCCGGCGCGCATTATCAGTGGTGAACAAGAACCGGGGCGCGCTGGAAAAAGTGGTCGAGAGAATTATCGAGCGGGTTTGAAGTGAGTGGCGGGCCGTGTGGCTGCCCGCCAGGTCAGGGCAGGTCTTTATCGGGCCGGATTGTCCAGGGTCTGTTTCTCGTTGGCCAACGCTTCGATGCCCGGGGCGGTTTCGCTCAGCCAGTTGTTCAGATCTATCAGATCCTGCGGGCTCAGGGTGCCGGCGGCCTGCTTCAGCTGGAGCGTGTTGATCACGTAGTCATAACGGGCATTGGCATAGTCACGCAACGACACGTAATAGGCGCGTTCCGCATCCAGCACTTCCACGATATTCCGGGTACCCACTTCATAACCGGCACGGGTGGCATCCAGTGCGCTACGGCGGGAAATGATGGTCTGTGACAGCGCCGAAGCGGTCTCAATGTTGTTGTTCACGGTCAGGAACAGGCTGCGGGTATTCACCCGGACGTCCCGGCGAACAGTGTTGAGCTGCTCTTGCGCTACGGTAACCAGGGACCGTTGCTGTCGAACGCCGGCCTGGGTACCGCCACCGGTATACAGGGGCACTTTCAGTTCCAGGCCAATGACGCCCTGGGTCCCTTCGGACTGGTTGCGGCTGCCGCCGTTAATGTCGCTGTCACCGTAGGACGCGGTCAGATCCAGGGTCGGGTAATGGCCGGATTTGGCAACCCTCAGGTTGGCCTCGCTGGTGTTGAGGTCATAGATCGTGGACTGAATGGACCAGTTCTGCTCAAGTGCCGTGGTTTCCCAGGCGGAGGGATCCATTGGTTCAGGGCGACCGAGCGGGAAGTTCTGGCGCAGGTTCTCCAGATCCTCCGGGTACTCCCCGGTCAGCCTTGCCAGTTGTTCCTTGGCGACATTGAGCTGGTTTTCCGCGGCAATGCGCCGGCTCTTGGCGTCGTCGTAGCTGGCACGGGCCTCATATACCGCGGTAATCGCAATCAGGCCAACATCAAAGCGCTCCTGGGCCTGCTCGTACTGGCGTCGGATCGCGGCTTCGGTAGCCAGGGCCGTAGTGACAGTGTCCTGGGCCCGGAGCACATTGAAATAGGCAGTGGCCACGTCCAGGATCAGCTGCTGCTGGGCCAGGTTGTACTGGGCCCGTGCTGATTCGGTCTGGAACTGGCTGGCGTCGTAGCGGAACCAGGAGTCGGCCCGGAACAGCGGTTGGGTCAGCTCGACACCGTAGCTGGTGGATTTGTAGCTTTCGTTCTGCATGTCGCCATCCACGTCCGTATGGTTGGCATTGCCGAAGGCACCCACTTGCGGCAGCAGTTCACTCCTGCTGACATCGCTCGCGGCCTGCTGGGCCTCATATCTGGCCAGGGCGGCGGCGATGCCGGAGTCATAGGAAAGGGCTTTTTGGTAGGTCTCGATCAGGTCCAGGGCGAGGGCTGGGTGGGCAACCATCACGCCAATCAGTCCGGAAAGCAGTCGTTTTTTCATTCATTCTCCTGAATACCTGTACACATGGGTGTCAGTCCGGGGCGCCCGGTAACCGGCCGCACAGTGCTTTCAAGCAGCAGGTTGCACATCCGGCGGGTTTTATTATGGCTGGCCATTATGGACAATAATTCCTCCGGCCTCTACACTTGTAAGTGTCACAAAAATGTATGCTGAACCGAATTTCACTCGCGTCTTGACGGGGTGCCGGCTTGCCCGATTCCCGGAAGCCGGCTGAGATTGCCTTGCAGAACCCGCGACCTGATCCGGATAATACCGGCGTAGGGATTAAGACCAGATGAGCCAAAAGCAGTCCAGCCCGAGTGGATTTGACTGCCCCTGCAGGCTCCGTCATACGCGACCCGAACCCCCAATCTGTTTACCGGGAGCGAATGATGACAGACCTGCCATCCTATCTCAGCGATTCCGCCAGAGTTGATTCCGCCGCAATAAAACCGTTACCAGGTTCACGAAAAATCTACGTGCAGGGTAGCCGGTCCGATCTCCGGGTGCCCATGCGGGAAATTACTGTGGAAGACACACCCACCGAAATGGGTGGTGAGAAAAACCCGCCGGTGGTCGTCTACGACACCTCAGGCCCCTACACCGACCCGGAAGCGAACATCGACCTGCGCAAAGGCCTGGAGCCTGTCCGCGCCGGCTGGATCGCCCAACGGGGCGATGTCGAACAGCTGGAAGGCTACACCTCGGAATTCACCCGCCGGCGCATGAAAGACCCGCAACTGGACCCGCTCCGGTTCATGGATGAGCGCAAACCCTTGCGGGCCAAGCCTGGCAGGAACGTTTCCCAGATGCACTACGCCCGCCAGGGCATCATCACCCCGGAAATGGAGTTTATCGCCATCCGCGAGAACATGAAACTCCAGGAAGCCCGGGAGCAGGGCCTGCTGGACCAGCAACACCCTGGCCAGTCCTTCGGCGCCAACCTCCCGTCGGAAATAACCCCGGAGTTCGTCCGTGACGAAGTGGCCCGCGGCCGCGCCATCATCCCCGCCAACATCAACCACCCGGAAGTCGAACCGATGATTATCGGTCGCAACTTCCTGGTGAAAATCAACGGCAATATCGGCAACTCGGCGGTCACGTCCTCCATTGAGGAAGAAGTCGAGAAGCTGACCTGGGGTATCCGCTGGGGCGCCGACACCATCATGGATCTGTCCACCGGCAAGAACATCCACGAAACCCGGGAATGGATCATCCGCAACTCCCCGGTTCCGATCGGCACCGTGCCCATCTACCAGGCCCTGGAAAAAGTCGGTGGCGTGGCTGAGGACCTGACCTGGGAGATTTTCCGGGACACCCTGATCGAACAGGCCGAGCAGGGCGTGGACTACTTCACCATCCACGCCGGCGTGCGCTTGCATCACGTCCCGCTTACAGCAAATCGTGTTACCGGTATCGTCTCCCGCGGTGGCTCCATCATGGCCAAGTGGTGCCTGGCCCACCACAAGGAAAGCTTCCTGTACGAGCACTTCGAAGACATCTGCGAAATCATGAAGGCCTATGACGTGTCTTTCAGCCTCGGCGACGGCCTGCGCCCCGGCTCAATAGCAGATGCCAACGACGCCGCCCAGTTCGGTGAACTGGAAACCCTGGGCGAACTCACCAAAATCGCCTGGAAGCACGACGTCCAGTGCATGATTGAAGGTCCCGGTCACGTGCCCATGCACCTGGTGAAGGAAAACATGGACAAGCAGCTTGAGTGCTGCGACGAAGCCCCGTTCTACACCCTCGGCCCGCTGATCACCGACATTGCTCCGGGCTATGATCACATCACCTCCGGCATCGGCGCCGCCATGATCGGCTGGTACGGCTGCGCCATGCTCTGCTACGTCACACCCAAAGAGCACCTGGGGCTGCCCAACAAGGACGACGTGAAAACCGGCATCATCACCTACAAGATCGCCGCCCACGCCGCCGACCTGGCCAAAGGCCACCCGGGTGCCCAGATCCGCGACAATGCCTTGTCCAAGGCTCGCTTCGAGTTCCGTTGGGAGGATCAGTTCAACCTCGGCCTGGACCCGGACACGGCCCGGACCTACCATGACGAAACCCTGCCCAAGGACTCTGCCAAGGTGGCTCACTTCTGTTCCATGTGTGGACCAAAATTCTGTTCCATGAAAATTTCCCAGGAAGTGCGGGACTACGCGGCAGAAAACGGGCTGGACGAGGTTTCGGCGATTGATGCCGGTATGCAGGAGAAGTCCCGCGAGTTTGTGGAGTCTGGTGGGAAAATCTATGACAAGGTCTGACACTGGTGTTTTTATCTCCCAAACTGATAGTTCCGGAGTGTGAACCGGGGAGGACGTCCCGTTCAGAAAACGACTCGAGACGTCCCTGTGCGTCTCGGGCTCCGCCATCCCTGGCTCCGCACGTTTCTGAACGGGACGTCCTCCCCGGTTCAATCGGGCATTCGCAGTTATGGTCCGGGGAAGTTTTCTTTTTTGAGAGGGCTGCACCACGGTTTGGGCAGCCATTGCGGCAGGTTCTCCAAAACTGTGCGGAGCCATGGATGGCGGAGCTCAAGCGTCACAGGGACGTGCCGCAAGGAGCGTGTTTTGGAGAACCTGCCGCAATGGCTGCCTTCCCCACAAGTCGATGGCTTGGGGCAGAGCAAGAGGACTCGAGTCGAAGCAAGAGACTTGCACTGAAGCAAACCCAGAGGCTATCGTTCAAAGTTGATTACCAACCGGGGTGAACGATGACCGAACCGTTCCAGTTCAAAGCCAGCGACGTCAAAGTCGAAAAACGCGAAACCGTCTTCCAGGGCTTCTTCCGCATGGACAAGCTCTGGCTGACCCACCCGCGTTTTGACGGCCGTGACATGCCGGTCTTTACCCGGGAGCTCTTCATCCGGGGCGACGCCACCTGCGTGCTGCCCTATGATCGTGACCGGGACGAAGTCGTCCTGCTCGAACAGTTCCGCCTCGGCGCTCTCGGCCGGGACCAGTCCCCATGGCTGCTCGAGCTCGTGGCCGGAATGAACGAAGAGGGCGAATCCCCTGAAGAAGTGGCCCGGCGCGAAGGCCAGGAAGAGGCCGGGCTCAGCTTCAGCCAGCTCGACAAGATCTGCGATTACCTGGTGTCCCCGGGTGGCAGCACTGAAATGGTCCACCTGTACTGTGGTCACATCAGTACCAAAGATGCTGGCGGCCTCTATGGCATGGAGCACGAGCACGAGGATATCCGGGCGCACGTGGTTTCTGCGGACGAAGCCATAGCCATGATCCACGATGGCCGGATCAACAACGCTGCCGCTATCATCGCGCTTCAATGGCTTGAACTGAACCGTTCAAGACTCCGTGAAGGAAGGCAGTGATGACCGAGTGGACCATGAAACCCAGGCGCTACGTGCCGGATCTTCGGCAGCTCGGCGCCCTGTGCGACGCCAATTACCAGCGTCTGAACAAGTTGCGTCAGCTGGAAGCCGATGGCAAGCCGGTGTGCGAGTTCGAGTTGCACCGGGAGAACCAGTACCTGGGCCGGGTCCGGACCAAGGTCCTGCAGACGGCCCGGTTTACCGAAACCCTGCTGCTGGAACAGGTCCACAATTCCGGTCGCTGGCTGAACAACCCCCGGATGACCGTGCGTGTGTATCACGACGCCGCCATGGCCGAGGTGATCAGCTGTTACCGGGACCGCCGGATTGCGCCGGTCAACGATTATCCCAACCGTTTCATGCATCACCCGGACGAGAAGGTTCAGGTAAACGGTTTCCTGGCCGACTGGCTGGATTACTGTCTGCGTTTTGGCCATCTGCCCATGGAGTACGCCGCCTGGCCGGCCGGTGAAGGTGTCGACTGACGGTTTGCTGCGGATGTGTCATAGTTGTCAAAAATAGCAATATGTTGACGATACCCGGCGGGAATGTGACTCCGGTTGCAATTGCCGGTGACCAATTCTGAAGCCTTCGTCGTACACTTGTCCCTGTTTCAAGTGGTTGCAGCAGGCTTAACAGGTTCGCCATGACCAGACCGGACGAGGCCCGCCCCTTGCGGGTACTCCAGATAACAGACCCCCACCTGATGGCCCGTGAGGACGGTGCCTTGCTGGGTGTCAACACTCGGGACAGCCTCGCGGCCGTGGTCGATGAGGTGTTGCAGGCCCATGGCCAGCCGGACCTGATCCTGGCCACCGGCGACCTCGCCCAGGACGCCTCCGAACAGGCCTACCGCGTTTTCGGTGACAGTCTTTCCTCCTTCCATTGCAGTTCCGCATGGCTGGCCGGCAATCACGACGACGCAGGCATGCTCAACCGCGTTGCCAGAGATTTTCAGGCCGATCGCCGGCAGATTCTGCTGGGTGGCTGGCATTTCGTCCTGCTGGATTCTTCCGTTCAGGGCAAGGTTTACGGTGAGCTGGAGGAAAGTGAGCTGGCGTTTCTTGATCGGGCGCTTTCCGAGTACCCCGATACGCCGACACTGGTTACACTGCACCATCACCCGGTGGACATCGGGGCGGACTGGATGGAGAAAATCGGGCTCCGCAATCGCGATGGCTTCTGGGCGGTGATTGACCGCCATCCCCAGGTGCGGATCGTGCTCTGGGGGCATGTCCACCAGGAGCATGAAGAAACCCGGAACGGGGTGCAGCTGCTTGCCACACCCTCCACCTGTATCCAGTTCACCTCCGGTGCCAGGGACTTTTCCGTGGAGCCACTGGCGCCGGGTTACCGCTGGTTCGAGCTCGAGCCGGATGGCAGTTTCCGCACCGAAATTCATCGCGCCAGAGCCTTCGAGTTCGAACTGGACCAGAAAAGCTCCGGCTACTGAATTGCCGGTTCACCGTTCCCGGCCGGTTGCTCCAGTCTTTGCCTCAGCTCCCTGGCTGCCGCGACCATGGCCCGGAGGGCCGGTCGTACCTCCTGCCACTGCCGGGTTTTCAGGCCACAGTCCGGGTTTACCCACAGCCTTTCGGCCGGAATCCTCTCCGCTGCCTTTTCCATCAGGGCAATGATCCCGGCCTGTTCCGGCACGTTGGGTGAGTGAATGTCGTAGACACCGGGGCCAATGTCGTTGGGATACTCGAAATTCCGGAACGCATCGAGGAGCGCCATATCGGAACGGGAGGTCTCGATGGTAATGACATCGGCGTCCATCCGGGTGATGGCTTCGATGATGTCGTTGAACTCCGAGTAGCACATGTGGGTGTGAATCTGGGTTGTGTCATCGACCCCGTTGGCGGCAATCCGGAAGGCATCGACGGCCCAGTCCAGATAGTCCTGCCAGTCGGATTTCCGCAGGGGCAGGCCCTCCCGCAGCGCAGCTTCGTCAATCTGGATGATCCGGGTGCCGGCGCTCTCCAGGTCCTGCACCTCCTCGCGGATGGCCAGGGCCAGCTGCCAGCAGGTCTCCGCCCGGGGCTGGTCGTCCCGGACAAAGGACCAGTTCAGCATGGTGACCGGGCCAGTGAGCATGCCCTTGACGGGCCTGTCGGTCAGTGACTGTGCATATCGGATCCAGTCTACAGTCATTGCCTTGGGGCGAGTGATATCACCAAACAGGATCGGCGGTTTGACGCACCGTGAGCCATAGGACTGGACCCAGCCAAACCGACTGAAGGCATAACCATCCAGCTGCTCCCCGAAATACTCCACCATGTCGTTTCGCTCCGCTTCGCCATGGACCAGGACATCCAGGCCCAGAGACTCCTGTTCACGGATGCAATGGGCAATCTCCTGCTTGATACGTGCCAGATAATCTCCTTTGCCCAGTTTTCCGGCCCGGTACTGTTGCCGCACTTGCCGGATATCTCCGGTTTGCGGGAAGGAGCCGATGGTGGTGGTCGGGAAAAGGGGAAGGGGCAGGGCCTTGCTCCGGAGCTTCTGCCGCGTCTCGAAAGCACTGTTTCTTTCGCCAAGCTGCGGGGTGATAAGGGACACGGCCTCGCGGAGCTTCGGATTGCGGGTTTTCGGCGATAGCCTGCGAGAGTCAACGGCGATGCGGTTGTCCTCGAGTTCCCGGGCAACACTGCTCCGGCCGGTGTTAAGGGCTCTGGCCAGGGTGGTCAGCTCCCGGAGTTTCTGGCGGGCGAAGGAAAGCCACTGACGAATTTCCGGATCGAGCTTGTCCTCGGGTTCCAGATCGATGGGAACATGCAGCAGTGAGCAGGACGGGGCCAGCCACAGCCGCTCGCCGAGTCGTGAATGCAAGGGTTCCAGCCAGTCGAGGGTGGCATTGAGGTCGGTTTTCCAGACGTTCCGGCCATTGACGACACCCAGGGACAGCACTTTATGGGGCGCGAGCCAGTCTGCCAGCCGGTCGGCTTCAGGACGGGCAGAAACGGCATCCAGGTGCAGGCCGGCCACCGGCAATTCGCAGGCGAGCTGGAGGTTGTCCCGGAGCTGGCCGAAATAGGTGGTCAGCAGGAGTTTCGGGCGGGTAGCCTTGAGGTGATGGTAGGCAAGACTGAAGGCATGGCGCCAGCGATCGCCCAGTTCGGTGACCAGGGCAGGCTCATCTACCTGCACCCACTCCGCACCTGCCTCGGCGAGTTGGTCAAGCAGGTCGCCGTAGGCGGGCAGAATTCGCTCGAGCAACGCCAGGGGATCGCTGCCGTCCCTGGATTTACCCAGCCAGAGATAGGTCACCGGGCCGATGATGACCGGTTTGGCACGAAAACCCTGTGTCTGCGCCTCATCGAGCTGGGCCAGTATCCGGCTGCTGTCGAGCCGGAATTCCGTGTCCTGGAGAAACTCCGGGACAATGTAGTGATAGTTGGTGTCGAACCACTTGGTCATTTCGCCGGCCTGGGTGCCGCGGCAGCCATCGTCATTGGCACCGCGACCGCGTGCGGCCCGGAAATACCGGTCGAGTGCGTGCCCTCCCGGCTTGCTCGCACGTTCGGGCAGGTGTCCGAGGGTGTCGCTCATGTCCAGTACCTGGTCGTACAGTGAGAAATCGCCTGCCGGGACAAGGTCCAGCGCCTGTTGGTCCTGCCAGTGGCGGCGCCGCAGGTCGCTGGCGGTAATCTCCAGCTCCTCCTCAGTCAATCGCCCCTGCCAGTAGGCTTCCAGAGCGAATTTCAGTTCCCGTCGGGCGCCGATACGGGGGTAGCCCAGTGAGTGAGTGGTAACCATCTTGTGCTCCTGATGTCTGAAATGTGCTTCGGGTAAGAGTCGGTCAGGGTAGGCGGGCGATGGCATGAATAAAAATGGTATTATTTCAGTAGTTCATGAAATAAATTCACCAATTGGCGTGTTGGCCATGATTGATCGACACCATCTCGAGATTCTCCGTGCCGTTGATCGCGACGGCTCTTTGACGGCGGCGGCAGAGTCCCTGCATCTCACGCAGTCGGCGCTCAGTCATGCCATTCGCAAGCTGGAGCGTTATCTGGGCACCCCCCTGTGGCTGCGGGATGGTCGTCAGTTACGGCTGACCCAGGCCGGCGAGTATCTTCTGGCAGTGGCCAATCGACTGGTGCCTCAGCTTGAGCATGCCGAACAGGTAATTGGTCAGTTCGCCAGGGGGCAGAGGGGCACGCTCCGGATCGGGATGGAATGCCATCCCTGTTACCAGTGGTTGCTCAAGGTGGTTGGGCCCTACCTTGAGCGCTGGCCGGATGTGGATGTGGATGTGAAACAGAAATTTCAGTTTGGCGGGATCGGCGCCCTGTTCGGGCATGATATTGATATGCTGGTAACCCCGGACCCGTTGTATCGGCCGGGGTTGGTGTTTGAGCCGGTGTTCGATTACGAGCAGGTTCTGGTGGTCTCCCGGGATCATCCCCTGGCGACCAGGAAGTTTGTCGTGCCCGGGGACCTGGAGCGGGAAACCCTGATCACCTATCCGGTGGAAGTGGAGCGGCTGGATATCTATACCCGGTTCTTTTTGCCCGCTCACGCCAGCCCGGCCCGGCACAAGACCATCGAGACGACGGACATCATGTTGCAGATGGTGGCCGCCGGGAGGGGCGTGTCGGCGCTGCCGAAATGGCTGGTGGCGGAGTATGCCGAGAAACTCCCGGTGGTTCCGGTGCGTCTGGGTGCAGAGGGGCTGCCGAAGCAGATTTTTCTCGGCCTCCGTGAACGGGATTGTGAGGTCGATTACCTGAATTCGTTCATGAACCTGGCCCGGGAGGTTCGCTGGGGCCAGGTCTTGCGTTAAACTGCGCGAAAAATTCAACAGGAAACACAGTCATGAGTGATATCCCCGCAGACCTGAAATACATTGAAACCCACCAGTGGGTGCGGGTAGCGGATGATGGCACCGCTACCATAGGTATTACCGATTTTGCCCAGAAGCAGCTCGGCGATGTGGTCTACATCGGTGTGCCGGATGTTGGCGTGATGGTTAACGGTGGTGAGGAAGCCGGTGTTGCTGAATCAGTGAAGTCGGCTTCGGATGTGTTCAGTCCGGTGACCGGTGAGGTGATTGCGGTCAACGAGAACCTTGAGGATGAGCCGGAGCTGGTCAATGAGGATCCGTATGGCGATGGCTGGATATTCAGGGTGAAGCTGAAGGATGCCGGTGAGCTGGATGGCCTGATGGATGCCACCGCTTACGCCGGGCATGTTGCTGCCGAGGAGTAAGCAGTTTGGGAGCATGCGCGTTTCAGGGTGGGCTTTCCGAAACACGCTCAAGCCCATGCCTGGGTGCAGTGGCCGATTGGCTATAATCTCGCATCCATTGATTTCTTGTTTGGCTGGTGTATCTGATGAATTTCCCGATTTTGTATCTCCGAAAAGGCGCCGAGCGCCGCCTCCGTGCTGGCCATTTGTGGGTTTACAGCAATGAGGTCGATACCCGCCGTACGCCGCTGACTGAGTTTCGGCCCGGTGATCAGGCCGGGTTGCGGGCGTCCAATGACAAGCCGTTGGGCACGGTGTTTGTGAATCCCCACGCGCTGATCTGTGGCCGGTTGATCAGCCGGAATCCCTCCCAGGGGATGACGCCGCAGCGGCTGACCGAGCGGATGGAGATTGCGCTGGCGGTGCGGGAGCGGTTGTTCGATAAGCCGTTCTATCGCTGGGTGTTTGGTGACAGCGACGGGTTGTCCGGGTTGGTGGTTGACCGTTTCGGGGATACCGTGGTGGTGCAGATTTCCACGGCGGGCATGGAGCGGATGAAGGAGGCGATCGTTCGCGCCGTTCAGCGTCTGGTGCATGCCGATGCCATCATCCTGAAAAACGATGGCAAAATGCGGAAGGTTGAGGGGCTGGATACCTACGTCGAGCAGGCGCATGGGCCGGAGGCGGGTCTGCTGCAGGTCGAGGAGAATGGCGTTCGCTTTGAGGTGCCGCTGGCCGGTGGCCAGAAAACCGGGTGGTTCTACGACCACCGGATGAATCGCCAGCGTTTGCAGGCCTACGCGCCGGGTAAGCGGGTGCTGGATGTGTTCAGCTATGTCGGTGGCTGGGGGCTGCAGGCTGCCTGTTCCGGTGCCACTCAGGTGACCTGTGTCGACGCCTCGGCAACGGCAATTGATGCGGTGCACCACAACGCGAAGGTCAACGGGCTCGACAATATCGAGACCATCCAGGGCGATGCCTTCGAAGCGCTCAGGGCCCTGGCGGACGAGAAAGAAAAATATGACATCGTGGTGCTGGATCCGCCGGCCCTGATTCCACGGCGCCGGGACCAGAAAGCCGGTGAACAGGCCTATGCCCGCCTGAATCAGTTGGGGTTGCGGCTGCTCGAGCGGGATGGGTTGCTGGTTTCGGCGTCCTGTTCCATGCATCTGTCCCGGGAAAAGCTGATCGACATTATCCGCAGCAGCGGCCGCAAGGTTGACCGGTTTGTGCAGCTGCTGGAGCAGGGCCATCAGGCGCCGGACCACCCGGTGATTCCGGGGATACCGGAGACGGATTACATCAAGTCGTGCTTCGTGCGCTCGTTGACCGGCTTCATGTGAAGGGCTGAATTCATCCCCGCAACGAAATCACCGGCCACCCGGACTGCCTCGCCAGCGCCTCCAGCCTCGGATCCGGATCCACCGCTACCGGGTTTTCCACCTGCTTCAGAAGCGGCACATCGTTATGGGAATCGCTGTAGAACCAGGCCCCCTCCAGGGTGCGCTTGTGGTGATCAAGCCAGTCGTTCAGTCTGGTCACCTTGCCGTCCCGGAAACTGGGAACGCCCGCAACCTCCCCGGTATACCGGCCATTGACCAGTTCCGGCTCGGTGGCGATCAGGTGCTCAACGCCCAGCAGGTCCGCGATCGGTTCGGTAACGAAGCGGTTGGTGGCGGTGATGATCATCAGTGTGTGGCCTTGCTGGCGGTGCTGGTCCAGCAGTTCCCGGGCCTTGTCCTGCATCATCGGGCGCACTTTTTTCTCCAGGAAGGCTTCGCGCCACGCCAGTAATTGGTCCATTTCATGCCGGGCCAACGGCTGCAGGGCGAAGCGGAGGTAATGGAAGATATCCAGCTCGCCGTTCAGGTATTCCTGGTAAAAACGGTCATTGGCCTTGCGGTACTCCTCGGCATCGACCAGGCCTTCTTCCACCAGAAATTCACCCCAGGCGTGGTCGCTGTCGCCAGCCAGCAGGGTGTTGTCCAGATCAAAAAGTGCGAGCGTCAAAGGGTTTCCTCCGCTGTTACAAGGGCTTTCAGGCAGGCTCACAGTCTATCACGACCTGTCGGCATCGGCTCCGTTTGCCGAACCCTTGGGATTCTGTAAGAATGAGAACAACCTGGACAATTATCGCCGATCAGAAATTGACCGGCGGCCGACTTTTGCGAGGACTGTGCCGTGATCGATACAGACGGTTTCAGACCCAATGTCGGAATCATTCTGGCCAACCACAGGGGCGAAGTTCTCTGGGCAAGGCGAATAGGCCAGGACTCCTGGCAGTTTCCCCAAGGTGGTATCAAGTACAAGGAATCACCGGAGGATGCACTGTACCGGGAGCTTGGAGAGGAAATCGGCCTCACAGCCAGTGATGTGGAAATCATCAGCTGTACCCGGGGCTGGCTCAGGTACCGTCTTCCGAGGAGGATGGTGCGCCATAACTCACACCCTGTTTGTGTGGGCCAAAAACAGAAATGGTTCCTGCTGAGGATGTTATCGCCGGACGCGCAAGTGCGTGTGGACGGCACGGATTCACCGGAATTCGACGGGTGGCAGTGGGTCAGCTACTGGTACCCGTTGGGCCAGGTGGTTTCATTCAAACGAGAAGTATACAGACGTGCGCTGCGGGAGCTGGCTCCACGACTGTTCTACAACATGGAACAGTGGCGGAAAGCCGAACAGAACAACCGGCGCCTGAAGGATCACTCAAGATGACGGAATGACCCTGCTATGTTGAGCACACTGCGAAGTCTTGTACAAGAGGTAAACAGCGCCCGCGATCTGCAGGAGGCGCTGGATATCATTGTATCGCGGGTGCAAAAGGCCATGAATACCGAGGTCTGCTCCGTCTATCTGCTCGACCCCGCCACCAACCGCTATATCCTGATGGCCACCGAGGGCCTCTACCGCAAGGCGGTGGGCCAGGTGAGCCTGGGTTACTCGGAAGGTCTGGTCGGTCTGGTGGGCTCCCGCGAGGAACCCATCAACCTGGAAGACGCTCCCTCCCATCCCCGTTACCGCTATTTCCCTGAGACCGGTGAGGAGCGCTTCCGCTCTTTCCTGGGGGTTCCCATCATTCACCATCGACGGGTACTTGGTGTGCTCGTTGTTCAGCAGCGGGAAAGCTCCCGGTGCTTTGATGAGGGTGAGGAAGCTTTCATGGTGACAGTCTCCGCGCAACTGGCGGGGGTTATCGCCCACAGTGAAGCCACCGGTGCGATCAGCGGTTTGTCACTGACCGGCGAGGAAGCCCGGGATGTCAGCTTCAACGGTGTGCCCGGCGCCCCCGGTGTCGCCATCGGCTCTGGTGTAGTCGTCTATCCGGCGGCGGATCTGGATGTGGTTCCGGAAAAGTCCACGGAAGATATCGACGGTGAGCTGAAACTGTTCAAGGGTGCGGTCAAGGCGGTGCGGGAAGATATCGAGCGTGTGGCGAAACGGCTTGCCAGTCAGCTCCGTCCGGAAGAACAGGCATTGTTCGATGTCTATCTTCGCATGCTGGGAGATGAGGCCTTGCCGGGCGAAGTGGCCAACCGGATTGCTGACGGCATCTGGGCCCAGGGTGCGCTCAAGCAGGTGGTCCAGCAGTATGTCCGCCACTTCGAGATGATGGATGATCACTACCTGCAGGAGCGGGCGGTGGACATTCGCGATCTCGGCCGGCGCCTGCTCTCCCATTTGCAGGAAGGCGAGCAGAAACACCTTGTCTACCCCGAGAGGACGGTACTGGTCAGCGAGGAGCTGACTCCGGCGATGCTCGGAGAAGTGCCCAAGGGGCGGTTGGTGGGGCTGGTATCGGTCAAGGGCTCCAGCAACTCCCACGTGGCAATCCTGGCCCGTGCCATGGGTGTGCCCACCGTCATGGGTCTGTTTGATATCCCGGTCAACCAGCTCCATGGCAAGGAATTGATTGTTGATGGCTTCGAGGGCCAGATCTTCGCCTCGCCGTCAGAGGATCTTCGCGCCTTCTACCAGGCCATCTGTGACGAGGAGGATGAGCTGATCCGGGGGCTTGAGGCACTCCGTGACAAACCCTGCGAGACCACCGACGGCCATCGGGTGTCGTTGCTGGTGAATACCGGCCTGATGACCGACGTGGTACGTTCGCTCTCCCATGGTGCCGAAGGTATTGGCCTGTACCGTACCGAAGTGCCGTTCATGATCAAGGACCGCTTCCCTTCCGAGCAGGAGCAGCGGGAGTATTACCGGGAGCAGTTGGAAGCGTTTGCTCCCAGCCCGGTCACCATGCGCACCCTGGACATCGGTGGCGACAAGTCGCTGACCTATTTCCCGATCAGTGAGGAAAACCCGTTCCTGGGGTGGCGGGGCATCCGGGTGACCCTGGACCACCCGGAAATCTTCCTGGTACAGGTCCGGGCCATGCTCAAGGCCAGTGAAGGGCTGAATAATCTGCAGATCATGCTGCCCATGATCAGCAATATCTCGGAAGTCGAGGAATCCCTGCACCTGATCTACCGGGTCTATCACGAGGTGAGGGAAGAGGGCTATGACATCCACATGCCGAAGGTCGGCGTGATGGTGGAAATTCCCGCGGCAGTCTACCAGATCCGTGAGCTGGCAGACCGGGTGGATTTCCTGTCCGTCGGCTCCAATGACCTCACCCAGTACCTGCTGGCGGTGGACCGCAACAATCCCAGGGTGGCGCAGCTGTATCACTCCTATCACCCGGCGGTGCTCCAGGCCCTGGTGCGGATTGCCCAGGACGCCCACGCTGTCGGCAAGCCGGTGGGCATCTGTGGCGAGCTGGCGGGTGATCCCGGCGGGGCGTTGCTGCTGATGGCCATGGGTTATGATTCCCTGTCCATGAACGCGGCGAGCCTGCCCAAGGTGAAGTCGGTCATCCGGAGTATCAGCCATGAGTGGGCGATACAGCTTCTGGAAGATGTTCTGTTGCTGGATTCTCCCCATGTCATCAAGAGTTGTGTGGAACTGGCGTTACGGAACGCCGGCTTTGGTCGCTATCTGCGCCCCGGACGAACGTCCTCCATGGCCATCTCTGAACAGGCTGTTTCCTGACATCCTGCCCCGGCCCGGGAATATAGGGTGTGTTTTCTAAATTCGGCTGTTATGTTCCGGCCAAAGGGACACCGACAACGATACGGTCCGGAGAACGACTGATTATGAGCGCCTCAACAGAACCCAAACCGAACCCCAGAATCGGCCTGGCCCTTGGTGGCGGTGGTCCACTGGGGGGCATTTACGAGATCGGTGCACTCAGGGCGCTCGATGAGGTGCTGGACGGTCTGGATTTCAACAACCTGGACGTCTATGTCGGCGTCAATGCCGGCTCCTTTACCGCTGCCAATCTGGCGAATCAGATGACCACGGCACAGCTGTGCCGGATTTTCGTGCGGAATGAGGCCGAGGTGCATCCGTTTCATCCGGAAGTCTTTTACCGTCCGGCATTCCGGGAAATCGGCAGGCGGCTGTTGGCGGTACCGGGCCTGATGTCTACCGCTGTCAGCCGGTTCATCAATAACCCCTTCGATCAGAGTTTCCTGGAGGCGTTGACTATCCTGGCCCAGGCAGCGCCGGCCGGTCTGTTCGACAACGAAGGTCTGCATGACTACCTCAGGCGTGCCTTCACCATGCTTGGGCGTACCAACGATTTCCGGGAGCTCAAACGTAGCCTTTATGTGGTGGCTGCCGATGTGGAAAGCACCGAAGCCGTGTGTTTCGGGGCGCCCGGTTTTGACCATGTGCCGATTTCCAGAGCCATCCAGGCCAGCATCTCCTCGCCCGGGCTCTACGTGCCGGTGGAAATCGACGGCCGTTACTATGTTGACGGCACCTTGCGCAAAGGTCTGCATGCCTCGGTTGCCTTCGAGGACGGGGCGGATGTAGTGTTTGCAGTCAATCCCCAGGTACCCATTGACGCCAGCGCGGCCGTGCGGGCGGGCACCATGAAGCCGGGCGAGCTCACCCGCTCAGGCATGCCCAACCTGCTGTCCCAGGCCTTCCGGACCATAGTGTATTCCCGCATGCAGTCCGGCATCGCCCAGTATGCACGGGACTATCCGGACAAGGACATTCTCCTGTTCGAGCCAACCCGGGACGATGCCAAGCTGTTTTTCTCCAACGTCTTCAGTTTCCAGAGCCGCCGGATGGTGTGCGAGCATGCTTACCAGATGACCCGCCGCGACCTGCTCAACCGGGCCGACGAACTGGAGCCGAAACTGGCCCGTTACGGCATCAAGTTGCGCCGGGACCGCCTGGAGGATGAGCAGAGGACCATCAGTACCAGTCTGTATGGTGAGATGTTGCCGTTGTACGTGGCGAGGGGCAGGAAGAAGCAGGCGGAGAAGGGAAAAATTGCCGCCGGCCTGGAGAACGTGACGCATCTTTTCTCCAGGGCCCAGTGACTGAATGAAAAGTGACTGAATGCAAAAGGGGCCGGAAGAAAGCTTTCTTCCGGCCCCTTTTTCACCTCAGAGAATATACCGGCTCAGGTCTTCGTCCTCGGACAACTCCCCAAGCTTCTCGTCCACATACTCAGCGGTCACTTCGAAACTCTCTGTCACCTGATCACCAGCATCATACGACAGGCTCTCCAACAGCCGTTCCAGCACGGTATGCAGACGGCGGGCGCCAATGTTCTCCGTCGTCTCGTTGACCTTCCAGGCCACCTCCGCAATACGTGCAATGGCATCCTCACCAAAGGTCAGCTTCACGCCTTCCGTGGCCATCAGCGCTTCATACTGCTGAACCAGGGAGGCATCCGGCTCGGTCAGAATCCGTTTGAAGTCGTCCGGCGTCAGGGCCTGTAGCTCAACCCGGATCGGCAGGCGGCCCTGCAGTTCCGGAATCAGGTCCGACGGCTTGGACAGGTGGAAGGCGCCGGAGGCGATGAACAGGATGTGATCGGTGCGTACCGAGCCATACTTGGTGCTCACCGTGCTGCCCTCGATCAGCGGCAACAGGTCCCGCTGCACCCCTTCCCGGGAAACGTCGGAAGACGTGTTTTCCGATCGCTTGGCCACCTTGTCGATCTCATCGAGAAACACAATGCCATTCTGCTCCACCGCCTGAATGGCCTTTTGCTTGATCTCTTCCTCGTTGACCAGCTTGGCCGCTTCCTCATCCTTGACCTGCCTGAGCGCGTCGGCCACCTTCATCTTGCGGGTCTTGCGCTTGTCGGAAGACAGGTTGGAGAACATGCTCTGCAGCTGGCTGGTCATCTCCTCCATGCCCGGAGGCGCCATGATCTCCACGCCGGCACCGGCGCTGCGAAGCTCGATTTCAATTTCCTTGTCGTCGAGCTCACCTTCCCGCAGCTTCTTGCGGAACAACTGGCGGGTCGAGGAGTCATTGCTGGCCCGCTGGCTCTCTTCACTGAAGTCACGGGGCGGAGGCAGCAGGGCGTCCAGGATCCGTTCCTCGGCGGCATCCAGGGCACGGCTCTCGTGGCGCTTCATTTCTTTCTCGCGCAACATCTTCACCGCCATGTCCGCCAGATCACGGACAATGGACTCCACATCCCGGCCGACATAGCCCACTTCGGTGAACTTGGTCGCTTCAACTTTCAGGAAGGGCGCATCGGCCAGCCTGGCCAGGCGACGGGCAATTTCGGTCTTGCCGACACCGGTGGGGCCGATCATCAGGATGTTCTTGGGGGTAATTTCGTCCCGCAGGCTGCTGTCCAGCTGCATCCGGCGCCAGCGGTTACGCAGTGCGATGGCCACTGCGCGTTTGGCTTCTTCCTGACCCACGATGTGTTTGTTGAGTTCGTGGACAATTTCACGGGGAGTCATTGCAGACATGGTCGCTCCGGATCAATCTTTGGTGGATAGCACTTCAACGGTGCGATTGTGGTTGGTGTAGATACAGATGTCGGCCGCGATATCCAGGCCTTTTTCCACAATCTCATGGGCGGAAAGCCCGGTATTTTCAAGCAGGGCGCGGGCCGATGCCTGGGCGTATGGCCCGCCGGAACCAATGGCGATCAGGCCCTGCTCGGGCTCGATGACATCACCGTTGCCGGTGATGATCAGCGAGGCGGTCTTGTCCGCGACGGCCAGCAGGGCTTCGAGCTTCCGGAGGGCCCGGTCCGTTCGCCAGTCCTTGGCCAGTTCCACCGCGGCTCGCGTCAGGTTGCCCTGGTGTTTTTCCAGTTGCGCTTCGAACCGTTCGAACAGGGTAAATGCGTCCGCGGTGCCTCCGGCAAAGCCGGCAATCACCTGGCCGTTGTAGAGGCGGCGTACCTTGCGGGCGTTGCCTTTCATCACGGTGTTGCCAAGGGAAACCTGGCCGTCGCCGCCCATGGCGACTTCGTCGTCTCGCCGGACACAGAGAATGGTAGTCATTGGGGCTCCAATTGCCTGTTTGAAATTGGTGTTCCGAAGTAATGGAGGCGTCTGGTGGGAATTCAAGAGGTTTGGCTTTGGGAGTAGGCCGGGTTTGGAGACCGTTTTCCAAAACACGCTCCTTGCGGCCCATCCCTGGGGCGCTTGGCCTTGCACCAGGGTTGGAAGTCAGCCCTCTTTGGGAACCTTCCGGATCAAGGGCTGGATGTTCAGCGAAACGAGTTTGTCGACAGCCGAGTTCATCTGGGTGCGGGAGGTGAACGGCCCGACATTTACCCGGTACCAGATGGAACCGTTATCCAGTTCGATCCGCTGGATGCTGGTCCGCAGTCCCTGGAAGGCAATCCGGGCCCGTTGGCGTTCGGCGTCTTCACGGCTGCGAAAAGAGCCGGACTGGACCAGGTAATCAAAGTTCTGCTTGGTCGGGGAGGGGTTGTACTCTTCCACCCTGGGCGGCACCACCTCGGATTCAGGTAGCATTTCGTAGAAACGGAAATTCTGCTTTTTTTCCTCCCGGGTGGCGGTCGCCGGTGCCTTCTGTACCGGTTTCTGTTCCTGAACCGGTGCCCCGGGTTGCTGGCTCGTGGCAGGGAGGGAGTTCAGATACACAATAAACCCGATAAAGCCGCCCACCGCCGCAAGGGACAGGATCCACTTCAGTGACAGGCTGCCGTGCTGGCGGCGTGCCGGTGCGGCAGGCCGGGCACGCTGTTTCGGGCGTGCGGGCTTTGCAGGCGCCTTTTTGGGCGTGGCGGAAGACCGGTTGGGCCGGTCTTTGTGGGCGTAGTCTCGGGCCATTGGGTTGTCTTACATCGCTTCCGGTGCGCTGACGCCCAGCAGGTCCAGGCCGTTTTCGAGTACCTGGCGAACGGCGAGGTACAGGCTCAGGCGTGCATCCCGCAGGGCGGTATCTTCAATCAATACCTTGTGCGCGTTGTAATAGGTGTGGAACTGCCCGGCCAGCTCACGCAGGTAGTGGGCCACGTGGTGCGGCTCACGCTGGGCGGCGGCGTTGGTGACCAGTTCCGGGTATTTCGCCAGCTGGTTGGCCAGGTCCTTTTCCTCATCGAGGGTCAGAATCGACAGGTCGCCCACGCATTCGTGGCGGTCGCGGTCAACGCCTTCGTCCGCGAGCTTGCGCAGTACGCTGCAAATCCGGGCATGGGCATACTGGATGTAATAGACCGGGTTTTCATTGGTCTGGGAGCGGGCCAGGTCGATATCGAAGGTCAACTGTGAGTCTACCCGGCGTGCCGCCAGGAAGAACCGGGTGGCATCCCGGCCGACTTCGTCGATCAGGTCGCGCACAGTGACGTAGCTTCCGGCACGCTTGGAAATCTTCACTTCCTGGCCGGAGCGGGTGACCATGACCATCTGGTGCAGCACGTAATCGGGCCATCCCCGGGGGATCCCCGCTTTGAGGGCCTGAAGGCCGGCTCTGACCCGGGTGACGGTGGAGTGGTGGTCTGCGCCCTGTTCGTTGATGACGGTGGTAAAACCCCGCTGCCATTTGTCGAGATGGTAGGCCACGTCCGGCAGGAAGTAGGTGTAGCCGCCATCCTTCTTGCGCATCACCCGGTCCTTGTCATCGCCGAATTCGGTGGTGCGCAGCCACATGGCGCCATCCTGTTCATAGGTATAGCCATTCTCCTGAAGGCGCTTGACAGTGGCTTCGACCTTGCCGTCCTTGTACAGGGAGGATTCGAGGAAATAGACGTCAAAGTGAACGCCAAAGGCCTTCAGATCCAGATCCTGCTCCCGGCGCAGGTAGGCCACGGCAAACTCCCGGATGGCATCCAGATCTTCCGGATCGCCCTTGCCGGTGACTTCCCGGTCGTCGGCAGTCACTGTTTCACCCGCCAGGTAGGCCTTCGCCACATCGACAATGTAGTCGCCACGGTAACCGTCGGCCGGCCAGCTGTCGTCATCCGGAGTGAGCCCCTTGACCCGGGATTGGACAGACAGCGCCAGGTTGTTGATCTGGGCGCCGGCATCGTTGTAGTAGAACTCGCGGGTAACGTTGTAACCGTTTGCTTCCAGCAACCGGCACAGGCTGTCACCAATCGCTGCACCACGGCCATGCCCTACGTGCAGGGGGCCGGTGGGATTGGCGGAGACAAATTCCACCTGCACCTTCTCGCCTTTTCCGCTGTCGTTGCGGCCAAACCGGTCCGCCTCGCTCAGGACGGTTTCCACGATTTCGAAGGCACTGGCCGTGCTCATGAAAAAGTTGATGAAGCCAGGCCCGGCAATCTCCACCCTGGCCACCGCCTTGCTCTCCGGCAAACGGTCCACCAGCGCCTCCGCCAGTTGGCGTGGCGGGCAGCCTGCGGCCTTTGAAGCAATCAGGGCAATGTTGCAGGCGTAATCGCCGTGGGCCTTGTCCCTGGTGTTGCCTACTTGCGGGGTAAAGGTCTGGTCCGCGGGCAGGGTGCCTTCAGATTGCAGCGCCGCCAGCGCAGACTGGAGCAGCTCGGAAACGGTCTCTTTCATGCTGTCAGATGACTCGGTTTACTGGAGAATGGGTGTCAGGGCAGGGAGCCCGATGGAAACAGAAGGCGGGTATTATCGCGGA
>Ga0114984_1000261_pt1 | contig 20826 bp, 25 predicted proteins | sample Shrwel1BS1Day1_FD_96987 | JGI IMG/M metagenome (GOLD analysis project Ga0114984, IMG submission 96987) | Subsurface microbial communities from deep shales in Ohio, USA - Utica-3 well 1 S-1-Day1 | ecosystem: Environmental > Aquatic > Deep subsurface > Shale gas/oil reservoir > Produced water/Flow...
ATCAAAGTCCATATTCATTACATCAACAAACACCAGGACCGCCAGGACGCCGAGATAGCCGAGGCCAAAGCCAAAGCCAACTTGGCGCATGAACGACTGGACCGAATGCAGGGGGCCGTATGAAGTGGTTTAAAAAGCTCTGGGGCAGCACCGCCCGTAAGTACATTCTGATCGGGCTGATTGCCGCCACGGGCGTCGGGACACCCGTGGCCGTGTCCATCGGCACCGCCGTGGACGAGGGCATTACCCAGATTGAGCAAGCCGATTAACTCAGGGGGTGGGACCCTTGGCCCGGTTTCGACCGGGCTTTTTTGTGTCCGGGAACCGCACCACGTTGGGCGGTAATCGATGGGCCTGTAAATAATCCACCGCCTCCCGCAACTGGCGGTTTTCCACCGTGAGCCGGGCAATGTCCCGCGCCTGTTCCGCGTTCAACTGCTTCAGGTACGACAACCCCAGCAACTCGCCGGGCGTGAACGTCCAGCCCGTGGGGCCGGTCAACCGCCCGTTTTCGTCCACATGCCAGCCTGACCACCGGGGGTCCGGGATCAACCCCAGCGCCCGCGTATACAGCACTTGCCGGGTGCGGGCGTCCATGGGATGCGTCCCGGCAATCCACTTATACACCGTTTGCACCCGCACGCCGGCCAGCTCCGCCGCCAGGGCCGCCGGCAGATACCGCACATGCGGGCCGTATTCGACCCGCAAACACTTGCGCCGGGGGTCGTGGCGGTAACTTTTTTTAGACGGTGTTTTCATAAGCGGGAACCAAACGAGGTTTGCCGAGTTATTAAAACTGCTCACTTTTTACGCTCCTTTCCTTAGGGCTCTAAAGGATTGTCGGAGCGTTCAGCATGACCACAAATCAAGGGGTTAGGTATTGGGTATGTTGCCAATATCACCATATCCGGGTAGCGTAGAGGCTAATTTCTCAGCAAGGGGGCCGCTTACCTCGACGTTAGGTACTGCGCATAATGTATATTATGTTAAATACGGTAAATAGCACAGAAACCAGAACTCGCGGATTTGAAGGTACTCTGCCAGCGCCAATCTCCTCTGATTATTCTCTCCCGCTATTAACCTCACCGGCATAGCACAATTGCTCCCGACGGCCCTGGTACTCGTGGAATCGCCCAGCTTCTTGGTTTAGCTTTATCTCTGAGGTGGCAGTATTGGTGAATACCATTGGCAGTAATCTCGGACGATTACATCAGGGATATAAAGAAAGGAAGCTGATATGAAACGGATTACCTTACCAATTACGCTAGCCGGCTGCCTTTGCCTTGGCTCAGTGGCCGCACTGGCCGATTCCCACGGAAAAGGCACAATGAAACTGGCTGAAGAGAAACAATGCATGGCCTGCCATACCACCAGTGAGGAGGTTCCCCGTGCGCCCTCCTTCCAGAGCCTCGCCCAGAAATATACTAAAGACGATGCAGATCGACTCGTTCAGGTCGTTCTGACTGGCGGCGAGGATCACTGGGGCTCCGCAGAAATGCCTGAAATGGATGCCCGTGCAGAAGTGAGTGAGAAAGAGGCCAGAAAACTGGTGAATTGGATTCTGGATATGCGCGCAGAAAAGATGTGAAAACCCGGGAATTAGCCAACTGAATCAGGCCGGTGCCAAATCAATTGCACCGGCCTTCTTTTCTCGGCCCAGCAAAAAATGCGGTAATCAGAACTTCCAGAAAGGCGTGCGAAGTCTTGCTTCGACAACTTCCGGCGAAAAGCCCACATCGAGAAGCAGACGGGGTTCGGTGTTTTCTACGAGGCGTACAAAGTTGCGCTTCATACGCCAACCTTTAAACCAGGTAGCAGCTGTTTTCATGGTCTCTAATCATCCTGTTGGTGTTACGGCAAGCGAATCATGCCTTGGTAGTCATTAGGGACCTATTGTACTGCTTACTGTTTACTAAACAGATGCTTAGAAACCACTACTTCTTGCGCTGAACGTCGGCGAAGTAGCGCCTTTTACGTATAAAACCGGGCCCTGCTACTGCACCGGATGAACAGCTTGTTCCTGCGGGCTACGTAATTCCGCCGGATGCTGCTGGGGTGAGCTGATGTTTGTGGAGCCGATGGTGTCTCTGGCCTACCTTGAATCACTTGCGGATTCGACCACACCGGTCAAAAAGCCGCAGAGATACAGCTATCCGGCCTGGTATCCCGCGGCCTACCGGATCGGATTTGATCCGGGGAAAGGCGAATACACCATCGCACTCCTGGAGTTGCAGAGATACGACTGAGGATCAGAAGTACTCGAACTCGAGATCCTGGTAAACCCGTCCGGCATTTTTGCCGGCAAGTTCCTCGAAAGTTTCGAGGTAGGACCACTGGGACTGGTCGATGTTGTAGGCATCGTCCAGTCCACCGCCCTGCTCCAGGATCTCGATCACCGCGTTACGCAGGAAGACGAGATAGCCCCGTGTTTCCTTGGTTACCACATCGATGGTGGTCGGCTCGCCATGCCCCGGAATGACGATTTCCGGGTCCAGTTGCTCGGTCATCTTGTCGAATGATTCAATCCAGGCGCCGGTTTCGGTATTTTCAAACACAGCCAGCAGGCGCTGATGGAAGCCCAGGTCGCCGGTGATTACCAGCTTTTCCTCGGGTATCCATAGCGCAATGTCTCCCGGAGCGTGGCCCGGGCCGAAGTAATGCAGCTCGATGGTTACGTCCCCCATTTCCAGGTCGTAACGCTCATCAAACCCGATGTCAGGCACGGCAACGTAGGTTCCCTCAGCCTTATCCTTCATCCGGCGTTGCATGGAGGCCAGTTTCAGCTCCCCCTGATGCTCGAATTCGGCAATCGCTTCGTTCTGCGCAATGATCGGCACGCCCTGGTCTCGCCAGTAGCTGTTGCCCAGCATCGAATGGCCCTGGGCGTTTTCATTCACCACGTATTTGACGTCTTTATCGGTGATGCTGCGAATGGAGTTATGGAAGGATTTGGCCAGCAGATAGTTGTCACCACCGTTGAACACCACCACACCTTTTTCAGTGATGATAAAGCTGAGGTTGTTGTTGTGGCCGTGGTTTTCGTAGGTGCCCGGCGCGGTTGCACCGATGGCCGAGTAGACCCGGTCGGTAACCTTGGTGAGCTCCAGTTGCTCGGGAATGCCATTGCTTGCAGCGACAAATCCGGGAATGATCAATAACGCCAGTAACAGTCCTCGAAAACCCATTATTATTCTCCTTGTACTAACAATCCGGAGCGAATAGCCACTCTATTCCGGATACCTGAAAACCGCTTCGGATAACGCCGAGTCATCAGGCAGGCCGACAATCTTGCGTATTTCTCCGTCCGGATCTTTGTAGAAAACCGATGGAGTCGCTGCCACCGACAGGGTCTCCATCAATTGATTGTTGCTCTGAACCTTGTCCCTCAGGTCTTTCGGCACATTTTCATCTGATTCCAGCCAGTCCCGGGGAAACTGGCTGTCATGGAATTCAAGCTTCTGCACCGGGTTCTCCGCCCCAAGTACGCTAGCTGCCTTGGCCAGGCTGGAAGGCTGGATGATGCCGACCATGATGTGGCGCAACTCGATACCGCGCTCAAGAAATGGCTGGGCTTTTTCACGGAACGCGACGCAATAACCGCAGTTGGGATCGGAAAAGACATAGACGATGCGCTGGGCATCACTGGGACCCTCCGAAACCCAGGCGGCGTCCGCCAGGGTGTCCCAGGCTCCGGTCAGGTCCGGTTTCGGGAGCCAGTTCCTGAGATGGTTCGCACTCAGATCCTGGCCAAACCCGTCCACCATCTTGCCGATAACCACATGCTCGCCGTCTGGCATCAGGTATAGCGAAACCGGATGTCCATTCCTCCGGCCGACAAAACCTTTAAGGCCACCCGGCGCTTCAAAGCTGGCCTCGACCTTCAGGCCCTCATCGATCAGGACCTGTACGGCATCCGGGTAACTCGCGGATACCGCCATGGTGGGCAGCAGAAGCATTGGGGAAAGGACTTTCAGAACACTTCGTAGGATCATGATTCCCCGCGAGTTTTAAATAAAAACCATCAGAAGGACGCCATTTCCAGGTCCATTTCCACGGCCGCGACACCGGCCTGGGCACACATTTCATCGGTCTCCCCGGAAGGTGCGCCACTTACGCCGACGCCGCCGACGGTTTCACCGCTCGCCTGGATAGGAACACCCCCGGCAGAGAGCAAGACGTTATCCACCTTCCCGACGGAAAATGGGCCGGTGAAACGACCTTCCAGGGCCGAAGTCGGGCTGGTGAAGGTCATGGCGGTGTATGCCTTGCGGTAACTGACCTCAAGGGACAGATCCATGGCCAGGACATCCCGCAGCACCACCTGAGGATGTCCGCCGCGGTCAACGACTGTTACCGATACATGAACGCCCTCCTCCCGGCATGCGTCGATCGCCGTTTTGGCGATGGTCAGGGCGGTATCCATGGACAGCTTCTTGATCTCGACCATGACCGGCTGGTCGCTGCCCTGGGCTCCGGCAATACCGCTGGCAGCGAGGGCTGAGACGAACATCAGGGATTTTGACAGCTTGGTCTTCATGACATGCTTCCTTTATAGAGAGGGACGATCATGGGCGAACAAGCACATAGCCTTCTTCGACCTTTTCGAGAATATGGGCGACGCCTACATCCACTGGAACACTTTCCGGATGGATATCCGGTCGGGTTCCGGTGTCGCGTTCGATGGTATCAATGGTGTTCATGCAAACGGTGAAGCGTACGCCCTGCGCCATCAGGCTGTGGATACGCCTGACCCGACTGTTGTCGGTGTACATCAGCCGGACGCCAGGACCGAACGTGGTGATTTCGATATCAATCAGGTCCGGTCCGTAATACTCCAGAAGGTTGGCCGCAATGCTCAGGACCTTGTCCTGTTTCTCCGGCTCGTCGTCACTTAACTGAAGAAGCAGGAATTTCTCCGCGAATGGTTTGTTCTCACTGACCGGCTCCGCCCGCAGAGCGGTGGTGACCGCCAGTATCGCGATCGCCAGCCCTAACGTCAGATACTTCGGAAGCAAATTCCTGCCCATGACTTACCCCGCGTAGTCTGCAATCCCCGGATTATCCGCCACGTTCTTCAGTTTCGGCGTGTTGAACTTGTCGATTTTCACGGTCTTCTCCGACCGGAGATAATCGGCCACTACATCCCAGATCGGCCGGCCAGGTGCCCGTGAGTTAACGGTGGCCCAGCCGGCAACCTTGTACATCTTGTTTGCCTCAATGGGCTCGCCATTGTCCAGGCGCATATCCGAGATACGGCCGTTCATGGAGCCGGTGGGATCACAGGTGTAATCCATGCCGCCAACACGCACCATATCGCCACCCTGCTGGTAGTAAGGGTCCTTGTTGAACAGGTTGTCGGCCACATCTTCCATGATCAGTTTCAGGTCGGCCCCGGACATCTCGCGGACGTAGGTTTCGGGATAGGTGATCGCGGTGGCGTTCATCACGTCATCCATGGTGATGTGATCACCCGGCAGCACCGTGGTCCCCCAACGGAAACCGGGCGAGAGGGAGATCTGGGCATCGAGCACCTTGCGTTGGGCATCGCAGATCACCTGGTCCATGGTGCCGTTGAAATTACCCCGCCGGTAGAGCAGCTCGTCCGCAATGGCCAGCTTCTCACCAAGCTTGTCCATGTAAGGCGCGCGGACTTCCTGGATAAAGTTGACCATGTCAGGATCCGGCTTGATCAGATCGGAGAAGACGGGCAGCAGTTTGTATTCGTAACCCCGGACCCCGTTGTTGCCGATATCCAGGTCCAGCACGGCAACGTATTTGCCGTTGGTGCCGGCGTTGCTGACCAGGGTCTTGCCGCCCGGGTTGGTCACTTCCGTCGGCTGCGGCACAGCATCGTGGGTATGACCGCCCAGAATGGCATCGATGCCGGTAACGCGGCTGGCCATCTTCAGGTCAACGTCCATGCCGTTGTGGGAGAGCACCACGACTGCATTGACCTTCTCGTTCTCACGGATTTCGTTAACCAGCGCCTGCATCTCGGTCTCACGAATGCCCATGCGCCAGTCAGGAATGAAATAGGACGGGTTGGCAATTGGCGTATACGGGAAGGCCTGGCCGATGATGGCAACGCGCTTGCCGCCGAGTTCGCGGATGGTGTAAGGCTTGAAGACCCGACCGCTTGCCTCGTCGTAGGATTCTGCGCCCATGAACATGGCTTCATCGGAGAGGAAAACATTCTGGGCCACAAACTCGCCCTTGAAGGCACTCAGATTCTTGCGGATCTGCTCCTCCGGATAGGTGAATTCCCAATGGGCGGTCAGGATATCGATACCAAGGCGGTTGCTGGCTTCGACCATATCCTCGCCGTTGGTCCAGTAGGCTGTACCGGAGCCCTGCCAGAGGTCGCCACCGTCGAGCAACAATGAGTTGCCGGCACCGGCCTGTTCCCGGAGCTGGTCTATCAGGGTTTTCAGATGCGCGAAGCCGCCCAGCTTACCGTATTCCTGCGCGGCCTCAGTGTAATTCAGATAAGTAAAGGCATGGGATCGACGGCTATCCAGGGGGACGCCGAAATGATCCAGGAAGTGTTGTCCCACCAGATGCGGCACCCTGCCCTTGCTGGGTCCGATCCCCAGGTTCACGTTGGGTTCGCGGAAATGCACCGGTGACAGCTGGGCGTGGATATCGGTGAGATGAAGCAGTCGGACGTTGCCGAATTTCGGTGCGTCGTACAGTCCCTCGCCGCCTTTGGCCAAAGCAAGTTTCGGCGCAAGCCCGGCTACGGCTGCCGCTTGCATTGCCATCAGGAAGTCTCTGCGGGATATTGTCACTGCACTCTCCTTTCTTTGTAGTTATTGGAGGTAACCGGCTCCCCCGGATCCGCACCGGGGAAGCCCGTCAGGTTCGGCGCAAGGAGTCAGTTGCCTATCGCGACCTGGCGCCATGCCTCCTTTTGCTTTTTACGCTGGGCAACGGACTCTTCGGCAAGCTTGAGAGCCTCTTTGGCCATCGCCATGGCCTTTTCATGATCACCACTGTCGGCCGCGGATTTGGCGGCTTTCAGGCGGTCACTGGTAATGGTCCACTGGAAGTTTCCAGCATCCTGATGGGTGCTCTGGGCCTTGGCGTAGACTTCCTGAAAGTCCTCTTTCGGGCCCCCCTGGGCGGCCAGCGGAACAGACAGTGCAAGCGAGATACCGATTGCGAGTAAAGGCTTGTTCATTGCGTTTCTCCCTCTGCGTTCCGGACTATGGCCGCGTCGCCGGCCCGACGACCGGGAGACCATTGCTCATATAGGTCAGGAAATACTCCAGATTGCGGTATTCCTCACTCTGTGCCGGCAACGGTTCTGCCCTTACGTTGTTGTTGCATCCCGCGAAGCGACGATGCAGCGTACCCAGCTCACCCCATTTGGCCCGGTGCACCGGGAAGTTTGCTGGTTGTCCGAGCGCCGGCGACAGGAAGTCGGCACGAATCCATTTACCGGGATTCTGCACATGACAACTTGCGCAGCTGAAATTAAGTTGCCCCCTCCGGCTGTAATAGAACTTCTTGCCATCCTGGTAAGCGGCGAGCGCTTCAGGATCGTCTGGCACCTTGATGTTGATGGGCTTGCCCTGGGAGGTGGATGCCATGTAAGCGGAAATCGACGCGATGGCCCCTTTCTTCCATTTCAGGGGTTCCTCACCATTGGCCTCCCGGCAGCGGTTTATGGCGAGTTCAAGCGTGATCACCTCGTTTTTTTCTGTGTCGAAGTAGGGATAGTTCTGGCGAATACCGATGCCACCGTTTTCAAAACAGCTGGCGTAGGTCTTGCCATTGGCAAACGGCGTTTCGAACAACTCCTGCCCTTCGGCTACCGCAAACTCGTAGGGTGGGAAATCCTGCATGGATTCCCACTGCTTGCGGCGATCCTCGTTCAGTGCGTACTGGCCGTTCACGAATTCCTCGAATGGCACATCCGGGAACATCTGCTTGAAGTATTCAACCGATTCTTTCCGGTCTTCTTCAGGGGACGCGCCCGCCAGTGCCTGGGGCACCGCAAGCGCCGCCCCGAGTGCGACCAGAATGACTTTCGCTTTAAGCATGTCCAATCCTCCTTTTCGGCGGTTCAGGATGAACCTGTCCGCCGACCATCTTCAGGCGATCGTTGCGGTGGTTGAATCGCTTGCGCCCTCGTTATCGATCCAGCTGATGGTGAGTTCATCACCTTTCTTGGCTCCCTTGAATCGACACTCGAGGAACGGATCCTTGGATACCGCCGGGCCCCAGTTAGCAACAAATACGTTCTTGCCGTTATGGGAAATGGTCAGAACCTTGATGAAGTGGGCAGGAATGACATTGCCTGCCGAATCCTTTACAAAGCCTGAGTCCATGGGGTGCCGGACCAGGGCTTTCAGCGAGGTCACACCGTTATTTTCTACTGCACGTACTCTGATACTGGACGCCATTATTGTTCTCCTGTCCTTCTACTGTTAGCCGCCGCAGCCGCCAACGGTGACTTTCACGTTCTGGGTGGCCTTGTAGGCTTTGCCGTCAGAAATGACGACCGCGACCACATCTGTCGTCTCCGCCATTTTCAGGCGATTCGACACGAACGGCAGTGTGCCGTCAGGAATGTCAAAATAGGCCGCCAGGGCGTTCGGGTTCTTGGCTACCAGTAGCGCGATGCTGGTCACGTTAGGTAGTGCAGTTTCCACCGTCACCGGTACCACGGCACCGTTCTGTGCGATGGTGGGCAGATCCATTGTGATCTGGTCCGACTCGGTAGCCTCCATTCCGTAAAGTTCCGAAATGGTTTCGTCAACGCCCGGAGTCCGGAACGCTTTCTGGGGCCAATCGGACGCATCCGGTGCGGTGGCCGCCTCAACCCTCAGGGGAACGATGCCCGAACCCAGTGCAAATCCGGCCACGCCGGCACCAAGCACACCTTTCAAAAAGCCTCTTCTTCGTTGGTCAATCACGGTACTTCCTCCTCGCATTCACAGCGTATACAGGTAATCGACGATCCGGTTGATTTCTTCTTTGCTCAGGATCATGTGGCGCCCGAATGGCGGCATAACCGTCACCGGGTTGAATTTGGTTTCATCCCAGACCCGCTTGAACAACATGTCCCGGTCGGGATAGCGGCTCTTCATATCCACCAGCTCGGGACCGATGTTGCCGGCGAGCTTTCCATCGTCCATCTTGTGGCACGCCAGGCAATTGCCATCCTTGCGACTGAATGCCAGCTCCTTGCCCCGGTCGATCTCGGCCTGGGTAGGTTCGGCAAGTGCCGGCGCGGTGGCACACAGCGCTGCTGTGGTCAGACATGCGGTCATTAACGCTTTTCGCATCACGTTCCTCCTCGGCATGGTACGGGGGCGAGACCCCGGTTTAGCCATCACTCTGTGATCCCCTCGTCGAGGGGGCCAGTCGTGCTCGGTGTGAGATTTTTTCCGGCTGCGGAATCAGAAATGGTCACCTCTTCCTTGCAGTCCTTCATACACCGTTCGTTATTGACCACGGGTCTCGGATCCTCCCACGTAAAGCCATCATGATTCGGCATTACTACCTCAGGGAGTGTTTCCTTGTTGGCTACGAAATCCGCATCAACGATGTAATTGAGGTTAAGGACATAGGCCGTTAAGGCATAAACCTGGTCATCCGTGAGGGATTGCGGCGCGAAGAACGGCATGGCCCGGTGGATGTAGTCCCAGAGTGTGGAGGCGTAAGGCCAGTAACTGCCCACGGTTTTCTCCGGACGGTCCTCTGTCAGAGTGCCCTCCCCGCCGGCCAGCTTGGGATAGCGCCCCATCCCTTCCCCGAAGGCTCCATGACACGAAGAGCAATGCGTCTCAAAAAGCGTCATACCCTCGTCGACCGAGCCGCTGCCCTCCGGCAGCCCTTTGCCGTCCGGCCGGACATCGATATCCCACGCTGCAATCTGTTCATCGGTTGGGGTTTCTCCATAGCCGTAGTATCCAGTCGGTTCTGCCGCACCGAGGATGGGCATGGAGGCGAGAATCACACCGCAACAGGTGCTGGCGAGCAGGCGTGGAGTTTTATGAAAGCTGAACATTGACCACACTCCCGTCTCCATTGACTTTCCAGGTCTGGATTGCGTTTTTGTGATAGATCGAATTGGTACCGCGAACGCTTTTGAGCTGAGCCAGCGTCGGCTGTACATAACCGGTCTCATCAATAACCCGGGACTGCAGTAATGCAGGGTTGCCGTCCCATTTCCATTCCAGGGCAAAGCGCGTTAGGGACTTTGACATAACAGGCTCGCGCAACTGCGCCTGTTGCCAGTTCTGGCCACCATCTACGGATACATCGACCGCTTTCACCTTGCCGCGACCACTCCAGGCAAGTCCTTCGATCTGATAGATACCTTTGTTCTTCAGGGGCATCTCAGGGCAAGGCGACGTAATGACCGACTTGGCTTCCATAACCCAGGTGAAACCATGGGCGGTGCCGTCGGGCATCAGGTCGGTATACTTGGATGTTTCCTCCCGTTGCATCCAGGGTTTGTCACCCACTTCCAGCCGGCGTAGCCATTTCACGTGGGTATTGCCCTCCCAGCCCGGCACGACCAGTCGGACCGGGTAGCCTTGCTCCCGGCGCAACGCTTCACCGTTCTGGGCATAAGCCACGATGACATCGTCCAGCGCTTTTTCCATGGGAATGCTTCGGGTCATGGCAGCGCCATCAGCGCCTTCGGCCAGCAGCCATTTGCCTTCCGGTTTGATGCCGACTTCCTGGAGCAAGGTGGAAAGTCGTACACCGGTCCACTCAGCGCAGCTCACCATGCCGTGCAGGAACTGGAGGGAATTGAGCTGGGCGCCACGCCACTCCATGCCTCCATTCGCGGGACACTCGATGAAGTTGATCTGGGAAACACTGGGGAATCGCTGCAGATCTTCCATGGAGAGGATGATCGGCCGGTCCACAAGACCATGAATCATCAGGCGGTGTTGCTGAGGATCAATTTCCGGACGACCGGCGTGGTGGCGTTCGAAGAAAAGACCGTTAGGAGTGATGATGCCTTTCAAGTGCTGGAGCGGGGTAAAGCTGATGGAAGAAACTTCGTCTGCCGTTAGCCAGGGTACGTTCCGGCGTATGACATCTTTCTCGAACGGAGATGGAACACCATAAGGATCGGTGACCACCCCTGCCCCGAGAGATCGGGTCCACGGCGGAATCTCGGGGGGATACTGTGTCGAAGCCAGTGCCCTCGGGGCGATGCCTGCGAGAGCACCTCCAACCATGGCACCGCCTGCGGTGAACAGTCCGCTTCTGAGAAAACGTCTGCGTTCTTCTGAGGGTAAGCGTTCTGACTCTTCCAGGGCTATTTTGGACGCATCCTGGTTGAGTCGGCGGAGTTTGCCGAGCATATTGTTTTTCTCCTCCTTCGATGCCGTCTCGGGCAGTCGGCCGACGATCAGTGCGGGACTGAGGTGCGGTCTTGTTGTTTCTGTTATAAGGATATAATTTAGTTATAAACCCGTATTTTTGTGGTTACAAGGAATTTTTGAACCCGGGTTCATTGGACCTTCGTCGTAAAAAACCTGCTTCAGGCGTCCTAAAATTGATCTGAATCAATGCAAATACAAGGACTTACATGGCAGGCAAAAAACAAAAAAGGGGTACCAAAATGATGACAAAAAAAGTACAAATCAACATAAGGAATACGGGATTAATTGCCGCAATGCTAATCGCATCCGGAAATGTGGTAGCCGGATTCGCGACAGACTATGCCCCGTTAACGATTCCGTTCGAAGCCACGCCCGTGAGTGCGGACAACGTTTATTACTTTGCTGGCCAGTCCGGAGTTCCGGGGAAGCAGAATGAGGGCTTTACCGCCAATGCGGGCTTTGTTGTCACCGAGGATAGTGTGGTGGTATTCGATGCCCTGGGGACGCCGAGCCTTGGCGCCGCGATGATCGATAAAATACGCGAAAAGACGGAATTACCGATCTCCCATGTGGTAATCAGTCACTATCATGCAGATCACGTATACGGGCTCCAGGCTTTCAAAGATCTGACCGACGCGCAGGTTATCGCCCAGGAGACATCCAGTGTCTACATTAACAGCCCGGATGCAGGGCAACGTCTGGAGCAACGCAAACAGGCGCTGTCACCCTGGGTTGATGACAACACCAGAGTTGTCGCTCCGGATGTAACCTTCGACGACGAAACCTCTGTGGAATCCGGAAGTTATCGCTTCAGCATCGTTCATGCCGGCCCCGCCCATTCGACCGATGACAGCCTGATGATGGTCAGGCCGGCTGGTGTACTGTTTTCCGGGGATATCATCCAGAACGGGCGGGTGCCCTACCTCGCCAGTTCCGAAGTCGATACCCGAAACTGGATGGAAGCCATCGACAAGGTTCGGGAGATGAATCCCAAAATCTTGATACCAGGCCATGGCAAGGCTTCGGAGAATGCCATGGAGGCCCTCAACTTCACTTACGACTATCTGGCGTATGTGCGGGAGCAGATGGGCGCCGCGGTTGAGAACTGGGTTCAGTTTGAGGAGGCCTATGCCGGGACTGACTGGTCCCGTTATGAAGGCCTGCCGGCCTTCGAGGCCTCCAACAAGGCCAACGCCTATCGTGTTTATCTTGAGATGGAGAAGGCCGCGCTGGGAGGCGGTGGCTAGTCTACTCGCGCCTCGCTCTCGTCAGCCAGCTCATCCACGCTGCTGTACTCGCATTCTCTGGGTGCCAGGAAGCTGTCAGAAGAGTCCACGAGAATATTGTCATCCCGCATGAAACGCCGGCCAAGGAGCACAGGGTAGGAAAACTTGCCGCGGTCCGTCAGGGAGAACTGGGTGGTGTGCATTGTGCCGGCGATGCAGAATTCCAGATCGACCACATGCCGGCGTTGCGACGGGGCTCCCTTGCGTTTGATGAGCACGGTCCTGCGTACAGGGCGCTCCAGCACAATCGTCACGTCCTCATGCTCATACAGGTCCCCCTCGGGTTGGTCATCATGATCGCCCAGGGGAATCTCAAAGCTTACCCATTCTTCGTCATTTCTGGTGAACTCCTCGACATTGACGGCATGCAGGGACGATGTCTTGGCACCGGTATCGAGTCGTGCCTTCAGGCGTAATCCGGTGTCTTTCAGAACCACCCACTCGACAAACCCGAGTGTCTCCGGGACGCGGTCACTCTTGCCACTTTTGTCTTCAGCTATTACCGGGTTGAAACCAAGCGAAAGCATCAACAGGAAGATTGCCAGAATACGCATTAAAACTCCTTCGCAATTAATTGAAGGTCTGGGAAAAATTGGAGAAACCTGTGTTCAAGTTCAGGATGATGTTCAAGGATTTCCTCGATCATCCCCTCAAACCGGTTGGCAAACCGAATGCGGGAGGCGACCCGGTCCAGCGCCTGCCCTATATTCTCCAGGTCCTGATAGGCTCCAAACCAGTCGTAGTCCACCATCCTCGCTGTTACGCGCGCCATTTGTGGCGGCATCAGATGGCGATTTTCACTCAACTCCCGGTAGGTGCGCTCGATAAACCGGTCGCAATCATGATCACTGAACCTGTACCAGTGTTTCAGCAGGAAATGGTCGTAGAGTATGTCCAGCGCGACACCGGCAAACCGCCTGCGCTGTGACGAGAAAAGCCGTTTGGAAGCAAGCACCTCGGGATGGCGGTCAGTGAAGGTATCCACTGAGAAGTGGTGACGTACTCCTCGGTGGACTTCGCCCGGAAGCGCCGAGAGTTCGACGCCCCGGGTAAAGTCACCCAGAATGCTGCCCACGCGGGCTTCCGGGGAATCCGGTGCGAGGAAAACGTGGGCAAGATGGTTCAAATCAACTCCCGATTCACTAAATCAGAGCAACGATCAGAAATTAAGCTGGATGCCCACCCCGAGGCCGTCGAGCTCAATATTGTCGTCGTCGTAGTAACGCATGTATTCCAGGTTACCGGACAGATTCGGAGCGAACTCCATACTGGCACCGATACCGTAAGAAACATCGGAGTCATCATCTTCAACTGAACCGACTTCCGCCTCAACCCGGGTAAAACCCAATACCGCATAAGGCGTTACCGGGGATTCATTGGCCAGGTTGAACGTAGCGTAGCCACCGTAGAAGTTGTCTACAGAGACATCCACTCCGTTGACGGTGTCATCGTCGACACCGAAACCTGCACGAGCCTCAATGCCAAGAAACGGCGTGGCCATCACACCGACCTTGCCGGACAGCGTGCCGGCATCGGCATCGTAGGGTCCGATCTCCGCATTCATGAAGGTATAGTTAAAGCCGGCGTATAGCCCGCCAACACCGGATTTGTACATGTCCTGAGCCTGGGCCGTACCCGTTGCCAGAATGCTGCCTGAAAGGGTTGCCAGCGCCAGTGCAAGTGATTTTGTACGTGTCATGACTTGTTCTCCTTAACCGATTCTTCGGTGTTCATCACTGAAAATGCACCAACCCCACGTTGTTTGCCATAGTAAAGATCCGAATTTACCTGTTATTTACGCCGATTTAATTTCGGCTTCATTGCACGCTAAGGCCTTGTCTGCCTTGCGGAAGGTGGGGCCTGCAGGTATTCTGGCGCGGTCTTCCGGTTCAGCTGGCTAGAGCATCCTTTTGAGAAACCTGATCCCTGTCATCTTTATTGTCAGCGTTATGTTTGTGCTTCTGAGCATATTCATGACGTTACCGGTGCTTTTTCTTGCCGGGTCCGAAGCGCCCAATGCCATGGCGTTTGCGGAATCGGCGGCGGTTGTCTGTGGTCTCGGCGTGCTCGGTATTGTCGCCACCTATAACCAGCCACGGGACCTGAAGCCCCGCTTCATGTTTGTGCTCACCGTCTCCAGCTGGTTCATCATTGCCCTCTTCTCGTCCCTGCCCTTTTACCTGAGTGACCTGCACCTGTCCGCCGCGGATGCGTTCTTTGAAGGCACATCGGGCATAACGACCACCGGCGCAACGGTTCTTAGCGGCCTGGACAACATGGACCGGGATTTGCTGCTCTGGCGCTCGATTCTTCAGTGGATCGGCGGCATCGGTATTATCGGCATGTTCGTTGCCGTATTGCCGTTCCTGCGGGTCGGTGGCATGCGACTGTTTGCCACCGAATCCTCAGAGTGGACGGACAAGGCCCTGCCGAGGATGAAAACCCTGAGCCGTGGGCTGCTTTTTGTCTACGTGGTCTTTTCGGTGATTGCGGTTCTGACCTACTGGTTTTCCGGCATGACCCTCTTTGATGCCTTCAACCACGGATTGACCAGTATCGCGACCGGTGGGTTTTCCACCTCCGATCTGTCCATGGGCAAGTTCAACGATGTGATCCTCATGGAAGCCACGCTCTTCATGATCATCGGCAGCCTGCCCTTTTTCCTGTTCGTCCGGGAAATGCACGGTCAACATGGCGTGTTATTCCGGGACCAGCAGGTTCGGATGTTCCTGGCCATCCTGCTGATCGTGCCGGCATTGCTGACACTCTATCGCTGGTGGGTCTCGCCGGTTCCGTTCGATCCGATCCACAATTACGCCGCTACCCTGTTCAACGTGACGTCTGTTGTCACCACCACCGGCTATGCCTCCGAGGATTACAGTGCCTGGGGACCATTGGCGTTTGTGCTGTTCTTCTTCCTGATGTTCGTGGGTGGCTGCTCCGGCTCGACCGCCGGCGGTATGAAGATATTCCGGTTCCAGTTATCGCTGATTATTCTTCGGGAGCAGTTGATGCGCCTGCTGCACCCGCGGGCGGTGCTGACCCGGAATTACAACGGCCGTTCGGTCAGTGACGAGATCATCTCCTCGATGATCGCCTACACCTTCATATTCCTGTTGTGTCTCCTTCTGATCACCGTCGCCCTGGCGGCGATGCAGCTCGATTTTGTAACGGCGTTGTCCGGCGCGCTCACCTCCCTGACCAATGTCGGCCCGGGCCTGGGCGAGATCATCGGGCCCGCGGGCAATTTCGGCCCGCTGCCGGATGCAGCCAAGTGGGTCCTGTCTGTCGGGATGCTGATGGGCCGGCTCGAAATCCTCAGCGTAATTATTGTTCTCTCGCCGGCGTTCTGGCGGGGCTGATCCCTACCGGATCAACGGAGCCAGAGCACCGAGGCGTTTTCCAGGGGCAGGTTCAGGCGATCATCCCTCACCCGGATTCTGGGCGTGTAATGGCCCTCCGGTCGTGCCTGAACCTTGCACTGGTAGATCCAGCCCCGGGCCGAGCCCTCCATGGCCTGTTTGCGCTCCATGGCATGAACCTGTCTTGGGCCGTATTCGGAGGCTTCCGCAATCAGCTCAACCCCGATATGCTCTGCCGGTGCTCCATCCAGATAGACGTCTACCGTGTAGATCTGTTGCTGGCCCTGTTCTTCAAACTCAATGGAGGTGAACCGGAGCCGCGACCAGTGGGCATTGATCTCACGGGATTCCTGGACCAGAGCGTGTGCCGTCTCCGGATCCCTCTGCCTGCCCAGCGCTACCATCGGTCGGTAGAAATCGTCCACGTATTCCCGAACCATCCGATTGGCGGAATAGTGCGCCGTCAACTGGTCCATGCTGGCCCGGATCATGGTAATCCAGTCCCGTGGCCGACCCTCCTGGTCGACCCGGTAAAACGCCGGAACGACTTGCTGTTCAAGCAATTCGAACAGTTCCCGGGCATCGGATTGGTCGTGATCGTTGGTATGGCTGAGTTCCTCGAAGGTGGCACCGGGCCTGATCGCCCAACCCACATCCGGGTTCCAGGCTTCTGCCCACCAACCGTCAAACTGGGAAAGGTTCAGCCCACCGTTAACCAGCACTTTCATGCCGCTGGTGCCGCAAGCCTCCCAGGGATGGCGCGGGGTATTGAGCCAGACATCCACGCCCTGAACCAGCTGGTTCGCGACCCCCAGATCATAATCCTCGATGAACACCACCTTGCCCTCGGCTTCCGGCTTTCTCGAAAACTGCTTCCAGCGCCGGATCAGTTCCTTGCCCGACTTGTCATAAGGATGAGCCTTGCCGGCCAGTACAATCTGTACCGGCTTATCCCGGTGATTGAGCAAAGACAGCAGCCGGTCAGGGTCGGTCAGTAGCAGATTTGGCCGCTTGTAATCCGTAAACCGCCTGGCGAAGCCCAGAGTCAGGGTTTCGTTGTCCAGGAGCAATCCGCAGGCAGCAGCGGGGTCGTTCCCCGGATTGTGCTCACAGTGCTGACTCGCCAGCCGCCGGCGCAGGTACTGGATCAGGCGCTTTCGCTGTGCCAGGCGCATGTCCCACAGGTCCTGGTCTGAGATCCCGCTCATCGGGCAGCTGGCATCCATCGGACGACGCCAGCGATCCTTGCCACAAGCCCGCGTCCAAAGCTCGTCAGACTCCGCGGAATCCCAGCTGGGTGTGTGAATACCGTTAGTGACATATTCCACGGGAATATCATCGGCCGGCCAGCGGGGAAAGAAGTCCTGAAGGATGGTCTGGGAGACCTTCCGGTGAATCCTGCTGACGCCGTTGACACGCCCGCTCATGTTGAGCGCGAGCCAGGCCATGTTCAGTAACGGATCGCCGGTGGCGTCCTGATCCGAGTTGTGGGCCCCCAGGTCCATCAACTGGTCCACGGTCAGATCCTGTCCGGCCAACCAGGGGCTCAGGTAGAGGCGCACCAGGCGTCTCGGAAAACGGTCGAAGCCGGCGGCCACAGAGGTATGGGTGGTGAAAAGGTTGGTGGCCCGGGTTGCCATGCGGGCGGTATCGAAGTCCCTCTCGTTGTCACGGGCCCATCCGAAAGCCCGTTCAAGCAGTGCCAGTGCGCAATGCCCTTCGTTGATATGACAGGCCACCGGATCCCGCCCAAGAGCTCGCAGCAAACGCCACCCGCCAATGCCGAGGACCATCTCCTGTTGCAACCGTTTTTCCGGATCACCGCTGTACAACTCACTGGTGATACCCCGGTCGCCGGGTTCGTTGCGGGGGTCATTGCTGTCCAGTAGCAACAGCTCACAGTGCCCAACCTGGCCGACCCACGCTCTCAGGCGAACATCACGGCCCGGCAAAGGCACAATTACCCGCAGCCACTGATCGTCTTCATCCCGCAGTGGGGATACCGGCAGCATTGTGGGGTCATTGTAGGGGTAGAATTCCAGCTGTTCGCCATCGGTACTTATTGCCTGGCGGAAGTAGCCCTGCTGATAAAGCAGGCCGACAGCAGTAACGGGAACGCCAAGGTCGCTGGCTGCCTTCAGGTAATCCCCGGCAAGTACGCCAAGTCCCCCACTGTAAAGCGGGAGTGACTCACTCAGCCCGTATTCCATGCAGAAAAAGGCGATCCCACGGTCGAGTTCATCCCGGCACTGCTCGGAGTACCAGGTATCGGCACGGACGAACCGTTCATGGGCATCCATCTGCTCCCGGTACCGAGCCAGAAATTCCGGGTCCCGGCTGAGCTCGTCCAGGCGCTCTCCCGAGGCACTGTTGAGCACCAGCCAGGCATTCCGGGTGCTGTCCCAGGTTTCCTGATCCAGGGTGCGCCAGAGCACATCACTGCCGTGATGCCAGCTCCATCTCAGGTCCAGTGCAAGGGTGAACAAACCATTCAGAGCCTCAGGCAACTGCCTTGGCCGGTAGGCCGCTAACGTCATCGGTGTTCAAATCCCTTTGTCGCTGTTTGCCAAATTATCAGTGCGCTGTGTAGCCGCCGTCTATCACCAGCTCGCTGCCGGTCATGAACTTGGACTCCTCGGAGGCCAGGAACACGATGCCCCAGGCAATATCATCCGGTTCGCCCATGTGTCCCAACGGATGCAGCGCCGCTGTTGCCTGCTTGGCAGCATCGAGATCTTCTCCCGTGGTTTTCAGGTGCCCCTCCACCATCGGAGTCCAGATGAAGCCCGGGTGGATGGAATTCGCGCGGATGTTGTCCGGTGCGTAGAGCATGGCATCGGTCTTGGTCATCAGCCGCACCGCGCCTTTCGAAGCATGGTAGGGAGGCACGTCCGGCGCGCTGACCAGGCCGTATATGGAGGACAGATTGATGATACTACCGCGCCCGGCCTTTTTCATGTGCGGGATGGCATGCTTGGTACAGAAGAACACGCCTTTTACGTTAATTTTCTGGACCAGGTCCCACTCTTCCTCGGTCAGTTCGTGTGTTGGCTTGTTCGGGCCGGAGATGCCCGCGTTATTCACCAATACATCGATGTGGCCAAATTTATTCGCGGCCTCGTTAATTGCCGTCCTGACGTTCTCCTCATCACTGACGTCACAATGCCAGTAGGCAACCTGGTGACCTTCTCCGGAGAGTTTCCTGGCCAGGGCATTCCCTTCATCGTCCAGGCAGTCGAGGATCGCAACCGAGGCGCCCTCTTCTGCCATCCTGCTAACCGCCGCGGCACCAATACCGTGTGAGCCGCCTGTGATCACGGCGACCTTACCTTTCAGCCTATCCATAACAACTCCAGCAGAATCAATCAGTGGGTCCGATATTTGGGGGATGAATCGTAGTTGATAGTTGCGTGGTGGCTTGCCAGCCAGCTGAGAAGCTTGGCGATACCCAGAGCATCATTGTCCGCACCGTCAAAATCCAGCCCAAGCCCTTTGGCGGATTTCCTGACGACGTGGGCCTTGAGCCTGCGAAGGGTTTTTTCGGTTTTCTCCGGGTAGCAGAGTTCCAGCTCAAGGGTCTGGTTCAGATTTACATCATCATAGTCGGTGGAGACAAACACGCCTCTGCGTGAGGCATTGCGGACTTGGCCGGTGGCGACGGGCATTCCCCGTTTATAGACCAGGATTGAAAGTTTACCGGGGACGCGTTTGCTGAGCCTGTGTTCCATTGGATCCTCCCTGAACAGGTTTGACGTCTATCAAGTGTTGTCTGTTATTTATACACCAGCGTAAATGACAGCACGTTGACACTGGTCAATATACGACCAGTCAGAACCGGATTCGTTCATGGCGTAAGATCGATTTCCGGATTTTTTCGGCAAGCTCATCCGTACACTGCGACAACTCCAGTTGCCACACCCAGTTGCCCTCTACGGTACCCGGTGTATTGAACCGCGCCTCCGAGCCGAGCTCCAGGAAATCCTGCATTGGCACCATGGCCAACCAGCATACCGAGCGGAAGGCTGCATCCACGATTGGCCAGGGCATTCCCGTGCCATCGGTGCCCAGATAGCGGTTCACATAATCCCGGGTGTGGTCCTCCAGACTCAGGTACCATCCAAGGCTGGTATCGTTGTCATGGGTGCCGGTATAGACAAGATCCCCCGGCTCGTGGCGATGCAAAAGGTGGGGGTTATCCGGGCTGCCATCGAACCCGAACTGGATAACGGCCATTCCGGGAAGTCGGAACTCCCGGCGTAACTGCTCGACCTCATCGCTGATGATGCCCAGGTTTTCTGCCACCAGCGGTAAGCCTGGGAAACGTTCGAAGCAGGCCTCAAGAAACCGGCGGCCCGGACCTGCAACCCAGTAGCCGAACCTGGGTTCCGGCGTTGTCGCGGGAATCTCCCAGAACGATTCCAGCCCACGGAAATGGTCAATCCGGATCAGGTCAAACAGCTGGCGCTGGCTTTCGAGCCGCTGCAGCCACCACTGGTATCCATCTTCGGCCATGGCGTCCCAGTCATAGAGCGGATTGCCCCAGTGCTGGCCGTCCGGCGAGAAGTAATCCGGCGGAACCCCCGCGACCACGGTAGGGTCCCCCTCGCCATCCAGCTTGAACAGATGGCGATTCGCCCAGACATCGGCGCTGTCGTGGGCCACGAAGATCGGAATATCACCGAACAGCAGAACGCCGCGCTCGGCAGCGTAATCTCTCAGCGAGTGCCACTGGTGCTGGAACAGGAACTGTTCGAACCGGATGGCCTGCACCGATTCCGTATTTTCCCGGACAAACTGCGCAACCGCCTCGGGGTGCCGGTCACG
>Ga0114984_1000262_pt1 | contig 20741 bp, 16 predicted proteins | sample Shrwel1BS1Day1_FD_96987 | JGI IMG/M metagenome (GOLD analysis project Ga0114984, IMG submission 96987) | Subsurface microbial communities from deep shales in Ohio, USA - Utica-3 well 1 S-1-Day1 | ecosystem: Environmental > Aquatic > Deep subsurface > Shale gas/oil reservoir > Produced water/Flow...
AAAGTGACCCGGGACCGGGAGATGGCGGCCCTGGATGAAGAATTCCCCGGCTTTGGTCTGGCACAACACAAGGGTTACCCTACGCCGGTACACCTTGAAGCACTGAATCGCCTGGGCGCGACGCCCCATCACCGGCGTTCGTTCCGGCCAGTGGCCGAGGCCATCGAGCGCGGTGGCATTTACCAGGTGGCGGAAGAGCTCCAGTATCCAGCGGATCTATTCGAGGATGTTGACTAACTCAGGATAATTTCACGGGAGGCAAGTCCATGACGACTGATAAACGGCGCCGCTATTCCGCCCCGGTGGTGGATGGCATCAACAAATCCGCCAGTCGGGCCATGCTCAGAGCCGTTGGCTTTCAGGATGAAGACTTCCGCAAACCCCAGATTGGCATTGCCTCCACCTGGAGTAACCTCACCCCCTGCAACATGCACATCGACGGCCTGGCCCGGGAAGCGGCCCGAGGCGCGGACGAAGCCGGCGGCAAGAGCCTCATTTTCAACACCATCACCATTTCAGACGGTATCGCCAACGGCACCGAGGGCATGAAGTATTCCCTGGTGTCCCGGGAAGTGATTGCCGACTCCATCGAGACCGTCGCCGGTTGTGAGGGTTTTGATGGCCTGGTGGCCATTGGCGGCTGCGACAAGAACATGCCGGGCTGCATGATGGGGCTGGCGCGCCTGAACCGCCCGGCGGTGTTTGTCTACGGCGGCACCATCCAGCCCGGTGAGAATCACACTGACATCATTTCCGTATTCGAGGCAGTCGGGGCCCACGCCCGTGGCAACATGGACCTGATCGAAGTGAAGCAGATCGAGGAAACGGCCATTCCCGGGCCGGGCTCCTGTGGTGGCATGTACACCGCCAATACCATGGCGTCTGCCATTGAGGCCATGGGTATGAGTCTGCCGGGCAGCTCGGCACAGAATGCCGTTTCAGACACCAAGCTGGCCGATTGTGAGGCCGCCGGTGAGGCGGTCCTGAAGCTGCTTGATGCAGACATCAAACCCTCGGATATCATGACTCGCGAGGCCTTCGAGAACGCCATCACCGTGGTGATCGCTCTGGGTGGCTCTACCAACGCAGTGCTGCATCTTCTGGCTATGGCCAACACCGTCGGGGTAGAGCTGTCGCTGGATGACTTTGTACGGATCGGCAAGCGTGTTCCGGTACTGGCCGACCTTCGTCCTTCCGGGCATTACATGATGTCTGAGCTGGTGGCCATTGGCGGCATTCAGCCGTTGATGAAGATGCTGCTGGAGCGAGGCCTGCTGCACGGTGACTGTCTGACCGTGACCGGAAAAAACCTGGCGGAGAATCTGGCAGGTGTTGATCCTTACCCGGAAGACCAGCAGATTATTCATGCGTTTGATAACCCGGTAAAAGCGGATAGCCACCTGCGTATTCTTTACGGCAATCTGGCACCCGAGGGCGCGGTCGCGAAGATTACTGGCAAGGAAGGCACTCATTTCTCCGGGCGGGCCCGGGTGTTCCACTCCGAGGAAGAAACCCAGGAGCGCATTCTGGATGGCACCGTTGTCGCCGGCGATGTCCTGGTGATTCGTTATGAAGGGCCCAAAGGCGGCCCCGGCATGCGTGAAATGCTCAGCCCGACATCCGCCATTATGGGGAAGGGCCTGGGCAGTGATGTGGCGCTGATTACCGACGGCCGGTTCTCTGGCGGCAGTCACGGTTTTGTGGTTGGTCACATTACGCCGGAAGCGGCTGTGGGTGGCCCGATTGCCCTGGTGGAGGATGGCGATACGGTCACCATTGATGCCGTGAACAACTCGATTGTGCTGGATATTTCGGACCAGGAACTGGAAAGGCGGCGCAAAGCCTGGACGCCGCCCGAGCCCCGGGTTACGCGAGGCGTTCTGGCGAAATATGCACGCACGGTCAGTTCATCATCAACCGGCGCCGTGACGGATTTGCCCTGAGCGTTCTTTCCGGCCGCCATGAAAAGGCGGACTTGATATTGTCAAAAACCGGTCATGGAAGTGTCGTAATACTCTGGCAACGTCAGTAGGTATCGACACTCATCATCGAAAGGACCGGATGACATGAACAAATTCTTTGCCCTGTGCGGTACCGCCATGGCCGCGCTTACAACCAGCGCGGCCATGGCGGCCGACATTGTTTCCGTTGAGTTCACTGATACACCCGCACCGACCGACACCACTGAAATGGTGACGACGCATTCAAAATCGTCAGCTATCGTGCGCTACAGCGATGGCACCACCAAAGAATTTCCGCTTTCCTACATCTCGATGTTCAAGAACACCGACAAACTTGGCGATCATGCTGCCGGCCAGTTGTTCAACGCCGAGGGTGAGCTGCTGAAAGACATGAACGGCGATCCGGTCATCGCCGAGACACCGGATGCCAACAGCCTTCTGGACATCAATGGCAACCTGTTCATGGTGACGCACTATGAATACGACTGGATCCTTGCCAACGGCGCTGAAGCTCGCCGGGCCGAGGGCTGGTATTCGCGCATGCCCATGTCCATGAGCCTCGCCGAAGTTGAACAAAGCTCCAGCGGCAATCTGACGACCCGCTCAGTCAAACCAATCGATTTTTCCTCCGTTGACGGCCTCTGGATCCCTTGCGCCGGCGGCCCGACCCCATGGAACACCCACCTGGGATCCGAAGAGGATTACGACCTCTATTTCCAGGCGGTGTCCGGCGATAAGAACCGGAAAAAGGCGACCGAAGGCATCCGCGCGTTGAACGAAATGTATCTCGGCGATGCCGAAGCCAACCCCTACGACTACGGCTTCATTCCTGAGGTGACGGTGAAGGCCGACGGCTCCACCGAGGTGGTCAAGCACTACTCCATGGGTCGTGCCACGTGGGAACTGGCCCGTATCATGCCGGATAGCCGCACGGCGTTTTTCGGTGACGATGGCAACCATGTCGGCCTGTTCATGTATGTGGCTGACGAGGCTGAAGATCTGTCTGCCGGTACGCTGTATGCCGCGCGCTGGAATCAGGTGTCAAGCGAAGGCGGCGGCGCCGCAACACTGGACTGGGTCAAACTGGGCCACGGCACCGACGAGGAAATCAAAGAGATCATCGACAGCGGTGTGGTCTTTGAAGACATCTTCGATGCGACCACTGCCGAAGCGACTCCGGACTGGAAAGAGCAGGGCTTCCGCATGGTGCGTGCCGGTCATTCCGGCGACGAAATCCTCCGCCTAAAAAGCCGCATGAAAAAGGCCGCGGCCTTCCTGGAGCCGCGCCGCTACGCTGCCTACCTTGGCGCCACCACCGACTTCAACAAGATGGAAGGCGTTGACGTCGATCCGCAGAAAAAGAACCTCTATGTGGCCATGTCCTACAGCGAAAAGGGCATGCAGGCTGAACCGGGTGCGGCTCAGGATCACATCCAGGTGGAAAAGATCAAAGCTGGCGCTACCTATGAGGTTGCCCTGGCCGGAGATCGGTTGGATACCGAGGGTAACCCGATTGACTCCGAGTGGGTCGGCACTGCGATGCGGGTTCCTGCGGCGCTGCTGGGTGAGGATATCCCGGTTGATGCCCTGGGCAATATTGCCAACCCCGACAAGATCGCCAATCCGGATAACGTGTTCTTCTCACCGGAGATGCGCACGCTTTTCATCGGCGAAGATTCGGGCACTCACGTCAACAACTTCGTCTGGGCCTACAACGTGGATACCGGCAAGTTGAGCCGCGTGATCAGCCAGGCATCGGGCGCCGAGGCAACGGGCCTTCAGGTTGTGGACAACCTGAGCGGTCACGCCTATGTCATGGCCAATAACCAGCACCAGGGGGAGTGGATTTCCTCGATGCCTGAAGATGTGGTGGCACGCCTGGAAGCCAGGGCAATCGAGCTTTACGGCGAGAATGAGCACGGTACGCCGAACTACAAGCTTGACGCGCATATTGGCTATTTGAGCGGCCTGCCGGGCTTCTGATCCGTTGATCGATCCAGAGGCCGGGCCTGTCACAAGGCCCGGCTTTTCTTCGTTTGCACCACAGGACCATTCATCGCCATGAACTGTACGCCGCTTCGCCCCGTTTTTTTTATTGGTGCCGGCCTGGCCGCACTGAGCGTTGCCGCCTTTGCGCAGAACGGCAGCGCGCCACTGATCGGCGATTACATCTCTCGCGCGCAGTTTGAGAACCCTTACGCCCATATTCCCGCGCAGTGTTACATCGAAACCGCGGGTGGCACCCAGAATCCCTGCCAGGTTTGCCATACAGACGGTCTGGCCGAGCGTGGGTTCGGCAATAATGCGCCGCAGGGCGGGGCTTCACCTTTTATCGGCGACCTGACGGCCGAATATGCCTTTGCGGCACTCAATTATCCGTTCCGGCCGAACGGGTCGATCACGCCCTGGGAGAACACCGTGTTTCCCGAAAAGCTGCGCGCGGCCGTGGCCGGGATTGGCCAGGATCCTGCATCCTGGGACATGACCGTCTGGCTCCGTCAGGACAACTGGTCGGCTGCGGCGGCGCAGCGCCCCGGCGATGCCCGGGCTTGGGACAGCGGTGTGGTTGACGACCCGTTTCGGCTTTTCCCGGCACTTTCCCCTGCCGATCTGCCCGCCGATGCCGATGGCTTCGTGCGTTCCGGGCTGAAAGAAGGAGCCTTCTTTCACGACGGACAGAACTGGATCACCGGCTGGCGCGCCGTTAACTTTGTTCCGCATGGCATTTTTACCCCGCTGACGGGGTCGGTTTCGGGCATCTATGTTCGCCTGCCGCAGCGATTCATGCGTAATACCGAAGGCCGGTTTGATCTGGCGACCTATGCCTCGAATCTGGATCTGCTGGCTGCGGCGGTGTCGGACCACCTGCCCGCAGATGCCCCAGCCACCTATCAGGGAGCGGCGGCGGCAGAACCAGTCAAACCGGGCCTCTATCCAGTTGGCACCGAGTTCGCGCACCCATTGCATTATGTGGATACCGAGGCCGACGGAACCAAGGGCGCTCCGGGCCGCTTTCCCGGTGCCCGGGCTGACCGGGTCAAGGAAATCCGCTATATGTACAAGAACCGCCGGTTTGATCCCGATTATGCCGGCCCCGAAATCAAGGAAGAAAGCGCCCCCGCCTATGCCAGCCGCACCGAAGGCTGGATCGACAATGGTTCAGGCTGGATTCTTGCCGGTTGGATCGAAGATGATAGCGGCGCGTTGCGCGCGCAAACGCCTTCGGAGCTGACCCAGTGTGTCGGTTGCCATTCCGGGCACGAACCCCAGCGCGAAACCGGGGGCCACGCCACTTTTCAGTCCGGCGTTGGCGTCACCATCGACAGCACCTGGGCCATGCCGCGCCGCCTGCCGGGCGCGGCTGGGTGGGGCGAAATGACCGCGATGGGCTATCACGCCCCGGGCGATCCGGATGCGGTGGGCAAGGCGGCCCATCCAGACCCGGTGAACCGTGCCATGGCCAAGGGCGAGTTCGCGCATTTCCTGGAAAACGTTGTCGGCGTCAGTCTGTACGGTGACATGCCTGAAAGCGTGGAGGCATTCCTGTCGCAGACTATTCGTGCAGACAGCGGTTACACGGCTGACTGGCCGACGTTGAAGACCGGTTCCGCCGAGGAGTATGTAGGGGTGCAACGCCTTCGCGCCCGGCTTTTGAAAGAGCTGACCGAGCGAGGCGATCATCTGGACGCCAACGGAAATCTGGCTGGCGCGTTGCTTTACCCACCGCAGACGGCCGCACTTGAAGCCGCACGCCGCTATCGCATGGTCGTGGCCACCCAGCGTTACGATCTCGGCAAGGACGTGTTTCCCGATACGCCCCTGAACTTCCGCTATTTCCGCACTGACGAGGCTGCCTTTGCCCATCAGGACGGCACTCCCTACACAGTTGGCGAGATCGTGACCGACCGGCCCATCGACACCAATCCCACCAGCCTGACCTGGGGTGTCGGGATTACACCGACCGAAATTACGGATTCACCGGACTACCAGCCGATTCTTGACTATCACTAATGGGAGATGAAGTCAGCGGGCCGGTCTTATCAACCGGCGCCGTGACGGACTTGCCCTGAGTCGGACTCCCGACCCCGGAAAAGCGTCAACAGCAGGGTAGCGCCGCCTGATGCCAGCAGGGCACCAGCAAACGGCGCCAGTGTTGGCGCTCCACCGGGGAAACTGGCGATATAGACGGCTTCAGACAGGCTGCCGGTCATCACCCAGTTGGGCACTACTGCGCCACTCAGGCCGGCGAGTGCCCCGGCCATGGCGGCGCTCGCGGTTACGCGGGGCCATAGGCCCATCAGTACCGGAATGATGGCTGTCGCGCACAGAAGATCGGCGATCAGAAAGAGGCGCAGAACCGATGCGCCCTGTAATGCGATAGCAACAACCGGAACCATCAGGGCCACCGTCACCCAGCGTGCGGAAGTCAGTGTCAGACCCTTCTTCTCTGCCACCGCCAGAGAGGCAATGCCGTTCTGGAGTGTGTCTACCGAAGACGCCACCAGTGTTACCGCCAGCACCAGCGCCACGGCGCCCAGCCATTGCGGCGCCTCACTGAGCAGGGCGAAGAAAGGAATTGGTGGTGTGCCCAGATCCAGCCCCGCCATCGCGGCACTCATGCCGAGTCCGCCGACTATCGCGACGACAACGATGGTGGTGCCACCGCCAAGAATCGCGCCTTTCCACAGAGATGCACTGTCGCGCGCCGCCCAGACCCGCTGCCAGTATCCCTGGTGGAAGAGGTTGGCGGCTGTCACCGCGAGCACCAGAGTAAGTGCCACGCTGACCGCACCCCAGAAAGGAATGCCGGGCAGGTCGGCAGGCCCTGCGGCAGCGGGCAGGTGTTTCCAGTCCACAAACAGAACAACGGCCAGCAGGGCCATCAACAGGAGTGCCTGCCAACGGTCGGTGGCGAGGCTGGCTCTCAATCCGCCCCAGGTGGTGTAGATCAGAGTCGTCACGGCTATGCCAATGATCACGATCTGGCCGTTCAGATCTGACAACAGCCCGGTAATAGAGCCGATGGCCGTCAACTCCGCCGCCAGAAAACACGCCATATAGAGAACGGAGATCACCGATACCCAGCGACGCATGCCCTTACCGAACCGCTGTTCAGTAAACTCACTGATGCTTCGCCCTCTCGGCATGCGTTTACGAATCAGGGGCCCCAGTGCGGCGAGTACGATAAACGGCAATGCCGCGCCGAGGGCATAGCCGGCAAGTGCAACCGGGCCAACGAACGCGCCCACTTCCGGGGGCGCAAAGAGGATCCAGGCTCCCATGCCCGACGCAAGAAAGGAGAGGCCAATGGTAGTAGCGCCCTGACTGTTGCGGGCTGTCATATAGTCGTCAATGCCGTCGGCTGTCTTGCGGGCTCGCAGTCCCAGCCAACCGAACAGGCACAGCGCCACTACAATGGCGGCCAGGTGGGTCATCATCATGTCACTTTCCTTTCAGACGATTCAAAGGTTCATGGCAGCCCGTATTCTGACAGCCGGGTTCGTGGTAGGCCATAGCATACAACGCGATTCGCATTGTGAGGGCTGCTCAGGAAAAGATCGACTATCTGGACTGGTAGATATGTGTTTTGGCCGCTACGTTAGTAAAGGCGACACCTCAGTTTCGGACAAAATAATCACAAGAGGATGAAGGATCATGAACAAGAACCGACTTCTGAAATCCGCCGCGGGCGTGCTGGCAGCCGCCATTTTTTCCTTTTCTTCAGGGACGCAGGCGGAAGGCAACTATGTGATGGGCACTGCGACGACCGGGGGCACATACTATCCGGTGGGCGTCGCCCTTTCCACGCTGATCAAAGTAAAGCTGGAGCCCAAGACCAGTATTTCCGTGTCTGCCATCAGCTCCGCCGGTTCCGGCGAGAATCTCAAGCTGATGGATGAGGATCAGATTCAGTTCGGTATTCTCCAGGGGCTTTACGGCGCTTACGCCTGGAACGGGACCGGGCCGGTTCCCAAGGCCTATAAGAATCTCCGCTCTGTCTCCATGCTCTGGCAAAACGTTGAACACTTCGTGGTGTCCAAAGAGCTGGCGGAAACCGGCACCATTGCCGATATGACCAATCTCTACGACGAAAGCTTCTCCATCGGTGCCCGGAATTCCGGAACTGAAGGCTCCGGGCGATATATCCTCGGCAATGTGGGTATTGATCTGGACAAGATCGATCTGGCCTACCTTGGCTATGGTCCCAGTGCAGCGGCACTGCAGAACGGTAATATTGATGGCATGAATATCCCGGCGGGCGTCCCGGCGTCAGCCGTTACCCGGGCCTATGCCAACATGGGTGATGACATTACCACCCTGAATTTCACCGAAGAACAGTTGGCCAAGGTGAACAGCGAGTTCGAGTTGTGGACTCCCTACACCATCCCGGCGGGGACTTACCCCAATCAGGATGAGGCGATCGAAACCATTGCCCAACCCAATATTCTCGCTGTGCGGGCGGATGTTCCCGAAGAGGATGTCTATCAGATCACCAAAACCATCTACGCCAACCTGCCGTTCCTGAATAACATCCATCAAGCGACCAAGGCGATGGCACTGGAAAAGGCCATTGCCGGGCTGCCCATGCCGCTGCACCCGGGCGCTGTCCGATTCTATCGGGAACAGGGGCTGACCATTCCTGATCGACTGATTGCCAAGTAACCGTGGCTGAACGGGAAACGGGCGAACCTCCAATGGAGGTTCGCGACGAAAGCGCCAGCGAAGCTGCTGAACGACTGGGTCACCGGCAGATTGGGCCGGTGATTTTCTGGCTCGCTATCGTTGCCGCGCTGATTCACCTGTACTTCAACACCTTCTCCACGCTTTCGACCTTGTGGACGTCGGCGTTGCATTTTGGCCTGTTTGGTCTGATCTGCACTTTAACCAACCCGATGCTGAAAGCCCGCACGCTTACCGGTCAGCGTGTGGTCTTCGGCGTAGATGTCATACTTGGCCTGGTGGCACTGGCCTGTGCTTTCTATCTGATCCTCTTTGAGGATGATCTTTACCAGCGCGGGGTTAACTTCAACACTGCGGACTGGATAGTCTCTATCGCCGCCGTGACGCTGATTCTGGAATTTGCCCGAAGAACCGTGGGCTGGTTCATTCCGCTGCTGTGTATAGTGGCCCTGACTTATGTGGCCTGGTGGGGGCAGTACATCGACGGCATCTTCAACTTTCCCGGTCTTTCATGGGAAACGGTTCTGTTTCGCTCCTACCTTGGGGGCCAGGGCATGCTGGGCACGATTGCACGCATATCCTGGACCTATGTGTTCATGTTTATCCTGTTCGGTGCCTTTCTGGTCAAGTCCGGTGCTGGCGATTTTATTATTGAATTGGCGCGCTGCGCAGCCGGCCGCTTCATTGGCGGCCCCGGCTTTGTGGCAGTCTTTGCCTCGGGACTGATGGGCTCGGTCTCGGGCTCCAGTGTTGCCAATACGGTATCGACCGGGGTTATCACTATTCCGCTGATGCGCAAGGCCGGCTTTCCGGCCCGTTTTGCTGCGGGTGTTGAGGCGGCCGCATCCACTGGTGGGCAGTTGATGCCTCCGGTGATGGGTGCCGGTGCGTTTATCATGGCTTCTTACACCCAGGTGTCCTACCTGACCATCATTGGTGTGGCGGCGTTGCCCGCCCTGTTGTACTTCCTTTCGGTGGCCATGTTCGTACGTATTGAGGCCAAGCGCAGTCACGCCGTGAAGCTGGAAGACGACGAGGCGCCCTCCCTGAAAGACGTCATGAAAGATGGCTGGCACTTTCTGTTGCCACTGGTGGTGCTGATTGGTGCGCTGATATACGGCTTCACACCAACCTATGCTGCCGGCATCGCGATTCTGTCGGTGATTGTCGCTTCCCGCTTGTCGAAACATCCGATGGGGATCAGGGACATTCTGGACGCCCTGGCCATGGGGGCGAGAAACATAACCACAACGGCAATTCTGTTGATCACTGTCGGCCTGATTGTGATGGTGGTTTCTACCACGGGGATAGGGAATACCTTTTCCCTGATGATTACCGACTGGGCCGGTGGCAATCTGGTTATCACAATCCTGCTGGTGGCCCTGGCGTCATTGATTCTGGGTATGGGCCTGCCGGTTACGGCGGCCTACATCGTGCTGGCAACTTTATCCGCACCCGCAATCTATAACCTGATTGCACAGAGCCAGGTGCTGGAATTGCTGATGAGCGGCAATCTGCCGGAACAGGCGAAATCCATATTCATGCTGGCGGCCCCGGATAAAATGGAACTGCTGAATGCGCCAATGGACCGGGCCACGGCCGAGCAGCTTCTTGCAGTGGTGCCGGATACATTCAGCACCCAGCTACTGGAGCAGGCGCTGTCGCCGGCGTCGTTGTCGATGGTGTTGGTGGCCGCGCACATGATTATTTTCTGGTTGTCGCAGGACTCCAACGTGACACCGCCGGTCTGCCTGACTGCGTTCGCGGCGGCGGCTATTGCCGGTACACCGCAGATGCGTACCGGCTTTACCGCCTGGAAGCTGGCCAAGGGCCTGTATATCGTGCCGCTGCTGTTTGCCTATTCACCGCTGATTACCGGTGATTTCACCGAAATGATCCGGGTATTCTGTTTCGCCCTGTTTGGTCTTTACGCCATTATCGCCGGGCTTGAAGGCTATCTGGAGCACAAGCTGCACCCGGTTGTGCGGCTGCTGATGTTTCCCATCGGTGCCCTCATGCTCTGGCCCCACGGGCAGGTTCTTCTGGATGGTGCAGGCGTGGTGATTTTTGTGGCAGTTCTGATCTGGAGCGCCCGTCGGGGCAAAGCTTCGCCAGCATTGGAGCAGGCTGCCCGGGCTGATTCATGACGGTAACCGAAGTTCTGGCCCTGCTTGCTCTCGGTGGTCTTGCGGGGTTCATCAATGTGCTGTCTGCCGGTGGGTCCATGCTGACCCTGCCGTTGCTCATGTTTCTCGGATTGCCACCCCAGGTGGCAAATGGCACCAACCGGGTTGCCATTACCTGTCAGAGTATTATGGCGGTGGGCAGCTTTCATCGGCTGGGACATAGCAATCTTGTGGTCAGCCTGCATCTTGCAGTCCCGGCCGTTCTGGGTTCGCTACTCGGAGCCTGGGTGGCCACCTGGGTGGCCGACGCAGTCTTCGAGCTCGTTCTCGTGGTTGCCATGGTCGGGGCTTCGGTGTTCATGCTGTTGCCCCAGCCAAAGCTCGACACCCGCCCGCTGACGCCGGACCGGTTGGGCCCGGTTATCTATCTGGCCATGTTTTTGATTGGTATCTATGGGGGCTTCATCCAGGTGGGTGTTGGCGCACTGTTCCTGGTGGTTCTGTACCGAATGTTGCGAATAGACCTGCGCCAGGTGAACGTATTCAAGGTTGCCATCGTTTTACTGTATACCTTGCCGGCCCTGCTGATTTTTGCCATCAGTGATCAGGTACGGTGGGGCATGGGCCTGACGCTGGCTCTTGGCAATATCACCGGCGCGTTTATCGCGGTTCGTGTGAATGTGAGTAACCAGGGCGCCAGATGGGTGAAATGGATCACTCTGGCGATGGTGGCGGCCATTCTGGTCAGGCTTATCCTCTACTAGTGTCCCGTGGCCAAACCCGGCAGGTATTAACCGGGCTGGTCGCTTTCATCCTTGTCTGCCACGGCCTCAACCAACACATCCGGTTTCTTCAGCGCTTTTTGAAACAATGCCTTGTTTTGCGCAATTGCCACCGAGCACTCATCGGCCAGTTCTTCACTCAAGCCTTCCACCCGTGCCATCAGAAATACGCGAATGTTTTCGGCCAGCTCCAGCATTTTGTCCCGGGCATCAGCCTCGGCCTTGGATTTAAAGAGCAGGGTGTCCGGGTGCTTCACTGCCATCTCTAGCCCGTCCTTATCCGAATAGAAAAGTTGGTTCACTGCCATTGATGTTCTCCACAATCAGGAGGTGACTGTATAAATGTACAGCTAGTGTATCACAGCAAAGTGAGAAGGAGGGGGGTCAATTGTGCGTCGGCAACAGATTCAAAGATCCAGCACGACGGGTGGATTCGTTGGTTCGTAGCGCTCGGTGCAGATGCTGGCGTTAATCAGGCAGGTGTTGCCCCGGCTGTATGCGCCATAGCCTTCATGGATGTGGCCAAAAATGTGAGCCTTCAGGGAGAGCTGATGTATACGGTTTGACAGATTGGCGCAGCCCACATTCTGGTATTGAAACCCCATATCCACCAGGTCGCCGACGCCTTCGGGAGGTCCATGAGTGATCAGTACATCCGTGTTTTCGGGAATCTGTTGCCATTTCTCATACAGCGGTTGGCCCCGGTCCAGCATGAAGGCCCAGTCCATGAAAGTGGGCGTCCAGGGCGCGCCCCAGAAGCGAAGGCCTTCAATCTCAACGCCACTGTCTTCCAGGTAGATAGCGTTCGAAAGAGCGGCTCGGGCCGCTTCCGGGGTTTCCTGAAATGCCCAGTCGTGATTGCCGGCAATCACAATCTTGTGGCGGTGGGGCAAGGTTCCGAGCCAGTCATTCAGGTCTTCCACGTTCTCCAGCGTGCCGGCTCCCAGACAATCGCCGGCATGGATCAACACGTCGCCATCCGGTATCTCAGGAATGGACCTGTGCAGGCTGTGGGTATCTGAAAGACAGACCAGTTTCATGGATAGTTCCTGTCAGGGTGTGTCAGCAGTTCCGGTTCCAGCGGCCCCTGCAAACAGTCAATGACGACAGATCCTGAGGCAGGGGCTCAGCCAGTGCTAGAATATATAAGTTTTGCGCCTGTGTGTGGCGCTGCCAAGAAAAAGGTGGAATTCATGTCCCGATCCAAAGCGCCTTCTGGCACCGAAGCAAAACCCGCTAAACTGTTGGTTGCCTTTGAGGAAGCTGAAGGCGCCTCTGCCTGGCAATCGATTGGCGACCCCATCATGGGTGGACAATCCGAGGGCCGGGTATCGGTCTCAGAAGGCGACGTTGGTGAATTTCATGGCACCGTGCGCGCTGATAACGGTGGTGGTTTTGCTTCGGTAAAGCGGGATCTGCCGGCTCCGGTCAATGCTTCCGGTTTTGAGGGAATTGAGTTCCTCGCCCGGGGCAATGGCCGCACCTACAAAGTCGGGCTGCGCAACAGTACCAATCGGAACCGAGTGGTTTATCAGCAGGCGTTCACGCCAGAGCCGGGCACATGGACACTCGTTCGCCTGTCATTCCGTGACTTTGTTCCCACCTGGCGTGGCCGGATTGTTTCCGATGCAGCGCCTCTGGATTCTTCCCGGCTGGCTTCGCTGAGTGTCTTCGTCTCCGGCGGGCAGTACGGGAACTTCTGTCTTCGGATGCAGAGTTGGTTTCTGTATACGACGCCTGCTGCCGTATAAGGGGGGGATGCTGAGGGCAGAAAGAGATTTCCAGAAATCACGAATAAAAAAAGGCAGATCAGTAAATTACCGATCTGCCTTTCTTAATTGGTAGCGGGGGCTGGATTCGAACCAACGACCTTCGGGTTATGAGCCCGACGAGCTACCAGACTGCTCCACCCCGCATCAAACTGGCTGTTAACCGGTGTGCCCCGATCAACGTGGTGCGAATAGTACAGAGCGGGCTGGGGCTTGTCAACGCCTATTGAGGCTTATACCCGGTCAGCTCCATATAACCCGCGCCGGAATGACTGCCAGACACGGAAACCGGGCTCTCCCAATAAGGGTAAAGCCCTGCGTTAAGGTAATCGCCGGGCGGGGCAGACACTTCCAGGCTGACTCCATACTCCGGCACTTCCAGTTGCCACTGGCGTGGGTAGCCATCCTGCCCGGAAGCGGGCTTGATGCGAAACTGGTCCGGGGAGAGTGCCACCGGATCTCCCTGTGCCGGGATCCACGTGCCGGACTGGAAGGCGTCGCCGGCCTCCCTGAGTTGAAAGGCCATCAACTTGTCGCCTGATTCCAGATGGAGGGCAAACCAGTCCCAGCCTTCCTGGCCGCCTTTGAGAAACTGGCTACTCCATTCCCGGTCGAACCAGCCTTTTCCAGAAACCTTAAGCGTTTCGTCGCCAAGGGTGACGGTGCCTTCTATCCGGATGTCTGTCAGGCTGAAATACATTGAGCCTTCGCCACTGGCAGATTTTGCGCTGAAGCCCTGTTCGCCGTGGGCTACCGGCTCACCCTGAACCTTTAAAGACAGATCGTAGGACCAGTTCTCGGCAGCCACCTGCAGTCGCCAAGGGTCTTCTCCGGGTGGTTCAGTGAGCTGCCAGTTATCCAGCCAGACAGCGAAGGGGTCAGCGGTGGCGCCGGCATGGCCGACATCGCCCCGGGCCAGTTTCTCGGCAAAGTAGTGCTGGCGGTTAAAACTTACCGCGGCATGGGCCATCCAGGCTGCTTCCAGGGGCCACTCGCCAGGATCGGGCGGTGAGGTGTCTGCCGGCCTTGGTTTGATGGCCTGACGAAACTGGGTCCATTGCAGGCCCAGAGGTTCGCCTTCATCAGTTTCAAGGTTGGCTGTCAGGTACCACCACTCAATACGATGCTGGGGATGCGGGCCCAGATCCGCCGGAAACGACAGCTGGTCACCGGGGCCGGGCTGCAGGAATGGAACCTCGGCATCCGAACCCAATACGCCGGCGAGGCCGGCAAAACCAGCCGGTTCTTGCGGTTCTGAACAGCCGGCAAGTACAAGGGCCAGCCAAAGGTGCCGTTTCATCGCTCACCTCCGGACAGGGCGCTGGCGCTCTCGGGAGCGGAGGCCGGATGTTTCAGTTGATAACGCATCAGCAGGGCAATGCTCAGGCCAATCAGGAGGCTGACAACCCCGAGCTCCAGCCAGAACCCGGGGTAAATCGCCATGGGCAGGGACCAGCCGAAGGCCAGTGGATTAATCCGGTGCACCAGAACCCAGGTCAGCCAGACTCCCAATGGCAGCGCCAGCAGGGCAATGGCACTGGTCAGAGACAGCGACAGCCGTGTTAGTTGGGCCGAGGCCTCGCGGCGCTGCAGGCCCCAGGCCATCAGCAAACGGAAGTACCAGGCCCGGGTGGAGAAAAACACCCAACCCATCAACAACAGGGATATGCCGGCCAGTATCAGGGTCAGTAGTGTCATTGCCCGTGTCAGCAGGAATGTCTGGTCAAAAATAGTGGATGCCAGGGCTTCGATTGCCCGATTGTCCCGTACCGTCAGCTGCTGAACACCCCAGATTTGCTTCAGTTCGTCGGTAAGGGATTCGATTGATCTCTCTCCCGGTGACACTGACAGGCTCTGGAAACGTGTATCAAAACTCTGCGGAAGCACAGATGCCTCCATCAGAATCTCTCCGGCTGGCCTGCCATAATCCGGATAGATGCCCAGAACCCGTAACGAGCGAATCTGGTTGCCCAGTTTCACATCCAGAGTCTCGGCAACCTCCACTTGGTATCGGCGGGCCAGTTGTTCATTCACCATCAGTCCCTCACCTTCGGCAAGATGCTGCCAGGGCGTGTCGACGGCCTCAAATAATTGCCACCCGGTGACCAGTGGGCCAACCGGCTCCAGGGCGAACACGTCCACCCCTGGTCCCACCTCATCAAAGGATGTTGTGAGGGTGGCGCGGCCGCGAACCACCCGGTGCCACAACCCTGAAGCCGAAAGGCTGGAATCGTTGGCCAGCCAGTCGATGGCTTTGCCGGTATCTGCTCCGGCGGGGATTTCAATGTAATAGTCAGCCTCCAGCCGTTGGGCCAGCCACTGATCAAAGGTGCTTTCAAAGGTGGTTACCAGGGCCTGTACGGCCAATACCATGGCCATTGCAAACTGCAGGGCAACCAATGGCAGGGCCAGCCGCCGGGCCAGTACCGACAATTCCCGATGACGCCAGCGAGCCAGCGGGTTGGTTTCCCGGCTGGCTCGCCAGTCCGAAACCCGGGATATCACCATGGGTGCAAGAATCCCCGACGCTACGAAAACGACCGCAACCGCCACAAAAAGCCAGACAAGGCTGGCGGCCCAGATCGACAGGGCAACGCCAGCCAGCAAAGCGATCACCAGAAGCCACCGTCGCCAGCGATCTCCGATGGATAACCGGTTAACCAGTGGCCGGGCAAAATCGGCCATACAGGCGATCAAAACGACGATCAGCATGGTGCTTACCGGTACCAGCCAACTGCCTTCCTGTCCGGCGTAAAGCGGGGTGTCGAACAGGCTCTCCATGGCCTGGCCGAAACCGTTTCCCAGACTGGTCGCCAGCCAGCGACCAAGCCACACACCGGGTAAAATACACAGCAGGGCCAGCACCAGCATTTCAAGTACCAGCAGGCGGTTGATCCGGGCGCGGGGCACGCCAAACCGATGAAGCAGGGCAAAGCTGTCTCTACGCTGGGCGAGCCCGAGCAGGTAGACGCTGCGCAACAACAGCGCGGTGATCAGCAACACAAGCACACCCAGTGCATCCAGGTTCAGCAGGAAACTTTCCCCCAGTTCCCCAGTGTCGGGGCCTACCGTAAAAGGTTCAAACTGATACCCCGGTGGCGGGCTCGCCTGGCTATCACTATCCGATACCAGCAGTGACAGATCGCCGCCGTGGTTCTCGGCCAGCGTGGCGGCTTCACTGATATCCACAAAGGGTTTGCCATCCAGCTCATCACGCCAGGGTGCGTTGTTCTCCGGTTGATCCCCGAAACACGCGGCCGCCAGGGGATCAATGCCAACAAGTCGGCCGGACCCCGGCGGTGATACTTCCAGCCAGGGCATCACGCAGAACCCTTGCCGTCGAAGTTCAGCAAAGCCTTCCACTGTGATTGGCTGACCATCGGTGCGCTGTATCTGCTGGCGTTCGGCGACTGCTGACTCGCTCTGCTCAAGGCTGGCCCTGGCCTGGCTGGTCAGATGGTGGACGCCGGTCCAGAGCATGGTCGCCAGTATAATCATGGTGGCCAGTGCGAAAAGCTGGAGTGGATGACGGCGATAATGACTGAACAGGGCGGCCAGGAGAGTCATGGCGGGGTCAGATTCCGGGCTGGTGCCCGAGATCCAGATGATAGTGACATCGGGAAGCCAGTTCGTTGTCGTGGGTGGCGAGGATCAGGCCACAGCCATGGCGGGCCTGAAGATCGAAAAGTTGCCGAATGACGTCTTCAGCTGTGTGTTGATCCAGGCTGCCGGTGGGTTCATCCGCAAGGATGAGGGCCGGTTTCATGGCGAACACCATGGCAAGGGCGGCACGCTGGCGCTGCCCGCCGGATACCTGGTCCGGATATCGGTGAGCGAGTTCGCCAATGCCCAGGCGTTCCAGCCAGTCCCTGCAGTTTTCTTCATTTTGCCCGGCAAGTCTGGCACGCAGGCGGACATTGTCCAGAAGCGACAGCGCAGGCATCAGGTTTGTTTCCTGAAACACAACGCCGATTTGTTGCCGGCGAAGGTTGGCCCACCGGGCTTCCGCCTGGCGGTCAGTGCCCGGATCCCTGCTGTCGAATGCATTCTCCAGGACCCGCACGCTGCCGGAGTCCGGCTGCTCCAGGCCGCACAGGATATTCAGTAACGTGCTTTTGCCTGAACCGGAACGCCCGGTCAGAGCCAGTGAATCGCCCCGTTCCAGTTGCACAGAGAGGTCCTTGAGTACGGGGACGGGTTGATGGCCACTTCGGAACTGCTTGTTCAGACCACGGGCATTCAGCAAGGGCTCCGCCATGTTATTACTTTTCAACGTCCATCGGCGGGCCGACCTGATCAACATACTCGCCGTATCCCTCTGCGGCCATATCTTCCTTGGGAATAAAACGCATCGCGGCCGAGTTCATGCAGTAACGCAGGCCGGTGGGCGGGGGACCGTCGGTGAATACATGCCCCAGATGGGAGTCTGCGACCTTACTGCGGATTTCCGTGCGCACACCGAACCAGGAGCGGTCTTCCTTTTCGACCACAACGCCCGGCTCGATGGGACGGACGAAGCTGGGCCAGCCGGTGCCGGACTTATACTTGTCGCTGGAGGAAAACAGCGGTTCTCCGGAAACAATGTCGACATAAAGGCCCGCCCGTTTCTCGTCGTAGAGGGGATTCTTGAACGCCGGTTCGGTACCGTCTTCTTGAGTGACCCGGTATTGCATCGTGGTCAGCTTTTCTTTCAGAACTTCGTCGGAGGGTTTTGAAAAGCTGTCGGCATCAAAACCTTTGGTGGTTTCTTTCATGGTGTTATTTCCGGAAGCCTTCTCGGCAGTGTCATTGTTCTGCTCCGGGCGATACTGGCTGTAGTCGATTTCCTGGTCCTCTCCCCAGACTTCTTCAATGAACTGGTAACGGCCGGAATTGAAGGTGTAGACCTTGTAGCGCACCGGATTTTTTTTGTAGTAATCCTGGTGGTACTCCTCAGCCTCATAAAATGCCCGGAGTGGCACAATCTCTATGGCGACCGGGTCGTCGTAACGTCCTGAGTCTGCCAGTGCCTGCTTTGATGCTTCCGCCAGGCGCTTTTGTTTCTCATTGTGATAGAAAATGGCGGGGCGGTACTGCTGGCCCCGGTCCACGAATTGCCCGTTTGTGTCAGTTGGGTCCATCATACGCCACAAGCCCTGAAGCAGGCCTTCGTAGGTAATGACATCCGGATCGTAATAAACCTGTACGGCTTCGGTATGATCGGTCTGGCCGCTGGATACCTGTTGATAGGTCGGGTTTTTCTCTGTTCCACCACTGTAGCCGGAAACCGCTTCAGCCACGCCCGGAATCTTTTCAAAGCCGGCTTCCACGCACCAGAAGCAGCCGCCTGCGAAAGTGGCAACGGCCAAGGATGAATCGTCAGGGGCGAAAGACGTAGTGTCGGATTTTGCATCGGTAGCACCGGCCTGACAGCCGGCCAGAGCGACAAGGCTGGCCGCCAGCAGGAGCCCGATATGCAGTTTTATAGCTTTCATAGTACCTTTCCAGATTTGCTTGATGATGCAGGGTCTCTGATCCGCTTTGACCCGTGAACCGGCAGATAATTCCCTATAGCACACGGTGCGGTAGTCTGTTGACATATATGTACGAGTGAGCAGCCCGATTGGGTTTTTAAACCGATAACTACGCCGACCAGAATAGAGGTATGCAGTGAAAAGAAGTGAAGAATTTCATTCCGTCAGCTCATCGCAAATTGTCCTGAAAGAATTAATGGTTCCATCGTATGAGAATTTTGGTGGCAAAGTTCACGGCGGGGTGGTGCTGTCCTTGATGGACAAAATCGCCTATGCGTGCGCTGCCTCGCACTCAAAATGCTACTGCGTTACCGCGTCAGTGGATAAAGTGGATTTTCTCAACCCGGTAGAGGTCGGTGAGATTCTCACACTGTATTCGTCCGTGAACTATACCGGAAAATCTTCAATGGAAATCGGTATCCGGGTTGTCTCTGAGAACTTCAAAACCGGTGCGATCCGGCACACGAATACCTCTTACTTCACGATGGTTGCCCTGAATCAGGACACGAAAACCCCGGAGGCCATTCCCGGATTGCTGTTGGAGAGCGATGAGCAGATCAGACGATTTCTGGAAGGTAGACTGCGGCGCAAGGTCCGGAAGCTCCAGCGGAATCAGCTGAATGAGGCCAGAAGCGAAATTAGTTATGATATCGATGAATACTCGTTGGCGGGGGAGAACTGCAAGGTTGCGGTGTAGTCAGAAAGGGTAATCAGAAACAGAAAAGGCCAGCACAAGCGGGCCTTTTCTTTATATCGTAGCGGGGGCTGAATTCGGCTGAAGGCCAGCCTTTAGTTCAGAGCCGAAGAGGTACTCTCGGTCTGGTGATCCATTGCCAGCAAAACGCAATCAGTTTGCCATGCCTCATCGAGCAAAAGATCTTCAATGACCGTTGAGCCATTCAGGTGAACTGACTGAGAAAATAGCTACATCATGCTGCGTGGGGTTCAATCTCCCGGGCCACCTGATCTGCCTTGCTGATTTGAGCCTGACGAAGCGCATACTCCGTCTGCAGGTTTAGCCAGAAACGCTCACTGGTGCCAAAATACCGGGCCAGCCGCATTGCTGTATCCGCTGTTATGCCGCGGTTTTCTCTGACGATTTCATTCATCCGGGTCGGCGGAACATGCAGCGCCTTGGACAGCGCATTCACGCTCATTTCCAGCGGTTCCAGATATTCTTCCCGAAGGATCTCCCCGGGGTGGATGGGGCGCATACCGTTACGAGTCATAGCGCATTCTCCTTAATGGTAGTCAACAATTTCAACGTCTTCCGGACCATCGTCCGTCCACCGGAAGCAGACTCTCCATTGCTTGTTAATGCGGACGCTGTGGAGGCCTTCACGATCCCCGGTCAGAGGCTCTAGCCGGTTACCAGGTGGAGACTTCAGATCCTCCAGGGCCTCGGCAGCTCTTGATCATGTCTATTAGCGTATGCCGTTTATCGTTAAGCGGCAAACCATATCGCCAGTGCCGTGACTGGACACTCGCTGAACAGGCAGTACGCGGTAAATTTCCGACGGGGAAGGGCTCGACATGCACGGTCAGTTGGCGTGCCACCCTTAAAATTCATGATTGTTAGTGAGTCAAGCAATGGATCCGTGAGGCAGGACAGGGCAATTAACGCACCCGTTGACCATGACGGTGAGGCTTGGCCGGGAGCGCTCGTACTAGTCGGCAAAGAGAGATTTCCTGGGACCGTACAGCGTTGAACATAACCCCCCGTTATTGGAAATTGCTCACGTCGAAATAAAGTGGCCTGAAACCGACATCATGAGTTGTCCGGTAAGGTCGCAAAGCGGACATTCAGATCCGAGTCGCAAAGCCCCTGTTTGAGGCTCGGGTGTGTCGTTCGTAAGGGGGTAAGTCCAATCTTGTTTTCAATGTCCGAAAAATTCGCCCGGTAGGCATT
>Ga0114984_1000263_pt1 | contig 20706 bp, 19 predicted proteins | sample Shrwel1BS1Day1_FD_96987 | JGI IMG/M metagenome (GOLD analysis project Ga0114984, IMG submission 96987) | Subsurface microbial communities from deep shales in Ohio, USA - Utica-3 well 1 S-1-Day1 | ecosystem: Environmental > Aquatic > Deep subsurface > Shale gas/oil reservoir > Produced water/Flow...
ACACAGGATGCGGTCTCAAACTGTTCCCACGGGCGACTTTCATCAAGCTGCCATGGTTTGACCATGCTCATCGATTCATACCGGCCCTGGTGCGGGGGATTGGCGGCGAGATCTCGATCGTGGCGGTCAATCATCGCCCTCGCACTGGCGGCATCTCGAAGTACAACGCCTGGAACCGGGCCTGGGCCGGCATCCTCGATTTGCTTGGGGTAATGTGGCTGCTGCACCGCACCCGTGTCCCGGTCATTGCCAGCATTGTCGACTCTGAATCCCCGGGTTCGGTCGCGGAGAGGTCCTGAGATGCTGAACTGGTCCCGGTGGCTGGCATTTGCCACACTGGCACTGGCCGGCTACCTGGCGATCCAGAGTGGCTGGCCGGATTTTCTGGCCGACGAGAATCAGGTGGCCGGTTATCTCCGCAGCCACGGGGTTACGGGCTTCCTCGTCGTCACCCTGGCCGGTGCTGCATTTACCGGGGTCGGGGCGCCGCGTCAGTTGCTGGCATTTGTCCTGGGCTTTGCCCTTGGAGGTGTCAATGGCGCTCTGTTATCAACCCTGGCGACCGCCATCGGAGCCGCCGGCTGCTTTTTCACTGCACGATTCCTGCTGCGGGTTTCTCTGGCAAGGCGTTTCAGCCATCACATGCGGCAGTTTGACGAGCGGTTCAGGAAGCAGACTCTGCTGAAAGTCCTCATGGTCCGGATGCTGCCGGTGGGCAGCAATCTGGTTACCAACCTGGTCGCGGGTTGCTCCGGCATCCGCTTTCTGCCGTTTATTGTTGGCAGCACTATCGGATACCTGCCACAAATGCTGGTATTCGCATTCTCTGGAGCCGGCATCGGCAGCGCCGACAAGTACCAGCTGATGTTAAGCATCGTACTGTTCATTCTGGCGTCCCTGATTGGCGCGCTTCTCTATCACAACCGCAGAGCCAGAACCCTGGCCGACTCCGTTTCCGATCATCCCTGAGACCGGAAAATCGCGCAGGCGCCATCGCTGTGATGCTGGCTGCCGCTGAACAGCAACTGACCGCAGACAATCCGGACCCGGAAGGCACTCCATCACTGCCTTCCGGGGTCTGGCTTGACGGAACAAAGCACCACCGAGGGGCGAATGACTCATCGCTGGATGCGGGAAATTTTTGTACCTTCGATGCTGATTCCAGCCATCAAACCCTGCTGGCTGAAGATAAAGGCGTAGGCATCTTCCTTGAGGGACGATGTAGACAGGTTTTTTGCCACGCCTTCATCAACGAGAACGACGGTGGGTCCGACACCAACTTCCCAGCCCTTGGATGTTTCAAGGTAGCTGACAGCCTCATCGGTCATCAGAAACATGATATAGGCGTAGGATTGGGCACCTGCCTGAAATCCGAAGGTCCCGGCCACCGAGTTGTAGTAGTCAACCACCTCCGAGTCTTTTATCAGAACTCCCTCACCATAGCTGCCGCCGAAGACCAGGCCAGCTTTGACAATATTGGGGAAAACAAGGATTGCCTTGGCTTCCGCGGAAAGCGTCTCGGCGAGAGTGTTTGTACTGGTAAGCTTCTCCAAAGCCTGGCGAGCATCCCGGTTCAGATCTTCAGCCGTTGCCGCGACCGCGGGATTTCCAGCGGCAATTAAGGCGATGGTGGCCATCGCAAGTAAAAATCCAAGAACGTTGCGTGAGTTACAGTTCATGATATATCCCCCTTCCCGGTGCCTGGCATCAGGAACCCGGGTACGGAATCGTATGTGGGGCTCAAATCGACACAGGCGCCAATGCCTGCCCCCCCCCAATGATGACTACTGTTGAACCGTGACTGTTGTTCAGATATGCCTGCCTGAAGCCACAGCATCCTTACCATGCGCCTGACTTCCTAAATATAGGCCCGGAGGACAGAAACACAAATGTCGGCGAAGCATCGAGGATACCCGTACGTGTCAGCGCGGTAACCACATCCCGGGGCAGGATGAAGCCATCCCGGCCAACCCGACGCAGGAAGTGCCGGGCGGTACTGCCACCGGGGCGGGCATCATTGCCTGCATTGCTGATTCACCGCCTTTTCGGTCGGCAGCCCATTGGTAGATTCTTGAAAATCTCTTCTTTTCCTCGCCTGTAAATCTTTCCAGGTAGCACTACAATAGGTGCCCCAACCGGAGACCACGACATGAGCGCACAGAGTAACCGACTGCAACAGGAATGGCAGGCCTTCTGGCTGGCAATCGGTTTTCTCACCCGAATCCCGATGCTGACCAGGATCGACTATTCCGAACGCCTGATGAACCAGAGCAGCGTATATTTCCCCCTGGTCGGTCTGCTCCTGGGTGCGACCTATGCCATCCTGTTTTCCGTGCTCAGTATGTTCTGGAGCCCGCTTGCCGGGGTGCTCCTGGTCATAGGTTTCCACTTGTGGATTACCGGCGCCTTCCATGAAGATGGCCTGGCAGACAGTATCGATGCGCTTGGTGGCGGTTATACAGTGGCAAAAAGAATGGAGATCATGAAGGATAGCCGGATCGGCACCTACGGCACCGTCGCCCTTGTGATAGCCCTGGGCCTGAAGGCCACCTTTCTACTGGAAACAAGACTGACGTGGCTGGCACTGCTGGTCGCCCCGGCGATTGCCCGGCTCACCCCACTGTTACTGATGGGATTTCTTCCCTATGTGACCGACCCGGACAAGAGCAAAAGCAAGCCGGTCGCCGACGGGTTTTCCACAAAACGCCTGATGCTGGCGAGCGGATTTGTGCTGGCGGTGGCAGTGGCGGCGGCCATACCCGCAAACGGGATGCTGTCGAGCGCACTGGTTGCAACCCTGGTCGTCGCCATCGGGTGGGGCCTCTATCTGAAAGGCCAGCTCGGTGGCTATACCGGCGATGCTCTGGGCGCCAGTGTGGTATTGTCGGAACTGGTGCTGCTGGCCGGGATCAGCGCGCTGAATCCCGGCACAATGAATTTCTGAGTGACGCACTCGTCCGCGCCGTCAAGCCCTCGCTGACAGCGCATCCCTGAGTTTTCCTTCCCGTCGATGGCGCGGTAGAGCCCTTCGGCCCCTGCCCCTGGAGAAGAGGCAGTTGTGATCGGTCATCGCGCTGTTCCTGTTTGCTTTACGTCCAACAGTGTTTTTAACCAGTCGGTGTCCAGGTGCTGTTCTACCTGGTCCGCCAAGCGGTCCAACTGCTGTAGCCGGTGTTGCTGATAATCAATGGCTTTCTGTTCGCCCCTGAGGCCTGCCCAGGCCAACAGCGCTTCGCAGGCAGAGGGCTCGTCGAAGATTCCATGCACGTAACTGCCAATTACCTGATCATCGTCACTGATGGCACCATCCGGGCGGCCATCCAGCCGGGCTAACGGACGATCCAGCGCCGCGCCTGTGGTGACACCGTTGTGCATTTCGTATCCGCTCAGGCGTGCCGTGTTCACAGCATTCTCCGGCAGGGGCAGCGATGCAGACAGCTCGCCAGTCACATTCTTGAGCTGCTTTCCTTCAATCATCCTCGTCGTCATCTCAAGCAGCCCAAGCCCGTCAGTAATACCCACCTCACCTTCCAGCCCATCAGGATCTTCCACCTGAATGCCCAACATCTGGAAACCACCGCAAATGCCCATTACCTTGCCGCCATAACCGCCTGTATCGCTTCAACCTTGCAGGCATGGTAATCAAGAGCGTCCATGTTACCGTGCACCCGGCATCGGAAGTGGTGCCCTGAACCATCAAGGTGGTCATTTAAAGTTCGACACCCTTCTGGGCTTTCACGCCCAGATCCTTGAAGGCATGTTTGATCACGCCCATTTCAGTCACGGTGTCGGCCAGATCAATCAGCTCCTGCGGGGCAGAACGACCGGTCACGACGACATGCTGCATCTCCGGGCGGGCCTGAAGGTCGTCCAGCACCCGATCCAGGTCGATGTAGTCATATTTCAGTGCGATGTTGAGCTCATCCAGAAGGATCAGATCATAGCTGTCATCCTTGAGCATGCGTGCAGCTATGTCCCAGGCTTCGTTGGCTGCCGCCACATCCTGTTCCCGGTTCTGGGTGTCCCATGTGTAACCCTGCCCCATCACGTGGTAGTCAACGTTGGGCAGGTCCCGGAAAAAGGCTTCTTCACCGGTACTGAACGCGCCTTTGATGAATTGGACGATGCCCACTTTCATTCCATGGCCCAGGGCGCGGGCCACCATACCGAAGCCTGAGCTGCTCTTGCCCTTTCCGGGCCCGGTCAGTACCAGCAATACACCCTGCTCGTTCCGGGCACGGGCAATGCGATCCTGCATGATTTTCTGCTTGGCCACCATTCGGCGGGCGTGGCGTTCGGGATCTTTTGCGTGTTCACGCATATCGGGCTCCTCAGTGTTAGTGGGCACAAAGACCGGCGCGCCATCGGCCTCCACGGTCACCAGTTTCTGGTTGTAAAGTCGTTCCAGGGCAGAAGGTACCAGCATGGTCTTCGCTGGGCCCCAACAGGCCTCGCCATCAGGGAAAAGCAACAGCAGATGGTCGCACCAGCGCGCCGCCAGATTGAGATCGTGCAGGCACATGAAAATACTACGGCCGGCCGCTGCCTGGGATTTCAGAAGCTCCATCACCGAAACCTGATGGTGAAGGTCCAGGTGATTACTGGGTTCGTCCAGCAGCCAGGTGTCCGGCTTCTGGGCCATTACTGTAGCAATGGCGACCCGCTGCCGCTCGCCGCCAGACAAGGTGCTGACCAGGCGACTGGACAGGTGTACCACATCCAGTTCTGCAAGTGCCTGTTCGGCAATGGCAAGGTCCTCACCGGATTCCATCTGCCAGGGCGACAGCCAGGGGTGCCGCCCGATCAATACTGTTTCCAGCACCGTTGCCGGGAACTCATCGTGGCGCTCCTGGAACACCAATCCCAACTGCTGCGACGCTGTGCGCCGTTTCATGGATGCCAGCGGCGTGGACCCAAGCCGGACCTCACCGGACCTTGGCGGCCGAAGCCCTGCCAGGGTATGCAACAGGGTAGTCTTACCGGCACCGTTAGGCCCCAGCACCCCCCAGACCTGGCCCTCACCCACGGTAAAGTCCATCACCTGTCCCCCGGCGCGGCCAGGCACATCAATCACCAGGTTATGGGCATTCAGCGGATTCATCCCTGGCTCCTGTATAACAGGTAGAGGAAGATGGGCACCCCTAGCAAGGCGGTGATTACCCCCACGGGCAGCTGCTCAGGCGCTATCACCACACGGGCCAGGGCATCTGCCAGTACCAGCAGCGTTCCGCCGGCAAGAGCACAGGCGGGCAGGACAATGCGCTGGTCGTTACCCAGTACCAGCCGCAGCATGTGCGGCACCACCAACCCGACAAACCCGATACTGCCGGCAGTAGTAACCGCCGTGGCGGTAAGAAGACTGGCGACCAGATAGATCAGCCATTCCAGGGGCCGGACCGCAACCCCGAGCGCGGCCGCCTGCATCGGGCCCCGGGCCAGCACATTCAGGCTCCGGCCCAGCGGGAACAGGATCAGGCATACCACCAACAACAGCACCAGCCCTGGCCAGGGTGTGCGAGCATAGGAGACATCCCCCATCAGCCAGTAAAGCATGCCTGGCAAGCGTTGAGCCGGTGCGATGGCCAGCATCAGGGTAATCACCGCGCCCCAGCCTGCAGCAACCACCACACCGGTAAGCAGCAACCGCGAAGGTGTCCAGCTTCCGGTACCGTGGGCCAGCCCAAACACCAGCAGGGTGGCCAGAAGGGCCCCGGCAAAGGCGGAGCCGGAGATCAACGCGGTCCCCAGCCCTGCCAGCATGGCCAGCAACGCACCCACGGCGGCGCCGCCAGAGAGCCCCAGTACATAAGGGTCTGCCAACGGATTGCGCAGCAGCACCTGCATCAGGGCACCAGCCACCGCCAGCAACCCCCCCGTTGCAAAAGCCGCCAGCGTTCTGGGCAGCCGGAGGTCAAAGATGAGGGTTTGATGAAGCTTGCTGCCGCCTCCGGACAACACCGACAACAAATCACCTGCCGGCACCGACACACTGCCGACACTTACAGAGAGTGCCATTGCCAGCAGGCTGATACCTGCCAGGACCAGGAGGGAAGGGGCCAGTAAGCGGCTCATGGCTGACCGGGTCCGGTATTCGCCCGATGGGCACGGGCCTCATCCAGCTTTTCACAGAACAGGCGGCTGCCGTGCAGAAGTCTTGGGGTTGGCCGCTGGATAAGGGAGGGTGGCACAAAATAGAGGTTGTCGTGCCGGGTGGCGGCCAACTGGGGGAACGCGGCCCAGCGGTCCAGCCACTGGCGGTTTTCCTCGCCCATGCCTCCTGCGAGGATGGCTTCCGGGTTGGCTGCCAACACCGCCTCATCACTGATTCTTGGCACCAGTCGTTTCAGGTCACCAAACACATTCCTTCCCCCACAGAGCGTGATGACTTTGCCGATGAGGTGATTATCGTTCACCGTCATCAGCGGTTCATCCCAGACCTGGTAGAACACCGGCACCGGATCGGCACCCTCATAGCGAGCTGCCAGTTCTTTAATACCTTTGCGGAAGCGTTCTGCTTCTGCAAACCCGGCATCCTCACTACCGGCCAGGATGGCCAGGCGCTCAATCGTCGAGGACACACCATCAAAGGTTCGGGGTTCGATAAAGAAAACCGGAATACCGAGGTCTTCCAGAGCTGCCAGCTGAGCCGGCGGATTGCCGGTGACCCAGCCAATCACCAGGTCCGGTTGCAACGTCATCAGGCGTTCAAGGTCGAGCCGGGTATGGCTGCCGACTGACGGCACCTCTTTGGCTGCGGGCGGATAATCGCTGTAGGCCACCACCGCCACCACCTTGTCACCAGCGCCGGACGCATACACCAGTTCCGTTGCCCCCGGTGACAAGGCAGCAATGCGCTGTGCCGGCTGCTCCAGGCACACCTGTTCGCCCCGGTCGTCGGTGGCGCATACCGCACCGATCGCCGCCTCACAGGCACCCGCCAGCATCAGCGCGGCAAGCGCTCTCAATGTCATTTTTCGTTGGCCGTGACGCATGAAACGTTACTCATCTGGTTCCGTCTTGCCTCCCCATCGGACATCATCAAACACTTTCCGTTGGGCGAGGTCGGGCTGTTCCGCCAGCCAGGCCATCAGTGGATACCCCAGTCGGCTGTGATCACTTCCGGGCAGGCTATGAGCTCCGAACACGACCTATCCCCGAGTGTGTGTTACTGAAAGTCGTAACGGACACTGAGCAAGGCCGTGCGACCAGCCGCGATGTAACGGCTGCCATCGAATCGCTCGGCCATTGCGTACTTCTTGTCGAACAGGTTTGCGACGGTCACCCGGCTGGACCAACCCGGTGCGAACTCCCAACCGGCGCGCAGATCCAGAGTGCCATAGCCGGACAGGCGATTGGCGTTGGCGGCATCGTCATAACGATAGCCTTCGGCAATGAAGGTGCCCCCGAAGGACCAGGTCCGGATGTTCTTGTCCAGAACCAGCCTCAGGGTCTGAGCACTGCGGCGGCGCAGACGGTTATCGGTTTTCCTGTCCCGTGGATCCGCCAGGGCGAGACTGGCTTTGGCAATCCAGCCATCCCGTTCAAAGCCGCTGGCGATTTCCACACCACGGATACGGGCCTCGTCCACGTTGGCCGGTGCCATCAGGCCGGTGCTGTCGGTCTCCAGGGAGATCAGGTTTTCCACATCCAGCTGGTACAGCGCCAGATCCCAGAACCAATGCTGATAACGGCCACTGAATCCGAGTTCCGCAGAGCCTGATTTTTCCGGTTTCAGGTCCGGGTTACCGGAATAGGACCCGCCCCACTCATAAACTTCCAGCGGGTAATAAAGATCATTGAAGGTAGGCGCACGGAACGAGGTGCCATAGCTGACGCGGACCCTGTGGACACGATCAAACGCATGCCCCAGCGCGATACCGACGGTTTCATGTTTGCCGTAGGCCTCGTTGTCATCGCCACGCAGACTGAACTGGAGATCGGTGGGCCCGAAATTGAGTCGCAGCTGGGTAAACAGGGCCATGTTGAATCGGCCGGTTTCGTCGAAATCCGTGGTACTACTGACTTCCTCGTTGACCAGTTCGGTACCGACGACCAGTTCGTGAACATCCACGGTGAAGGTATTCTGCCAACGACCGGTCAGGGTCCGGGTATCGAACACCGAGTCATCGTACAGGTCGTTGAAGGTCTCCTGCTCATCCCGTGCTTCGGAGAACTGGACGGAGGTACGCCACTGATCGCTGACAGCGGTATCGAGGCGAAGCCCGAGGGTCCGGATCATGAAGTCAGTATTGCCGCCCTCGAATTCGGTATTGCCCTCAGACTGCATCAACACGGCAGATGCCTGGCCGCCGTTGTCCAGATCGTGGACTACACGGGCGACACCAGCACTGCTCCGGTACCCACGATCTTCACCGTTTTCCACAATAGCGGTGCCATCGGTCTCCTGATGCAGACCGCTGATGCTGGCCCGGGTATTGCCGTCAGCAACGGAAACGCCGGCCAGGCCCCTGCCGGTGTTGAACGAGCCACCAGCCAGTTCAACCCAACCGCTATTCTCTTTTCGGGGCTCCCGCGTAAAGGCCTGCAATACACCGCCAACGGCATCCGCACCATACAGGGAGCTTTTCGGTCCACGGACGATCTCCACCCGTTCTACCAGGTCCACCGGCAGGAACTGCCAGGGCGCACTGCCACTGGTGGCGGAACGCAGGCGCACGCCATCAATCATGAACAGAGTGGATTGGCTGCCGGTACCACGGGTGTAGACGCTGGTGGTCTTACCGAAAGAGCCATTGCTGATCACGTTAATGCCTGGCTGGCCACGCAATATTTCAGAAAACCCGATGGGGGACTGCTGTTTCAGTTCCTCTTCGCTGACCACAGTAACCGAGGACAGGCTTTCGCCGACTGTGCGGGGGCCCAGGGTCGCGGTGACAACAATCGGGTCCAGCTCAGCCACCAGTAAGGTGTCGGATTCAGCCGCGTTGGCAATGGCTGATGCCAGGGGAAGGACGGTAAAAGAATACAACAGGGCCGGGGTGGCCTTGGAAAAACCCATAATAAACTCTCGCTAGCACTTCGTGCGCACCCGCACGGCAGTTTGTAAGCAGACTGCAAAAGAGAGGCAGAGTTGAAATTCGGGCAGGGAAATCCCGACAGGGGCAGACGAGCCGGAGTCACCCACCTTTAACCGCCCTCCGCAGCAACTGGTGTGTTGTCAGGCCGGTCTCCGGGCTCATGAGCCGGATTCGGCAGGGCCGATCCGCATCCATCACCTTCCCATGCCGTTGGCAAAGTGGCGCACTTGATGGATGTTGACTCAATTACCGTTGCGTGGGCAGCGTCGGACTGACTCTGGAGGGCTCCAGCGCGCACCGACTTCCCGTTTCACCCTGGCAGCTTTGCGCAGGGCACCTGAAAACGCTGGCAAGGCTACCAATCGGCCATTCTCTGGTCAATGACATTCCGCAAGGGCGTCGGTCAGTCTCTGCCATTCCGGTTCGCTGCCGGGAAGCCCGAAACGCAGCGCGGGTGGCTTCTCGAAATGGCGCACCAGAATGCCCCGACGGGCCAGGGCCTTGTGAATCCGAGCCGCGTCAGGATGGGGCAGATACCGGAACAGGGCTGTCCCGGTGCTTTCACCAAGCCCCTGCCCGGCCAACAGCCGATGCAGGCGGTTACTGGCTTCAGCCAGTTCCCGGGCGGCAATCTGTTGCCAACCCCGGTCTTCCAGGGCATGTTTCATGATGAACCGGGCGGGCCCACTCATCGCCCACGGCCCCAGCCGCTCTGCCAACGCCGACACTGTGCCTTCATCGCCCAGCACCGCACCGGCCCGGATACCGGCCAGTCCGAAGAACTTGCCAAGTGACCGCAAGACCACAAGCCCGGGAACACCAGCATAGGGCGCGATGCTGCTTCCCGGGCTGCGATCAACGAAGGCCTCATCCACCACAAGAAAACCGCCCCGGGCCCGCAACCGGCAATGCCAGCCCAGCAACCGCTCAACAGGTAACGATAGCCCGGTCGGATTATTGGGATTGATCCAGACCAGCGCATCGAGATCGCCCAACCATGGATCCCCACCCCTTAATCGATCCGGCTCTATCGGCACCAGGGTATGGCCGGCCCTCTGCCACCAGTATCCATGTTCGCGGTATCCCGGCACCGGAATACCGACCCGGCAAGGTGCTTCCAGCCCGGGCAGGGCCTGAATGGCTGCCTGGCTTCCGGCAACCGGCAGGCAGTGTGCCTCGGCGGGCGCTTCACACCAGCGACGGATGATTGCCGACAACCCATCGTTGTCTTCCGGTAAACGTTGCCAGACATCAGCGGGAATGTCGGGCACTGGCCAGTGCCGGGGATTAATCCCGGTCGACAGATCCAGCCAGTGATGCCGCGGAATACCCCACTCGCGGACCGCATCGTCCAGCCGTCCACCATGCTCCGGTGCCAGGGAAGCACTCACAAACCGCCCCCCGCAAAGATCAACCAGAGGGCCGAACCAACCAGCAGGGACATTACCCAGAGCCAGGCGCCCTGGCGGACCAGGGTAATCGCTCCCTCGATACTATGGGCATCCGGTACCGCCCCCTGGCCCAGTGTCGGCCGTTGCTTGAGACCACCGGCGTAGGGTGCAGGGCCTCCCAGGGTGACGCCAAGGGCACCTGCACCGGCCGACATGACCGGGCCGGCATTGGGGCTGTCCCAGCTTTGGGCCTGGGTCCGCCAGCAACGCCAGGCCAGGGAGGTTTGCCCCAGCACAGCATAAGTGGCAGCGGTCAGCCGGGCAGGAATCCAGTTCAGGACATCGTCCAGCCGGGCAGCCACCCGGCCGAAACGCAGGTAGCGGTCGTTCCGGTATCCCCACATGGCATCCAGGGTATTAACCATCCGATGCAGCAATACCCCTGGAAGGCCTGCCACCAGAAACCAGAAAAGACTTGCGAACACCGCATCGGCTCCGTTCTCCAGCATGGATTCAGTGGCCGCTGCAGCAACACCATGTTCATCGAGTGCCTGGGCGTTACGGCTGACAATGCGCCCGACCTGTTCCCGGGCGAGGGACAGTTCTTCAACTTTCAGGGCATCTGCTACCGCTCCACCATGCTCCGCCAATCCCCGAAGAGAGACGGCTAACCACAAGCCCACCACTTCCACCGCCAACCACACCGGTTCAGGGAACCGGTCTTCCAGCCAGAAAAGTAACAGCAACACCGGCCCCACCAGTGTCACCAAGGCAGCCAAACCCCGCCCGATGCCTTGACCGGTCGGCTGGTTCAGCTTGCGCTCCAGAGCAGAGGCCGCGCGCCCGAATCCGACCACGGGGTGCCAGCGCCCGGGCTCGCCCAGCCACTGATCCAGTAGCAGTGCCGCCAGGCACACCAGTACCGAAATGAAAAAATCGTCCAATCGGGTCCCTTGCTTGATCCGTTACCATGAATAAGCACCAAGTCTACTCGACCCGACACCGACCTTGACACTGTTTCGGCCACGGTGGACTATCGGGCGCCTGTCCCCTGACCGGAATTCCGAACATGACTTTACCTGCCTGCTGGACGTCTGCCATCGCCCAACCAGATTCTCATTTTGCCGAATTGGCCCGCATCAGACAGGGCGTCCTGACCAAGCCCCCCGGCTCCCTGGGCCGTCTGGAAGATCTGGCAATTACCCTGAGCGCCCAGCAGCGCACGGAAACCCCGGCTGTGGACCGGATTCATATTTCTGTCTGCGCCGGAGATCACGGGGTCTGCAGCGAGGGCATATCTGCTTTCCCACAGGCCGTAACCGCGCAGATGATTGCTAACTTTGCCCGGGGCGGCGCTGCGATCAGTGTGCTGGCTCACCAGCTCGGTGCCAGCCTGGAGGTGCTTGATCTTGGCACCGTTGGTGATGTGCCGCTGGGACTTTCCGGGATTGTTGATGAGCGCATTGCTCCTGCTACCGGGAATCTGGCTCAGGAGCCTGCGATGAGCGAGGCGCAGGTAGCCGCGGCACTCGCAGCCGGTGATCGGGCCGCCGAACGGGCCGCAGATTCTGGCTCCCAGCTCTTTATTGGCGGCGATATGGGGATTGGCAACACCACCAGCGCCGCAGCCCTCGCCTGCGCCATGCTGAATCGCTGCCCGGCGCAGTTTGCCGGGCCTGGCACCGGCCTGGACGAAAGCGGGGTTTGCCACAAGGCCCGGGTCATTGAGCAGGCACTGGCACGCCATGGTAGCGACCGGAGCCCCCTCGACCTCCTCGCCTCATTCGGTGGTTTCGAGATTGCCGCCCTGACCGGCGCCCTCCTCGGTGCAGCGGCCCGCGGTATTCCCATTCTGGTAGACGGCTATATCGTTTCTGTCGCAGCACTCGTTGGAGTCAGACAACAACCAGCGCTGCGCCACTGGCTGCATTTCAGCCACCGTTCAGCCGAACCCGGCCATCGCCTGGTCCTGGATGCCCTGGAAGCCGATCCATTGCTGGATCTGGGCATGCGTCTGGGGGAAGGCAGCGGAGCAGCAACCGCCGTTCCACTACTCAGGGCTGCCTGCGCCCTGCACAACGCCATGGCCAGCTTTGCCGATGCCGGCGTCAGTGACCGGAGCTGATCATGAGTGAATGCGCTGCCACCTCCACCACGCTGATCGACCTGATCCGTCACGGAGAACCCAGGGGCGGTCAGAGATTCCGGGGCACCCTGGACGATCCACTGAGTGAACGTGGTTGGCAACAGATGCACGCCGCCATTACCGAAGAAGACCGTTGGGACGTCATTGTCAGCTCCCCCATGCAGCGCTGTCGCTTTTTCGCTGAAGAGGTGGCCAGCGCGCGTGGGATACCGCTGCACATCGCAGAGGATCTTCGGGAGGTCTGTTTTGGTGTCTGGGAAGGGCTGACGGCCGACGCCATCAGCGAACGCTATGGCGATGACCTTGCCCGCTTCCGGGCAAACCCGGCCACCTTCACACCACCCGAAGGGGAACCGATGGGAGACTTCCGGGATCGGGTGGTGCGGAGCTTTCGCCACTGGCAGACAGCGCTGGCCGGCCAGCGGGTGCTGGTAGTCTGCCACGGCGGAGTGATCCGGATGATTCTGGGGGATGTCCTGGGGGTATCGCTGGAACGCTCATTTGTCAGCGTTTCCGTGCCCTATGCCAGTCGCAGCCGGATCCGGGTTGACCAGTCAAAGCACGGAGAATTTCGCAGCCTGCTGAGCCACTTCTCGTCAGAACTGCTCCGGTAACTGCCCCTTGAGGGCCATAGGCAATCCGGCGATGCTCATTACCACCCGCCCACAACGCTGAGCGAGGGCCTGGTTCAGCCATCCGAGTTCGTCACAGAACCGGCGGGTCAGCGGATCCATGCCGACGGTGCCGAGCCCGATTTCGTTACTGACGATCACCGCCTCGCCCGGATAGCTTTCCAGCGCTGTCAGGAACGACAACCGCTCCCGCCGGAACACCTCATCACCGGCGAACAGCAGGTTACTCAGCCACAGGCTCATGCAGTCCACCAGTAACAATGGCGCCCGGGGTTGTTCTCCCTTACCTGCCAGAACCTCTCCCAGGCTGATCGCTTCCTCGGCAAGAGCCCACTCCTGCGGCCGGCTCCGCTGGTGCCGGCGGATACGCTCGGCCATTTCGTCATCGCCGGCCGTGGCTGTTGCCACGTAGACAACCCCGTTTTCAGACCGGCTTGCAGCCAACCTTTCGGCCAGGCCCGTCTTTCCTGAGCGGATGCCGCCCAATACCAGAGTGTGAAGCTTGTCCGTCAAAATTCGTCTCTCTCGAATGTGAAAGTTGGATGCTGAACCAAACGCCGGAATGGCGCAAATTCCTACCATGCTTTCCCTGCCGTGGCCAGCTCTCCCTCCGGTTGCTATAGTCCTTGATTAACAACAACTTTCAGACTCCACCCAAAGCACACCAGGGAGCAATATGCAGGCGGAACTCATTGATATCCGGAACCACATGGCCCGGTTCCCCCCGTTTGATGAAATGCCCGAGGAGCTACTGGATCATGTGGTTGGTGGCGTTGAGGTTCAGTATTTCCGGGCCGGTACGCAGATCCTGGAATTCGGGCAGGACAACTCCTGGCTCTACTATATTCGCAGTGGCGCCGTCGAGATCTACCGGCGCTCCGGCGAACTCTATAATCGGATCGGAGAGGGTGACATCTTTGGCCAGTTCGGCCTGCTGATGAACAGGACCGTGCGTTTTCCCGCCAGGGCGCTCGAAGATACCCTCATCTACCGGATCCCGGAAGCCACCTTCCAGTACCTGTTTGAAAACGATGACGGTTTTGCCGATTTTGTCGAGACCGAGGACCGGAGTCGCCTGCGTTCCGCCCTGTCCCGGCGGGAGAAATCCAATGATCTGATGACCTCCAGGGTTACCCGGTTGATTTCCCGCGCCCCGGTTTCTGCACCCTGCACGGTGCGGCTGCAGGAAGCGGCCAGGATCATGACCGATCAGGGCGTTTCCGCACTGTTACTGATGGATGAAAGCGGCGACCATCCCAGGCTCAAAGGCATCATTACCGACCGGGACCTCCGTACCCGCGCCGTCACCGAGGCCCTGCCCTCGGAAACTCCGATCAGTGACATCATGTCCGAGGGACTGATCACCATAAGGGCCAGCGCCTATGTTTTCGAGGCCATGCTGACCATGCTTCACAACAACGTCCACCACCTGCCAGTCATGGATAAAGACGAGGTACGGGGCGTGATTGCCTTATCTGACATCGTGAAATACGAAAGCCAGAGCAGCCTGTACCTGGTGAGCAATATCTACCACCAGAATGACGTCAAAGGCCTGAAGAAGGTCAGCCGGGATGTGCCGGACACGTTCGTACGCATGGTGAACGAGGACGCCAACTCCCACATGATCGGTAGTGCCATGGCGGGGATCGGTCGAAGCTTCACCCAGCGACTGCTGGAGCTGGGCGAGGAAAAGCTGGGCCCGCCCCCGGTTCCCTACTGCTTCATGGCCCTGGGTTCCATGGCCCGGGACGAGCAGCTGGTGGTGACCGACCAGGACAATGCCATGATCCTGGACGACAGGTTCGTGCCCGAAGAGCACGACGAGTATTTCCTGGCGCTGGCCAGGTTTGTCAGTGACGGCCTGGCCGAGTGCGGCTACAAGTACTGCACCGGCGAGATCATGGCCACCAACCCGAAATGGCGCCAGCCGTTGCGGGTGTGGAAGGGCTATTTCACCGACTGGATCGAGAACCCGAAGGCCGGGGCGCTGCTTAACAGCAACATCTTCTTTGATCTGGACGGTATCCACGGCAAGATCGAGTTCGCCGAAGAGCTGAAAGCGCTGGTGGCGGAAAAAGCCAGCCACAGCCAGCGTTTCCTCACCCTGATGGCGCGTAATGCCCTGAACCGGACACCGCCACTGGGTTTTTTCCGAACCTTCGTACTGGAAGAGAATGGTCAGCACCGCAAGACCTTCAACCTGAAACGGCGTGGCACGGCACCGCTTTCCGACCTGATCCGGATCCATGCCCTGGCCTGCGGCTCCCGGGCCCAGAATTCGTTCGAGCGCCTCAAGGCCATCGGCGAGACCAGGCTGCTCCTGGAAGATGACCTCGGCAACCTCCGGGATGCCCTGGAGTTCATCTCCATCGTTCGCATCAGGCACCAGGCTCTGGCCATCGAGGATGGCAGGAATCCCGACAATAACGTGCGACCTGAAGACCTGTCGCCGTTCGAACGCAGCCATCTCAAGGACGCCTTCCGGGTGGTCAGCAATGCCCAGAAATTCCTGCGTTTCCGCTACAACGCCCAGGCAGGCCGCAATGTCCGATAATCCCGAACGTAAGAATGCAACAAGCGCCAAACCGACCTGGCCGGAGCAATATCGGGAGCTCGCCCACCAGGCGACGTCGCCGCTGATCAAGGCCTTCTATGAGGCCGGCTGCGTCGACCCGGACATGCCGATGTCGGACGTTCCGTTGCTGGCGATGGATTTCGAGACCACGGGGCTTGATCCGAACAAGCACTCCATCGTCAGTGTCGGACTGGTGCCTTTCACTCTGGACGGCATTCAGCTGGGTCGCTGCTGGCATCAGGTCGTGCGCCCGCAATTGCCATTGCACCAGAGCTCCATCGAAGTGCATGGCATCACCCACTCCGACATCGACCATGCCCCGGATCTTGCCGAGGTGATGGACAAGCTGTTCAGCTACCTGAATGGCCGGATCCCGGTGGTCCATTACCGGGACATCGAGCGACCGTTCCTCAACGTGGCGCTGCAATGGCGTTTGGGCGAAGGCATCCGGTTTCCGGTCATCGATACCATGGCCATCGAAGCCCACCTGCACCCTGACCGGCGGCCGAACCGCTGGCAACGGTTGCTGGGCAAGAAGCCGGTGTCGATTCGCCTGGCCGACAGCCGTCAGCGCTACGGGCTGCCCCATTACGCCTCCCACAATGCGCTGATTGACGCCATTGCCACCGCAGAGCTGCTACAGGCCCAGGTTTATCACCACTTCGGGCCGAATACCCCGATCAAGGACCTGTGGCTCTGACCCGGCTCAGGATTTCAGGCCGGTGACTTCGTCGATGTAATGGCCGTAGCCCTCGGCATCTGACTACATGGCTGCGGGCTGAACTTCGAGAAGTCCGGCTCATTTCTCGTAACCCGCTTCCAGGCACCAGAAGCAGCCGCCTGCCACCATCAGTGACAGCACGAGAGCAAAGCCCGGGATTCTGCGTTTGATGCTATTTCTTCTCCTGCGATTGATACTATCTGTCCCGCAGAAACGTGAGATTGACGCCAAAGGGCTTGTCCGTCATTTCCCGGCAACGGGCAATCTCCCGGGCCAGATCGTCAGGCGTGGGTTGCGTCAGCGCCGTCAGGATCCCCAAGCCACCGGCGCTGGATACCGCCGCTGCCAACCCGGCATAGCCGACCCAGTGCATGCCGCCCTGAATGATGGGGTGTTCAATGCCAAACAGCTCAGTGATTCTGGTCTTCATAGCAGCGTTCTCTTTTTGTCGTTAGAATGAAATCGAATTTGGACAAGAGGTTCCAGTGACAGCCAGAACAACAACGAAAGCGACACCGGCCGACGCATTCAAGCGGGCCCGGCGCATGTGGCTCAAGGGCGAGCGTATCCACCTGGCATCCCTGTCGGACGAACTCGATATCGGCCGGGCCACCCTGTTCCGGTGGGTGGGCAACAAGGACCTTCTGATCGGTGAGGTTCTCTGGTCGCTCTATGAGCCGGTGCGACAGGAGGCTCTGGCTGTAACTCCGGGCCATGGTGTGGAGTTTGTCGTCGGGGTCTACCGTCACATCAACTCCACCGTCATGCATTTCAAACCCTTGCGTCGCTTCATCAATGAGGATCCGGAGTACGCCCTAAAGATCCTGACTTCATCAAAATCCACTTTGCGCAGCCGGACGGTCGAGGCGAATACCCGCCTCCTCAGGGACCAGGTCGCCAAGGGCTACATCACGCCGCCGATGAATATAGAGAGCCTGTCGTCATTCATGGTCCGACTCGCGGAGTCCTGTCTCTACAGCGACATCCTTGGGGGCCGTGAACCCAGTGATGAAGAACTGGAGGACGCATGCACGGCGGTACGGATTCTGCTGGGCGGCAAGGTCTGAAGTGAAGGTGGGATCAGATGAAAGCTTTCATCTGACCCCTTGTTCAGCAAGTCCCCCAGGTTCAGCACCCGCTCCGCCTCACAGCTGCAACGACCGCAGCTCCAGGAATTCCTCCAGGCCCCACTTGCCAAACTCCCTGCCGAGACCGGAATGACCGAAGCCACCGAACGGGGCCAGGGCATTGAAGGCACCGCCGTTGACGGTCACCTGACCGGTGCGCAGCTTGCCTGCTACCCGCTTGGCATGGGCATCATCGGCGGACCAGACGGCGCCGGACAGGCCATAGGGGGTACCATTGGCAATACGGATCGCCTCGGCCTCATCGTTATAGGGAATGATGCTCAGCACCGGCCCGAAGATCTCTTCCTGGGCTATGCGGCTGTCCGGACGGACATTACCGAATACCGTGGCCTTGACGAAGTAACCCTTGTCGCAGCCTTCCGGCGCTTCCGGACCACCAGTCACCAGGGTGGCGCCTTCCTCGATACCGAGCCTGATGTAATCGATCACCCGGTCACGCTGCTGGGCGGAAGACAGCGGGCCCAGACGGGTGGTTTCCTCGAGCGGATTGCCCGGCGTCATCTTGGCCACCGCGGCTGCCGCCAGCTCACAGGCCTCATCGTGCTTGGCCGCCGGGACCAGCATGCGGGTCAGGGCGGTGCAGGTCTGGCCGGAGTTGAGCAGGCAGTTGTTAACCGTGCCTTTGACCGCGCCGGCGAGGTCGGCATCGGGGAGTATGATCGAGGCTGATTTGCCGCCCATCTCCAGGGCAACACGCTTGAAATCATCGGCCGCAGCGTGGGCAATCAGGTGACCGGTGCGGGTGGAACCGGTGAACGACACCATGCGCACATCCGGATGCTTGATCAGGGTGTCGCCCACGATCTGGCCCAGACCGCACACCATATTGAACACACCCTTGGGCAGGTCGGTGCCGTCGAGAATTTCCGCCAGGATGAAGGCGGTCTGGGGTGCAATTTCCGAAGGTTTGAGCACCACAGTACAACCGGCGGCAATGGCCGGCACGATTTTCAGGATCACCTGGTGCAGCGGGTAGTTCCAGGGAGTGATACAGCCGACCACACCCACCGGCGCGTATTGCACCTCGGAGTTGCCGGACTGTTCGGTGAACGGGAACTCCGGCAGCAGTTTCAGGTAGGTCTTGGTCACGGCCGCCGGCATGCCGGCCTGGATGGGCGTGGCCAGCTTGATCGGCATGCCCACTTCCCGACTCACTGTCTCGGCAATCTCCGGCGCCCGCTCCTTGAGCCCTGCGTGCAGCTGCTCCAGGACTTTCAGGCGCTGCTCCAGGGTGCTTTCGGACCAACTCTCGAAAGCGGCATCCGCTGCGGCAACAGCCTGCTCCATTTCCTCACGACCCGAGGCGGGCACCCGGGCAATCACCTCGCCGGTGCCGGCTTCGTGGACATCGATCAACTCACCGTTCCAGTCGACCCATTGACCGTTGATGTAGTTTTTGCTCAACTCGTTCATGTTCTCTCCCTCACTCAAATACGATCACGCCACGGGCATTCTTGCCGGCCACCATATCATCGAAAGCCCGGGCAGCCTCTTCGACGGGGTAAGTCCGGGTGATCAGTTCATCCAACTTGAGTTTACCGGCCTTGTAAAGCCCCAGGATTCTGGGGAAATCATGCTGAGGGCGGGCCGAGCCCAGCCAACTGCCTTTAAGGGTGCGCTCATCCGCGGGCAGCGTCAGGGTGGTCAATGAGGTCTTGTCCTTCGGATCCGCAACTCCCACCACCACGGCGGTTCCTCCCCGGCCGAGGCACTTGTAGGCCTGCTCCACCACCGGACCGGCGCCCACGCATTCAAAGGCGTAGTCCACGCCACCGGTCAGTTTCTTCACAGCCTTTGCGGCGTCATCCACCTCGTTGATGTTGATCGTATGGGTCGCTCCGAATTCCCGGGCCATCTCCAGCTTCTTCGGGTTGGTGTCCACCGCCACGATCATCTCGGCACCGGCAGTGGCGCAGCCCTGGATCGCGTTGAGACCCACACCACCGATTCCGAATACTGCGGCCCGGGAGCCAGGTTCCAGTTTCGCGGTGTTGAACACAGCGCCAACGCCAGTCATTACCGCGCACCCGACCAGGGCGGCGTTCTGCATGGGCACGGTATTATCCACCTTGACGCAGTTATCCACATGCATGGTGGCGTATTCCGCCATCACGCCGCAGGCCCCGAACACGTTCAGCGACTCACCACTGGCCCCCTTGGTGCGCACGGTGCCATCCGGCAGAGTGAACATGGCCTTGCGGGCATTCTCACACAACACCGGCCGGCCGCGGACACACTGACGACACTTGCCGCACATAGAGATGAAGGAGCTGACCACGTGGTCCCCCTCCCGGAATTCGGTCACCTCTTCACCTACTTCCACCACGACGCCCGCAGCCTCGTGACCGAGGACCAGGGGCGGCGGATAGGGAATCTTGCCGGTGGTGGCGGACAGATCGCTGTGGCACACACCACAGGCCGCAACCTTGATGGTAATTTCGCCCCGTTTGGGGCCTTCCACGGTGATGGTCTCGACCTGGACGGGCTGGCCCCATTCCCGGCAGACCACGGCTTTGGCTTGTCTGTCCATTGTTGCTCCCCTTTTTTATGAAAGAGGGGTCAGATGGAAACGTTCATCTGACCCCGTTTTCGTGAGACTCAAAGGAAGATGCGTGAAGATGGGGTCAGAAGAAAGCTTTCTTCTGACCCCATCTTCACGCCCACCCCGCACTCAAATCAAAGATCGCCAAATTTCTTGCCTTCGCTGACCAGCTTGTCCAGCAACGCCGCCGGCTGCCATTGATCACCACCGACGGTGTCCTGGTACTTTTTGACAGCTGCCAGGATGTTGTCGAGACCTTCCTGATCGGCCCAGAACATGGGGCCGCCGCGGTAGGCCGGGAAGCCGTAGCCGTAGATCCAGACGATGTCGATGTCGATAGGACGGTCGGCGATGCCCTCTTCCAGGATCTTGGCGCCTTCGTTGATCATCACGTACATGCAGCGCTCGAGAATTTCCTGGTCGCTGATCTCGCGCGGGGTAATACCCTGCTCCTTGCGGAACTCCTCGATCAGCTGCTCCACCTCGGGATCAGGAATCGGCTTGCGGCTGCCT
>Ga0114984_1000264_pt1 | contig 20705 bp, 16 predicted proteins | sample Shrwel1BS1Day1_FD_96987 | JGI IMG/M metagenome (GOLD analysis project Ga0114984, IMG submission 96987) | Subsurface microbial communities from deep shales in Ohio, USA - Utica-3 well 1 S-1-Day1 | ecosystem: Environmental > Aquatic > Deep subsurface > Shale gas/oil reservoir > Produced water/Flow...
GACCGGAATCGACTTGGCGTTACGACTGAACACTCCGCCGCCCTTGGAGATCAGCTTGGAGTCGTAATCGGTCCAGGCCGACCGGGGCATCTCGAACAGGCGCTTGCGTTCCCGGAAACTGGCCTCGGCATCCGGCTCCGGGTCGACAAAGATGTGGATGTGGTTGAAGGCTGCCACCAGCCGGGTCTTCTCCGAACACAGCATGCCGTTGCCGAACACATCGCCGCCCATGTCACCGATGCCGATCGCGGTGAATTCGTCCAGTGCAGGGTTGATGCCCATCTCCCGGAAATGGCGTTCCACCGACACCCAGGCACCCCGGGCGGTAATGCCCATCTTCTTGTGGTCATAGCCGTTACTGCCCCCGGAGGCGAAGGCGTCGCCCATCCAGAAGCCATATTCCGCCGCCAATCCATTGGCAATATCGGAGAAGGTGGCGGTGCCCTTGTCGGCGGCCACAACCAGATAGTGATCGTCCTCATCGTGCCGGATCACCCGCTCCGGCGGCTTGATCCCGGCATCCACCAGGTTATCGGTGATATCCAGCAGGCCCCGGATGAAGGTCTTGTAGGCCGCGATACCCTCGGCCTGGAAGGCTTCCCGATCCGAAGGATCCGGCAGTCGTTTGGCCACGAAACCACCCTTGGCACCCACGGGCACGATCACCGCGTTCTTCACCTGCTGGGCCTTGACCAGGCCAAGGATCTCGGTGCGGTAATCCTCGAAACGGTCAGACCAACGCAGGCCGCCACGGGCGACCTTGCCGCCCCGAAGGTGGACACCCTCGACCCGCGGCGAATAGACGAAGATCTCGAACATGGGCAGCGGCAGCGGCATGTCCGGAATTCGGGAGGGGTCAAACTTCACACTGATGTAGGATTTCGGCTTGCCGTCGGCATCCAGCTGGAAGTAATTGGTACGCAGGGTAGCCTGCATCAGCTCCAGATACAGACGCAGCACCCGGTCTTCACTGAGGTTGTCGACCTCGTCCAGTCCGGCGCTGAACTCAATCTCCAGTTTCTGCTGGGCCGCTTCGCTCTTGCCCCTGCTTTGATAGCGCTCCGGATTGAAGCGGATGTCAAAAAGATCCAGCAAGGTCCGGGTCAGGTGGACATGGTTGACCAGGGTATTGGAGATGAAGGTCTGGCTGTTGGAGAACCGGATCTGGCGCATGTAACGGGCATAGGTCCGCAGCAGGGCAATCTCGCGCCAGCTCATGTAGGACGACAGCAGCAGTCGGTTGAAGGCGTCGTTTTCCGCCTCACCGTGCCAGACCCGACGGAACAGTTCCTCGAAAATCGGACGGATACGGTGGATGTCCACCACTTCTCCGGTGTGGGCCTGCAGGGTGAAATCGTGGATCCAGACCGATTTACCGTGGCGGTCGAGCACCTCGAACGGGTGTTCACCAATCACCCGGAAACCCAGGTTATCGAAAATCGGCATCACGTCCGACAGCGGCAGCGGTTCATCGGGATAGAACAGCTTGAAATGGAGGGTGCTCTCATCCTCCTCCAGGGCCCGATAGAAGCTCATGGCCAGGTCATCGCTATCGGCTGCGGCAGCGATGTGGTCCAGATCGATGGCGGCCCGGCGCGGCGAGAACATATCGGTGTAACTGGCCGGGAAGCCACCGGCCCAGAGCCGGTAGAACTCGTTGCCGCGCTCCTCGCCATAGGCTTCGCTGAGCGCCTCGTAAAGGCCGTCGCGCCAGGACTGGGCCAGATCAATAACCTTCTCCCGGATCTCCGCGATCGGCAACTGGCGGTTTTCCACCTGGGGCACCCGGATGGTGAACTGCACCCGGGCCAGGACCGACTCGGAGAAGTGGGTAACGAACTCGATATCCTCGGCTTCCAGGGTCTCGAACAGCACCTGCTCCACCTTCAGGCGCAGCTCGGTGTTGTAGATGTCCCTCGGAAAGAAGGCCAGGCAGGTGACAAACTGGCCATAGACATCCTCGCGCATGAACAGCTCGATGCGCCGGCGCTCCTGGATATACAGGATGTTCTTCGCCACCCGGAGCAGCTCATCGGTCTCGATCTGGAACAGCTCATCCCGTGGATAGAGGGTCAGGATCTGCTCCAGCTCCTTGCCGGCGTAATCGTCCCGCAGGAAGCCGGAACGTTTCATCACGCTCTGGAACTTCCGGCGCAGCAACGGAATCTCGTCGGGCCGCTCGTTATAGACCCGGGCGGTGTACAGCCCCAGAAAACGACGCTCACCGACCACATCGCCTTTGTCGTTGAATTTCTTGACCGCGATGTAGTCCGGGTAGGCCGGGCGATGCACCCGCGAGCGCTGGGCGGACTTGGCGAAGATGAAGATGTCGTCGGTGCGGGTCATCTCGTGACGGGTGCGCTGGGGCAGCTCGTTCAGGCGAACCCGGTCCGGGCGCTCGTTGTTGACCCGCAGGATACCCAGCTCAGAGTTGGCGACCCGGCGAACGACAGTACCGCTCTTGTCCTTCACGTAATCGTATTCGTCATAACCGAGAAAGGTGAAGTGGTCCTGAACCAGCCAGTTCAGAAAGGCCCTCGCCTCTTCCTTTTCTTCGTCGCTGATACCGGCGGTGGTGTCGTCCAGCTCGCCGATAATCCGGTTGACTTTGTCAGTCACCACATTGAAGTCCGAGACCGCAATCCGTACCTCGTGCAGTACGGTCTGCAGAGCTTCCTCAATCTCTTTCAGGTCTGCCGGATTGCTGTGCCGGTCAATCTCCAGAACGATAAAGGCTTCGTACTCGGCTCCGGAGCCACTCTTCTTGGTGGAATGCAGCTTCTTGAGCTTGCCGTCCTTGTCACGGTCCACCTGCAGGATCGAGTGCTGGATGGAATGGGTACCGATTTCCCGCTGGTTGATGGCGATCCGCAGGGAATCGATCAGGAACGGAATGTTCGGATGCAGGATGAAAATGACCGTGTGGGTGGACTGCCAGCCATCACTTTCAAGATCCGGGTTGAATACCGCCACCGGGGTCTCGTCGGCACTCCGCTTCTGCAGGAACTGCCAGGCGGCCAGGATGGCACCGTAGGTATCCGAGAATCGTCGACTCACTAACTCTTCAAGAGGAATGTGCGCGTAGTGCTGCTTCGCAAATTCACTGATTTTTTTCGCCTCTGTCTTCGCAATCTTCTGGGAAAACGCATCAGCGAGTTGCTCAAAAAACTGTTCCTTGCTGGCCACAGTCAGCGCGTTCATGATTTACCTCTGGTCAGTGTGAAATAAACGTAATCGACGTATCGTCACATAAGCATAGTCAAACCCTTGATTTTTGCCGTCCAGATGCGAAAACTGCGGCAACTACTTACGAACAATACAGTTCCTTGACGGGACATGGATAAGGGAGCAGTTACATCCAATGTCACTACAGCATACGTTCGGGGAGTTAAGGTCACAGTTAGCCAAAAGGATCATTGGCCAGGAAAAACTGGTGGACCGGCTGCTCATTGCCCTGCTGGCGGATGGCCATCTGCTGGTGGAAGGGGCGCCCGGGCTGGCCAAGACCACCGCCATCAAGGCCCTGGCGGATCACCTCGAGGGGGACTTCCACCGCATCCAGTTCACCCCGGACCTGTTGCCGTCGGACGTCACCGGCAGTGAGATCTACCGCGCCGAGACCGGGCAGTTCGAATTCCAGAAAGGACCCATCTTCCACAACCTCGTGCTGGCGGACGAAATCAACCGTGCCCCTGCCAAGGTGCAGTCCGCCCTGCTCGAAGCCATGGGTGAGCGGCAGGTCAGCGTCGGCCTGAAGACTTTCCCGCTGGACAAGCTGTTCCTGGTGATGGCCACCCAGAACCCTATCGAGCAGGAGGGCACCTACCCGCTGCCTGAAGCCCAGCTGGACCGTTTCCTGATGCATGTGGTGATTGACTACCCCTCCGCCGAAGCCGAAAAGGCCATCCTGCACCTGGCGAGGAACGATTACCGCCAGGGACTGCCAAAGACGGAAACCCGGATCAGTGCCGAGCAGGTCTTCGCGGCCAGGGCCGAGGCGGCAGATATCTACATGGCCGAACCGGTTGAGCAATACCTGCTGGCCCTGGTGCTGGCAACCCGGGATGCCGCCAGCCTGGATCCGGAACTGGCCCGCTGGACCGCTTTCGGCGCCAGCCCCCGGGGTACCATTGCCCTGGACCGGTGTGCCCGCGCCAATGCCTGGCTGGATGGCCGTGACTATGTCACTCCGGATGACGTCCGGGCCATGGCCTTTGACGTGCTCCGGCACCGGATCCTGCTGACCTTCGAGGCCGAAGCCGAAGGCATGACGCCAGACGCGGTCATCGCGCGGCTGATCGACCGGGTTCCGGTCGCCGCCTGAGGTTCCATATCCCTGTGCAAGACCAGACACCATGGTAAGCAGTCAAGCCACCACACACATCAACCTGCCCGACCTGATCCGGTTGCAGGCCGATGCCCGGGCCCTGAAACTGCCTTCCGCGCGACCGGTCCGCTCCCGGCAGGCGGGCCTTCAGCGCTCGCCGCAACGGGGGCGCGGCATGGCCTTTGCCGAGGTGCGCCAGTACCAGCCGGGCGATGACATCCGTAGCATCGACTGGCGGGTTACTGCCCGAAGGCAATCCCCGCACACCAAACTGTACGAGGAGGAACGGGAGCGGCCCGTGCTACTGCTGTGCGATCTGGGACCCAGCCTGTTCTTCGCCAGTACCGGCGCCTACAAGCAGGTCCGTTGCGCCCAGGTGGCAGCGATCCTGTCCTGGCTGGCCCTCTGGGCCGGAGACCAGGTTGGCGGAATCGTGTTCAATGGTGAGAAGCTGGAAGTGCTTCGCCCGGCCCGCCGCAAGAAATCGGTGCTGCGGTTGCTCGACTCCCTGGCGGAACAGCAGCACAAACCCGACCGGAACGGCGGGCTGCCCACCTCCGGCATGGATAACGGGCCCTGGCTCGATCAGGCCCTGGCCGAAGCCCGTCGGGTTGCTCATACCGGCAGCCGCATCTTTGTACTGAGCGATTTCCTGCAAATCTCGGAGGATACCGCCTCCCTGCTCGGCGCCCTGGCACGCCACAATGTCGTCAACGCCATCCGGATTGTGGACCCGCTCGAGCAACAGTTGCCCGATAGTGGTCGGTTTGCGGTCGCCGGTCCGGACGGTCCGATCTGGTTCGATGCCGGCAACCCCCGTTTTCAACAAGCCTGGCGGGAACGCATTACGGCTCACGAAACACGGCTGGCGTCCTGTTTCCGCACCGCCGGTGTGGCTTCCGCCATGGTTTCGACCGGAGAGGATCCAGCGTCAGTGCTGAAGTCCCTGCTCGGGCCAAGGGGACGGATCGGATGAACCCACAGGATCCTCTGAGCCAACTGCGCGACATCCATCTTCCTGCCACCGGCGGTTTCTGGCCACCGGCCCCGGGCTGGTGGGTGCTTGCCGCGCTGGTTCTGGTTGTCCTTGCGCTGGTAGTGATAGCCTTGCTTCGCCGCAGGCGACGCAATCGCTGGCGCCGGCAGGCCATCCGAGCCCTGACCGACCTGGAGCGAAAATCGGAACCAACACCTGCCTGGTTCACCTCTCTCAACACCCTGCTCAAGCAGGCAGCGAGGGAATGCCACCCGGAGAGTCAGCCTCAGGCCCTCAGCGGCAACGCCTGGGTGGATTTCCTGATCGACACGACGCCAGAAGGGCAGTCTCCTGAACGACACCGGCTCGAGGCGATGGTCCATGCCGCCTGGCAGCCGAGGGTACAGGCCGATCCCGGTGAAGCCATCCGGTTTGCCCGCCACTGGCTGGGAGGGCAGAAATGCTGAGCCTGGCCTATCCCTGGGTGCTGGTTATCGCCCTGCTCCCGCTGTTGATCCAGTGGCGCCGACCGGCCCGCAGGCAGGTGGACGCCCCGGTCCTGCCCACCGGACATTGGCTGTCCGGTTTGCCCGGTGTCAGTCGCCAGGGCAGCGGCAGCCCCTGGTGGCGCAAGCTGATGCTCGCTCTGCTATGGCTTCTCCTGGTCCTGGCGCTCGCGCGACCCCAGTATGTGGGCGAGCAGGTGCAGCTACCCGTTACCGGTCGTGACCTCATGCTTGTGGTCGATATTTCCCCCTCCATGGACGAGCGGGACATGGTGATCCAGGGCCGGAGCATTAACCGCCTGCAGGCGGTCAAACACGTGCTGAATGATTTCATCTCGCGGCGCAAGGGCGACCGTCTCGGCCTGATCCTGTTTGGCACCGAGCCTTACGTCCAGGCGCCACTGACCTTCGATCTGGAGACCGTGCGCACCCTGATGCAGGAATCGGGGCTGGGCATGGCAGGCCGGGCCACGGCTATCGGTGATGCCATCGGCCTGGCGGTAAAACGCTTGCGGGACCGCCCCCAGGAACAGCGGGTCGCCGTGCTTCTCACCGACGGTGCCAATACCGCAGGGGAGATCAGTCCGGACAAGGCCACGGAAATTGCCGCCGCCGCGGGCGTCAGGCTGTATACCATCGGGATCGGCGCCGACACCATGGTCCAGCGTGGCCTGCTCGGCTCCCGACGGGTAAATCCGTCGAGGGACCTGGACGAGGGTCTGCTCACCCGGATGGCGCAAGCCACCGGAGGCCAGTATTTCCGGGCCCGCAGCCTGCCCGAGCTGGAAATGATCTATGAAAGCATCAACCAACTCGAAGCCATCGAACTGGAGGGCAAATTCTACCGTCCGGTGGCCGAGTTGTTTGTCTGGCCGACGGGCCTTGCGACCGGCCTGTGGCTGATTGTCGGCCTGGCAAGCTTCATCACCCGACGCCGCCAATCCCGCGCAGAACCAGCGGAAGGAGCGGAGCATGGCTGATTTCCATTTCCTTCGCCCGCTCTGGTTGCTGCTGCTTTTCTCAGTGCCGATGCTTGTGGTGATACTCCGCAACGCAGGCCACGGCGACAGCGGCTGGTCACGGCTGATTCCCGCCCCACTACTTTCGCCTTTGATCCGTTCCGGGGGACAGCAGAAAGGCAGGGGTGGCTCTCCCCTTGTTCCGGTCTCCCTGGCGCTGGTGATACTGGCGGTTGCCCTGGCCGGCCCGGCCTGGCGGGAAGCACCCACGCCCCTGAAACAGCCGGGAGACAGCCTGGTCATGGTGCTGGACCTGTCGCTGTCCATGCTCGCCACCGATGTGGAACCCGATCGCCTGACCCGGGCCAAACGCAAGATCCGGGATATCCTCGGGGCCCGGGAAGGCAGTCTCAACGGTCTGGTGGTCTATGCTGCCGATGCCCACGTGGTCACACCACTGACCGATGACACCCGTACCATTGAAGCCATGCTCGACGTACTCCACCCCACCATCATGCCGGCCCAGGGTAACCGCGCCGATCTGGCAGTCACCCGGGCAACGGAACTTCTGCAACAGGGAGCGCCAGGCAAAGGCAGGATCCTGCTGATCACCGATGATGTCCGGGAGGGGTACCTGCCCGGAATCACCCACGCCCTGGCAGGCACGCCTTACACCCTGAGCACCCTGATGGTCGGTACCGAGGGTGGCGGCCCTATTCCCCTGGCCAAACGGGGCTTCATGCGCGAAAACGGGGAGATCGTGATTACCCGGGCCGATCCCGGCGCACTTTCCGGTGTGGCCGCAGAAACCGGCGGCTCCTTTCACCCGCTGACCCTGGATGACACCGATATCGAGGCACTGAAACTGACGCCGGAAGACAGCGAAGACTGGCAATCTGCCGATTCGGACCAGACCGTGAATCGCTGGCAGGATGACGGTTACTGGCTACTCTGGCTCGCGCTCCCGCTTCTCCTGCTGGGCTGGCGCCGGGGCGGGTTCGCGGTGCTTACCCTGCTGGTCCTGCCCCTGATGCCTGAACCGGCCCAGGCTGCAAGCTGGGACAGCCTCTGGCAACGGGAGGATCAGCGGGCGCCGGAGCTGATCCGCGAGGATCCCGAGCAGGCCGCCCGTGAACTCGAAAGCCCGTCCTGGCGGGCCCCCGCTCTCTACCGCTCCGGTGAATATGAACAGGCCGCCAAACTGTATGAATCCCTGCCCGGACCGGCGGCGGATTACAACCGCGGCAATGCCCTGGCCCGGGCGGGCAAGCTCGAACAGGCACTCGAAGCCTACGAGAACGCTCTCGCGCAGGCACCGGAGATGGAGGACGCCCGCCACAACCGGGATCTGGTGGAGCAGCTGATTGAACAGCAGCAACAGCAACAGCAACAGCAACAGAACCAGCAGGGCCAGGGCGACAGCCAGCAACAACAGAACCAGAATTCCGAGGGCGGCAGCCAGGACAACCCGTCGCAGCAAAGCGATGACCAACAAGCGGGGCAACAGCCTTCGCCTTCCGGAGAGGACCCATCCGGCCAATCGGACAGCCGCCAGAATAACGGTCAGGGCGAGCAGGAATCGGACCCCGGGCAGCCGAAGCAGGATTCGGGTACGGGCCAAAAGGGAGAGTCCGGAGAACAACAGAACGGGCAACAGGCACAAGCCCCGGCCGAGATCTCGGAAACACCCCTGACCCAGGGGCAGGAACAATGGCTCAGGCGCATTCCCGACAATCCAGGGGGCCTGCTACGCCGGAAGTTCCTGCAGCAATACCAGGAACGTCAGACACCACCCGCTGAAGGCGATACACCATGGTAAAACGGATATTGGCAACGATGACCGGATTATGGCTGCTGCTGGCGCTGGCCTTCCCGGCCTGCGCCGGTGAGCTGTCCGTGGAGCCGGACCGCAAGCAGCTTTATGAAGGCGAGGTTCTGACTGTCACGGTCAAGGGCACCATGGAGCTGGACATTAACCTCAGCAACCTGTTCGAGTTCGATCTGTCCCAGCTGCCCGCGCCCGATATCGAAAAGGTCGAGCCGGATTTCGAGATCCTCGCCCGCAACCAGCAATACAGCATCCGTACCGTCAACAGCCAGATGATCGGCGAAATCACCTGGACCTACCAGCTGGCTCCCACCCGGACCGGCGAACTCACCATTCCGGAACTCACCTTCAGGGATGCCACCTCGAAGCCGGTAACCATTGATGTCATCTCGGGCTCCGGGCCGGACCAGGGCCCCGAAGTCCGGGACAGCTTTGTCGAGCTGTCGGCGGACAAGGCCGAGGTCTACGTTCAGGAGCAACTGACCCTGACCGTTCGCCTGTTCTTTTCCGGCAACCTGATCCGGGGTGAGCTGTCCGAGCCGGAACATCCCCATGCCATCATCGAGAGCCTTGGCAAACAGCAGGAGTATACCCGGTACCGGGACGGCGTTCGCTACCGGGTCGTTGAACGGCGTTATGCGGTGTTTCCGCAGAGGACCGGCGAGCTCGATCTGCCCCCCATCCGGTTCGAGGGCCAGGCACGTACCCAGGAAGGCAAGCTACGATTCCTCAGGGACAGCGAGGAGTTCTTTGCCGTCCCGGTAAAGCCCGTACCGGACGAATTTACCGGCGACACCTGGCTTCCCGCCAGCGACCTGTCCCTGGCGGAGAGCGGCCTGCCGCCGACCCTGGAAGTAGACCTGGGTGAGAACCTGACCCGCCGGATTACCCTGAAAGCCAGTGATCTGCCTTCGGAGGCCCTGCCGCCACTACCCGAGGACACGCCTCCAGGAATCCGTGCCTACCCCGACCAGCCGCAGAGAAGTACCCAGGTGACGCCCGAGGGACTGACCTCCACCCTCGAACAGACCATCGCGCTGGTTCCGGTGCGAGCCGGTGAGATGACCTTGCCGGAAGTCCGGATTGCCTGGTGGGACACCGACACCGATAGCCAGCAGGTCGCGGTGATTCCTGCCCGGACCCTGTCAGTCACCGATACCGGTGCTGCCGCCGTGCCACCCTCCCCCGAGCCACCGGCGGACGATTCCGGAACCACCGGCATGGCCACCGGGCCGGAGCCTGGCACTTCCCAGGAAGCAACCGTCTCGATCTGGGCCTGGGTCAGTCTGGCTCTGGTCATCGCCTGGGCTGCCACTGCCGCTGGCTGGTGGAGGTCACGAAAGAATGGCCAGGGATCGAACAGACCGCCCGCATCCCATGAGGTCGACAGCAATGAGCGGGCACTATTTGACGAACTCATCATCGCCGCCAGGAAGGGATCTGCGGAAACACCCCACTACCTGATCCGGTGGATGCAGCACCGACACCCGGATCGGTTGTTCCAAACCGCCGGGGATGTTGTGAAGTTTCTGGGAGATGACACCCTGGCCGCCGAACTTGAACGCCTGCAGGCGGACCTGTTTGCAGGGAAAGGTAAGGCTGAATCCGGTTTGGCAGAGCGGAAGGCTTTGGTCAGGGCCCTGGAAAAGATTCGGCGCGGGAAAGCCCGGACCACCCGGGAGGACGGCCTGCGCCCCCTTTACCCGGATAATCTGTCGCCCTGACCAGCGCCGGCTGCCCGAATCAGTTAGTCAGTTGCTGGTCGATGACCAATCGGACCGGATCAGCATCCTCGCCGGATACGACGACAGGCTCATCGACACTGCCCTGCCAATCACCGGCTTGGGCCGAAACACTGCCCGAGCTGCTCAGGCGGGCCGTGACCAGCACCTCATCAGCACTGGAAATTTTCGCCCGCGGTGACATGGAGTTGCCATCGTCCAGCCGCAGGGTCACCGGCAGATCGCCGGCGGTCAGGCGCGCGACGGCCAGTGGCGGTCCACTCGAGTTACCGGCTTCACGGGCAAACACGAACAAGGTCGTGTCCGCCGGCACCTGGTCCCGGAAAGCATCCGCCAGGGACACCTCGACGGTCACACCGGGACCGCCCGCATCGGCGGGGGCCTGAACCTCGGGCGGCGTTTCACCCAGACGGTTATAGGCTTCGTTGATGCCGCCCCGGATCGAGGCGATCTGGGGGTGGTCCGGCGCCACGGTCACGATCCGCTCCCAGTATTCAATGGCCTCGCGGTAATTCTGTTGACTGAAGGCATTGATGCCGAGCAGCCCCAGGGCGTTGACTTCGTCCGGGTTCAGGGCACGGGCCTTGCGGATCGCCTCGGTGACAGCTTCTGTCATCGCGCCCTGACTGTCGAAGAACAGCGCCTGCGCGGAAAGACCCAGCGCCACCGACTCTGCCTGATCGTTATCCTGCACCACCTTGGCGAGCTGACGGAATGCCCAGGCGGCCTCCTGGTATTGTTCCAGGCGCATGTAACTCTGCCCCAGCATGGCCCAGCCATCGGGGTTATCGGGGGCGGCCTCGAGCCTGTCCCGCAACTGCGCCACCAGATCCGTCATCTGTGCCTGACGGCCGGCATCGGTCTGTTGCATCTGTTGCATGGCAATATATTGTTCAACCCGATCCATGGCGCCCCATTCCTGGTACAGGTAATAGGCTGCACCGGGCAATACCAGAACCGAGACCAGGGCCACCGCAATGGCACTCTTGCGACCGGGCACCACGGAGCGGGGCTGCTCTGATTCGGGAACATCGTCGAGCATGGAGCCCGCCAGCTCCTCTTTCAGCTGTCGGTAGTTGTCCTCATCCAGAATACCGGCTTCGAACTCATCATCGAGCTCTTTCATCCGGGTCCGGTACGCCATCAGGTTCTGGTTACGGATATCCGCCCGGGCTCGGGCATTGGAACGTTGGAACAGCACCGGGAAAAGCACAAAAGCCAGGGCGATAATGATCAGTACCGTCGCGGCAATCCAGAAAGTATTGGTCATGAAAATGTCGTCACTGCATGGGAAATGGGTTCGGTCGGTTCAGGCATCCGCTCAGCTGTCGCTGGTGTTGTCCTGCCCCTTCAGAATCTGTTCTGCGCGTGCACGTTCCTCAGCACTAAGGCCTGCTGCCTGGCGCTCAACGCGCCGGGCGCGGATGACCACGCCGGCAACCACCAGCAGCCCGCCAAAGACGGCGATGGCCGGTGTCGCCCATAACAGGAAGGTTCGGCTGTCCAGTTCCGGCTTGTAGCGGACAAACTCGCCAAACCGCGCGACCAGCGCATCAACGATCTCCTCGTTGCTGGCACCGGCTTGCATCATTTCGTACACCTCGTTACGCATATCCTGGGAGATGGGCGCGTTGGAGTCGGCGATATTCTGGTTCTGGCACTTCGGGCACCGCAACTCTGCAATCAGGTTCTGATAACGCACTTCCTGTTCGCGGGTATCAAAATCATAGACGGCGGCGACTTCCGCCTGTGCCAGGCCTGCAGTCAGCGCGAACAGGGCTGCCAGTACAAATCGCATCATCAGCTATTACCCCGCGCTTCTTCGATCACCGGCAGCAGCGTTTCTTCCCACACTTTCGGGTTGACCACACCGACATGGCGGTACCGGACCACGCCTTCGGCATCGATCACGAAGGTCTCCGGGGCTCCGTAAACGCCCAGGTCGAAGCCCAGGATACCCTTGGGGTCATAGATGGTTGTCTGGTAGGGATCGCCCAGGCGCTCGAGCCAGACGAGGGCATCCTCACGCTTGTCCTTGTAGTTCAGTCCGATAATGTTGATGCCTTTGTCATTCGCCAGCCACATCAGGTCATCGTGCTCATCGCGGCACGACGGACACCAGGTCCCCCAGACATTGAGCAGGGAAATCTCGCCCCGGAACAGGCTGCGGTCCAGAGTTGCCGACGGATTGTGCAGGTCCGCCAGGGTAAACTTGGGTACCGGTTTGCCGATCAGGGCAGACTCGAGTTTGGTCGGGTCCTTACCGATACCGGCGAACAGCACCACGCCCAGCACCAGGGCTACCAGCAATGGCAGGAACAGCAGGAAGCGCTTCATGACAAGGCCTCCGCTTCACCTTTAACCCCACCAGCAGGCCGGGTGCTCTGCGGAACCCGCTCATCGGCGCGGTCCCGGATCCGGTAGCGCTTGTCGGAGATGGCCAGGAAACCACCGATCGCCATCACCAGCGCGCCGAGCCAGAGCCAGCGCACCAGGGGCTTGTACTGCAGGCGTATGGCCCAGGCATCCTCTGTGAGACGTTCACCGATCGCCACGAAGATATCCCGGAACAGGCCGGCATCGATATCCGCCTCGGTCATCACGCTCATGCCTACGCTGTACTGGCGCTTTTCCGGATGCAGCTCGGCAACCTTCTCGCCATCGAGCATCACATCAAAGCCGCCATACTGGGCGGTGAAGTTCTGACCACGGCGCTCACCAATGTCAGTGAACACGAACTGGTAGTCGCCCACGGTGGCGACGTCGCCCGGTGTCATCCGGACATCCCGTTCGATGCCATAGTTTGAAACGACTGTGGCACCGGCCATCACCATGGCAAGCCCCAGGTGCCCCAGAATCATCCCCCAGTAACTGCGGGATTGCCGCTTCAGGCCGTGGAGGCGGCCCTTTCGGGAGGAGGATTTATCCCACAGGTCCCAGAGGGTGGCTACGGTCACCCACATGGCGGCAAAGACACCGGCAAACGCCCAGGGCTTGAATCCGCCATAGCCGATGACCACGGCGGTGCTGGCCAGGATACTGACGGCAAGTGGCCACAGCAGCTTACGACCAAGCCAGCCGCCATCGGTCTTCTTCCAGCGGGAAAAGATACCGGCACCCAGAAGCAGGCCGGCCGCCACTGCCAGCGGGCTGAAGGTGAGATTGAAGAACGGCTCGCCAATAGACAGCTTGCCCATCTCCAGGTAATCCAGGACCAGCGGATAGAGGGTACCGATCGCCACCAACAATGTGGCCGATACCAGCAACACGTTGTTCAACAGCAGAAAGATTTCGCGGGACAGCGAACCATAGCGGGCGCGGACGTGCACCACGGGGGCCCGGAAAGCATACAGAGTCAGGCTCGCAATCACGGTGATCGCGAGCAACATGAGCAGGAACTTGCCCCGCTCCGGATCGGAGGCAAAGGCATGAACCGAGGTCAGAACGCCGGAGCGCACCAGGAAAGTGCCCAGCAGGCTCAGGGCAAAGGTGACAATCGCCAGCAGCACGGTCCAGCTCTTGAACACACCGCGCTTCTCGGTGACCGCCAGCGAATGCATCAGCGCGGTGCCGGACAACCAGGGCAGCAGGGACGCATTCTCGACCGGATCCCAGAACCACCAGCCGCCCCAGCCGAGTTCATAGTAGGCCCACCAGCTCCCGAGCGCGATGCCGATCGAGAGGAACGCCCAGGCCACCGTAGTCCAGGGTCGGGACCAGCGTGCCCAGGCAGCATCCAGACGGCCGTTGATCAGTGCGGCGATGGCAAAGGCAAAGGCAACGGAGAAGCCGACATAGCCCATATACAGCATCGGCGGGTGCATGATCAGGCCGATGTCCTGCAGCAAGGGGTTGAGGTCCGCGCCGTCAGCCGGGACGTTGGGCAACAGACGGTCGAAGGGGTTGGAGGTGATGATGATAAACAGCAGGAAACCGACAGAAACCATACCCAGTACCGAAAGCACCTGGGAAATCATCACCGTGGGCAGGCGCCGGCTGAAAATCGCCACTGCCATAGTCCAGCCTGACAGCATCAGGATCCACAGCAGCAGCGAGCCCTCGTGGCCACCCCACACGGCACTGAACTTGTAGAACCAGGGCAGCATGCTGTTGCTGTTGTTGGCCACGTAGGCCACCGAAAAGTCATCGGTCAGGAAGGCATGGGTCAGCAGGCCGAAGGCCATGGCAATAAACACAAACATGCCCGACGCCAGAGGCCGGGCGAATGCCTGGAGATTGTCCCGGCCGGTCACCGAACCGACCAGGGGCACGACGGAGAGGAGCACTGCCAGCAACAGCGCGAGAATCAGTGCAATCTGTCCGAGTTCCGGAAACATCAGAATCCCCTATTCAGGCTGGGAGGTTTGGATCAATACGACTGTGACTGGGCTGTTTCACCCGCCTTGTGCTGCCCCTTGGAGGCTTTTTCCAGGGCATCGGCCACCTCCGGCGGCATGTAGTTCTCGTCGTGCTTGGCCAGTACCTGGTCCGCAACGAACCGGCCCTGCCCATTCAGCTTGCCCATGGCGACCACGCCCTGTCCCTCGGCAAACAGATCCGGGAGGATGCCCGTGTACTCCACCGGCACCGAGGAATTGAAATCGGTGACACGGAATTCCACCTTCAGGCTGTCCGGATCGCGGATCACCGAGCCTTCCTCAACCATGCCGCCAGCCCGGATGCGCACATCCTGTGGTGCCTCACCGGCGGCGATCTGCGAGGGATCGTAGAACAGGTTGATGTTCTGCCGCAGGGCGTAGGTGGTCAACGCCACCGCCACGCCGATGCCGGCGAGGAGAAAGAGAATAATGGTCAGCCGTTTTTTACGGATCGGGTGCATGCTTAACCTGCTTGTCAGTCCTGGGAAACTTCAACTCGGGTGAACGTGGCGGCGGGTCGAGCTTCCCGCTGCCGGCCCTGGTCCTGGCGCTCATAATTCCTGCGGCAGGCTTCCATCATTGCGCTGCGCCGGTGCCGCGACCAGACCATCAGGCCGATCATCAATACGAAAAACACACCGTAGCAGGTCCACACGTAAGGGCCATGGCCTTCCATCGCAATAAACGCGGAGAGTGAATCAAACGCCATGGATCAGTACCTCCCCGCCATTACCAGATCTTTTACCCACCGGGTCCGCTGTTCACGGGCGATGATCTCCGTCTGCATCCGGAGGCAGGCCAGCCAGCCGAAAATCAGGTAAAGCCCCAGTATCGATAACAGCAGGGGCACCCACATTTCCGCAGGCATGGAGGGCTTCTCCGTCAGCTTGAATGTGGCGGGCTGATGCAACGTGTTCCACCACTCCACCGAGTATTTGATAATCGGAATGTTCACCACCCCCACCAGCACCAGCACCGCCACGGCCCGGGCAGCGGACTTCTCGTCATTGATGGCGCGGTCCAGCGCAATCACCCCACCATACAGGAACAGCAGGATCAGCATGGACGTCAGTCGGGCATCCCAGATCCACCAGGTACCCCAGGTGGGCTTGCCCCAGATCGCGCCGGTAAACAGGGCCAGGAATGTGAGCACCAGGCCTACCGGAGCTACGGCCTTCACGAAAACGTCGGCAAGCTTCATGCGCCACACCAGCGTAACGACAGCTGCCACGGCCATCATGATGTAGACCGACTGGGCCAGGAACGCGGTCGGCACGTGAATGAAGATGATCCGGTAGCTGTTGCCCTGCAGGTAATCCTTGGGAGCGAACGCCAGCCCCCAGACAATTCCTGCCAACAGCAGCAGCGCACCGCCGACCAGCAGCCAGGGCATCAGACGGGTCGCAATCCCGTAAAACCATTTGGGGGATCCCAGCTTATGAAATAGTTGCCACATCGATTGGTACCCGTTAACCCGTTACCTTGTATTAGCTATTAGACATGCTGATTTTCAGTGCTGATGCCGAAGCAAACGGAGCCAGCGTCAGGGCCAGAACCAGAAAAGCCCCCATCAATGCCAGGTAGGCCCCGACCGGAGCTCCTTCGGACGCGGCCGCCACTGTCCCGGTCCCGAAAATCAGCACGGGAATGTACAGTGGAATGATCAGCAGGGACAAGAGTACGCCTGCCGAGCGCAATCCCAGGGTCAACGCCGCACCGATGGAGCCGATCAGGCTCAGCACCGGCGTACCGATCAGCAGCGTTAGACACAGAATGCCGATAGAGTTCCCCGGCAGGTGCACCATAATGCCCAGCACCGGCGTCAGTATCACCAGCGGCAGCCCGGTCAGCATCCAGTGTGCCAGCGTCTTGGCCAGCACCAGCAGGAACAGTGGCTGCGGCTGCAGCACCAGCTGTTCCAGGGTTCCGTCATCAAAATCGTGCCGGAACAGATGATCCAGGGACAACAACACCGACAACAGGGCCGCCACCCACAGGATACCCGCTCCGGCCTCTCGCAGGAATGACACTTCCGGGCTAACCCCGAGTGGGAACAGGGTTACCACCATCACGAAGAACAGCAGCGGGTTGAGGAGATCCTGGCGTTGACGGAACGCGACTTTCATATCGCGCATGAACACCGCCTTCATGGCGCCGGCGAGGCCAACACCCTCGGCGACTGCGTGCACCCGCACCGGACTACTGCTCATCCGACTGCCCTCCCCCGAGCACAATCCGCTGCATCCCGGGCAGTTTCAGATCATGGTGGGTGGTGACTACAACCGCCCCACCTTCTTCGGCACGCTGCTGCAGAAGGGCCTCGATCGCCTGGACTCCATCGGCATCGATGGCGGTGAAAACCTCGTCCAGCAGCCACAGGGGCTCATCGGCAATCAGCAGCCGTGCGAGCGCCACACGCCGTTGCTGACCGGCGGACAGATTTCGACAGGGCACGTTCTGGTAACCCGCCAGCCCCGTCCCCTCAAGTGCCCGGGACAGTACCTCATCGGACACCGGACGACGCCCGGCCATCAGGGCCCGGAGGTTTTCCATGGGGGTAAGCAGCGGCTTGATACCCGGCCGATGGCCAAGATAAAGCATGTTGCGCAGGAAACTCTCGCGCTGGCCGGCGCGGGGCTCGCCGCACCAGTAAAGATCGCCGGACCAGGCATCATTCAGGCCGGCGAGAATGCGCAGAAGGGTCGTCTTGCCGGAGCCATTCGGGCCTTCAACGCGGGTAACGGTACCCGGCAAGACGGAAAAGGAAAGATCGCGGAACAGCATCCGCTCATCCCGTTCACACTGGAGATTGACAGCCTGTAGTAACGGCTCAGACATCAGGGCCCCGAATCCAGGCGATGCGCATTATGCGGCACCGGGTGTATTCATGACTGACACGGCGGGTGCAGACATCGTTGACGGCAGGGATTGCCGGCGGCGCGTATTATAACCAAAGGTTTTCCGGATTACTCTTGCCCGGCATCAATTTGCCACAGATGGTCGACACAGCCTGACTACTGGATCAGCGAGCGCAGTGCCCATGCCTGCTTCCAGTTGCCACCTTCCCGGGTGGCCACGGCGGTGTCGAAGTAATGTCGCAGGCGCCGGCGATCCTCCGGCTGATCCTTGAGCGCAGAGCCGATGATGTGATGCATCAGCTGCTCCACCGTCATCGCGTCGCCACCGTAATACCAGGCGTTCAGGCTCGCCGCGTGGGCCACCGCTACCGCCTCGGCCGTGGACAGGGCCGCCCCCGCCAGGCGATCGGTACTTCGACCGTCCAGGGTCTGGCCATTGCGAAGTTCATGGAACATGGTTACGAGCACCTCGAGCACCTCCGGGTCCGGCTCCACCGACACTCCGGCGGCGACATTGGCCTTGCGGACTTCCCTGACCACCACATCCAGCTCATCGGCCAGATTGCGGATCGGTCGGATTTCCTCGAAATCCATCCGGCGCTTGAGAGCCGCACTCATGGCATGCACACCTTCATCGATGCTGTTGGAAGTGGCAACCACGTTGAAGCCTTCCCGTGCCAGGATGACGCCCTCGCCTCCGGCCAGCTCCGGGATCACCACGACCCGGTCCGACAGCACAGACAGCAAGGCATCCTGCAACGCCTGGGGGCACCGGGCAATTTCTTCGAACCGGACCAGACGCCCTTCCATCATGCCCCGCAGCAGCGGGCTGGGCACCAGGGCCTTGAGACAGGGCCCCTCGTTCTTGAGTATCGCTTCGTTCCAGCTGTACAGCAGCTGGCTGACCTGGCTGACTGCCCCGCCCTGCAGGGTCAGGGTGGAGCCGCCCGAGATCGCGGCCGCCAGCAACTCGGACAGCCACGACTTGGCGGTACCGGGCTCGCCCACCAGCAAACAGCCCCGGCTGGTGCACAGGGAAATGATGATGCGGACCACCATGGCCCGGTCCGCCACGAACTTGCGCTCGATGCCCAGGGCATCGTCGCCCATGACAAACTTCTCCACGGCCCGGGGGGACATGCGCCATCCCGGCGGCACCGGTCCCTCGTCGAGGGCGGCGAGTTTCTCCAGTTCCGCGGCGTAGGTAACCTCGGCCGGTTCCCGCTGGGCGGCTTTGTGCTCGTGTGAAACTTTACTGGCTGTCATCGGGCACTCCTGCGGCCGCCACGAACTTCCGGTGCCATGCGTTCCCTCGGCAGGATACGCGGCAATTCAGACAGGGGAATCACCCCCTCAATTACATGATCCAGGGCACTGTCACGCATGGTGACCAGGCCGGCATCCAGGGCCCGCCAGCGCAGCTCGCCAATCGGCGGCTGGCTGGAAATGGCGTTGCGGATATCCGAATCCACCTCCATGTATTCGACGATTGCCACCCGCCCATGGGTCCCCCGACCATTGCACTTGTCACAGCCCTGGCCCTCGAAGCAGCGGAAATCCGCCGGTGCGCCCTCGGGGAACAGCTCAGCCAGGATCGAGGGATCCGGTTCCGCCGGCTGACGGCAATGGCGGCAGATGCGCTTGGCCAGCCGCTGGGCGATCACCGCGAGCAATTCGCCGGCGATGGAGTTGGGGTGAACGCCAAGGTCATAGAGGCGCTGCAGGGAATCCACCGCGTCGTTACAGTGCAGGGTCGACAACACCACATGGCCGGTCTGGGAGGCACGGATGGCCTCGAGGGCCGTTTCCTGGTCCCGAATTTCCCCTATCAGGATGACATCCGGGTCTTCCCGGACAAAGGCACGCATGGCATCGGCAAAACCAAAGCCGATCTCCGAACGAACCCGGGGCTGCTGGATATTGTCGATGGAATATTCAATCGGGTCCTCGACGGTGATCACCTTGCGCCGGCCGTCATCCGCCAGGGTCTGCAGACCCGCGTACAGCGTGGTGGACTTGCCGGAACCGGTGGGACCAACCACCAGCACCAGCCCCGCGGGGTTATCCAGCAGACGCTGATAGCGGGCACCGATGGCTTTGGACATCCCCAGCTCGGCGATGGTCATGGCGCGCCCGGTCTGGGGCAATAGCCGGATCACCGCGTGTTCGCCGTGCAGGGATGGCTGGGTCTGAATCCGGAGGTCGTAGGAGGCCTCCCCCAGTTTCAGTTGGGACCGGCCGCCCTGTGGCAGTCGGTGCTCGGCAATGTTGAGCTCGGCCCGCAGCTTGATTACGTTGATTACGCCCCGCAACTCCCGGGGACTAAGCTGATACTGGGGCAGGTCGTGCAGTTCGCCATCCACCCTCAGGCGGATCCGGACACGGTCGCCATATTGCTCGATATGAATGTCACTGGCTTTCTCGCTGACCGCATCCAGCAGGATCGCCTCATACACCGAGACCAGATAGGGGCTTACCTGCTTGTTGCCCCCATGCTCACCAAGTGCCCCGGTCGACTCGGTCTTCGAATCGTGGGGCTTTTCTCTGCCCGTGCCGTGGTCGGCCACAAACTGCTTGCCCTGGGCCGTCAGGTCGAGGGCGGACCATACCCTGCGGAAATCCGTCGGCGTGACCAGCAGGCAGTCGATCACGGACTTCTGGGTCAGGCGCTCCAACTGATCGGTGCGAGCATCGGGGTCATCGGTGATAACGGTTATCTTGCCGTCAGCCTCGGCCACCGGCAGCAGTCGCGATAAGTCGAGGAAAGTCCGGGAGAAACGGCGGAACAGGGCCGGCTGCAGATCTGGCAACAGCTCATCAGCTTCCTTGAATACCATGCCCCGCTGCTGGGCCAGGGTCCGGTACAGGTCGATCTCTTCGAGGTTCAGCTTGCGCCGCACCAGGTCCAGGACCCGCGAATTTGTTCTGGCCGCCTCTACCTTGGCGTCAGCCAGGACTTTTTCGTCGATGACGCCGAGGTCAATCAGGATCTGCTCAGCATTGCGGTTGAAATCCACCCAGCCGAGGGTACGCATCCGGACCAGGCCGAATCCATGTTTTTCAAAAATCGCCAGGCTGGGCACCGGCCCTGCCCTGCCTTCCAGGCAGATCAACCGTCCCTGGTCTCGGA
>Ga0114984_1000266_pt1 | contig 20614 bp, 17 predicted proteins | sample Shrwel1BS1Day1_FD_96987 | JGI IMG/M metagenome (GOLD analysis project Ga0114984, IMG submission 96987) | Subsurface microbial communities from deep shales in Ohio, USA - Utica-3 well 1 S-1-Day1 | ecosystem: Environmental > Aquatic > Deep subsurface > Shale gas/oil reservoir > Produced water/Flow...
CTACGCCAAGCGCAACCGTCTTAATCCCTTTGAATTCAGGGCTGGCTTGAAGCGCGCAACAATGGCAACGCTGCGCACAGCCATGCGTCTTAATCCCTTTGAATTCAGGGCTGGCTTGAAGCGCGGGTCAATGCCGCATCTATGCGACCAACGAGTCTTAATCCCTTTGAATTCAGGGCTGGCTTGAAGCCCTAAAATTAAATCGGGCATTCTTTTTGAGGGTGTCTTAATCCCTTTGAATTCAGGGCTGGCTTGAAGCTTCATGGTTTCACTTCACGGCACAGTTTTGGTCTTAATCCCTTTGAATTCAGGGCTGGCTTGAAGCCTTTCAGAAAGCAATAAGCGCATTGATCTGTCTTAATCCCTTTGAATTCAGGGCTGGCTTGAAGCGCTGGGTACGACGAAAAGACTCACAATTTTGCGTCTTAATCCCTTTGAATTCAGGGCTGGCTTGAAGCACAAAGGAGAGAGACATGGAAATCAACCAGCAGTCTTAATCCCTTTGAATTCAGGGCTGGCTTGAAGCGCACGCCCGGTAAAGCAGCAAAAGCGCTTGGCTGTCTTAATCCCTTTGAATTCAGGGCTGGCTTGAAGCATAATTTCAACCATGCAGATTAAACACCTGCTACGTCTTAATCCCTTTGAATTCAGGGCTGGCTTGAAGCGCAGCCGCCGCGTCGCCCTTGCGCGAGAAGAAAGTCTTAATCCCTTTGAATTCAGGGCTGGCTTGAAGCGGTAGCTGCGGCCACCTTCCACCCCAACGCTGGTCTTAATCCCTTTGAATTCAGGGCTGGCTTGAAGCCGCAGTAGCTGCTTTGCCAGTCTTGAAGGCGCGGTCTTAATCCCTTTGAATTCAGGGCTGGCTTGAAGCTGGTGCTGGTGGATGGCCTGCGACAAGCTGACGCGTCTTAATCCCTTTGAATTCAGGGCTGGCTTGAAGCCTTGATCCGCCACTACTGGGGCGCATACAAGGTCTTAATCCCTTTGAATTCAGGGCTGGCTTGAAGCCAAGTACACCAAGCTGCAAAGGGATCACGCCGTGTCTTAATCCCTTTGAATTCAGGGCTGGCTTGAAGCACCGCCACCGCCACAAAAGGCGCAACAATGGCCGGTCTTAATCCCTTTGAATTCAGGGCTGGCTTGAAGCATTTTCGGTAACAGGTGCAGGGCAAAACGGGTCTTAATCCCTTTGAATTCAGGGCTGGCTTGAAGCGCCCGGCAATCACCCACTGGATGCCCCTTCCTCCGTCTTAATCCCTTTGAATTCAGGGCTGGCTTGAAGCATTGTGGATAAACGCAAGGGCGACGCCAAGCGCGGGTCTTAATCCCTTTGAATTCAGGGCTGGCTTGAAGCGGAAAAAAGCGAGCCGATGCAGGCGCAGACAGTCTTAATCCCTTTGAATTCAGGGCTGGCTTGAAGCGGGAGCCGCTGTCGGATGCACAGATTGCAGAAGTCTTAATCCCTTTGAATTCAGGGCTGGCTTGAAGCATCGTACTGGCGCTGATTATGCTATCTGTGGTAAGTCTTAATCCCTTTGAATTCAGGGCTGGCTTGAAGCGTACTGGCGCAAAGGGGATAATCATGAATTGCACGTCTTAATCCCTTTGAATTCAGGGCTGGCTTGAAGCTTGGAAACCTACAAAGCTTGCCAAGAAGAATATGTCTTAATCCCTTTGAATTCAGGGCTGGCTTGAAGCATCTATGGTTCAAAATAAGCTTTAAATTATGTCTTAATCCCTTTGAATTCAGGGCTGGCTTGAAGCCTACATAAGGCGGGCTCGGACATTGACAAGTCTTAATCCCTTTGAATTCAGGGCTGGCTTGAAGCGCGACAAGCGAGCGCCCATCCCTGATTTTGGTCTTAATCCCTTTGAATTCAGGGCTGGCTTGAAGCGCTTGCCAGTGCAAAAGCCATGCTCAAAGACATGTCTTAATCCCTTTGAATTCAGGGCTGGCTTGAAGCCGCCATCGACGTGATGGAGTTGGGGCCGTGGGGTCTTAATCCCTTTGAATTCAGGGCTGGCTTGAAGCCATGCCCAGCGCAAAGCCATTGCGCAAGACCAGTCTTAATCCCTTTGAATTCAGGGCTGGCTTGAAGCTTGAACGACCGTACCACCAACCAGAACCAGAACGTCTTAATCCCTTTGAATTCAGGGCTGGCTTGAAGCGCCAGGCTTGCCGCATGTGCGCGGCTGCACCGTCTTAATCCCTTTGAATTCAGGGCTGGCTTGAAGCCAACGCGACCCGGCATTTAACGTTCGTTGAACGTCTTAATCCCTTTGAATTCAGGGCTGGCTTGAAGCCTCCAAATAGTCGCAAGTTTTCCGGGAAATGCGACGTCTTAATCCCTTTGAATTCAGGGCTGGCTTGAAGCAAGCCCGCCTGCAATCGCTGCCAGCCCTCGCGTCTTAATCCCTTTGAATTCAGGGCTGGCTTGAAGCCGCTCGTGGTGGGGCGTTTGTGGCGCGGTCGGTCTTAATCCCTTTGAATTCAGGGCTGGCTTGAAGCGCATAGAAACCGATGACGCCAGCCTGGCCATCTTGTCTTAATCCCTTTGAATTCAGGGCTGGCTTGAAGCCCCAGCCCGCACAAAGCGCAACCGGCCCGCCGTCTTAATCCCTTTGAATTCAGGGCTGGCTTGAAGCAGCACCAAAGGAGGCACGCGCGCCGTACCTTCAGGTCTTAATCCCTTTGAATTCAGGGCTGGCTTGAAGCATGACCGCTATCGCTACCGCCGCCGCCTTTGACGGTCTTAATCCCTTTGAATTCAGGGCTGGCTTGAAGCGAAAAATGTTCCACGTCGAAGCGTTCCGATTTGGTCTTAATCCCTTTGAATTCAGGGCTGGCTTGAAGCACGGTACGCGGCATTGTGGACACGCGCAGGGGGTCTTAATCCCTTTGAATTCAGGGCTGGCTTGAAGCGTGGCTGTATCGGGCTTGGGCGCCCTTCTGGCGCGTCTTAATCCCTTTGAATTCAGGGCTGGCTTGAAGCAAAGGAAACCCGCGCGCCTTACTTGGCAGCTCAGTCTTAATCCCTTTGAATTCAGGGCTGGCTTGAAGCACTGTAAGTTAAGGGCTTATCATGAAAATCATTGTCTTAATCCCTTTGAATTCAGGGCTGGCTTGAAGCAATTTTACGGTGCAATATGGTGCAGAAGTAGAGTCTTAATCCCTTTGAATTCAGGGCTGGCTTGAAGCCTTTGATTGTGTGGTTTTTGTTTTATAGGAAGTCTTAATCCCTTTGAATTCAGGGCTGGCTTGAAGCTAGGTATAAGGGCTGGGTGTATGATCTGGGGGAGTCTTAATCCCTTTGAATTCAGGGCTGGCTTGAAGCAAAGCCATTGATGATTGAAAGCATAGCCCCCGGTCTTAATCCCTTTGAATTCAGGGCTGGCTTGAAGCAAAGGAGCAAGCAAAAAAGCACCTGCGCAAACTGTCTTAATCCCTTTGAATTCAGGGCTGGCTTGAAGCTGACAAGGCCAGTGAAGCTGCGAAGCTCAAGGGTCTTAATCCCTTTGAATTCAGGGCTGGCTTGAAGCTCCAAGCGGCGAAAAACGCTTTTGCGTCAAGGACTTGCACAGGGCGGCAAGGACTTTTGCCATCGATCCCAAGATGTGTGACGGGCTCAACATGCGGCGCGGCGTGGCAATCACTCTGCGGGGCATTCTACGGGCCTCCTCCGCTCTGCCTGAGATCACGGCGGTGTGCCTTTCCAGTCGGCAGGCAGGCTGCCCAGAATGATGCCGTCGGGCAGCACCGAGGCGCCCAGCACCAGGCGCAGGCCGCGCTGGGGCAGCGGGTAGGCGCGGATGTCGTCATAGCGCTCGTCCATCAGCGCCTGTAGTTGCGCCAGGCAGCGCTGCAGTTGCACTTCGGTTCCGCTGAACAAAAACACCGAGTACTGCACCGCCAGCGCCTGCTTTTTCAGCGCGCGGTGGATGCGCGCCAGGCGCCGGGGGTTGGCGATGTCGTAGCAGATGATGTAGTCGCTCATGCGGGCCTCCGGGCGGGTGCGTGGTTGCGGGTCAGTTCGTCCAGGGGGATGCGTCGGCGTCGGCGCCGGGTTCGGGGGGTTCGCGTTCAGTGCTGGGTTCGGGCAGGTCGGGGTTGACCAGGCGGGCCAGGGTTTTGACCTCTTGGGCCAGCGCACGGCGCAGCGGGGTGGCGTTTTCTTCGTAGGCGGCGTAGTAGCGGGCGCGCCCGGCCTTGCCCAGCAGGCAGCCCGCGTCGGTGGTGCTGAAGTGCTCGGCGGTGATGGTTTGCTGGGCCACCAGGCGCAGGCACAGGCGGTCTGCCAGGGGGCGCAGGGGCTCCATCAGGTCGCAGGCGAGTGATTCGCGCGCGTGGCTGAGCTGGTGGTAGTAGCCGATGCAGGGGTCGTAGCCGGCCGTGTGCAGGGCCATGGCGGTTTCGGCCATGGCCAGCGTGTAGGTCAGGGAGATGAGTGCGTTGAAGGGGTCGCGCGGCGGGCGGCGGTTGCGCTCGTCAAAGCCCAGGCTGGCAGGCACCACGGCGCGCAGCCCGGCGAAGTAGCTGGCGGCAGCGGCGCCTTCGAGGCCACGCAGGCTCTCTAGGCTGCCGGCCCGGGCCAGTTTGCCCTGCTGGTCGCCCAGCTGGCGCAGGGCCTGCGTGAGCGGGTAGCGCGCCTGGGGGTAGTGCTCGCGCAGGGTTTCAAACCATTCGCGTTGCGCCGCGATTTTGCGGTGGATGAGCGCGCTGGCGTAGCTCAAGCAGAAACGGGTGTCCAGGCTCAGGCGGGTTTGGGCCACGCGGCGGGTGGCGTCGTTGTGCGCGCGGCCCAGCAGCAGGCTGGGGCGGCCCTGGCGCCCGGTCAGGAACAGCAGGCCAATGCCGTGCTCGCCCAGGTGGCCCAGCAGGCCGGCCTCCAGCGTGACCTTGCCGCGCAGGATGACGCGGGTGATGGGCGCCAGTGGCACGGTGGCGCTGCGCTGGCCGTTTTCGTAAAAGGCGATGGCGCCTGCATCGTGCTGCAGGTGTACGTCGCGGCGGTCAACATACAGGCTGGCCATGGTGGGGGCTCCTTGTTTGCGCGTTGTCAGGTGACGCTGAAAAACGGGGTGCTGAAGGTGTTGGCCAGGCCCAGGCAGCGCCGGCGCATGCGGGGGTCCAGGGCGATGAGCTGCAGGCGGTCGGCCTGCGCATCGAGCAGGCGGCCCATGTCGGCGCGGATGCGCTGCAGCTCGGCCGGGGTCACCCAGATTTCGGGCACTGATTTTTGCCCCGCCACGCGGTAGCTGTGGAAGTACCGGCCCACGCGCGAGAGGCGCTTGGGGTCGCAGACGTCGTAGGCTACAAGGTACAGGTTGCGGGGCATGGGGTGGGTTGGCCGCTGCTGCTGTCAGCGGGCGGGCTCGGGTGGTGTAGGAGTGGCGGGCGTTGCCACGGGCATTGCGCTGGCTGCATTGGCAGCGCTGGCGGGAGCTGTGCCCTGGTCGCACTTTTTGGCGATCATGGCTTGCCCGATGGCTTCGTATTCGCCCTTGAGGCGTGCATAGTCGGCCTCTTGCTGTTTGGTGCCGCCCAGGGCAAACAGGGCGGGCCAGAACAGCACCATGCCAACGCCCATGATGACTTTGTCGTTGTTGGCGGCTTCGTCCAGGCGGCCAGCAAGCTGGTTGACGCGGCCATGGATGCGCTGGGCCTCGGCGGTGAGCTGGGCGCAGTCGTAGCCCTGGTACTGGATGGGGGTGGTGTAGCTGGCGGCAATGTTGGCCGACGAGGTGGCGCAGCCGGTGGCGCTCAGGGCGGTGCTGATGGCGAGTGCAATGGTGATGGTTTTCTGCATGGTTTCCCTCTTTCGTTGGGTGGTGGTTGGATGCCATGCAGTGTCTTTTTTCGGGGGCCTTTCGGGGGGTGCGGCAAGCTTGCCGGGGGGTGCTCGCAAGGAATGCGGTTTTTAGGCAAAACAGGTCCTTGCGCTCACCAAATAAGCGCAAACAGCTATGTATTTGATAGCATTTAGAGGCGCAGCGTGATGGCCTGCGCATCCAGTCCCAGGCTGCGTGCGGTGTGCGGGCGCTTGCCGCTGGTGGTCAGCAGGTAGGGGGCTGCGGCCAGGCCGAGCTGGGCTTTGATGGCGCGTTCGAGCTTGGCGTTGTTTTGCTCGAAGAATTCTTTTTCCATGCCTTCGTGCAGGCGCTTCTGGGCGTTTTCGTAGGCCACGGCGTCTATGCCCACCACGCGGCAGTACAGGGCCAGAAATTCTGGTGCGTTGGCGCCGCGCCAGTTTTGGGGGCCGCGTTGCTGCAGGGTTTGCTGCGCCCACCAGGCGAGCCAGGCCAGTTGCGCTGGCGGCAGGCTGATGGGTGTGGCGCCGCATTGCACGCGCCGTGCGGGCAGGTCGATGTGCAGACTGGGTGGCTCCAGGCTTTGCTGTATGGCGGCCACGGTGTCACCGTAGCTGGCCTGGCCGGCCAGCAGGGCTTGGGGCTGGCCGTGGCGCAGGCGCACCACGGGGATGCGCGCCAGCGTGACGCGTGCCTCGGCGGTGTCGATGTGCTGGCCGCCTTGTGTGGCCAGGCGGCGCGGTGTGGCGGGCGGGTAGAAGAAGTCGGGGTGGTTTTCGAATGGGCTGTTGACGAGCACATGCGAGAGTTCGTCTTGCGGGCGAGCAAACAGCGAGAAGGCGTAGCCCAGGTAGAAGCCCATGGTTTTGCGCCCCCCGGCGATTGACACGTGCAGTTGGGCCTGCGGGTCGCGCGTGAGTTGGGCCATGAGCGCGGTGATGCTGTCGGCGGCGGCGGCGTTTTCCTCGGGGCTGCGGATGTCGGCCAGGGGCTGGCCTGCGGCGTCGTGGATGGTGTGGATGTGCGCTTCGTCAAACACCGGATTGCCCAGTTGCGGGTAGTCGCGCAGCAGGGCGTGGTATTGCCCGCCGTCGGGGTGCAGCAGCGCGGTGCGGGCAATCTTTGCGCCCTGCGCGGTGGTGATGAGGTGCACCTCGGTGGGCATGAGCGCATCTGCACCGCCCTGCCCGGCTGCCACGCCCAGGGCGTAGAGGGTTTCGGTGACGACCTGGGGCGAGAGGCCGGTGACGGCCAGGAGGATGCGGCGGGGGTAGGTCATGGGCGAGCGGCTGCGTTGTCTTTCCAATTGCGCAGGTAGTCGCTCAGGCTGGCCAGTTCTTCGCCAGCCAGCACGTCCACGCCGTATTCTTTGGCGCGGGCGCGGTCGGTGTCACTGACCGGACGGGCGCTGACGTACAGACCACGGGCCATGAGGCCGCCAACCTGTCTGACGAGCTGGCCCAGTTTGTAGATGGCGTCCTGCGCCTGGTCTTGCTTTTTGGCTTTGCACTCGATGATGAGGGCGCGGTTGTGCGCCACGGCAATGCCGTCGATTTCGTTCTGGGTTTTGCTGGTGCTGTGGGTGATTTGGGCACCCAGGGTGTACTGGCTGGGCGCCAGGGTGCCGGTGAATTTGAGGAAGACATATTCCTCCACCCAGCCGCCGCAGAAGTATTCGGCCACCGCCGTGCTGGCAAAGGTGACTTGGCTGTAGGCCTCGTGGATAGTGATCAGGCCTTGTTCCTGGGCCAGCTCCAGCAGGTTGCCTGCGGGACCGCGCGGCAGGTATTCGAAGTCCCGCGCAAGGCCCTTGCCATCTGCGGCATGGCGGGCCTGGAAGTTCAGAACGCCCAGAAAGCCCTTGAGCTGCGCCGATTTCTCGCCCATGAAGCGGGTGACCTTGGCACGCTCGCTGGCGCGCTGCTGGATGCCTGCGGGGCGGGTGTCGTTGCTGGTGCGGTAGCCGCGCAGCAGGAGCTGCTCGTTCAATGTGAGCACATCGGCCATGGGCTCTTGGCGCGGCTGCTCATCGAGCCAGCTGAGGGTTTGGTGTGCGGTGTCGGCATACAGCAGGCGATAGCGGCCTTCGCCAGCGGCAAGGTTCAGCAATTGCTGGTGGATGGCCAGCACCATGAGCTTGGTGCCGCCGGTGGCATGAAAAACCACGTCTTTGCCGTCCAGCTCGTCGTTCGCCAGTTGCAGTGCTGCGGATTGCATGGCCTGGGGGGTGCTGTCGTCAAAGGGCAGGGTGCGTATCTGCGCATTCGGCAGCGCGGCCTTGAGCGCCGTGACCAAGGCTTTGGCGCTGTGCTGTTTTTGCATGTCAGGCGTCTCCAGCACCCAGATGTCCTGGACCTGAAGCTGCTTCAAGGGAATGAAATTGGCGGCGTTCTGGCCGGTGGCGATGCACAGGTGCAAGGTGGTGCTCATGGTGCGGGTCTGGTTTTGAGTGGTTGAACGTGAAACGGCTGCAGCGTAGCACCCAGCGCCAGCAGCTCCTGCGCGCTCAACTCGCGCCCGCGCGCCTCCTGGGGGGCCGCCAGCACCAGGTGCAGGTAGGCCGCACCGCGCGCGCACACCTGCGCAGCCAGGTGCACGGGCAGCGTGCCAATGACGGTGTCGCCGCGCTGCACCTGGGCCGGGTCGAGGTGCAGCACATGGCAGTCAAACGCGGGGCCGTGCTGCTGCATCCACTGCAGGGCGCCGGGGTGGCGGCTGACGAACCAGGTGGTCATGGAGTGTTTTGCTTCGTGCATGTTGTTGCGATGGGCGGATTTTTGCCCAGCACCGCGCATGGCGGGATCGCCGCAAGCTTGCCTGAGCCCCCCCTGCTGGCCCCACCCCGCCGTCAATCGCCCCACAGCGAGGACAGCGGCGCTGCCCACAGCCCGTCGCCCAGCGGCAGGGTTTCGGTGCCGTCGTACAACACTACGCCGAGCCTGAATTGCGGTCCTGCCAGGGCAGCCCATTTTTTCAGGCCGCGCAGGTCGCTGGCCTTGACGGTGGCTGCAGCCTTGACTTCGACGCCGACCAGTTGCCCGGCGGCGTTCTCGATGACGACATCCACCTCGAATTTGTCCGCATCGCGGTAGTACATCAGCCGGTAGTCGTCCTGGGCCGTTGTGCTGTGCTTGAGCAGCTCGCCAAAGACAAAGGTTTCCAGCACGTTGCCAAACCGCGTGCGGTCTTGTGCCACCTCTTGCGCCGTCAGGTCGAGCAAGCTGGCCAGCAAGCCGGCATCCAGAAATTGCAGTTTGGCCGTCTTGACCACGCGGCTGAGGCGGTTGCGCGCCCAGACGTCGATGCGCTGCAGCAGGTACATCTGCTCAAAAACACCGCAGTAGCGCAGGGCAGTCTTGCCGTCGAGCCCGACTTGCGCGCCCAGCTGGGTGTAGTTGCACATCTGGCCGGCGGTGTGCGCCAGGGCGCGCAAAAAGCGCGGCAGCTGGTCGAGTTTGTCGATGTGGGCGATGTCGCGCACGTCGCGCTCGATGAGGGCATCGATGTACTGGCGCGCCCAGGTGGTGCGGCGCCGACCCGCTGGCCGGGCCACGGCCTCGGGGTAGCCGCCGCGCAGCACGCGCTCGACCAGCGCCTCGCCCACGGCGGGCGTGCTGGCCTGGAGGATGCGGCCAGCGAAGGCCTGGTCGATCCAGTTGGCCTGGCGCAAGGCCATTTCGCTTTGCGACAGGGGCAGCAGCGACAGCGTTTCCATCCGCCCCGCCAGGGAATCGGCCACGGTGGGCAATGCCATCAGGTTGGCCGACCCGGTGAGCAGGAAGCGGCCCGGGCGGCGATCTTCATCCACGCTTTTCTTGATGGCCAGCAGCAACTGCGGCGCGCGCTGGATTTCGTCGATCACGGCCCGATCGAGGCTGCGTACCATCCCGACCGGGTCTTCCCGCGCCGACAACAGGGTCAGCCCATCGTCCAGGGTCAGATAGCGCAAGCCTTGCTGTGCCGCAATGTGCCGCACCAGCGTGGTTTTGCCGGCCTGGCGCGGGCCTGCAAGCAAGACAACCGGGGTGTCGAGCAGTGCCTCGGCAATGCGTGGTTCGATGCGGCGGGGGAGAAGTGAGGGGGATTCCATGTCGCTGAGAATGCGTTAATTCAGGAATCAACGGCTGTAAATTTCGGAAAATAATACCGTAAATTTCGGAATCAAAAACCGTCAACCGGGGATGCTACGCCTCCAGTCGGTAGCCCCCCAGCCCCATGGTGGCGTTCTTGCCGACGTGCAGCCATTGGCCCTGGTGCAGCAGTTGTGCAAACGGCGCCAGGTCGCCCTGCAGGTGCACGCTGCCCAGCAGGCCGCCGAGCTGCATTTCTTGCTGCTGGCGCTGCGAGTAGCGGCCCCAGTCAAACCAGCGCAGGCCTTCGCCTTGCAGGTTGATAGCGGCGGCCTGGGTGCTGAGGGCAGCAAAGTCCAACTGCGGGGCGGCAGCGCCCAGGTGCACGTCGCACAGCAGTTGGGTGCGCCGCGCCAGGGCCACGAACACATCGCGGGCGGTGAGCTGCGCAGCCCGCACGGGCTTACCTTGCACTTGCAGCCGCAGCGGGGTGTGAAAGTGCAGCGTGGCGTGCTCACCCAGCACAGGGGTTGGCGGAATGGAGAGGTTCAAATTTGATAGCTGCTCGCGCTTATCTGATAAGCGTTGGAGGCCATTTTCATCAATAACTTCGAGCAGGGTGCATGAGGTGTGCCGCGGGCCTAGGCCGGTGCGCAGCGCGCGCTGCCAGGCCTGCAACACGGTGGGCAGCAGGCCCAGTGCCTTGCCAACGAGCACCAGGCCAAAGCCAAACGGCTGACCGGCTTGCAGCCGCTGCGCCCCGCCGGTGGGCGGCTCAATCACATAGGGCTGGGGCATGTGGCTGAACTTTTGCAGGCTGTGGCCGGGCAGCGGGGGCGCGGCAAAGAGCTGGCAATAGGGGCAGCTGGCGTGCAGTGCGCAGGGCTTGCCATCGGTGTGCGGCAGCGGGCTGAGCGCCAGCAGCGCGTGGCCAAAGGCACCGCGCAGCATGCTGCCTGCGTAGGGCGGCAGTTGCAGCGGGCCTTCGGCACGCACGGTCAGGTGCAGGCGGGCCAGTGGCAAAAGGTTGGCCGTCATAGTCCTTTGAGTGCAGAGAGTTTGAGCTTTTTGCGCTCGTCCCTGATGTCCACTTGCACTAGCTTGGGCAACCAGGTTTCTATGGCTTCGGCAGCCTGGCGCTTTTCGTCTGCGCTCCAGTCTGTCCCTTCATGTGCGGCCTTGGCCAGGGCACGGGCCTGGTTGTGGAAGGCTGCGTTGGGTTTTTCTTTGTAGCTGGGGAATTGCTCGTGCTTGGTCCGCAGCTCAGCCACAAAGGCCTCGATCAGCTGCTGGGCAGGCGAGAGGCTGGCCATGTGCTGCGCTTTGGCTGCTTCGGCCTGAGCCTGGGCACGCTGCTGGCGTGCGCGTTCATTGACCTGCATCGCCCCATAGCCCACCGCCGTCTTGGCACCAAAGCCCAGCCACTCAAAAGCGTGTTCAAACGCGGCGGTGAGCAGGGTTTGCCAGCGCAGGTCGTGCGCCAGGTCGGGGGCCAAGCGCTCTAGGTGGGCTTGGTCACACACCACATGGAAGGCAAAGCCGGTGCCCGGCGGCAGGGTGAGAAAGCTGATGGGGTTGGGCGCGCCGCTGTCGTGCGGGCTGGTGCTGTCGCCGCTTTTGCGGTCTTGGCGCTTCTGGTAGTAGTGGCTCTGGTGCGGGGTCATGATGTCCACGGCCAGGGTGTCGCCGGGGATTTGCGGTAACGCATCCCAAAAGCTCAGGGCGCCGCGCACGTGGTCGCCGTCGCCATCCGGTGTTTCGCGGCCAAAAAGCACGTCGATGATGGACAGCTGGATGGTCGCGTGGCCCCTACGCTCCAGCAGGTGGATCGTTCCTGCGTCCCAGCCCTGTGGATCACCCCAATCGCCGCTGGTCAGCTCGCGTGCGGCCTGGCGCAGCACGCCCTTGACGCCGCTGCCGGGCAGATAAGGCAGGCCGTAGGGGTTGAGAAAGGCAAAGCCGTTTTCCAGCGGGTGCTCGTTGCCCAGGCCGGTGGTGAAGGGTGCGGTGGCGATGGCGTCGAGCGTGAGCGTGTGGGGGGTGCTTTGGGCGGTGTGGCTTTGGCGGGCCGCTAGGGCGCGCATGGTGGCTTTGTCGTTGGCCGTCAGGCGCAGAACCTTTTCCCATGCGTGGCGGGCGGCGAAGTCGTTCTTGTCCCACAAGTCCGGCAACGGGTTGCGCTCGCGCTGGCGGAGAGTGGCAATGGTTGCGTTCATGCCCTGCGCCTGGAGCATGTCTTGGACTTCAAAGGCTTCGCGGCTCTTCTTGCTGGCGCGGCTGTTGACTTCGTGCTCCTGGTCTGCGCGGTTCGTCCAGATGGGCAAATACATGCCAAAGCGCAGCCCCGGCGATGCGCTGCTGAAGTCGGTTCCCAGGTAGGCGGGTACGGCGGCAATGGGCATGGCTCAGTCCTTGTTCTTGCGCGCGGCAGCCATTTGGCGCAGCCATTTGAGCCAGGCAAAGGCTTCGGCGTTGATGGCCTGGTAGTCGGACGGGGTGGCGCGCATCAGGGCCTCCATGAAGGGGGCAAAGTCGTTGCCTTTGGCGAAGGTTTTGGGGAACTGCCCAGCCAGCCAGGCGCGCAGGTGTTCGGCCACCAGTGCCTGTGCCTTGCCTTTTTCGTGGCAGAAGGCCAGCACCTGCATGAGGCCGCTGTTCATGATGAGCGCGGGCAGGCCTTTGGCGGCGTTGACATGGTCGCTTTGGTAGCTGGCGCTGGCTTGCCAGGCGCTTTGTGCGCGTTGCTGCTCCAGGGTTTGGCGCACTGGGGTGCTCACGCCAGCCGCGCCTGTAGCGGGGCTCACTGCGGACGCGGGGGACACCGCGCGTGCAGTGTTTTTGTTGCCGAGGCTTAAGGTGGCCATGGTTCAACCCTCCACCTTGGCTACGACCAGGCCGCGCCCGGTGGTGGCGTCGCCGCCGACCTGCAGCAGTTTGCCGTCGAGCAGGGGCTTGAGGCGGGTGAAAACTTCTTCGGCGCTCAGGTGGTCATCTTGCTTGCCAGTGCGCGTCTGGCTGGCCATCAGCGGGGCGATCAGCAACGATTCGGGCGGCAGGTTTTCGGTGTAGAACAAGCCGCCGTCGTCGGCGGTGCCGGTTTCGGGATTGATGCGCACATGGGGTTCGACCAGCATGGCGTTTTTGGCGAAGTAGCCAAAGTCGGTGTCGGACAGCAGCACCAGGTCGGTCTTGAGCTTGTCGGCAAAGAACTGGTAGCTGTCGCCCTGCGGCAGGGCGCGCTGGGCCAGGTCGGCGGCGATTTGCGCCAGCTCGTTCGATGCCTTGGCGACGTACTCAAAGGCTTCGAGGTGCAATTTGTCGCCCGACAGCAGCGCAGGGTTGGCAAACAGGCAGTGGCCCTCGTCCACGCGCACGGCGGGCCATGGCGCCGCGATGCCTGCCAGGTGCAGCAGGCGCTGGGCGCGCGCCAGTGCCTGGGGGCAGGTGGCGTACACGTAGCCGCCCTTCAAGCTGCGCACCGGCAGGGCCAGCATTTGCGCGTCGCCAAAGCTGACGGCCCCCGCGTGCAGCGGGCTACTGCCCGAGTCGGGGCCGAGCAGGCGGGCGATGTCGTCTTTGCTGCCGCCCAGCGCTGCGTAGCTGTGGCGCACGGCCCCTTTGATGCCTGAGCCCGCAAAGCAGGGGTGCTGGGTGTGGCGCTCGCGCTGGATGGGGTTGTCAATCACGTCCACAGCCTGGCCTGCGCCCATGTGGACGGGGCTGACGGCGTAGAGGAAGACGGCGGCGGTTTTCTCGAACATGGGCGGTTCCTTGTCGGTCAATATCAATCGAGGTGTCGAGCGGATCAGTACGGGGCAAAGCTGAAGCGGTTGAACCCTTCGGCGCGGCGCTGGGCATCTTCGCAGGGCTGGCCCCACAGGCCGTGCGCTACAAGCTTGCCAAGGGCTTCGGGGGTGGCTTCGAGGTCGTCGAGCCAGTACACGCTGCCCGTGGCGGCGGCCTTTTGCGCGGGCTTGGGCTGGCGGGTGGCCAGATCCCAGCCCGAGACGGTGTCTGCGCGGCTGACGGCCGCCGCCGCCACGCGGGCGCGCAGGCCGGGCAGTTGCAGGGTGTTGTCGCTTGCCATGCCTGGCAGGCGCCAGCCGCCTTCAAAAATGCCGGGGCTGGTGAGCACGATGCGGCAGCACCCGGCGGCGCTGATGGCAGCAAGATCAGGCGCGGACCAGGCGATGGGGCTGGCGTGCACGGCGGCGGCACGCCCGTCACCCCCTAAGCGCAGGCTGCCGCTGGTGGGCAAGTCAGCCCCAGCAACAGCCACGGCAAAGCCCACGCCTTCTTTCATGGCGATAGCGCGGGTAGTGAACAACTTGCCATCGGCGGCGCTGCGGGTATCGCCGTCCAGGCCCACGCCCACGCGCTCGTCATAGCTCCAAAGCGTGCTGGTGTGCACCAGGTCTGCAGGGGTGATGGGCTGGCCTTGCAGGTAGTTGCGCCAGCCCTTGCCATTGAGCCACCAACCGCTGGCGGGTTTGGCACGGTCGTTGCCCTGCGCCAGCACAGGCAGCAGCGGCAGGGGGCTGGAGCTGGCCAGCGCACCATGCAAGGCAACGGGGCGTAGGGGCAACACGCTGGCGGCGGCTGGCCCTGCTGCGCCCTCCTTGCCCTGGACTACAAGGTCAGCAGGCAATGGCATGAGCAGTTCAACATCGCCCCCCTCGGGCTTGCGCGCCACACCAAAGGCTTGCAGCACAAAGCTGCCCGGCGCTTGCGGGGTGCCAAGCTGGGGGTGCGGCACCTGCCCTGCCGCAAAAGCTGCCATGTCAATGCGATCTGCAGCCAGGATGCGGGTGCGCAACGCACCGGCAGCCACAGAGGGCCAGGGCGGCATGAGGGCCTCACCATAGCTGCCGGGTTCGCCAAAGAGCTGGTTGCCGCGAAAGAACAGCACATCTAGCGGCTCAATGAAACAGGAGGTGGTGGTCATGGTTTTTTCTGTGTCTGCAAGGTGGCCAGCAGTGCGCGCCCTTGCGGCGTGAGGCGGTAGCGTTGCAGGCGACTTTGGGGTTTGTCGGGGAGGGTCATGGCGATCAGGCCGCTTTCGAGCACTGGCACGATGTGGCGCTTGTAGTTCAAGTAGGCATTGCTCAAATGCAGGGCTGCCAGCAGTTCCTGCTTGGTGCGTGGCTCCTGTGCACAGAGCGCGAGAAGTTGTTGAACTTGTGCATCAACTTGCTCACTGACTTGCGCACTGGCAGAGAGGTTTTCGATTGCTTCGTGCGCAAGCCGCAGTCCCGGTGCACCCTGGGCAACATCCAGGGTATGGACTTGCGTCAGCATCACGCTCAGACGGACTCCAGTGGCTATTTCCAACAGGCTGGGGGTAGGCAAGCCTTGCGCCTGCGCCATGGCAAAGATGCGGCGCACGCCGCTGCCCCATTGCTCAGACAGATGCAGCTCACGGAACACGCGGGCGATCACTGGGTTGCGGATGCGTTCTTCCTTGGCCAGAGGGTCGGCCACTCCGACAATATGCCGCGCATCGTTCACGCCAATGACGAGCTTGCCGCCAGCGGAATTGGCAAACGCCACCAGGGTTTTGAGCAGGTTGCGCGGCGAAGACAGGTCGCGCTTGAATTCCAGCTGCTTGCCTCCGGGCTGGAGCCACAGGGGCATGTCGGGACTCATGGGGTTCATGGCGCTTCTGCGGCGCTGGTGCGCACTTCGCGGGCCAGAAATTCGGCCACGCTGATGAAGTTGCGCAGCCACCCGATGCGCTGCGCCGCAGGCTGGTTCAAGGTTTGCGCGGTCAAGCGCAAAGCGAGGGGCGCCGCCTGCGCCTTGGCGGGGCCACCAGCCTGGCGGTCAAGCTGGTAGGCCAGCAGGCTTTGCAGCATGGCGCCGTCGCCTTCGGGGGCGGGCAGCGTCTGGGCATCCAGCCATTCCAGCGTGTGGTACGCCGCGCGGCGCGACACCCCATCCGCCGCCAGGAAGGCGCGCAGGTCGTTGAGCAATGCCACCGGCTCACCCCAGTTCGCCGTCAGGCGTAGGGCGCCGCCTGATCGCTTGATGATGGTGATTGAGAACGCGTCGCGCCCGCCCTCGTTCTTGGCGCGCTGCTCGGCGGCGTGCAGCTCACGGCGCACGGCGGCCAGGGGAGCCTGGTGGTGGGCGATGACGGCGCCGCACGAGGCGGTGGCTTGGGTGCCCATCATTCGCATGAGCTTGCCGTTCAAGATGGCAAAGCCATTGCGTAACGTCAGCCCGCCGGGGTCGCGCCCGCCTTCATGCGCGGGGTCATGGCCGCTGTAGGCGTGACACAGGCGCTGCATGGCACTCAATAGGTCGGCCACGGGCAGCATGGCAAACACGTCGTCGCCGCCCGCGTAGATCAGGCGGCCCAGGTGTTCGCGCTCGACCACATGGCGCACCACGGTGAGCGAGAAATCATTGAGCGCGCCCGAGATGGCCAGGTGGCGGTTGGGCGAGAGGGCGCGAAGTTGATCGCCATAGCGGCGCAGGTCTGCATGACGGCTGGCGCGGTCGTCAAATCCTGCACGCACCTGAGGGTGAAAACTATCGCGGTAAGGGATGGCGTTGTCGCCCGAAAGCCATGCGCCCATGCGGTCACCGTCCATCAGCAGCAGGCTGTAGTACGTCTCCAGCCGGTCGTCCTGGGCGTTTTCACGCACGCTGGCAAGGGTTTGGCGCACAGCGCCGCGAATCAACGTGGCTTCGGTGTCACTGATGCTGTCTTCGCTGGCCAGATCCAGCAACGCGGGCAGCAGGCCGGCGGTTTGCGTCGCCTCGGCAGCGGCCGTTCGCTGGTGCCGCATCAGGTGGCGCGGCAAGGCGACTGTGTCCAATTGCGCCTGGTAGCGCTCCAGTCGCCGTTGAAGTTCAGGGGTGCACTGGCCGCCATGCTCCAGCCATTGGTCGAGTTGGTGCGCCAGCGCCATGGTGTGGGTGGAAACCACAAAACGGCCAATGTTCTTTTTGCCCAAAGCCTTGCCGACCTCATCGGCAAACAGGGTGGGCCACAGCCGCTTGATGGCCGCCAGGGCACCCAGGTGTTCGCCTTTCTTGGCCCAGGCGGGTTTGGACTGGGCGATGCGTGCCCACAGCGTGTCGCTGCGCTGGCCTGCGGGCAAGCCCAACTGCGCACGGTCAGTGGTCAACCACTCGGTTTCGCCACTGAGTGAGCAGCGCCAGCCCTCTTGAGGGCTTTGCGCGTAGGGGCGCAGGGCTTTGGCGGCAGCCAGAGCGCGCTCGGCCAGGTCGTGCACGGCTGGGTACAACACGCCAGGGTTGGCCGTGAAGAACGTGAACTTTTGACCGCTGTCGTCTTGTGCATGCAGCTCTTGGCGCAACAGCTGCCAAGCAGGGGTCGCCAAAAAGCCCGCATCCTGCCCTGGCGCTGCCGCAAAGAAGGGGCGCATGGCGTCGGACAGCTGCGTGGTGTCTAACCCCGTCTGCTTTTGAACGTTGGCCACACCGATAAGGGAGAAGGGCACGGCAGCCCAGTGCACCTCGGGGAAGCCTTCGAGCTGCTCGCGCATTTGCGCAAAGCAGGGCAGCGCGGCGTCGGGCTCGATTCGCGCTTCGTCCAGCAAGCGCTTGACCACCGCCTCGCCCTGTTCTTGCAACCACTGGCGCACCTGGGTTTGCACGGCCTGCGCAATTTCTTTGGCGTGGCTTGCGGGCACCACGGCCACAAAGCGGTTGGGCAGCGCGGCGGCAAACAGCGGGTTGCTGTCGGTGCCGCCCTGCATCCAGTCGCAGTCGGTGAACAGGTCAGCGGGCAAGCCGCAGGTATCGCGCAACCACACGTCCACTTGCGGCACACCGCGCAGGCGTGGGAACAAAATGGCATCGGGCCCCAGGCGTTCACACACCACGCGCATGGCCTCCCACGACAAGCGGGCCAGCAGGTGCGATCCCGCCCACAGGTCTTCCATCTTGCGGGCGCTGGCAATGAAGGGCTGCACCGGGCCAATGGAGAGCGTTAGCAAAGCCGCCTCGCCCTGCGGGTCGGCAGCAAAGGCACCCGCAAAAGCGCTGGTGAGGTCCAGGTGGTCCCAGATGGAGTGGTCGGGGATACGCGTGTCTGCGGGCAGCAGCTTCCACAGCTCGCCCAGGGTGCCGTTGTCGCTGTCCTCTCGCAATTCAGGGCCAAAGCGCCACATGGCCAGCAAGGTGCGCTTGAAGTCAGTCACGCCGTCGTGGCGCTGCAGCAGCGAAGAAAGGTGGGTGAAGGCGCGCGCCTTGACGTCCTCGAAGTCGGTCTCGGTCAGGCCACCATGTCGTCCCAGGTCGAAATGCGCACCAGTCAGCGGATGCACAAGGACCGGCTTTTTGGCCCAGTTCACGCGCGCCCAATCGGCAACACCCAGGGTCTTTTCTTCGCCCTTTTTGGTGGTGACAGAGATTTCGCGCAACGGCCACTGCGGCCTGTCTGCAGCCGCCGCCCACCAGTCTGCCCGCTGCACGGTTTTGTATGTGGCTGGCTTGATGCCGCCCGAGAAAGCCACGGCGTGCAACACGTCGGCGTTGTCGTTGTCGATCGCCCCTTCTGCAGGGAGTTGATCATGGCGGGCCATGCGCCACAGCACGCGTGAGTTGCCGCCCTCATGCCCGGCAGGGTCGCGCATCAGGACAAGTGCTTTTTCAGCCGGGTCGTGCAGACGGGCGTGCAGCTTGGTTTGCCAAAGAAGGGCGTCTTGGTGGTCACTCATGGTCTGGGCTCAGGCAGGGATACGGGTCAGTTGCGGTTCGTTGTCCAGATGCCGGTGTACGGTTTGCCAGACGGTTTGGATGGCCGCCGGCTCGGGCTGGAACGCAGGGGGCGGCAGGCAGGGCACATGAAAAATCACACCAACAACTTGCTGCGGATTACCAGGGGCAGGACGCACCTTGAAGCGCAAGCTGTTGGGCAAGCGGGCGTTACCACCCCAGCTTTTGACGCTGTGATTGGTAACGGGGTAGCTGAGCCAGTGGCGGGCCTCGGGGGCCATGGCATCTTTGCCCGAATGAAACTTGAACTGCGTGCGCAGCGCAATCTTGATGCGTGCCATCTCTTGCATCAGCTTCTTCCAGTCGTCAAAAGCGCGTGTCTGCCACACCAGAGGCCCTTGGGTGTCGGTGCCCAGGGCGTGGGGCCAGTCGCGTTGCAGGGCGTCTTGCCAGGGCAGCGCTAACTGGCCGCCGAGTTGGCCGTCGAGTGCAGCGGTTCCTTCATCCACAGGCTGCAGCGACAGCGAGCCCCAGCCGTTGCGGCTGCGCCCGCCCAGGGTGCCGTAGCGGTCCATGAGCCACAGGGCGGTTTGGAGCGTGGACGCATGTGCATCAGGCAGGGCTAGGCTGAGGGTGGCGGTATCCCCCGCCTGAATAGCAGCTTTGTGTTTGATGGACGTGCTGCGACTGGCGCGGTCGTACTCCAGCGGTCCAAAACCCAGGTACAGGTCGCTACCGACAGGGGCAGGAACCTCGGGATGTTTTTGCGTGCCAACGCTGGTCCAGTCTTTGAGCTGCCCCATATTCCAATGGCTTAGCCGAATGCGAATCTGGCTTTGCCGTGATCCACCCTGTTCTTCGGATGCCGCGCCAAACAGGGCGCCCTCCTGCTGGCGCAGTGTGTCGATGTTGTAGCGCGCTTGCTGCGCCGCCGCCACGCGCCACCACTGGCGCAGCAGTGCCTTGACTGGGGGCGTGCGCCATTGGGCTTGTTGCTGGGCGTTGCCCAAAAATGCCGGGGTGTGGAAACACAGACGGTAGCGGAAGGTGTTCATTCGATGTGTCGATGAAAAGATGGCAGGCGCAGGCAGTATGGCCTTACTAGGGAGATGCCAGATCCTTGGCAAGCTTGTGAAACGTTGATTTAGCGCAGATTACGTAGCCCACCCGTCGAGCAGTTACCGTGATGCGATCGAAAAAAACCCCCAACCAGTGGGGGTTCGCGATCTGGGGTGCAGGTTCCAGCGCATCGGGCCCCGCCGTCACTCCATCAACTCAGCAAAGCGCGGGGGCCTGAGCGGGGGGCAGACAGGCCTTGTGGTGCGGGCGCCGAGAAGTTGCCGTGGCCCGCAAAGCCAATGGAGTCAGCCAAGCGGAACTGCTGCACCACTTGCGACAGGCGGGCTGCCTGCTCACGCAGCGATTCGGCCGCTGCGGCCGACTCTTCCACCAGCGCTGCGTTCTGCTGCGTCATGCGGTCGATCTCGGCCACCGACTGGTTCACCTGACCAATGCCGGCAGACTGCTCTGAAGCCGCCGCCGTGATCTCGCCAATGATGTCGCCCACGCGCTGCACGCTGCTCACGATGTCCTTCATCGCCGTGCCCGCGTCTTCCACATGGCGCACGCCACCGTCCACCGCGGCCACGCTGCTCTGGATCAGCACCTTGATGTCGCTGGCCGCGGCCGCCGAGCGCTGGGCCAGGCTGCGCACTTCACTGGCCACCACCGCAAAGCCCCGGCCCTGCTCACCCGCACGGGCGGCTTCCACGGCCGCGTTCAGCGCCAGGATGTTGGTCTGGAAGGCAATCGAATCGATCAGGCCAATGATGTCGCCGATCTTGCGGCTGGAGGCCGAGATCTCATGCATGCTGGACACCGCCTGAGCCACCACCGAGCCACCGCGCGTTGCCGTGGTGGATGCCGATGCCGCCAGCTGGTTGGCCATTTGCGAAGACGATGCCGTTTGCTGCACCGTGGCGGTGATTTCCGACAGCGAACTGACGGCCGCCTGCGCGTTGCTGGCGGTTTGCTCGGTGCGGTGC
>Ga0114984_1000268_pt1 | contig 20513 bp, 20 predicted proteins | sample Shrwel1BS1Day1_FD_96987 | JGI IMG/M metagenome (GOLD analysis project Ga0114984, IMG submission 96987) | Subsurface microbial communities from deep shales in Ohio, USA - Utica-3 well 1 S-1-Day1 | ecosystem: Environmental > Aquatic > Deep subsurface > Shale gas/oil reservoir > Produced water/Flow...
TCCTCGCTGGGCGAGGCATCGAAGCCGGCATCGAACGCGGACAGGCGGCCCTCCATCTCGCGCACCACCTCGGGCTTGACGTCGAGATCCCTGGCGATGGCATCGACTTCGTCGCTGTTCAGCCCGGCCAGACGCTTCTTGGCACTGCGCAGGTTGAAGAACAGCTTGCGTTGCGCCTTGGTGGTCGCCACCTTGACGATGCGCCAGTTGCGCAGCACGAACTCGTGAATCTCGGCCTTGATCCAGTGCACCGCGAAGGATACCAGGCGCACCCCGTATTCCGGGTTGAAGCGCTTTACGGCCTTCATCAGCCCGACGTTGCCTTCCTGGATCAGGTCGGCCTGGGCCAGCCCGTAGCCGGAATAGCTGCGGGCAATGTGAATCACAAAACGAAGATGAGAGAGTACAAGCTGACGGGCGGCTTCCACGTCGCCTTCATAATGGAGCCGTTCCGCCAGCTCCTTTTCCTCGTCCGCTGAGAGCACTGGGATGCGACTCGCAGCCTGAATATAAGACTCGAGATTGGCACCCGGAACCAGTCTGTCAACCAGTTGTAAACTCGTACCCATTCAGTTACCTCCGAACCTGACGACCTTCAAATATAGCAACAAAAAATTAGACCGCCAAGAACTTGATAAGTTCCCGAACTTTCCAGTAAAACGTTCTAAATCAACTACCTGGAAAATTCACTATTGCTTTCGCTGATTCTAAAACTACGCCAGCGCAAGCTATGTTTTCAATACGGTTTTCCCGCGACCCGGATCACCGTTCCGGATCATCCACCGGCAATATCGCCGGGTTCTATGTCATCCAGATGACGCTTCACCGCAACCCATGCGCCAAGCCAGCCTAGCAGCATTGCCACAATAATCAACGCCAGCACCCCATCAAGGCCAAGACCTACCAGGGCAAAGTCACTCCGGTACAGCCCGGCCAGTCGCTCGATCGGGCCGCTGAGCCACCAGAGAGACAGCTGCAGCAGAATCCAGGCGACAACACCCCCACCCAGACCATACCAGGCACCGGTATAGAGAAACGGCCGACGAACGAAAGCGTCGGTACCGCCGACCAGCTTGGCCACCAGGATTTCGTCGCGGCGGCTCTCGATCGCCAGCCTCACCGTGTTACCGATGACCAGGATCACGGCCGCTGCCAGCAGGATCGCCAGCGCCCAGACCGCCCGAGCAAGCAGGTCCGTCATAGCATTGAGCCGTTGCAGCCAGCCCAGGTCGACCTGAACCCTCTCAACTCCTTCCAGGCCCCGGACAAACGTGACCAGCGCCTCCACCCCGGTAGCCGAGCGGCTACGCTCGTCCGGCGTGATCAGCAGGGTATGCGGCAGGGGATTCTCTTCAAGGTAGTCCAGGGCATCTTCCAGGCCCGAATTGGCGCGGAATTCCGCCAGCGCCTGCTCCCGGTCCACCAGTTCAATGTCTGAAATACGGCTGTCGGTGCGGATCTCGTCGACCAGGGCCCGGGCCTCTTCAAGCGGCACCTCCAGCTGGAGATACGCGGTTACCCGGGCGCTGCTCTCCCAGCCAGCACTCACGCCTTGCAAACTGGTCAGTAACAGCAGCAATGCCACCGGCAATGCCAGGGCGACCCCCATGACCGTCCAGGTCATCCCGGTCCCCACCGGCGTCTTCCACAAACGGCGCGCACTGTCCCTGGACACCTTGCGGTGGTGATCAAAGTAACTCCGGGCCTGCTCCTTCCAGGGGGAGCGCCCCGTTTTGGCACCCCGGGCAGTATCGACTTTCCGACGTGAGTCAGTGGCCACTGACACCTCCCGGCGCACCCTGAAGGGGCGAGCTGCCGCCGCCAATCAGGCGGCCATGATCAAGCGCGAGGGTGCGGCGGTCCATTTCATTCACCAGGCCGATGTCGTGGGTGGCGATCAGCACGGTCACGCCCACCTGACTGAACCGGGTAAAGAGGTTCATGATATCGGCGGAAAGCTCCGGATCCAGGTTACCCGTGGGCTCGTCCGCCAACAGCACCGGAGGCTTGTTCACCACTGCACGGGCAATGCCAACCCGTTGCTGTTCACCGCCGGACAGCTGCATCGGATTCATCTTTTCCTTGTTGAGCAGGCCCACCTTATCCAGCGCCGCCCGCACGCGGCGGCCGATATCCCGGGGGGACGCGCCCATCACCTCAAGAGGCATGGCCACGTTGTCGAAGACGGTGCGATCAAACAACAACTGGTGGTTCTGGAACACCACACCGATATGGCGGCGGATGTAGGGAATCTGCCGGCGCGGCAGGCGGTTGAGCAGCTGACCACCAACCACCACTTCCCCGGCACTGGGCCGCTCCATCACCATGATCAGCTTGAGCAGGGTACTCTTGCCGGCCCCGGAGTGGCCGGTCAGGAAGGCCAGCTCACCCCGGTTCAGGCTGAAATTGACCTGCGCCAGCGCCGTGTGGTCGCTGTCATAGCGTTTGGTGACCTGGCGAAACTCGATCATCGGTGACTACTGCTCCGGGTAGAACGCGGCCCTAGTCAAACAGCGCGTCGACAAAGGTCTCGGCATCAAAACTGCGCAGGTCTTCGGCCTGCTCGCCCACACCGATAAAGCGGATCGGCAGCTGCAACTGACGGGCAATGGCGAATACGATACCGCCTTTTGCGGTGCCGTCCAGTTTCGTCAGGGTAATGCCGGAGACGCCCACCGCCTGCTGGAACACCTGGGCCTGGCTCAGGGCATTCTGGCCGGTGCCCGCGTCCAGCACCAGCATCACTTCGTGGGGCGCGGTCTCATCCAGCTTCTTCATGACCCGAACGACCTTGGCGAGCTCGTTCATCAGGTTGTCCTTGTTCTGGAGGCGGCCGGCGGTATCGGCAATGACCACATCCGTGCCACGGGACTGGGCCGACTGGATCGCATCGAAGATCACCGAGGCGCTGTCGGAGCCGGTCTCCTGGGCCACGACCGGCACGTTATTGCGCTCGCCCCAGACCTGCAGCTGCTCGACAGCCGCCGCCCGGAAGGTATCGCCGGCGGCCAGCATGACCGACTTGCCATCGGCCTGGAATTTCTTGGTGAGCTTGCCGATGGTGGTGGTTTTGCCCACGCCGTTCACACCAACCATCAGGATTACATAGGGCTTCTTGCCCGCATCGATCTCCAAGGGTTTGGTGACGTCTTTCAGCAGACCGTGCAGTTCCTCCCGGAGTGCCTGGCGCAGGGCCTCACCGTCCTTGAGCTGGTTACGCTCGAGCTTATCGGTCAGGGAATCGATAATTTCAGAGGTCGCGGTGACGCCGACATCCGCCATCAGCAGGGTGGTCTCGATTTCCTCGAGCAAATCCTCGTCAATCTTCTTACCGACAGAGAACAGGTCCGCCAGGCCGCCGGTCAGGCTGGCGCGGGTTTTACCCAAGCCCTGCCTGATCCGCTCGAACACGCTGACCTGGGGCTCGGGTTCCGGCGCAGGCTCAGGCACTGCTTCCGGAGCGGGCGCTTCAACGGGCTTCTCTTCCGCAGGTGCTTCGGCAGGGGCTTCCGGTGCAGCCGGCGCTTCGGCTTCGGGGGCTTCTTTCGCCTCGGGCTCTTCGGCCGGGGCCGGCCCCCTGGCTACCTCAGGCTTGCGCTGGGGAACAGGCTTCGGCCGGGGTACCCGCGTGCGGTTACCGGCGATGTCCACCACAAAGAAGAGCACCAGGAGGGCCAAAAGGCCGATTGAAATCCACTCTGCCGTCATAGTTCTACCATCTGTCTGGAAATGGGCGGGCGAAAACAAAGCCGACATTCTAGCAGACTGCCAGGTGTAAGTGAGGGGCCGCCGGATTATCCAAAGGCGCACCGGTTTCCGGTACCATAACAACGCATCGATTCATCTTGCCCAGTACCCCGGAGCACCCCATGGCCCAACGCAGGACAACCCGTCGCAAACCCGGCCTAGAGGTCCGGAAACCGGACGCCCCGGGAGGTAGCGGCGAGCTGCGAATTATCGGTGGCGACTGGCGCAGCCGGAAGCTTCGCTTCCCCGATGCCGGCGGCGTGCGCCCCACCCCGGCCCGCACCCGGGAAACCCTGTTCAACTGGCTGAACTACCACATTGCCGGCGCGGACTGCCTGGACCTGTTCGCCGGCTCCGGCGCCCTCGGCCTGGAAGCCCTCTCGCGGGGAGCCGGTGCCGCGACCCTGGTAGACCACACCCAGGCCCTGGCCAAGGCCCTGCGGGACAACCTGCGCCTGCTGAAATCGAACAAGGGCGACGTCGTCTGCCAGGGCGTGGAAACCTACCTGGCCCATCGCCAGCGCCCCCCCTTCGACATCGTGTTCATGGACCCGCCCTTTCGTCAGGGCTGGCTGGAAAGGCTGTTTCCGCTGCTGGAGTCGCAGCAGTGGGTAAGACCCGGCGGCTGGGTGTATGTGGAGTACGAGAGTGAGCGGGCAATGCCGGCAGTGCCGGGAAGCTGGCAACTGCATCGGCAGAAGACGGCGGGGCAGGTGACGTATTGCCTGTTTCGGGTGCCAGGGGACGGGGAATGAATATGGGGTCAGATGAAAGCGTTCATCAGACCCCGGGAAGGCGGGGGTCGGAAGAAAGTTTTCTGCCGACCCCTTTTTTATTGATGTCCGCTCAGGCCGCCGGCCGCAGCGAGTAGGCCCGCAGGTGCGCGGCGAACTCTTCGAGGTAGCGGATGCCGCTGGCTTCCGCCTCTTTGCACCAGTCCATCAGCGCCTGCAGTTTTTCCTGGGGCTTGAGCCCGCGCTGGCGCCACAGCGCCTGGAGTTCGTGGCTCTTTTCGTAGATCTGCCTGAGGATCTCGTGCCGCTCCAGCACGGTTTCCAGGTGCTCTTTCTCCCGCGGGTGGATCAGCGTGGCTTCCCGTGACAGCAGGCGCTTGAGCTTGCGGTAGCGCGGGCGGATTTCGTCATCCATCAGCGCTTTCTGCTGGCGCAGCACCGGCTCCATCACCCGCTTGCGGTACTGACGCATGATGTCGAAGCGGTTGTTGGCAATAGCCATCACGGTTTCCACATCCACGTCCTGCTTGCCCGGTACGTAATGGGCGATGGGGCGGTAACCCTTGGGTTTGGCCAGACCGAACAGCTGGAACAGGCGGATGTAGCCCCAGCCAATGTCCACCTCGTACCAGCGCCGGGACAGTTTGGAGGAGTTCGGGTAGGTGTGGTGGTTGTTGTGCAGCTCCTCGCCGCCGATCAGGATGCCGATCGGGGAGATGTTGCGGGCATTATCAGCGCACTCGAAGTTGCGGTAGCCCAGGTAATGGCCGATGCCATTGACCACACCAGCCGCCCAGACCGGAATCCAGAGCATTTGCAGGGCCCAGATCCAGATACCGTGCACGCCGAACAGCATCAGGTTGAGCGCTGCCATGATGACAATGCCCAGATGCTTGTGCGGGGTATAGAGTTTGCGCTCGACCCAGTCTTCCGGGGTGCGCTGGCCATAGCGTTGCAGGGTTTCCGGGGTAGCCGCCTCGGCGTAGAGTTCGGCGCCTTCGAGGAGCACTTTCCGGATGCCCAGAACCACCGGGCTGTGGGGGTCTTCCTCGGTTTCACACTTGGCGTGGTGCTTGCGATGGATCGCCGTCCATTCCTTGGTGTTCTGGGCGGTGGTCAGCCACAGCCAGAACCGGAAAAAATGCGCCAGTGCAGGATGCAGATCCAGCGAGTTATGGGCGGAATGGCGGTGCAGATAAAGCGTCACGCTTACGATGGTGACATGCGTCAGGGCCAGGGCAACCAGGATCAGTTGCGGCACCGAGAGGTCAAGGAGACCGTTGAACCACATAGTATTTCCTCAAAATCAGATCGGCGGCTTGCAGCCGTTCGGCGAGCGATACATCGGGGTATTGCGCAAACACTCGAAGGGGAAACAAACCAACACCTCAACTTTAGCGTACAGGTGTTCGCTGCAACAACCGAATTTGGCCGAAAATTTGTTACTGATTACACTTGTCTGCCCTGTTTGGTAACACTGCCCGCTGCAGACCACCGGAGATCGCCCGCGTGCCCGAATTACCCGAAGTTGAAACCACCCGCCAGGGCATTGCGCCCCACTGCGAAGGCCAGACCATCACCGATGTTGTGGTGCGCAATGGCCGGCTGCGCTGGCCGGTTCCGGAGGATCTGCCCGAGCGGCTGAGAGGCCAGGTCATCCGCAACGTGGACCGGCGCGCCAAGTACCTTTTTATTAACCTCGATGGCGGCACGGTAATTGTGCATCTGGGCATGTCCGGCAGCCTGCGGGTTATCACCGACAACGCCCCGCCCCAGAGCCATGACCACATTGACCTGACGCTTGCCTCCGGCGTGATCGTGCGCTTCAACGATCCCCGCCGCTTCGGCTGCTGGCTCTGGACCGAAACCGCCGCCAGTCACCCGCTGATCGCGAATCTGGGCCCGGAGCCGCTGTCACCGGAATTCAACGGCCCGCTGCTGTTCCGGCTGTCCAGGGGCAAACAGACACCGGTGAAATCGTTCATCATGGACAATCACGTGGTGGTGGGTGTGGGCAACATCTACGCCAACGAGGCTCTGTTCAAGGCCGGCATTCACCCCAAACGCAAGGCCGGCCGGATCAGCCTGGACCGCTATCACCGGCTCGCCGAAGCGATCCGGAAGACCCTGAGCGCCGCGATCCTGATGGGCGGCACCACCCTGCGGGACTTTGTGAACAGCGATGGCAAGCCCGGCTATTTTGCCCAGTCCCTGCTGGTCTATGGCCGGGGCGGTGAGGCGTGCAAGGAATGCGCCGCTACCCTGAAGGAAATCCGGATGAACAACCGCTCCACCGTCTATTGCCCGAAATGCCAGCGCTAGTGTCGCAAAGCGCACATTTTGCAACGAAAAATCGTTTGAAAATGCGCAAATATGATTCATAGTTAACAGAGGATTAATGCTCACGGTCTACAATAGGGTCGTCCTTCAAATGTCCGACCCTCATGCCGATATTGCCAAACCCGAGCATCAACAGGGCCGACAAAGTTCAGGAGACAGTACAATGACCCGCAAGATTTCCCGCACACTCATGGCCACCCTGGCAGCCTGCCTGATGGCTTTCTCATCTGTTGGCCATGCCCAGGCCGTCGATGAGACTCCGTCCGCGCTGGCCATGACCGGAGACGCGCTCTTTGTCCGCCCTGCCCTGCTGGCCACCACCATTATTGGCAGTGCGGTTTACCTGGTATCCCTGCCGTTCTCCGCGCTCGGCGGCAACGCCGGTGAAGCCGGCGAAGTCCTGGTGGTAGGCCCGGCCAAGGCCACCTTCGTACGCTGCCTCGGCTGCACCCGCACCGGCAAGAAGCCGGAAACGGTGGAACAGTCCGGCAACTGATCCCCGCAAATCCGTACTTTTCCGGCTTGTCTTGGCCGGGATTCTCCGGCAGCCTGAAGAAAATCTCTTCAGGCTGTTTTGTTTATGGTGGATTGGTCTTTCGTTGAGACGGTGTTCCTCGATATGGACGGAACCCTGCTCGACCTGCACTTCGACAATCACTTCTGGCTCGAGCACCTGCCCCGGCGCTATGCCGAGCAGTTCGACCTGCACCCGCAGCAGGCCAAAGACACCCTGATCCCCATGATCATGGCCGAGCGGGGCTCCCTGAACTGGTACTGCACCGATTACTGGAGCGAGAAACTGTCCGTTGATATTACCGGGCTCAAGGCCGAAGTGGGTGACCGCATCGGTTACCGTCCCCACGTCACGGATTTTCTCGAAGCCCTCAAGGCCGCCGGGTTGCGTTCGGTGATCGTGACCAACTGCCACCCCGATCCGCTGGCCCTGAAGCTGGAGCGCACCGGGCTTGATCGCTATGTCGACAGCATCGTTTCCAGCCACGACCTGGGCAAGCCCAAAGAGGATCCCCTGTTCTGGCAGGACCTGAAGTCAGTAACTCCTTACACCGCCCCGAGCACCCTGATGGTGGACGACAGCTTTCCCGTGCTTGAAAGTGCCCGGACTGCGGGCATCGGCCAATGCCTGGCCATCCTGGCGCCGGACAGCCGGCAGCCGGCGCGGGAACGGCACCCGGAGATCCCCAGCATCCATCATTTCAACGAAGTCCTGCCCGCACTTCGGCAACGCCAACCCCTGCCATCGAACCGGTGAGCCGGTTATAATTCGATCATACGCTCATCAGGTGAGGAGACATGACGGCGACCAACGCTGACGACCAGAAGGTACGACTCGACAAATGGCTCTGGGCTGCGCGCTTCTACAAAACGCGTTCCCTGGCCAAGGAAGCCATCGAGGGCGGCAAGGTTCACTACAACAACCAGCGCAGCAAGCCCGGCAAGATCGTGGAAACCGGCGCCAAGGTGACCCTGCGCCTGGGCTGGCAGGAAAAGGTGGTGATCATTGACGACATCAGTGACCGCCGCCGGGGTGCGCCCGAGGCCCAGAAGCTCTATCACGAGACCGAAGACAGCGTGAAACGTCGCGAGGATCTCGCCTGGCAGCGTAAAACCATGCAGGCGGCCCAGCTACCTCCCGCGCGCCGGCCCAACAAGAAGGACCGCCGGGATATCCGGCGCTTCCGCGAACAGCACGGTATCTGAGTCCCGCTCCGGCGGGACCGACCAACCCTTTACCCCGATTCCAGTATTCAATTTCCAGGAGACAGACCATGGCATCCCGTGACCAGTTCCAACGCTTTATCTTCGAGCACAGCCAGGTGCGGGGTGCCTGGGTCCAGCTGGGCGAGAGTTTTCGGGAAATCGGCAGCCAGGCGCCCTACCCGGATTCCGTGCGCGAGCTGCTGGGCGAATCACTGGTCGCCAGTGTGCTGATGAGTTCTTCCCTGAAGTTCGAAGGTACCCTGTCACTGCAGGCCCAGGGCGACGGCCCGATCAGCACGCTCATGGCCGAGTGCAGCCACGACCGCCATATCCGCGGGCTGGCCCGGTTTGACGAGCATTCCATCAGCGAAGAGGATTTCGAAGCCCTGCTGGGCCAGGGTCGCATGGCCATCACCATCACCCCGGCCCAGGGCCAGCGCTACCAGGGCGTCGTGCCCCGTGAGGAAAACAGCCTGGCGGGCTGCCTGGAAGAGTACTTCGAGCGCTCCGAACAGCTTGCCACCAGTCTGTTCCTGTTCGCCGACGAGAACGGTGCCGCCGGCCTGATGCTTCAGCGTCTGCCGGGCCATACCGAGGAGGACGAAGAGCTGTGGGAACGGGTCAATCACCTGGCCCGCACGGTCGAGGCCGACGAGCTGCTTGAACTGGACAGCGAGACCCTGCTGTACCGGCTGTTCCATGAGGAGACGGTGCGCCTGTTTGACCCGGAACCGGTGGCTTTCCGGTGCAGCTGTTCCCGGGAGCGGACCCTTGGCGCCCTGGAGGCTATCGGCAAGGAAGAGTGCTACAGCATCCTGGATGAGCAGGGCTCCATCGAAATGGATTGCCAGTTCTGTCATTCTCACTATCGCTTCGATAGAAATGACATTGATCACCTTTTCACCGGCCATACGTTACACTGAACGCGGACTTATATTTGCCCGGAAGCCCCAGCTGGCGCGGCTTCCAGGGCAGTCGTTTTTTACCGGCGTCTCTGGCATAATAGCGCGCCTGAATTGACCCGATTGCTCAGATTTCCGTCAATTTTGGGGGGACGGCCTGGGCAATCACGAAGACATCCCGAGGGCGAGGTCGAAGTGAGCAACACTTATACTGATCTGAGTACAGCACGACTGGTCGAGCTGGCATTGGCACGTAACGAAGGCCAGCTGGCTTGTAACGGTTCACTGGTGGTGAAAACCGGTGATCGTACGGGCCGGTCTCCTATGGACCGCTTCATCGTCGAGGAGCCCAGCACCGCCGACGACATCCAGTGGGGGCCGATCAACCGTCCGTTCGACGCTGACAAGTTCGACGCCCTGTGGGATCGCGTTGAAGCCTACATCGCGGAAAAGGACCAGTTCGTAGCCCACGTGCACGTCGGCTCCGATCCCGAGCATTACCTGCCTGTGAAGATGGTCACCGAGACCGCCTGGCAGAACCTGTTCGGCCAGAACCTGTTCATCCGCCCGGACAGCTACAACCAGGCCGACAAGCAGGAATGGCAGATCCTCAACGCCGCCAACTTCGAGTGTGCACCCGAGCGTGACGGCACCAATTCCGATGGCTGCGTGATCATCAACTTTGCCAAGCGTAAGGTGCTTCTGGCGGGCATGCACTACGCCGGCGAGATGAAGAAGGCGATGTTCTCCGTGCAGAACTTCCTGCTGCCCGAGAAAGACGTGCTGCCGATGCACTGCTCCGCCAACGTCAGCGAGACTGGCGAAACCTGCCTGTTCTTCGGTCTGTCCGGCACCGGCAAGACCACTCTGTCCGCCGATCCGCACCGCTACCTGATCGGTGACGACGAGCACGGCTGGGGCACGGGTACCGTTTTCAACATCGAAGGCGGCTGCTACGCCAAGTGCATCGATCTGAGCCAGAAGAACGAACCGATCATCTGGGACGCTATCCGTTTCGGCGCCATCGTTGAAAACGTGATGATCGACGAGGAAACCCGCGTACCGGATTACACCGACGTTTCCCTCACCGAAAACTCCCGTTGTGCCTACCCGCTGGAGCACGTGGAGAAGCGCGTGATCGAGAACCGGGCCGGCGAGCCGTCCCACATCGTGTTCCTGACCTGCGACATGACCGGCGTGCTGCCGCCCGTGTCCATCCTGAACCGTGAAGCGGCGGCCTACCACTTCCTGAGCGGCTACACCGCCCTGGTGGGTTCCACCGAGATGGGCTCCTCTTCAAAGCTCAAGTCCACCTTCTCCACCTGCTTCGGCGCACCGTTCTTCCCGCGTCCGGCCGGCGTCTACGCCGAGCTGCTGATGAAGCGCATGGACGAGTTCGGCAGCAAGGTATTCCTGGTTAACACTGGCTGGACCGGCGGCCCTTACGGCGAAGGCAGCCGTTTCAGCATCCCGACCACCCGCGCCATCATCGCCGCAATCCAGAACGGCGACCTGGACGACGTGGAAACCGAGCACCTGGACGCCCTGAACCTGGACGTTCCCAAGCACGTGCCGGGTGTCGATACCGAACTGCTGAACCCGCGCAACACCTGGGTCAGCCCGGACTATTACGACGGCAAGGCCCAGGAACTGATTGCCCAGTTCGTTGAGAACTTCAAGAAGTTCGACGTGGCCGAGTCCATTGTTGAGGCCGGACCGAAGCTGAGCTGAGCTTCATAGTGAAAATGGGGTCAGAAGAAAGCGTTCTTCTGACCCCGGGTTCATGATCCGGATTCGCGGTATAAAAAGGGGTCAGATGAAGGCTTTCATCTGACCCCATGTTCACGCCCCGGATTCGTTCAGACCGCTACTACCTGGGACCTCAGCCCATACAGGGCGTACAGCACTTCCTCCTGCTCCCTCTGACCAATACCATTCCTATCCAGCGCCAGCAGCGCGTCGTCCAGAACGGCCATAAATTCGGCCGGAGAGATGTTCATACCACGGTGAGCCGACATCATATCCTTACCCTGATAGGCATCGGATGGGCCTCCCGTCGCGGTCACGAAGAAAGTGGCCGCCGCATGTTTGAGTTTTGGCAGGTCAGCGCCGGCAAACCGGACGCCGATAAGCTTGTTTGCAGCATGGTTATCAACCACATCATTCGCAATCTGCGTGATGCCTTCCACGCCGCCGAGTCGGTTGAACAATGATTCACTCATGATGCCCTCCCTGCGCGTTTTGCGCTTCGAACAATCAAAGACTAGCATTTGCAGTAGATCGAACTACTACACAATCTGTAGCGGCTCCTGTCGTCTTACTCAGCCAAGCGGGGAGGATCTGCGATGCTGAGCTATGGCCAATTCTGTCCCCTTGCTCAATCTACCCAGCTTCTGTGCGAACGATGGACGCTCCTCGTCATCCGAGAGCTGATCGCCGGCAGTACCCGTTTTTCTGAGCTCCAGCGGGGCTTGCCGTTGATCTCACCCACCATGTTGTCCCGCCGATTGAAGACCCTTGAGCGTGCAGGTGTGATCAGAACCGGCAGCGAACAGGGCCACTCCGTTTACGAACTCACCGAGGCGGGCCGCGAGCTTCGGCCGGTGGTGGAGCTGCTGGGTGCCTGGGGGCACCGGTGGGCCAGATCTGACCTTAGCGAGGGGGATCTGGATGCAGGCCTGCTCATGTGGGACATGCGCCGGAGCATTAATCCTGACGTTTTTGGTAATCGGCAGGTGGTGGTGGAGTTTGAGTACCCGGACGCCCCGAAAGGTGCCCGGCACTGGTGGCTGGTGGCGCGTGAAGGTGAAATTGACCTCTGCCTGCACGATCCCGGCCATGAGGTCGACCTGTTTGTGCGCAGCTCCCTCAGGGCGATGACCCGGGTCTGGATTTGCGAGCAGACGCTCAACGAGGCGATAGGGTCGGGGGAAATCAGGGTTCTGGGGAACCCCGAGCTCGCCGGCAGGCTTCAGGACTGGCTCACCGCCAGCCCCCTGTCAAAACTCGGAACCAGGCCACCCCCCGAGGTGATCTGGAAATCTGCCAATCAGGCGTAGAAGATCAACGGGCCAAAGGCCACCAGCAACAGCGAGATCCCCATGGCAATCAGGGGCAGGATGATCCGCTCGTGGCGCTGATAGAAGGTACCGGTTTCCTGTTGCGCTGCCGTGACCTCGGCCTCGCCCACCACCTGCCTTGTGAGCAGATGGTTAAGCGCCACCGGCGGACTCAGATAACCCAGCTCGAAGGCCACCAGGGTGACCATCCAGAAGTGGACGGGGTGAATACCGCTGGCGTAGGCAATACTGGCCACGGTGGCGGTTACCAGGATGACCGCCCCGAACGCATCCATGATCATCCCGAGGATGACCAGAATCACCACCATCAGCAGCATCGCGGACCAGGCACTGTCGAAGGCCTGGGGAAAGCTCTGCATGATATGGGAGCGTTCGATCACACCGCCGATGCTGACTGAGAGCCCCAGTAGCAGCAGCAGCGCGCCAATTTCCGCCGTGGTATCGTTGGTCGCGCCCCGGACGCTGCGCTCCAGGCCCTGGTGGTTGATCTCCCCGGACGCCCTGCCTCTGCGGTTCTTCAGGCTGATATGCTCATACAGCAGGATGGCCAGCATGATTACCGGCAGCAACCGGGGCGCCGAGAACTCATCCATCCCCACATCCAGGGCATAGCGGTAAAACAGGACCACCACCGCAATCACCAGCACATAGGGGATCAGGGGTTTCAGCGCCTGGAGCATCTCCGGTAACGCCTGTGAGGACGGTGCCAGATCAAACCGGCTCTGGCGGTTTACCGACAGTGCCACCAGGGTAAACATTGCGGCCGTCAGCATGAAAACCCAGATACCCCAGCCGAACAGTTCATCGGTGGTCACTTCCCGGTTCAGGTAGGCGATCACCACAACCAGGAGGCATGGCCTCAGCACCACCCCGAGGGACCCGGACATCGCGGTGGCGGCCAGCGCCAGCTGGCGCCGGGCCCCGGCGGCACGAAGCTCACTGTAAATCACCGCCCCGGCAGCGATGACAAAGATCCCGGAGGCACCGGTGTAGGCGGTGGGCACCGCAGCCACCAGCACGGCCACCACCGCCAGCAGTTCCGGCGGCATGCGCCAGGGCCGGAACACGTTGAACACCAGGGTCGCCAGACGGGTCTGCTTGAGCATCATACCCACCCAGACATACAGCCCGACATTCAGGAACATGTCCGCCAGCTCCATCATCTTGCCCAGGTAGATACCAATGCCCGAGGCGTGGCCAATCAGGGCGAAATAGGTGCCCGAGATCAGGCACATGACGGTATAGAGCGGCACCGCCAGGAATGCCTTGTTCAGGTTGCCGCCTTCCTGAAGATCCCGGGGCACCCGCAACAACCGATAGAGGCTGGCCAGGGTCAGACAGGCAAAGCCGGCGATCCAGAGGTTGTGTAGCAGCAATTCCTCACCGGAAACCAGGGTGTCCGACCCCAGGCTGGCCTGGCGGAAGATCACGCTGGATCCCAGCAACATGGCATTGGCAATGGTTTGCAGGGCGTGGGAAACCGTGTAATCCAGCCGGGTTTCCGTCGCCCGCATGGCAATGTGATGACGGGTCAAGGTAGCGGTCACAGCACACAGCATGACCAGAATGACCAGGATGTAGCGCTGCGACTCCAGGCCAAGGGCGATGACGTCCGCGACAAACAGCTCCACCGCCCGGTAGACCTTGACCCCCGGCGTCAGGTTGTTCTTCAGGTTCTGATAATTCTGGTGAGCCGCCTTGCAGTCCGCGACTGATCGTTCGATCGCCAGGCGTACCTCGTCCGGATCCTTTTCCTCGGCGCCGAGCAACGCAGCCATTGGGTCGTCGCTCTCCGGCTCCTGCGCCATCTCGGCGGCAACGGCGGCTTCGATATCCCGGTTCGGATCGCACTCCGGTGCCACCGGATCCATCCGGAGTTTGTAATAACCACTCCACAGCTGCTCACCGGTCTGCAGCATCCGGTTGTGGATATCACTGCTGGTGGAGAACAACACCACCGCCAACAGCAGCAAGCAGGCCGGCAGCGACGAAAACCACTCCAGTCCGGTACGACGAAAACCAGCCTTGGTCATAACTAACTATCCCCGGCAACCGTTTTTTTACAGCAGATCATCCAGATCCATGGTTTCGACCGACTCTTTCCGGTCGTCCCAGAAGGTGCCGAGCTGGCCAAGTGGCGTACGGTGACCGGTATTCTCCACCCACATCCGGTCGGAAATGGCCACGATCATGTTGGTGGCCATGGCGTCGACGAAGCGCCAGTCCTCGTTCGCCGGATCCTGCTCAAGGGATTCGGCATGCTCTCGAATAACTTCCCGAAGCAGTGGCTCATCACCCTTGTTCAGGGCGGCGATGGCATGGAACACATGCGGCAGGCGGACGCCTGCGGCCTCACCCTGATCGTCGGCGATCTCCAGCCGCTCAAAGGCATCCTCACCCTCGGGCTGGGCTCCGGGAATCATCGCCCAGACAGTAGCGCGCAAAGCCATGGGTGCTCCCCACCACTTGTCGTTAGCCAGACAACTGGTGCCCCGTGCCACGACAGAACCGATATTGGCCGGCACACCGATCGACGAGGTGGACTGGATCTGGGCATTCAGTGCCTGCAGGCCCGACAGCAGGCCGGCGAAGTACATGAACTCGTCCATGTCATCCTCGAATTCCGGGCACTCACCGGTCCCGACTTCGCCGTAATGGGTTTCATGGTGCTGCCAGGCCCGGAAGTAGCGACGGGAGGCGAGAGCATAGGCCCGTTTCTGGCGAATCATGGCATCTTCCGCTTCCTCCGCCTCCATTCCGTGAAGGGCCGCCAGGGCATCCAGCTCGTACTCCCTGGCCTGCTCCTCGGCACAACCACCCGAGGAAAGGTACAGCATGACCGCCAGCTGGTCCGGTTCATCCGTGACCCGGCCGAAGGACATCAGCAGCGGTGCCGTGGCCTCGCTCATGGCACATCCCATGGCCAGATCCTGTGACTTCATCAGGAACGGAACCGTGTGATTGCGGGAGAATCCCTGCATGACGTCACCGGTGGTCTTGTACATCATGTGGTCAATCGCACCGCAGCCAGTGACCATGGTCGTGACGGCAAGCGCAGAGAGCAGGCCACGGAAGCGGACCCGCAGGGTGCTCGGAGATCGGGGGGATTTGCGGAGGTCGGTCATGACTTCTGTACCTTTTTTACATTCTTGTTCTGATCGCGCGGACTCGACACCGGCAGCCGGCCCAAATGTTACGAACTGTAACCGGCGGGCATTATGGCTTGTCAGGGTCGGTTTTTATGAGACGGAGGCCGCAAATGACGCCTTCAGCCGATGCTTTGGTAACAGCCCGGTTTGCACAATCTGCGCCGAGCCACTATAGATTTCTGTCGACAACGACAATAAGAGGACTCTCCCATGCGTAAACCTGAACTCGCTGCCGCCATTGCGGACCGCACCGGTATGACCCGGGAAAAAGCCGGCGAAGTCATTGCCGCTTTCACCGACCAGGTATCCGCCGCTGCCGCCCGTGGCGAGGATGTCAGCCTGATCGGCTTCGGAACCTTCAATATCCGCAGCCGTGAGGCCCGCAGTGGCCGCAACCCCCAGACCGGGGCGTCCATCCGGATTCCGGCCAGCAAGACGGTCGGGTTCAAGGCGGGTAAAGCCCTGAAGGATGCGGTTCAGTAAGGAGCATCGGGCCCGCGCCGCGGGCCCTTGCTCTCAGGAGGCGCACTCCGCACGGGCACCATCCACCCGGCACCGAATCGCCTTCATCAGCTTGATGGCACGCTTGTCGTAAACACCATCCTCCAGCAGAGACAGACGTACCTTTCTCAGCATCTTGTCGTACTCGGCAGTATCTTCCTGCGGCAGGCTCATCCAGACATCTTCGGGAATGCCGGCTTCAGCCTCTGCAATGATCCCGTAGGCTTCGTCCAGCCGCTGGATAGCCTGGTCTCGGACCATCTGCCCGGCGTCATCCGGGAAGCGATCCCGGTGAATGATCACCTGGAAGTTCATGTAGGCGAGCGCATAGCGGACCACAGCACCGTCCGGATTCACGCCCTTGTACAGCTCCAGGGGCTGGTAGGCCACCGCCGGAGCATAGGCGAGATCGACGCTGCCGTTGTTGAACTTGCCGGCGAAATTAGCGGAGTTGGAACCCACCACCGAGGCGCCGACGTGGCGCACCATACGCACCGATGCCTCGTCATAATCCAGGGTCGCGATGCGCTTGCCCTGCAGCTTCTCCACCGAGTCGATATTGCGATCCCGCGTATGCAGGTAGATCGCGCCGGCCGGGAACACGCCAGCGACCTCGTAGGGTCCGTTCACCAGTAACGGCCGGGCCTTGGGTTGGCTCAGGGTGTTGTACAGCAGGCGCATCTCCTCTTCGCCCGGTACCGCGCCCATGGCCTCGAGGCTGCCGGTAAACTTGTTGAACTCGCGGGCTCGGGTGCCGGTCAGCAGAACGGCATCACACTGGCCGGCCTTGAAGTCCTCGGCCGCCACCTTTTCATCGGTATAGGCCCGCAGGTCGAGCTTGATACCCCGCTTCAGGGCCACCGGCTGGAAGGTCTTGGTGATGGCGAACAGCGGGCCATTGGCCCCCACCGGATCAAAGACACAGAAGCTGCGTTCGAGGATCTCCTTGGGTGCCTGTTCCTGGGCCTGCCCAAGAGAGGGGAACAAGAGGGATGCGCACAGGGTGGCGGCCACCGCCACCCTGTGCGGGAAGTGTGCTGATTTCACGGGATGACTCCTGATTTATTATTGTCGGGCGCCGGAACGTCCGGGTGCCGGCGTTGCCACGTAGTCCTTGAGCGACCTTAGGTCGACCGCTACAAGAATACGTTGGCACAGGTGCCTGCCATCAAGGTCTTTTCAGCAAGAGGGGGAGATTCTGTGATGGTATCGACAGAGGTCACCGGACCTCTGCCGCATTTCCGGGCTCAGACCTGGAGCGCGTCCCAAGCCTTCTGACCCTCGACCAGGGTCAGCCGGACCACGCCCGGCAGCTCTCGGCCGATGACCGGTGCATGGCGTCCGGCTGAAACCAGGGTGCTGTCGTCGGCGGTCCAGGTCGCAGTGGGGTCAAACAGGCAAAGATCGGCCATATCTCCCTCGCCGAGCCCCGCGGTCCGACCGATGACGGATGCCGGCCCGGTAGTCAGAGCCCGCACCAGGTCGGTCAACGCCAGCTCATCCCGTTCAACCAGCTCCAGTCCGAGCGAAAGCACGCTTTCGATGGTGGACAGACCCGGCTCGGTGGCGGCGAGCGGGGCCTGTTTGGCCGCCGTATCATGGGGCTGGTGCTGGCTGACAATCGCAGCAATGACGCCGTCCCTGACACCGGCAACCAGCGCTCTCCGGTCACTTTCGGAGCGCAGCGGCGGGCGCACATGGAAGCGGCTGTCAAAGCCGGCCAGGGCATCCTCGGTAAACACCAGATGGTGCATGGCGACGTCGGCAGTAACCTTGATACCCCGCTGCTGTGCTTCCGCCAGCATTTCGACACTGCGGGCGCAGGACAGCTGGCTCAGGTGCAAACGCACACCGGTCTCCTCCGCCAGCAACAGCATCTCCATCACCGCAGCGGTTTCCGCCACCTCGGGAATCCCCAGAAGCCCCAGGCGGGACGTCACCAGGCCGTCATGGGCATAGCCGTCTGCCGCCAGGGCCTGGTTTTCCGGGCTGAACATCACCGTCAGGCCGAAGGTCTGGGCATAGGCCATACAGCGGCGCAGGATGCGGGCGTTCCGCACCCCGCGGGAACCATTACCCACCGCGACACAGCCGGCGTTCCTGAGACCCGCCATGTCGCTGAGCAGGTCGCCTTCCAGCCCGCGGGTAATGGCGCCAATGGGCAACACGCGGATCGGCGAACGGCTCGCGGCCACATCCCGGATCAGGTGCGTCACCGCCCCGGAATCATTGACCGGCGAGGTTTCCGGCGAGGCGCAAACCGTGGTGAACCCGCCATGGGCTGCCGCCCGCGTTTCCGAGGCAATGTTGCCCTTCTGGCCATTGCCCGGTTCACGAAGGTTGCAGCAAAGATCGACAAAACCCGGGGCGATCACCCAGCCCTCCGCGTTGATAGTGTCATCCACATCGGCACTGCGGGCCTGGCTGCCGGTGGCGGCAATCCGGCCATCCCGGATCAGCAGGGCATCGTTCTCGACCTCCCGGCCCTCGCCATCAATCAGTCGGCCTCCGGTAATCAGCAGCTGCGGCGAGGATTGGTTGCTGGTTTGACTCATGCCTTTGCCCTCTCTGCCTTCTGCTGTCGTTCTGCCACCTGCCCCCCCATGGCCATGGACATCACCGCCATCCGGATGGCGATGCCGTTGGTGACCTGGTTGAGAATCACCGACTGGGGACCATCGGCAACCGCCGATTCGATTTCCACGCCCCGGTTGATAGGCCCGGGGTGCATCACGATGCACTCCGGATGAGCCAGCGCCAGCTTCTCGCGATTCAGGCCGTACAACCGGTAGAACTCCCGCTCACTAGGCAGCAGAGCCCCTTCCATACGTTCCTTCTGGAGGCGCAGCATGATGACCACATCCAGGTCCTTCATGCCTTTCTCCATATCGTATTCCACTGTACAGCCCAAACTCTCCACATCTTTGGGCAACAAGGTTCCCGGGGCGATCACCCGCACCTCTTCCGCTCCGAGCACATTCAGTGCCCGGATCTGGGAGCGGGCAACACGGGAATGCAGGACATCGCCGACAATGGCGACCTTCAGGCCGTCAAACCGCTGCTTGTGCTGGCGAATGGTGAGCATGTCCAGCATCGCCTGGGTCGGGTGGGCATGGCGGCCGTCGCCGGCATTGATGATGGCAACGCCGGGGGTCACACTCTCGGCAATGAAATGCGGCGCCCCGCTCTGGGAGTGGCGCACCACAAACATGTCGCTGGCCATGGCCTCGAGGTTGAGCAGGGTGTCGGACAGGGATTCGCCCTTGGAGGTGGCCGAAGTGCTGATATCCAGGTTCAGCACGTCCGCCGACAGGCGCTTGGCGGCAAGCTCGAAGGTGCTTCGGGTACGGGTACTGGACTCGAAGAACAGGTTGACCACCGTTCGCCCCCGCAACAGCGGCACTTTCTTGATGGTCCGCTCCCCCACCTCGATGAACGAGTCGGCGGTATCCAGGATGTCGGTGAGCAAATCACGGTCCAGGCCGTCGAGGGTGAGGAAATGCCGCAACTGACCATCCCGGGTCAGCTGCAAGTGGTGCGGGGAAGGGTCGTGTGCGGTCATGGGTCGCCTGTTTGCTGTGTTGCCGTATGGAATCGCTGGTTACTGCCCGGTTTCCTGTAGTTCGATGCGCAGGGGATCGGGGCCTCGGAGCTTGACCCGCTGATGGGCATTCAGGGACAGCACCCGGCCGGCCACATCCGGCTGGATCGGCAGTTCCCGGGCGCCGAGATCAATCAGGGTGGCCAGTATGATACTGGCTGGACGACCGTAGTCGAAAATTTCGTTCATGGCGGCACGGATGGTCCGGCCACTCATGATGACGTCATCAATGAGGATGATGTCCCGGCCCTCGGTATCGAACGGCAGACTGGAGGGCTTCACCCTCGGATTCAGGCCGATGCGGCTGAAGTCGTCCCGGTAAAACGAGATATCGAGCTCCCCGAAAGCCTGATCGATGCCCAGGCGCTTGCTGAGCACATCCGCCAGCCAGACGCCGCCGGTACGGATACCGATCACCGCCGGCTCGGTCACATTGCGCTCCTCCAGGATCCGGCGCAATCCCGTTTCCAGCTCATCCAGCAGCTGGTTGATATCAAGCTGTGCGGTCATCAGGTCCTCACTGTATTTCAGGTCAGCCGGAAATGTTAGCCGGCGCTATTATCCTGTTCCCGGGACCAGGTTTCCAGAATCAGTACCGCGGCGCGGTCATCGACACCATGGCGGCCGAAATCCCGGCTGCCACCGCGGGCCATGACGTCACCCTTGGCCTCGAAACTGGTGAGCCGTTCGTCCACCATCTCCACCGGGTAATGGAATCGGCCATGGATACGGTTGCCGAA
>Ga0114984_1000269_pt1 | contig 20511 bp, 18 predicted proteins | sample Shrwel1BS1Day1_FD_96987 | JGI IMG/M metagenome (GOLD analysis project Ga0114984, IMG submission 96987) | Subsurface microbial communities from deep shales in Ohio, USA - Utica-3 well 1 S-1-Day1 | ecosystem: Environmental > Aquatic > Deep subsurface > Shale gas/oil reservoir > Produced water/Flow...
ATGCCGAACAGGGATGATGACAGACTGCCGGCTTCGACCCGAGTGATGGTGACTTTGGTCGGCGCTAGGGGGCCTGAGCGGGCGACCACAAAGCCAAATCCAACCAGAAGAACCACTGCAAAAACCACCAGGCCAAACTTGCGACTGAGAAGACTATCGAGCTTCATGACTTGACCCCAAGGGCGGCAAGATAAAGTTCCAGAACGCCGACCGCCTGTTGCTCCATCTGCTCAGTGTGGCCGCTGAGCATGGATTGAATGACCAAGCCCTGAATGGCACCAAGGAACAGGGCTGCGGCCGCTGCGCAATCGGCATCGGCGCGAATCAACTTCGCCTCAATAGCCGCGGCCAGGGTTTGGGAAAGGGTTTGCCGATAGCGCTGCATGATTTGCTGAACCCGCTGCTTGACGGGGGATGAAGCAGGTTGCTGAAGCTCGCCAAAAATGAGGCGAGGCGCTCCGGGGTGTACTTTGGCAAAGCCGACGTGAGCCATGAACATGGCCTTGAGAGCAGCCAGCGCATCAGTGGAGCGCTCCTTGGCAGCAAGGAGTTCGAACATCAAATGTTCATCTATCCATTCGACCACGGCCAGGCGGATGGCCTCCTTGGTGGCGAAGTGCCGAAAAAGCGCCCCTTGAGTAACCCCCATGGCTTTGGCAATGTCCGTAGTCGTTATTTCGGCAGGGCTGCGCTCGGCCGAGAGCCGAACCATGGTGGCGATGATTTCTGCCTGGCGTGACTCGGTGGTTTGACGAGGGTTGATAGACATGGGCGCTTGTAAGTATTAAATCACTTACTAGTATAAGCGCCTAATTCATACTTTCCTAATATGCTTCACGTAGCGTGCAACCCAGGGTGACCTATCGCTTACCTGAATTTGTTGACATGGCACCAGCGCATCAAGCTAATTCAAGAGTGCACGTCAAAGTGTTACCAGAAAATCGTGCGCCAGTTCCAGTTTTGATTCAAATCAAACTATGATGGGCGCATTGTCATTTGCCTCGGGACGAATATGCGCGACCACAAGTCAATCAGCATCGAAAACCACCTGGCTCACTTGCCCCTGTTTGCTGGCATGGCTACCAGCGATATCGAACACATTGCCAGTTGCTCCAAGCTTATCCACGCGCAAAAAGGCGATGTACTCTTTCGTGCCGGAGATGCTTGTACGGGCTTTCATCTTCTGGTCTTCGGCCAGGTCAAATTAGCATTCACATCATCTCAGGGCAACGAGAAGATTGTGGAAATAATTCAGCAGGGTCAAAGCTTTGGCGAAGCCATTATGTTTTTGGACCGGACCTACATTGTCTTTGCTCAAGCGCTGCAGGATTCGATGCTGATTCATGTCCCCAAGGCAGCCATCATGAATGAGTTGGAACACGACTACGAATTCACTAAGAAGATGTTGGCCGGGCTGGCAAAACGCACTCACGACTTGATGACGGACGTCGAAGGCTACTCGTTGCAGTCAGCCAAGCAGAGAATTATCGGATATTTGATGATAGATGTGCCTCAGGCAGCAATAGACTCAGACCAACTGGAGTTTGAGCTCACAGCGGGCAAAGGGGTCATTGCCTCACGCCTCAACATCACTCAGGAACACTTCTCCAGGGTTTTGCACGACCTGTCGGATAGCGGGCTGCTTGAGGTGCATGGCAAGAAAATTCGGATTCCGAGCGTGTCCAAACTCCTCAAAACTCAAGACAACCCGTAGCGGTGAGAGCATCGCTAGTAACGACTGAAGGCTGTTCAGGGTCGAGGGCTGTCCTTCGTTACGGCAACTAGTTGGTATCGGCTAGGAGCCGGCCAGGAACTGCCGGTGAGCTATGTACGGTGGGCTGACTGCCTTAAGCAAACAACGGACATCGTCCTTCACAATTAATACGGTGGCAGAGCACTGATAGAACGAAGTATGTTGCGCGTAATTTCTTGCCGCTTTGAGAGGTCATTCAGTCTGTTGGGCGTATCGATGTTCAGCGCAAAAAATACCGGTCCGGTTGGCCACTCGACCCAGCCTACCCACCAGCCAACCTTTCCACTCCAGCCGGTCTTGGCCCGCAATATCCAATCACGACCTGCCTCATTCACCATCACGTCCTTGATGAGCCGCTGATGCTCGACCGGGAATGGCAGTTCATTACGATAGAGATGACGCAGGAACGATATTTGTTCATTTGCCGAAATTGCTAGGTCGCCTTCGACCCAGAAAGGTTTGCCGCCTCCCGCAACTGCGTTGCCATACTTAATCTTTCGCATGTACTCAGTCTCACGCGCATCGCCAAGCTGCCGAGCAAATCGTTCGTAGACCCAGACAGTCGAATTACGCATCGCGGAGCGTAGGTTTTGGTCCTCATTCCACGCCTCTATCGAACGCTTGATGCCATCCCAGGGAATTACCTGGAACTCATCACGGAGAATTCCCGCGTCAAGAGCAAACAAGCTATGAGGAATTTTGAAGGTTGAAGCCGGCGAGTAGCGACGCCCCGCGCGCTCCGAGTCGTAAACGAAAGCCACTTCCTTCCCATTGCGGTTGTCTACGACAACGATGGTGCCGTGCGCCTCGGCTGTAGTAAAGAAACTGGACCAGTCTGCGCGCTCTTGTGAAGCAGACGCAGCAAGCGTCCTAAACGCAAGGACAATTGATAGCGAAAAGAGAATTAGGCTACGTCGATTCATCGCACTAATTGTAGCCGTCTAGCCAAGCTTGAATGACTGGTCTGTGCTTGATTGCAGCCGTGCTGCCTGAGAACTGTAACCGGCTGCAATGGGTCGTGAGTGCTCAGTAGCGACTGGCCGCTTCCGGGAATTGGGTTTTTACTGACCGCTTTCCGACCATGAATTCGAAGAGGCAAACTGTCGCAAACCGACGCTTTGCCGACATGGTGGCTACTCGGTAACAGCCGTTCAGCCATACTCAATTTATGCGAGCTGGAATGCTACGAAGCGGCCGTTCTGGATATCTCAATACTGGGCTGCCCATTGGCCAACACCAGTTCCCTTGAATCGTTTTTTTCGCCTCTGGTATGGCGTTGAATATCTATTCACTTCGCAGCTTGATTGTTATCAAGACTAAATTCTTCCGAAGACAGCCTCAATTGGTGCCTTCATTACCCCTTGATCTTGATCAAAGCAGCAAAGCCCAGGCTTGCGACAGTGCCGATCCTTATTCAAATTTTGAGAGGGTCAAGGGAGTCATGATTTCAACAAAATACAAACGCAGTAGCTTGATGGCATTGCCGCTTCTGGCGGCGCTTGTCCAGTTTGCCTTTGCCGAAACACCGGCCGCGCACGGCGACGGCGCGATGCGCGACTACCAGGCGGCAGGCGGTTCGCCACTGGCTGACGTGAAGATGCATCAGGACATCAATCCGCTAGCGCCCAAGATGTCGGAACCCGAGTTTGATAAAGCCAAGCGCATCTTCTTCGAACGTTGTGCCGGCTGTCACGGGGTGCTGCGCAAGGGCGCAACAGGTAAACCGCTGACCCCGGATATCACCATCGAAAAGGGGCTGGAATATCTGAAGGTCTTCATCAAGTACGGCTCGGCCGGTGGCATGCCGAATTGGGGCACGTCCGGTATTCTGACTGATGATGAAGTCGACCTGATGGCTCGCTACATCCAGCAGACGCCGCCAGCACCGCCGGAATTCGGCCTGAAGGAAATGGAAGCGTCGTGGAAGGTCATCGTTCCCGTTGAACAGCGTCCGAAAAAGAAGATGAACAATCTCAATCTTGAGAACCTGTTCTCGGTGACCCTGCGCGATGCCGGTGAAATCGCCCTGATCGACGGCGACAGCAAGAAGATCGTCAGCATTCTGAACACTGGCTACGCCGTCCATATCTCGCGCATGTCGGCTTCTGGCCGCTACATGTTCGTGATTGGCCGCGACGCCAAGATCAACCTGATCGACCTGTGGATGGAAAAACCGGACACGGTGGCCGAAATCAAGGTCGGCATGGAAGCCCGCTCGGTCGAAAGCTCGAAGGCGAAGGGTTACGAGGACAAGTACGCGATTGCCGGCACCTACTGGCCGCCACAGTTCGTAATCATGGACGGCGATACGCTCAAACCGCGCAAGATCGTCGCCACCCGTGGCATGACCGTCGGCACCCAGGCTTACCATCCTGAGCCGCGCGTTGCCGCCATCGTTTCCTCGCACTTCAACCCGGAGTTCTTCGTTAACGTGAAGGAAACCGGGATGGTCTATTCGGTCGACTATCGCGACCTGAACAACCTGAAAATCAAGATGATCGAAGCGGCGCCTTTCCTGCATGACGGCGGCTTTGAGTCGACGCATCGCTACTTCATGGATGCGGCCAACGCCTCCAACAAGATTGCGGTCATCGACACCAAGGAAGGCAAGCTGGAGAAACTGGTCGAAGTCGGCAAGACACCGCACCCGGGTCGTGGCGCCAACTTCATCGATCCCAAGTTCGGCCCGGTGTGGGCGACAGGTCACCTCGGTGACGACACGATCGCGCTGATCGGTACTGACCCGAAGAAGCATCCGGACAATGCCTGGAAGGTTGTCCGTTCGCTGAAAGGCCTGGGCGGCGGTTCGTTGTTCCTGAAGACGCATCCGAAGTCGAAGAACCTGTGGGTCGATACGACGCTCAATCCGGAACCGAAAGTCAGCCAGTCCGTAGCGGTATGGGACATCAACAACCTCGAAAAGGGTAATGAACTGATTCCGATCGGCGAATGGTCAGGCATCAAGGATGGCCCGAAGCGTATCGTCCAGCCGGAATACAACAAGGCCGGTGACGAAGTGTGGTTCTCTGTCTGGAACGGCAAGGACCAGGAATCGGCAATCGTTGTGGTCGATGACAAGACGCGCAAGCTGAAGGCTGTCATCCGCGATCCGAGACTGGTCACGCCAACCGGCAAGTTCAACGTCTTCAACACTCAACACGACGTCTACTAAGACTAAAGAGGGGGTATGGCTCCTCCGAGAGAGGAGTTACACCCCCTTTTCGTTTTGCTTAGTATGGGGTTGGGAACAACTTCAGGAAATATTCTCCAATTGAACGCCCGCTTTAACGATCCGTATCGTGCCCAGCGCGAACTGCTCTCCGGCAGCAAGTTCTTTGCCGCGTTACCGCCTGCCTTGCTCAACGAGCTGGCCGAGGCGAGCCGCCTGCTCGAACTTCCGGCCAACCAGACGCTATACGAAGCTGGCGACCCGATCCGTGAAGCGCACCTGCTGTTCAACGGCAGCGTCAAGCGCAGCACGACCATCCCCGGCGGCGCCACCAAGATCATCGAACTGGTACAGAGCGAGCAGCTGCTTAGCCTGGGCGAACTATTCGGCGCCACGCATTACGCTTCGACTTGTTGCTGCATCACGCAGACCCTGCTGGTGGCAATCGATATTCGCAAACTGCGCGAGGCCACCGAAAATCACCACGAATTGGGCGCGCGCATCATTGCCGCCCTGGCTCGCCGTCAATGCGCGATCGAGTTCGACGTCACCAGCCACCATTATGGCCTGACCGGCACCCAACGCTTACTCGACTACCTGCTTGAATCGGCGGGCGAAAAAGCCAATCTGGCGGGTGAAACGACCGTCGTTCTAAAGGCCAGCAAGAAAGTGATCGCGGCGCGCATTGGCATGACGCCGGAGTCCTTCTCCCGCAACCTGCGCGAACTGAGCGACAACGGCGTTCTTGTCGTCGAAGGCCGCAAAGTCCATATCCAGAATGCTGCCCTGCTCGATACGGTAGGCGGCGACAACCGGCAGAGGCTGAATTTCTGCCGAAAACGTAAAGGCAACGCGCTCGATGCCGAGACCCCGCTGTCGGCTGGCGCGCTGGTCAACATGTGCGGCCGCCTGCGTGTGCTTTCGCAGCGCATGGCCATTGCGTGGTGCATGATCGTTTCAGCGATTGCCCCACACAAGGCATTGGTCAAGCTCAACCAGCAGGAGAAGGAATTCGAGCGCCATCTGGCCCGCCTTGAAAAGCTCGAACTGGCCGCCGAGTTCGCCGAAAAACTCGTGCTGATCAAGGCTTTGTGGCCGCGCTATCAATACCTGATGCATGGAGACCAGTTATCCGTACAAAAAATTGAAGATGTATTCGAACTGAGCGAGAAGTTGCTTCAAGCAACCGACGCGCTGACTGGCCATGCGGCTGATCTGGGCGAACTCCCCGCGGCGCATTACGTCAACATGGCCGGCCGCAACCGCATGCTGTCGCAGCGTATCGGCAAGTTCTTCCTGTTTCGCGAGTGGCCAAGGCTGGACGAAAAAATTGCCGTGCTGACGCCGCCTTCCTGCCTGGAGTTCGACAGCAACCTGAAGGCCCTGGGAAAAACGGCGAATATCCCGCCGGAAGTCGCCGCCCAGCTTCGGGTAGTCGCCAGCCAATGGCAGAAATTCATCCACACGCTCTGTCCGGATCTCTCCCATGCCGCCAGAACCCAACACGCCCGCCTGGTCATTGCCGAAGGCGAGCGCCTGCTGCGCAGCGTCGACACCACCGTCAAGTTGTTCGAACGGCTGACCAAGTAGCGGAGTCGCCAACGACTCGAAGATACGAAGTCTTGATGTTCATCAATTCGACGCATTGAGCAACATCAGATTCGGACGGGCTTCGGCAGGCTTTTGATTCCCATCAAAGCGCCAATTTTTCCAACCGCGACATTACGCTCCCGCATTATTTCAACGAAGGGTTCATCCAAATGAAAGCTGTCCATATCGCAATGATGTTTGCCGCTGGTCTCGGTATCTCCGGCCAGGTACTGGCCGACGAGGCACTGGCCAAGGCCAAGAACTGCATGTCCTGCCATGCCATCGAAAAGAAACTTGTCGGCCCGGCCTACAAGGACGTCGCCGCCAAGTACAAGGGCGATGCCGGCGCGGTCGACAAACTGGCCGCCAAGGTCAAGGCCGGTGGCAAGGGCGTCTGGGGTCAAATCCCGATGCCGCCGAACAACGTTACCCCTGACGAAGCGAAGAAGCTCGTTACCTGGATTCTCTCCCAGAAGTAACAAACGCCAGTCTTCAACGAGCAAGCAGCTTCTCGTGTTGTTGGACTAAAACAAGCCGAGAGCCAATAAACGGAACTCTTCGTAATTCCGTTTTTTATAGCAGTGATGTCTCTGCACAAGCGCTGCGCAGTTGCCTGTTGCTTCACGTCTCCAAGTCTGTGATCTTCGACGAACTGGATCGTGATCGCGACTATGTATGCAAAGTGCAGGCCGGGATGGCCATGCGCATGCATCAACTCATGCTCAATGTTGAAGCTTATTCCTTGTAATCAGGGAAGCAGCGCATCATTGGATACTTGATGCATGAATTGCCGGAAAGCCGGCTCGATGACGAAAATACGGTTCTCGAACTTCACGTAAATAAAGGGCTAATTGCCTCCCGCCTCAACCAGACGCAAGAATACTTTTCTCGCATCCTTCGCGAATTGAGTGAGCTTGGTCTGATCAAGGTTGAAGGAAGGCGGATCCTGATCCCAAGCGTTGACCGCTTGCACAAGTATCAGACGGCGTAGCACCCTACCTACTTATTCTTGCTAATGGCGGCATCTTTTTCCCGAAGAACACGTTCTGTCACGTCTCGTGCCATGGCAACCGAACCAATGACCTTTTCGGATTCGTCGGTTACCAGAGCAAAGCTCATTTCGACATAGATTCTCTCTCCCGATCTACGTTCTGCTCGTGTCAATGTGGGGCGGCCATGTAGGCGTGTAGAACCATTAACCATCGCAGCCTCAAAACCTCGCCAGTGCGCTGGACGAAGGTGCTCAGGAATTATCAGATCCAAGCTTTGGCTGTAAGCCTCGGCAAAGGTATATCCGAACATTGATTCTGCAGCTTGGTTCCAGCGTTCAATCACACCCTCTCGATTGGCGTAGATGAGCGCATCAGAGGTCTGCTCAAGGATTAAATCACTGAGTGAAGAAATTGCTCGCGAATACCCGTCCATAGCGGTCTACCTCAACAATTTACTTCCAACTTAGAAATTTGAACTCTGTAATCGTTCCACCAAGCCTTCTGTGAAACCATCTGGCAACTTCTACTCTTTGTTACTGCTCCCATTGCCGTGAGCTAAGCCAGCTGAATTTTCGAGATCAGTCTGAAATTTTTCGCTCCCAACGCCAACGATTCGCCATGCATACATCACGCTGGTTTCACTGAATTCCAGGCCGGATTCCATATCGAGCCACCACGCGTTGGACTGCGCCCCTGGACCGAGATAGCGCCAGTGGCGCAATTCTCCGCTGCACAATTCGATCACATAAATTCCGTCGTTTTTTGGCTCAAGCATCTGGGAGCGAGAACATCCAACGAGCGTTTTCGCGCCAATATCTACCGGATTGTCATTCTTTGCTGTCATTGCTGATTTTTGAGCCCGGCGCTACGGCGACTTCATCTCTTCGGCCCTGCTTCTGCACAATGCGTGCATTTTTCGCTGGGTTTGCGAACACGTAGCGACCATAAAGCACACAACCTTTCATTCCAGGGTCACAAGTTTGACCACCAACCTTGTGACACAAGCCATTAATTTCGTGTGGGCAACCCCATGAGCCGGCCATATTCAAGAACTCATCACTGGCGTTTCCGCCGAGTCGATGCCCCAATCGCCCCACTTGTACCAATCGTCCCCGAGCATTTCCGCCGGATGCTGGGTACGACCAGAACCATTGCCGCACTGCAACGAATTCACTGAACAATATTTATCGCAGCCCCAACAAGTCCGTTCAGGATGTTTAGGATGCAACGGAAATTTTTTTGCCATCTCGGGAGATTTGAAAAACACAGGGTCTTTACTCATAACCTCGGCCTTAATATCTGCGCAGTACTTATTATTGACCTGAATATACCTGACAAGATTACTCGGTTATGGGCGCAATCATTTGATTTCACTTAAACAATCCGCGATGTGGCGTTTGCTACACATGGCGAGTTGCAAATTTGTTGCAAGCGCGGGATTTTCGGCGGATCTCGTGTCAAGCAGTCGTATGTTTGCTCACCGAATACCGGTCGTACAAGCAGCTCTGAGAAAGCTGCAACTATTGAAATTGGATAGCCACTTGGACCGTCCGCAGATGGCCGGTTGGGCGTGGTCGCGACCGGCCGCTTTGTAGATGTCTAGTCCGTAAAACCAGGGTTTGCCTGACCGTCGGGTCTGGAGAAGGCTGGATGTCCGCAATGGGCGCGGAGTACGCATTCGCCAGAAATCGAAGCTGCCGTTCGCGACCACTCAAGGTGGAACGGCAGGTAAGCGGCGGATTGCTGCCCGATTGAGCGCCTCAGGCCAATGGCCGTTATGGCCGATCAACTGCCTAATTCAGAGGGCTGCTGATATTTGGGGTTCGCAGGCAGCGCGAGCGTTGTGAATATTACAGCTGCAGTTGGCGATCCTCTTCATCGATTGGCAGCTTCCGATTTCCGCCAATGAGTTATCGGCGCCAAAAACTCCTGATGGAAGCGCCAGCCTCCTGGCCTGATGCGGAGCGCAACATAAGGCTGATCAACCGCCCGGTGGAGTACTTACCAAACGGATGGCTTGGCTATCAGCCAACGCACACATTTGGGCAGGGTTTCTGAATTTCAGTGATGGTTTGACAAGGCGGAAAATCAGGAAGACTTGTGAATTCCAAGAGCTAGGCGAGTGGTCGTTGCGAAATGCTCTTTTAGTAGTTCACACGCTTTGTCTGCGTCGCGTGCCAAAGCTGCATCAACAATTCTCAGATGTTCTTGAGTTACATCGCGGACATAGGATTTTTCAGCACGCAATGATAGCTGTCTGTAGCGAGCAGTTTGTTCGCGCAAAAGTGCTGCGAGCTTGAGTTGCCAGTTCGAAGTTGATCCGGAAAGCAGAGCTGCATGAAAGGCATCGTGAGCTCTTTCCCACTCTGGGTTCAGCACAACTTCAGGGTCCGTGAGCATCATCGGAATGCGACTGAGTCTGTGACTAGCTGACATCAGTTCTGTTTCCCAATTGATGTCTCCGTGCTCGATCGCATCACGCAACGCATCGGCCTCCAGTCGTTGCCGTACCTGAGTGATATCAAGCAACTCAGCCTCCGATACTCCGGCAACACGAAAACCGCGCTGATCCTCAGCATCTACAAAACCGCTCATTGCTAGCCGCGATAGGGCTTCTCGAAGCGGAATAACTCCGACGCCGTACCGCTCTGACAACTCTCGGAGCTTGAGTTTTGAGTCTGGAGGAAAGACGCCAGCAATGATGTCCTGTCGCACTGAATCCGTAAGGATGGATGCCTGAGTGCGTACTGCCAGATCGCTATTGCGGCGGCGACTGGATGTGGTGGCAGTTCTATCGGTATTCAAAGCGGGTATCTCAAAAGGTCGCATGGTGACAGCTCCAATTCTAGGCGAACGGGGTGCGAATATCTACTATACGCAAAAAATTATGCATAAATGAACAAATTATTTTTTATTTGATTTTGTATATATTTTGTCGTAATGTATAAATCGTGTGAGCAGCCTTCACGCAAATGAGTCGCAAGAACTCTGGCTGTGAAAGGAGAGCAGCACCTTTCATGAGGTTGCTTCATTAGGTTGCAGCAGTGCCAAAGCACGGCTGTGTTAGCGAATTGCGCAAGAGCGCGGGATTCAGTCGCAGGTGGCTCGAGAGGCTTCGAGGTGCGGCGAGGACATTGGAGGAGGAGCAAATGGGTACTTCAAATTGGCGTCAGCAACCAAGGGCGCTGCAACTGAAAAAGGTTGCGTTAATCATCGCTTCACTGGGTTGTTCCCAGGGAGTAATGGCTTTCGATATTCCTACCGGGGAGTCGGATCTAAAGGTTCGCTGGGACAATACGGTCAAGTACAGCGTGGCTTACCGTCTGAGTAATCCCGATGAAAAAGTGGCAGCCGGTGATGCGATGGTTCCTGGTTTCTTGGCGCCGGGTCGCCAGCTTGATGACGGTGACCGAAATTTCAAACGGGGCTTGGTTTCTAATCGAGTCGACCTGTTTTCCGAACTTGATGTCACCTATAAAAATATCGGGGCGCGTGTTAGCGGTGCCGCTTGGTATGACGACGTTTACAACAGGGGGAATGACAATAGTTCCGACAGCGTTAACTCGACCAGCGTAGGTGCGGGCCAATTCAATATCGGCACGCGGGACATGATGGGTCGGAAAGCAGAGGTTCTCGACGCCTTCCTGTTCCTCAGGAGTGACCAGTCTTCCGAGACTCCGTATACGGTACGCCTTGGTAAACATACCGTGCTTTACGGCGAAAGTTTGTTCTTCGGCGCTAACGGTATTGCAAATGCTCAGGCGCCTATGGACCTGATCAAGCTTTTGTCAGTCCCAGGGTCCCAGTTTAAGGAAATTATTCGCCCCGTCGGCCAAGTCTCCACTCAGGTACAGGTTTCATCGAATGTATCGGTCGGTGCTTACTATCAATACCAGTGGGAAAAGAATCGCCTACCCCCTTCCGGTTCTTATTTGAGCGATGTGGACTTTGTCGGCGCCGGTACCGAGAGCCTGTTGCCGGGAACTCCGGTAGCAATGGTTAAGGTGGAAGACTTGAAACCAGAGGCGCCGCAAGGTGGTTTTCAGGTTCGTTTTAAAACTGATTCCAGCGATGTCGAGTATGGCTTCTATGCAGCCCAGTACAACGATAAGAACCCTGCAATCATGATGAACCTCGGTAACAATTTCCGCTTCGTGTATCCGGAAAAGATTAAAACGGTTGGCGCTAGTTTGAGTACGGTGATCGGTGAGGCCAATGTTTCGGCTGAGGTTTCCTACCGCTGGAATGCGCCTATTGTCTCAGCCCCGCAGGTGGATATCGGCCTGGCAGGCAACAGCACCAATAACCCGCTCTATGCGGTAGGTAAAACCGCTCATGCACAAGTTTCAGCAATCTACCTGATGAGCAAGAGCCCGTTGTGGGACGGGGCTGAATTGTTGGGGGAGTTGGCTTGGAACCGCACCCTCAGCGTGGACAAAAACCCGATGGCGGTTGATCCGAACGTGACTAGGGATGCGATGGCATTTCGGATGATATTTGCTCCGCAATATTTTCAGGTCCTTTCGGGACTCGATCTGTCGGTGCCGATTGGCATCGGATACAACCCCTATGGACGTTCTTCAGCCGTATTCAAGTTTAACGGTGGGGTTGAGCGCGGTGGCGACTTCAGTATCGGTCTAAAGGCGGACTACCAGAAGAAATGGAAGATCGCTGCGAATTACACCCATTTCTTTGGGGATACCAACGCCTTCCTGACGCCCAACACGGTTAATGCACCGGCTGGTGGTCTCTACATGCAGACGGGCGCGCAGTCCCTGCACGATCGAGATTTCCTTTCTCTCTCAGTCCAAACAACGTTCTAACCAGGAGACAACTCATGCTGAGACGTACATTTATCAACACCGCGATTGCCGCGCTCTGGGCAATCTCACTGCCGAGCTTTGCGGTTACGGCTGACGAAGCTGCCGCGCTCAAATCCACCTTAACGCCGCTTGGTGCAGAAAAAGTAGGCAATAAAGATGGCTCAATTCCATCTTGGGATGGCGGTTTGAATAAGGCTCCTGCTGGTTACCAGGCTGGTGCACAGCGCCCTGATCCCTTCGCAGCTGAGAAGTCGACTGTGCAGATATCTGCCAAGAACATGGATCAATATAAAGACAAGCTGTCTGAGGGCGTCCAGGCTTTGATGCGTAAGTATCCGAGCTTCCGGGTCGATGTGTATCCGACGCATCGGACAGCATCAGCTCCGCAATGGGTGTATGACAACACCTTTGCCAATGCCACGCGTGCAAAGTCGACGCAAGGCGGCAACAACATCGAAAACGCCTTTGGGGGGATTCCCTTCCCAATTCCGAAGACTGGTGCCGAAGTGATGTGGAACCACCTTCTCCGCTGGAAGGGGGAGTCTGTAGAAATTCCGTTCCGTGTCTGGGTTGGTGCTGCAGACGGTTCTCGGACCATGGCTGTCGAAGCCAAGGATGATCACCAATTCCCGTATTACCAGAAGGATGGTTCGCTGGAAAAATTCGGTGGTGAGTTCATGTTCCTGCGCCAAGTGCAGACTGACCCTCCGTTCAAAGCGGGTGAGTCGATTCTGTTGCGCGATCCGATTGACCAAATTGGGAAGGGACGCCAAGCCTGGCAGTACCTGACCGGCCAGCGCCGCGTTCGCCGTGCTCCGACCATCGCCTTCGATACGCCGGATTTCGTAGCCTCGGGTCAGAACTACTTTGATGAAGTGTTCATGTTCCTCGGCTCTTTGGAACGTTATGAGTGGAAGATCGTCGGGAAGAAGGAAATTTACGTTCCCTACAATAACAACCGCTTTCAGCTAGCAAAGACCGATGAAGTTTTTGTGCCGCATCACCTGAACCCCGAAAAGATGCGCTGGGAACTCCATCGTGTTTGGGTCGTTGAGGCTAACTTGGCTCCTGGCAAACGCCATGTCGTGCCGAAAAAGCAGTTCTACGTTGACGAGGATAGCTGGTCCGTGTTGCTGGTTGATGGTTACGACGCCCAAGGCAAGTTGTGGCGAACACAACACGCAGTGCCTTTTGTCGCACCGGAAATTCCAGCTGTGGTCTCAACAACCTTCACTGTTTTCAATTTGCAAGCAGGTACCTGGCTGGTTAATAACCTCTACAACGACCTGAAGTCTCCATACAAAGTAGTGCCGCGTCGTCCTGATGCCTATTTCTCGGCTGATGCGTTGGCTGGTGCTGGCATTCGCTAAAGAGCGCAAGTTGTATCGCGAGTTGTAGGTAATGTCGAACGGAGAGGGGAATCCTCTTCCGTTCGATCAGAGGAGTTAAATCATGAGTTTCGACATGAGAAAAAACATGTCGGTGGCTGGTTGCACCCTGATTATTGGGTTGTTGGGCAGCGTGCCGGCTCTGGCCGAGCAAGATGCTCTGGATCGCCCAGCGATAATGCGAACACAAGAGCGAACGACGACATCAGTCATGCTTTCTCTTCAGAAAGCCGGAAAACGGCTTGTGGCTGCTGGCGAACGCGGGTTGATCCTGTGGTCCGATGATGAGGGGCAGACTTGGAATCAAGCCAAGGTGCCCGTCAGCGTGACATTGACCAGCCTGTCGTTTTCCGATGCTCAAAATGGCTGGGCTACCGGACATAGTGGAATTGTGCTCGGCACCACAGATGGCGGCCAAAATTGGGTAAAGCTATTTGACGGAAAACGTGCGGCCGAAATTGTGTCTAGCGAAGCCAAGAAATCGAACGCAACTCCCGCACAAATTGCAGATGCAGAGCGACTCGTCAAAGATGGGCCGGACAAGCCGTTTCTCAGTGTCTATTTTTCGGATGCGAATAACGGTTTAATTGTTGGCGCCTATGGCCTGATTTTCTCAACTGCTGATGCTGGTAGGTCTTGGAAGCCTCTTCAGGGGCATATCGAGAATACCAAAGGACTGCATTTTTACTCCATCCATGACGCAGGAGATGCAGTCTACCTTTCGGGTGAGCAAGGTTCTCTGTACGTTTCGCACGATCGAGGCGCCAATTTTCAATCCATCAAGACACCTTACCTAGGGACATATTTTGGCGTCCTTACTGCGGGGAACAATTTGCTCGCCTTTGGTATGCGTGGGAACTCATTCTTCTCTGGTGACAAGGGGAAGACATGGCAGAAAAGTGAAATTCCAGGCAACAACACTTTGACCGCTGGTGCCCGCCTGAAAGATGGCCGCGTGATGCTGGTCGACGATGGCGGAAACATACTCGTCAGCAAAGACGACGGTCAGCGATTTACCAAGGCTGAAATGCCCAAGCTGACTCCGTTGAACTCACTGATTGAGACAGAAGGTGGAAAACTATTCTTCGCTGGAGTGCGTGGCATCAGTCGCGTAAGCCAAGCTCAACCTGCCACGGATGACAAAAAATGAGCCACGATTCCTCGTTAGCGGAACATCCGGTTATCCGCGATATTAAAGATTTTGACCCACGTTCTGGCAGCCTGATGGAACGTGCTTTCTTCAACAATCGCATGCTGGTGATGGTCGCCTGTCTGCTGTTGACGGTAATCCTTGGCTTCCAGGCGATGGGCGTCCGGCTGAACGCAAGTTTTGACAAGATGATCCCGGCTAACCATCCCTACATTCTCAATTTCTTTGAGAATCGTCAGGACTTGGCCGGTCTTGGCAACAGTGTGCGCATCGCCGTAGAAGCATCTGGTGATTCCATTTACGACGCCAAATACCTAGACACTTTGCGTCGTTTGAACGACGAATTGTTCTTGTTGCCCGGCGTTGATCGTCCCTACATGAAATCTTTGTGGACGCCGGCAACGCGTTGGGTTGGTGTAACCGAAGAGGGTCTTGATGGTGGTCCGGTCATACCCGAAAACTATGACGGCAGCCCGACTAGTCTCGACCAGGTTCGCGAAAATATTGAGCGATCCGGTGAGATCGGCCAACTTGTTGCAGGTAACTATAAGTCGACCATCATTCTCGTTCCGCTTAACGAAACGGCCGAGGGTGGCGAGCGCCTTGACTACCATGCCTTCTCGAATCAGCTAGAAGAGCTACGGACTAAATACGAGGCCGAAGGCGTAAGAATCCATATCACCGGATTTTCGAAGATCGTCGGTGACCTGATAGATGGTTTGGAGCAGGTCCTGATCTTCTTTGCCATCGCAATTGTTATCTGTACGGTGGTTCTCTACTGGTACACCCGTTGTTCACGTAGTACCGCTCTGGTCGTGTCGTGCTCGCTGGTTGCCGTTGTCTGGTTGCTCGGTCTGCTACCGACTCTCGGATATGAACTTGATCCGTATTCCGTTTTGGTACCGTTCCTGGTCTTCGCCATTGGCATGAGCCATGGGGCGCAGAAGATGAATGGCGTGATGCAGGATATCGGTCGTGGTACTCACAAACTGGTGGCAGCACGCTACACCTTCCGCCGCTTGTTCCTGGCCGGTGTCACTGCGCTGCTGGCGGATGCGGTTGGTTTTGCTGTACTTATGGTCATCGACATTCCGGTTATCAAAGATCTCGCCATTACTGCCAGCATGGGGGTGGCTGGTCTGATCTTCACCAACCTCATCCTGTTGCCCATCGTCCTCTCCTACACCGGCGTCAGTGCGAATGCTGCGAAGCGCAGCCTGACCGAAGAGAGGGGCGACGAGCAGGATGTGGCTCGCAAAAAGCATCCTTTTTGGGAGTTCCTCGATCTCTTCACCCACCGGAAATGGGCGACGATTGCCATTGTCGTTTCGATCATCCTTGGCGCAGTCGGGTTCGTAGTCAGTCTGCAATTGAAAATTGGTGACCTAGATCCCGGTGCTCCGGAACTGCGGGCCGATTCGCGCTACAACCGCGACAACGCTTTCATGGCCGCCAACTATGCGGCGAGCAGTGATGTCTTTGTTGTCATGGTCAAGACGCCGGAGTTCCAGTGTGTGCAATACAACACACTAAGCCAAGTCGATGTCCTTGAGTCCGAGTTGCAGCAACTACCTGGTGTCGAGTCGACCAACTCATTCTCTGCCTTGAGCAAACGAGCCGCTGCTGGAATGAACGAAGGTAGCCTGAAGTGGTATGAACTGCCGCGTACCCAGGACATGCTCAATGCCATCGCAACGCGTGCTCCTCGGGAACTGTTTAACCAGAAGTGCAACTTGCTGACGGTCTATGTTTTCCTCAAGGATCACAAGGCAGACACCTTGGAAGCCGTGGTCAAGGTGGTTGAAGCTTTCGCTGAGCGTAACAACACCGCCGAGGTGAGGTTCCTTAACGCAGCGGGCAATTCAGGTATCGAAGCTGCAACCAATATCGTAGTTAAGAAGGCAAACGTTGAAATGCTGATGTTTGTCTACGCGGCCGTGATCATTCTTGCATTCATCACCTTTCGCTCCTGGCAGGCCGTGGTTTGTGCGGTGTTGCCACTGATGCTGACATCGGTCTTGTGCGAAGCCCTGATGGTTTTTCTGGGCATCGGCGTCAAGGTGGCAACTCTGCCTGTGATCGCCCTTGGCGTTGGTATTGGTGTCGACTATGCCCTCTATATCCTGACCGTGACCCAAGCACGACTGCGCGAAGGGATGAGCCTGTCGGATGCTTATTACAAGGCGTTGCTATTCACCGGCAAGGTGGTTGCACTGACAGGAATGACATTGGGTATTGCTGTTGCAACCTGGGTTTTCTCGCCCATCAAATTCCAAGCTGACATGGGCATCCTCCTCGGCTTCATGTTCGTTTGGAACATGTTAGGTGCCGGCATTCTCCTGCCTGCTTTAGGTCACTTCCTTCTCAAGCCTGCGAAGCAGTAGGCGATTTTAGCTACAAATCATAAACACACCATCGAAAAGGACAAATTATGAAACTGGTCACTTTTACCCACTCTGGTCATACCCGCATTGGCAAAGTTGAAGGGGATCAGATTATTGATCTTTCGATCGCCCAACCCAGTCTGCCGCAAGATATGTTGAGCTTGTTGCAGCAGGGTGGTGCGGCCATGGATAAGGTTCGCGATGCCAAAGCATTGCCTGAAGCTGTTCTTGCCCTGGCTGATGTCAAGCTTGAGGCACCGGTGCAGAATCCTTCCAAGTATCTCGCCATCGGCATGAACTATCGCGACCACGTCGAAGAGTCGGCCCGCAAGGGAATTAAAACGCCGGAAACGCAAATTTGGTTTAATAAGCAGGTTTCCTGCGTCACCGGTCCGTTCGATCCGGTCGAAATGCCGCGCATCTCGGAAATGCTCGATTACGAAGTCGAACTCTGTGTCGTAATCGGAAAGACTTGCAAGGATGTATCGATTGAAGATGCGCCCTCCGTCATCGCCGGCTACATGGTGGCCAATGACGTCAGCGTACGCGACATCCAATGGGCTAGCCCGACGTGGACGCTGGGCAAGTCCTTTGACACGCATGGCCCGGTTGGTCCTTGGCTGGTCACGGCTGACGAAATTTCCAATCCGCACAACCTGCATATGCTGTTGACCGTCAATGGTGAAGAGCGCCAGAACAACACGACGAGCCTGATGGTTTACAACATTTACCAGCAGATCGCCCATCTGACCCAAATCATGACACTGCAACCGGGCGACCTGATTGCTACTGGCACGCCAATGGGTGTAGCCGCTGGCATGAACCCGCCGAAGTACCTCAAGGTTGGCGATGTCATTCGTGCCGAAATTGAAGGTGTCGGGGTTATCGAAAACAAAGTGGTTGCGAAATAACGATCCACAAACTCTCGGGAAGGCGGCCTGTTGTCATCCCGAAAAGCCCCGACAAGAGAGCCTTTCTAACTGTTTTGGAGACAAATATATGACTACAGCAAACACCAGCTGGGCTAAGGCCGGTATTCATTCCATCAACCACTTCGCCCTGGCCCTGCCGGACCTGAACGAAGCTGAGAAGTTCATGCTGGCCTATGGCCTTCGTGTCGAACGCCGCGGTGCAGAACTCCATGTTCGCGCCAGTGCCAGCGAGCACGTCTGGCTTAAGGTTGTGGCCGGCCCGAAGAAGTCTTTCGAGTTTCTGAGCCTCGGTTGCTATGCCGAAGATTTTGACCAGATTTGCCAGCAGATTCTTGATGCCGGCGGTGTCGTCACCGCTCCGCATTCGGCTGGAAGCCCCGAAGGCTTCTGGTTTAAAGATCCTGACGGTACGTTGCTGCATTTGCGAATTGCTCCGAAGATGATGCCTGACAGCAAAGCTGAGATGGAGGACGGCAATGTGCCGGCTGGAATTCAAGGTGCTGCATTCCGCTCGACGATGCAGAAGGTTGGTCCGAGCCGTCTTGCTCACATGCTGTTGTTCACGCCTGACGTACTGCGTGCAGTGGCCTTTTACGAGAAAGGCCTTGGTGTCAAGGTGGCGGATAGTTCCAAAGACATCGTGGCGTTTACCTATGCCCGACATGGTTGTGATCACCACCTTATTGCCTTCTTAAAAAGTAGCGGGCGCGGTATTCACCATAGCTCTTGGGACATGCCTGGTGTGGAAAAGCTAGGCATTGGGTCCTCGCAAATGCGCAAGGAAGGTTATACCCATCAGTGGGGTGTCGGACGGCATGTGCTTGGTTCAAACTACTTCAACTACGTTCAGGATTCCTTTGGTAAGTGGTGGGAATACAACTGCCATATCGACTATATCCCGGCAGGTATGCCCTGGGATGGAGGAGATCACGATCCAGAAAACGCCCTTTATTTGTGGGGCCCCGATCTGCCATCCAATTTCGTCGATAACAACGAAGCCTGATAGCAGGCCCATTTATCAAGCTGTGGTAGTGCGGGGCACTTCCGGTAACTGATCAGTGATCAGTTACCGGAATATTGACCCGATAGACAACAGCCCCTGTTCTGCAGAGGAGACAAAAATGAAACAAACCATGCTCAAGGTCATTCTGTTTGGCCTGACGCACATCATTCGCAAATCGCTGAAGAACTTCCCGGCGGTTCGCAATCATGTGAAGGGTCGGCGCTGTATCGCTCAGATCAAGTTGAAGGATGACAGCATCGGTCGCTATTACGTTATCGAGAACGGCCGCATCACCTCGCATGCCGGAATCCATTCGGCACCAGACGTGACCATGCGCTTCAATGATCTGCGGACAGCGCTGCTCTTCCTCAAGCCTGGCGTCAGCCAGGCCGAGGTTATTCATGCAGCGAAGAATTTCAGGGTTCTGGTACTCGGTCGAGACGAGACCGTGGTTTGGTTCATGCAACTCCTCAACCTGACCCAGTCGGCTGGCTGGGAACTAGGCACGCCGATGAAGGATGGCACAGTCCGCTTTACCACCAATACCAACGGTGGTCCGCTTTTCGTCTACGTCAAGGATGACAAGATCGTCCGTATGACGCCAATCGACCTCGACAACAGCGATGCGCCCAGCTGGACCATCACTGCTCGTGGCAAGAAATTTACGCCGCAGCGCCGGGGCATGATCAACCCGCATGCCATGTGTCTTAAGTCGCTGGTGTATTCCGACAAGCGCATCCTTCATCCGATGAAACGCGTCGACTTTGATCCGAACGGCGAGCGCAACATCCAGAATCGCGGCAAGTCGGAATATGTGCGCATCAGTTGGGATGAGGCGCTAGATATAGTCGCCAACGAGATCACGCGCCAGAAGAAGGTGCATGGCCCAGGTGCCATGGCACTGTTCAGCGGTTCGCATCACCAGTGGGGTAACGTCGGCTATTACCTTTCTGCCATGCTGCGCTTTGGCAACCTCGTTGGCTTCACCCGCGTACATCCAAATCCGGATAGTTGGGAAGGCTGGTATTGGGGCGCCCAGCATCATTTTGGCAATTCGCTGCGTGTCGGCCTGCCGGGCTTCTCAGGCCTTGTCGAAGACTGCCTGAAAGAGGCTGAGCAAATCGTTTTCTGGTCGAGCGATCCAGAGACCACCAATGGTTACGCCAGTGGCCTCGAAGGGACTCAGCGCCGCTTCTGGGCGAAGGAATTGGGCATCGATTTTATCCATATCGACCCACACCTGAATCCGACTGCTCAGCTGTATGGTGGCCGGTGGATCCCCATCAAGCCAAGCACCGATCCGGCTTTGGCTCTCGCCATCATGTAC
>Ga0114984_1000271_pt1 | contig 20365 bp, 22 predicted proteins | sample Shrwel1BS1Day1_FD_96987 | JGI IMG/M metagenome (GOLD analysis project Ga0114984, IMG submission 96987) | Subsurface microbial communities from deep shales in Ohio, USA - Utica-3 well 1 S-1-Day1 | ecosystem: Environmental > Aquatic > Deep subsurface > Shale gas/oil reservoir > Produced water/Flow...
GATGTGGACAAGGCCTACAGCGAGCTGGCTCTCGAGAAGCTGCGCCAGGTCAAGGGCACTATCCGCTGCCGCGTGCTTTTCTGAGCCGCGAGGCAACGAATGCAGTAACACCGAAGCCCGGGCCAATGCCCGGGCTTTTTTGTGATGCAGAAGGGGCCAAAACAACGCCGGTTTTCAGAGATTTAATGAAAACTTCCGGATTATCCCTTGAGAAAGCGGGGATACGAGCCATGGTTAAAGTACAGCCTGGTTCCGACCAGCCCATTCATACCGCGACAGGAGAAAATCGATGTCACTCAGGGAGTCCCTGTTGAACAAACTGCAGACCCAGACCGAACACTGGAGCAGGCAGATCGACCAGTTACGGGCAGAGGCGGACGCCAAGATGGCCAAGGCCGAGGATGACAAGGCGGAAGCGGAAATCCAGAAGGAGTTTTCGGAGAAGATCCAGTCCCTGGAGGACCAGATAGAAACTGCCAGGACCAAGCTCGGTGAACTGAAGGAATCAGGCGAGGATCAGCTGGACAACCTCAAGCAACGTATCGACGAGTGGCTGCCCAGCAACACCAACTGAGGCAGATACAAAAAAGGCTCCGGAGGTTTCACACCCGGAGCCTTTTCGTTTTCCCTGAACCTTATTGCATCGGCACCAGGGTCAGCTCAACCCGACGGTTCTGCTCGCGCCCGGCGGCAGTGTCGTTGGAAGCGATGGGGTAGCGCTCGCCGTAGCCCACGGCACGGGTACGCTTGGGCTCAATGCCCTGATTCAGCAGGAAGTCCCGCACTGAACCGGCACGCTGTTCACTCAGCAGCTGGTTGTAGCTGTCGGAGCCGGAGCTGTCAGTGTGGCCCTCGATCTGGATAACGGTCTGGTCGTATTCCTTGAGAACCAGTGCAACAGACTCCAGGGTGCCGGTGAAGGACGGCTTGATGGAGGACTGGTTCAGGTCAAACGTGATGTTGCCCGGCATGACCAGTTCGATCTGATCACCGTTACGGACCACGCGTACACCGGTGCCTTCCAGCTTCCGGCGCAGCTCGGCTTCCTGCTTGTCCATGTAATAACCGATACCGCCGCCGATAGCAGCACCGCTGGCCGCGCCAATGAGGGCGCCCTTGCCCCGGTCACTGCTGCTGGAAGTTGCCGCACCGATAGCTGCGCCACCGATAGCACCAATGATACTGCCCTTGGTCGCGCTCGAGGTCTTTTCCTCTCCGGTATAGGGATCATAGGTCATGCAACCACCCAGACCGACGGTAGCTACTGCAAATGCAAGAATCGTTTTCTTCACAGCTTTCTCCTGCGCCATTATAAAACCCGGCGGTGTTTGTGGTTTGCGACCGGTTCAGGCCGCATTCACCGCCTTCCTGGTGAATGTATCAATGATGGTATTGAATACCGTTGCCTGCAAATCCTGGGCTTCGTTCACTAGATGATGACGTCCATCCGGGATTCTCAGTTCCTCTACCGAGGAAAATTTATTGCGAATAATCCGCAGATTGTGTTGCCAGTCCACGGTCAGATCCTTCTCGCCCTGCACGACCGTCACCGGAAAGTTGACCGGCCGGGCCGACTCAATATGCGGCACCCATTGCCGCAATGCCGTGACCCAGTCCACATGCACCGCCCTTGCCTGCAGCGGGTCATGTTCCTTCAGGAAGCGGAGGAACCGGGTATCACTGCTGTTTTCGGCAAAGACCCGACGCCAACGGGTAATGAAAGGCCTGACCAGAGTATGCAGAAGCTTCGCGCCAAGCCAGCCCGCGGGACGTACCAATGGCGCCAGCAGTACCACCTCCTTGAAGTCGGAGGTTTCGGCCGAGTGCTGGTTCGAGAGCAGGTAATCAATCAGTATCGCGCCACCGGTGCTCTGCCCCACGGCGAACCAGGGCTCGCGCACCTTGCCCCGGGCCTGATCCATCACCGCCGTCAGCACCTGCTGGTACTCCAGGAAACTGCCGATCGCCGCCGGCGTGCCGCTGGAGAGACCGTGACCCGGCTGGTCGTAGGCCAGGACATCCAGGCCGGCACCCAGGCAACAGTCGATCAGCTGACTGTACAACCCGACATGGTCGAAGTAGCCGTGCAGAATAAAGACCGTGCCCCGGGATTCCGGCAGCCGGTAATAGTGCACCATGACCTCGTGCTCGCCGGCATGCACGTAGCCCTGGTGGTAATGCACCTCCGGGTGCTCCACCCAGAGATCCAGACCGTAGAACCGGCAGTAGGCAACCATCTCCTCGCCCAGCTCACCCTGGCCCTGCGGATTGAAGGGCTCAAGCCGCTCCAGCAGAGAGTGCCTGTCCCAGTCGGGTATTTCTATGGTATCCGTTTTCCAGTACACGTAGAGTTAAACGCCTGTCATGATTCAGGAATAAGATTAAGGAGTTAATCAGAGACTCCTTGATCGACTGCCATCCTATCGCATAGCGGGAGTAGAACACAGATGCTGCAACCTCTTATTGAGGCCGGTCTTCGGCAAACCATGAACCACCTGGTACGCCCCATACTGACACCAGCGGTACCGATCAGGGTCCAGCGCGCCCTGACCCGGCAGGCCTATCGCAGCTCGGTTCCTCCCCGTGGCTGCCGGTTCAGCCATGGCACCCTGGCCGGTGTGCCGGTAGTTCGCACCAGCTGCGGCAAACAGCAGGACGGTGTCATCCTTTACCTGCACGGCGGCGGTTTCATCATCGGCTCTGCGGATACACACCGGGGCATAACGGGCCATCTGGCGAAGGCCAGTCAGTGCCTGGTGGTGACGCCAGACTACCGGCTGGCGCCGGAGCATCCCTTCCCGGCGGCCCTCGACGATGCCGAGGCGACCTATCTCCAGTTGCTGGCGGAAGGCTACGCCCCCGATCAGATTGCCCTGGCCGGTGATTCCGCCGGCGGCGGTCTGTGCGTATCCCTGGCCATGCACCTGCGGGACAACCAACAGCCGTTGCCCTCATCGCTGACACTGTTCTCGCCCTGGACCGATCTGACCCAGGAGCAGCTCTATCAGCCCGAGTCAGAACCGGTATTGCAACCGGCCTGGACTGCCAAGGCAGCAAAACTCTATGCCGGCGACCAATCCCTCAAGGACCCGCTGATATCAGCGGTATTCGGGGACCTCAAGGGACTTCCGCCACTACTGATCCAGGTCGGCAGCGATGAAATCCTGCTCAACGACGCGGAACGACTGGCCCGAGTGGCAAAGCGGGACCGGGTACCCGTTAACCTGGAAATCTACAACAGCCTCTGGCACGTGTTCCAGGTCCATAGCGGTCAACTGGACCGGGCGACCGAGGCGATGCGTACCGCGGGTGATCACATCAGGGCACATCTGACAAACTGATTTCGCCCCGGATCAATGCTTCCTTGCGCGAGCGCGACCAGCGCTTGATGTGCCACTCCAGCCGGGAAGCCCGACTGCGATCTCCAGCCTGCGCCCGGAAGACCAGCTCCAGAGGCCCCTTGCCGCGCAGACTGCGCGCGCCCTTCGGCGCACCGGCCTGATGCTCGGCAAAACGCCGCTCCACATCCGTGGAGATACCGGTATACAGTGAGCCGGAAGCGGTTCGCACCAGGTACAGATGCCAGTCATTGCTCACGGGCCAGTTCCGCCTCCCGGGCCTTGACCTTGAGCTGCTGTAGCCACAAGCCACCCATGATCAGCACCAGGCCAATGTAGGTGGATGGCAGGATAATCTCGCCCAGGATGAAATAGATGAACACCAGCGACAGAAACGGCGAGATGAAGATCAGGTTGCTGACTTTCGAGGTGTTTTCCGCCTTCTTCATGGCGTAAGACCAGAGCACAAACGCCACCCCCATCTCGAATACCCCCACGTAAATGGCCGCGGCCAGGGAGGTTCCGGACGGCATCTCGAAGCCCTCGGTGAGCCCGCAGATCACCGCAATCACCGGCAGCCCGAACAGGAAATTGAGGAACAGGCCTACCACCGGATCGCGCTCATCACGGGTAGCAATGATCCAATAGGATGCCCAGACCAGGGTACTGCCCAGGGCGAAGCCGACCCCAAGCGGATCAGAGAAGGTCAGCGAGGTGACTTGGCCCCGGGTGGCGATCACGACCACGCCGGCATAGCAGACCAGCCCCGCCAGGATATCCACCCGCCGAAGCCGTTGGCCCAGAAAGGGCACGGACAGGTAGGCGAGCACCAGCGCCCAGGTGTAGTTCAGAGGCTGGGCCTCCTGGGCAGGCAGCCGGTCAAACGCTCCGAACAGCACGAAATAATACAGGCAGGGATTGACCAGCCCCATCCCCACGGACTGCACGTACTGACGGCGAGACAGGGAAAACACCAGATGCCAGCGCCCCTGGAGTTTCAGAATAATCGCCATCACGACGATCGAGGCCACGCAGGCAATCAGCAGCATCTGCATCGGTGCCAGATCCCTCAGCGCCAGCTTGAACGCAGTGGCAACAGTGGACCACAGCAGAACCGTGGCAAGGCCGTACATCATGGCCTGTTTCTGGTTGGTCATGAACAATGACTCCTGTCGCTGGCAGGAAGCACCCTGCCGAATGTGTTAGCTTAGAAATATTCCGTTATTTTCCAATTCAGGGTCTGGAGAAATGGACATGCGCGCGCACCGCCTCTGGTTGTTCCTGGTTACCAGCCTGGTCCTCATCATGACAGGTTGCTCGGAGACCGAGAGCACCAGGACCAGCGACTCATCCGAGCAGCCACCACCGGAATATCCCGTCACTTGGCGGTTCGCCCTGGAAGAAATTGAGGGCAGTGTACAACACGCCTATGCCGAGGCGCTAAAGAGCCGTATTGAAGAGGCTTCTGGCGGGAAAGTCGAGCTGGATATTTTTCCCTACGGTTCCCTGGGCACCTCTTCCCAACTGACAGAACTGGTACGCAACGGCTCTGTTGATCTTGCCTTCGCCTCCCCCGGGCACCTGGCAGACCTTATTCCGGAAACCGGGATTTTCACGTTGCACTATGTCTTGCCGAACGAGGATTCCGTCAACCGGGCCCTGTTTGCCGGGAGCGAACTGACCCGGCTCTTCTCCGCCGCCTATAACGAAAAGCATCTGACGCTCCTGGGATTTGTGCCCGAAGGATGGATGGCATGGACGGCCAACAAGCCATTGAAGTCACCCTCCGATTTTGAAGGCCTCAGGATCCGGACCATGACTTCACAAATGTCAGCGGAGGCGTTCCGGAGCTATGGTGCCGATCCCCGCCAGACACCTTACTCACAGGTCTACAGCGATCTGCAGTTGAAACAGATTGACGGCCAGACCAACCCGGTCTTCGCCATCGAGGAAATGAACTTCTATGAGGTACAAGACACCCTGACCATGCCCCGGGCCGCCCATTTTGTTTCATCCGTTGTGGCGAACCCTGAATGGTATGCCCAGTTACCGGAGCAGCAGCAGGACTGGCTGGCAGTGGCGTTGATTGAGGTTGGCAAGGAAGCCTGGGATATTCAGAAGGAACTGAACCAGACCAGACTGGAAACCATGCTCGAAGAAGGCCAGCTCGCGGTGACCAGACTGTCCGAACAGGAGCGCGCTGCGTTTCGCGAGGCGAGCAAGCCTGCGCTGGAATTCTACCTCCGGCAAACCGGCGAGCGGGGCCAGCAGATCCTCGAGTCACTCCGCAACATCATTACGGATCTGGAAAACCAGCAGGCCTCAGGCAGTGGTGGCAACGGGGACTGACACAAACTGCACCCCATCTGCGGCCAGCACTTCCGATCCCCTTGCAGTCAGATCACTGATGAACCGGAACTGGTCCCTCGGCTCGAGGGGATAGGCCTTCAGGCGGTAGGTCATGCCCCAGGTTTTGTTGGCGACCACAACCACCACCGGCTTCATGGTCTTGGTGTAGGGCGAGGCAAAAGCCACATCCCGCAGCAGCGCCATGACCCGGCGGACATCATGATTCGGGGCCAGGTGGAACTCCGCCACGCACATGAGGTTGTCGGAACCATCGTTACCGTTGGCAATGAGCGTGTTCCACAGCCTGCCATGGGGAATGATGATAACGGTATCATCCGGCGTGACGATCTCCGCAGCGCGGGTCCCGATTGATCGCACCTCGCCGTACTTGCCATCGACTTCTATCCAGTCACCGGGCCGATAGGGCATTTCATAAAGGGTCACGATCCCCGCAATCAGGCTGTTGGCGTAGTCCTTGAACGCGAAACCCAGCGCCAGGCCCAGGGCGCCGAAAATGGCGACCATGTTCTCGAATGAGGGCTCCACCAATATCGGCACCACCACGATGATGGTGACGACAATGATCAACAGCCGGGCCAGTGGCACCGAGGCGAGCAGGTACAGGCGAGCCTTGCCACCGAGTTTGCCGGCCAGCTTCGGTACCAGTTTCTGGATAACGAATATCAGCAGCACCGCGGCGGCCACCACGAGGGCGGCTTCCACCAGGGCGACCCAGGTGATGGCTGAAAACGCCTGCTGCAGTCCCTGCCCCATATCTCCCATAAGTCCTCCTCAGAATCCGTCTACCGGATAACCCCAGCTTTGCAGATGACGGCGCACCATGGGATACCCCAGGGGCGTGACATGCCAGCGCCCGGATGCCTCACCCTCATACACGACGTCTGCGCGGGTGAGCCGGGACAACGCCAGCTGCAGTTCCGGCTTGCCAACTCCCGTTACCAGGGCAATCCGCTCTTCATCCAGGCCGTCATGGATCAGCAGCGCGTGAAGAATAAAACCGATAGACCGGTCGCTGCTCTGGGGCATGGCAGGCAGGCTGAGCTGATCCAGCGGGACCACCCAGCAGTTCCGGCCACCGGGGCCCCGTGCCTGGGTACCGGTGTCCTCCTCCATTTCGTCCTCCGGCCGCGCCCGCAGGGAGCGCTGCCAGATTGCGAGCGCAACTCCGGGAATACCCCGGGAAGCCGTGGCAAGGTCCCTCAGAAAGCCCGAATGTTTGCGTTTCTCCGCATCCTGCGGATTTTCCACCGGCAACACGTAAAGGCCATCGTCGGTCATTCGCGCGGTGATCGCCCGACCATCCCGGGAAGCGGCGAGATATTCCAGCCACTGGCCCAGACGCTCCGCATCCAGGGGAGCCGGTGTCACTGGGCCCAGGTGGGCATCCGGCAGGTAACTGTCCCAGAATTGCCAGCACCAGCTGGAACAACCCACCAGCCCCTGCCCTGCCTGGCCAGAGGCAATACGCCCAAGCAACTCGCTGATCAGGGCAAAACCGGAGGTATGACGAAGCCAGAAATCCGCCAGCTCGGGAATCACCCAGGGCCCGGTCAGGTCCTGTTCATCCCACCAACGGCGAGCCTCTTCCCGATTCATCAGCAGGTTGTCCGGAGGTGCGATCAGGTCCCAGGATTCGGCGTCCGCGGAAACTGCCCCGAGACCGGGCAGCCGGACCAATGCCTCCCTGACGCCGGAAAATGGCGGCGCGACCACTACGGCCACCTCTCGGCGTAGGGTTTCCGATTGCCGGAGCTCCTGAAGGGAATCCAGAAGGGCGCCGGCCAGGGCGGTAGAGTCCGGATGCGGAGCGATATGCTGAATCTGCTTGTCGGTGAGCGACGGCAGATCATCCAGGCTCTGGAAAGGTTCCTCATCCGGTGAGATGCCCGCGCGAAGCTGGGCGGTAAGGTGACGGACAGCATCCTTGAGTGTCCGCTGCACGGACATTTCCGGCTGCTTCCACTGATCCACGGGGATCAGACCGCCGGGGAGTGGGTGGGAATGCTCGGTCGTGTTTTCGTCCTTCAAAAAGACAGCTCCTGCAATCTGTAGCCGGAACCTACTCCGGAACCAGCCAGCCCAGCTCATGCCGGACATCGAGCCCGTCCGCACCGGACACGTCATCCATCATCGCGCCGAGGCGCTCATCAAAGCCCCAGGGCGGATTGACCACCAGCATGCCGGAACCGGTCATGCCCCGCTCCGGGGGATGGTTGAGGTGTATCTCGCTGCGGAGAATTTTCCGGACCGGCCCGGAACGCAGCGCGTCCGCGAGCTGTTCCTCAAGGCCGGAGGTCAACACCGGATACCAGATAAGATAGACGCCATGCCGGCATTTCTGCCATGCCTTTTGCAGGGTTTTGGCGACCGACCCGTAATCCGCCTTGATTTCATAGGAAGGATCAATCAAAACCAGCAGGCGAGGCTGTTTTGGCGGCAGCTGCCCGAGCAACCCCTTCAATCCGTCTTCCCGTAGCACCCGAACCTTCTGGCCAGCCCAGCCCGCCAGCTGTTCACTCTCGGACGGGTGCAGCTCAAATGTGGTCAGCGCATCATCAGCCCGGAGAAACTGGCGGAACCAGAACGGGGAGCCGGGATAGGTGGTCAGGTGACCATCGCCGGCGTTCAGCCTGGCCAGCAGCTCCAGTACCGGCTGCCAGTCCGATGACAGCAGGTGTTCGCGCAACTGCCAGAGCTTCTGAACACCGGTATCCGCTTCACCGGTTTTCCGGGCCCGTTCGCTGCCAAGATCATAGACGGCACTGCCGGCATGGGTGTCAAAGCAGGCAATCCCCGATGGCTTGGAGTGCATCATGGATAAAGCGAGGGTCAGCGCGGCGTGTTTCTGGATGTCGGCAAAATTGCCGGCATGGAAGGCGTGCAGATAGCTCAGCATCAAGAAAGCTCCATGGTTTGCCGCCTATTAAGCCCGACGAGGCGCAGGATGTGCAAGATCTGCGCTGGAGCCATCATCTGGTCTGTTTAACAGCATCGGCCGTACTCCGCCCTTAAGGGATACCACCGTTACTGGTATGCTCTTGCCAAATTTCTTCCGGAGGACGGCCACTTGCCAGCCAAGAAGCAGGACACCATCGACCAGCTGTACAGCCTGATCGCCAACGAGGAAGATGCCCGGGTCTGCAAGGATATCCCGGAGGAAGCCTGCCGGGAGGTGCCCCGCAATTTCTTCCTGATCCTCGCCAGTAACGTGCTCACCAAGCTGGGCGACCTGCTGATCAGCCCCAAGACCGTGCTGGCATGGTTGATGAGTGCCGTGGGCGCACCGGCACTGGTGGCCTGGCTGGTGCCGATCCGGGAATCCGGCTCCATGGTGCCACAGATGGTGATTGCCGCCTGGGTTCGCCGCAAGGCAGTACGCAAATGGTTCTGGACGCTTGGCAGCTTCGGCCAGGCCGTCAGCGTGGCCGCCATGGCCGCGAGCGTCTGGTTTCTGGAAGGCTATGCCGCCGGCGGCGGCATTGTGGCGGCACTGATTGTGTTCTCCCTGGCCCGGGGGTTCTGCTCCGTCTCCATGAAGGATGTGCAGGGCAAGTGTATTCCCAAGACCCGTCGGGGGCGGCTGTCGGGGCTGGCTACCACTATCGGTGGCACCGCCACCGTCGTCATGACCGCACTGCTGTTCTGGGACCGGGGCGATCCCACTCTGGCCTTCTACACGGCCCTGCTTCTGCTGGCAGCCGTGCTCTGGATGATTGCCGGTTTTCTGTTTGCCAACGTCGAGGAATACGCCGGTGAGACCGGCGGGGGCGGCAACGCGTTGACCGAGGCCGTTCACAGCCTCTCCCTGCTGCGGGACGACGCGCCGTTCCGTCACTTCGTGATTACCCGGGCGCTGCTGCTCTGCTCCGCCCTGGCTTCGCCGTATTTTGTGGTCCTCGCCCAGAAAGAATCTGACATTGGCTGGATGCTCGGGGTATTCCTGCTCGCCAGCAGCCTGGCCAGCTCACTGAGCGCCAGTTTCTGGGGCTGGGCAGCAGACACCTCCAGCCGCCGGGTGATGATCCGGGGCGCCGCCATGGCCAGCTTCGTATGCCTGGCTGTCGGTATCACCGCGCTGATTGTTGGAACCGATATTGGCAGCGTCTGGTTCTATCCGGTTGCCTTCTTTGCCCTCAGCATCGCCCACGCCGGCGTCCGCCTGGGCCGGAAGACTTACCTGGTGGACATGGCCGGCGGCAACAAGCGCACCGACTACACCGCCGTGAGCAATACCGTGATCGGCGTGCTGTTGCTGGTCACCGGCGGGTTGACGGCTGTGATCTCGGTGTTTTCCGAGGTGGCCGTCATCATCGTGCTGGGGCTGATGGGACTGGTGGGCATGTTCAGCGCCATTCGCTTGAAGGAAGTGACCGAGGACTGACCTAAGTAACCTTGAACTGTGTCACAAGCACCAATTCAACCTGCCTCTGGATGGTATAGGGTAAACGCCTGGAAGCTACAGAACAGGGATGTGCATTTTCATGACAGTATCAGCCTTGGAGAAGTGCACATGAGAACCGATACAGCAGGCCCGCAGGTCGACCCCTCGCGCTTTGTACATACCCCCTTCGGCTGGTACGCCCTGACCCGTGAGCCGTCGGATCTGGGCCCCTTCCCGACCCAATCACAGGCTTCAGACGCACTGGTGGACCACATCAGGCTTCATACCGGCCTGAATGCGCGCAACCCTGAAGATCGCTATTCCGGATTCACCGTTCATGATCCGGACAGCTGTGCAAAGAATAATTGCGGGCGCTGTGCGGAAGCGCTGGCGTTTGCCGGTTTTCAGGCTATCGCCTGATCCGGGGCCTATGTCGTGGATTCAACCTGAATTCGCATATTTCACATGTTTTTAAACTGGCACCAGCCAGATGGTCTATAGTGAACTCAATGGATCCTATCCGACAGGGATGTGTCATTTCGTGTAGTTGTTCTCCGATCCCGAAGAAGGATTGAGTATGCGAATGGACACACAAGGGCAGCAGTTACACGCCCGGTGCTTTTCTGACTTTTCCCCTGGCCAGCAAACGCTGGCGGGTGGAGCTTCCGACTCCGCCAAGAAATCTTCCCACCGACATTCCGTTCAATCCTTCGCACCCTTCGCCAGGGTCGTGAGGTTGTCGTTATGAGTGGTGTGACTGAAGGTAGCGCTGTTGAGGCCAGCCTTGTTCCAAGGTATCGACGTAAGCGGGTGTTAATCGCGGTTCTGGTATTTGTCGCCGGGTTGGCTTCGGTCAGTTGGGTGGGGAGTGCTTCGCCGCAGCTTGCTACGCACACCCATGGCAAAACAGTATCGGCAGGCAAATAGCCCCGGCTTGCCGACTTCAGTTTCCGAACGCGCCTAAAAAGAGGGCCGGTTGGCCCGGCCCTCGGAACGTTGAAAGTTCAACGATTAATTATCGTCCAGGCATTGTCAGAGCGCATCCGGACTCGCACACACGGCATTCACATCAAGTTGTGAAAGCAAGTTGATGCCACCAAGACTGATCGAAACTTCGTCAAAGGCCTCAGTGGTATCGACGACAATGTAGCCGACACTTTCGTCGTTCAGCATGCCCAGCAAATCCAGATCCGCAAGTGTCAGGGATGAGAACGTCTCCTTCTCTGCCCCATCCAGCCTTGTCGTGATCTCAACACTCCCCAGCAAAGAGAGGTTCAACAGCTGGTCTGCGTTTGCGACCGCAACCCCCAGGCGGTTTGGTGCCTCATAGGTTTCAACTGAGTCTGTCACAGTCAGGGCTACTCCTTCAGTCAGCCCGAGATCAGCGGGCACGATGATCGAGGCAGAATTGAACAGGTTGGTATCCACCACGTTCTCGGGGTTCTCAACACACCCATTGAGACACAGGAATGAGGTATCACCGATGGCACTGGAGCCAGGCGCCTGAAACGGTTTGAACGGTGCAGCATCAGCCGTACCACACGCATAAGCCGTCTCCGGATCACTATCGGCTACCGGATCGCAAGCATCGCCAATACCGTCGCCATCAGTGTCTTCCTGGCCGGTATTGGCGGTATCGGGACAGTTATCCTGGTCATCCTGAATACCATCTCCGTCGCTGTCGGTATTGTTATCGCAGGCATCACCGATGCCATCGCCATCGGAATCTTCCTGATCAGGGTTATGGACTGTCGGGCAGTTATCGTCAATGTCCCGGATACCGTCACCGTCAGAGTCGGCGTTCTCCTCACAGCCCTCACTGTTATTCGGATCGGTAGGACAGTCGTCCAGCGAGTTGTCGATTCCATCACCGTCAATATCGGAATCGCAAGCATCGCCGACACCGTCTCCATCAAGGTCAGTCTGTTCCGGATTTGGAACCAGTGGGCAATTATCCTCACCATTCAGAACGCCGTCACCATCGGAATCAGCCAATTCCAGCTCTCCACCAACAGCACCATCACCAACAACCAACAACCATACTGTCAGACTTACACCCCGCCAGCGAAAGCAGCGCGGTTACCAGCAATATCAAAGGCCAGTTATAGTTTTTGAGATTCATATTCAAACTCCCTCTACATCTCACTCGGAGACAACATTGAATTCAACGCGACGATTCCGTTCGCGGCCTTCCTCGGTGTCGTTGCTGCGAATCGGTTTGGATTCGCCGTAGCCGACAGCGGTCAGCTGGTCGGGATCAACACCGAGATCCAGCAGGTAATTGCGGACGGACTCTGCCCGCCGCTGGGAAAGCTGCTGGTTGTATGCTTCGGAGCCCACGCTGTCGGTGTGGCCGGCCAATTCCACCTTCAGGTCCGGCTGCCCCTTAAGGGCGTCAGCGGCCGGAATAAGGATGTCCCGGGCGTTGGCAGTCAGGCGGTCGGAGTTGAATTCGAAGGTGACGCCCTGCAGGACCACGGATTGGGCTTTATCGGTCTCGACACAGCCCACGGCGTTGACTTCCAGGCCCTCGAGAGTGTTCGGGCACTGGTCGACACCATCCACCACGCCGTCCTTGTCGGAGTCGGCGAAGTCTTTCTCAACCACCACGGGCTTCTCGATCACGGTGGTCTTCTCGACGATGCGGGTGCGAGTGGCGCCAATAGGTATGGTTACGCCCAGACTGAAATGCAGGTCAGAGAGGCCATCGTCGTAGGAGTCGTAAACATAACGCGCATCGGCGCGCACCCTGAGACCGGACTGGGTGAAAGGACTGCTGATGACGCCAAGTGCGGCATTGGCGTATCCGCCGAACTCGCTTGCTGAATTATTCGCCACGTCATTGCGTGAGACGCCACCGCCAAGCGAGCCGTAGGGCGTAAAGGAGTCGCTCTCCCACAGGCGGTAACTGAGGTCAGCTCCAAGCCCCTGTTGGTAGTAGTCAGTGCCACCGTTCACGCCGGTCTCAATGACACCGCTGTAGAACTGGGGCTCGACCCACCAGTGCTTACCCATCCGGATACTGAACATGCCCCGCACCGCAGACCCGTATTCATCGGTGCGGTCACTGTCGGGCTCGATATAGGTGCCCAGCAGCGATACCTCGGACTCATGCTTGACCGTCTCAGCCTGGGCAACCTGCGCGGCCAGCGCGAGGCTGCTTGCGGCAATTACAGAGGTCAATGCTCGCCGTCTCATCATGCAACCACTCCTTTCTCTTGTAGGATTTTTCCTTGTGACCACACCCGTGATCATTTTTTCGACATTGGCAGTTTGGGCCAAACGGGCAAAACATTACTTGGCCTTAACCCGCATTGCCCTGCGTCAAATTTACCAATTCAAATTGTCAGGAATGTTCTTTTTTGTGACACGCTCGATATATCATTAGAACCATAAACTTAGATACAGATGATGAGCACCCGGCGACAAGTGCATCCCTCAACCTGCCCTGTTTTTTACAGAGTGTTACAAAAACAGCGCCTCTGAGCGCACTTTTGCCCCGTCTTCCTATTGGCAGTTAGACTTTTTTGTGAACTGCGTCACAAACCACTTCGAAAGCTGATATATTTTGCCCCGGGCCACTTCGAGCACCGCGACGCATAGCAAGACGAGAGAACCAGAATGATCAGAAAGGGACTGAAGCGCCTGTCAAAACAGGCACGACAAAAGGAGAGGGTCGAGGGAGTTGTGGAATCGGTGGCGGAAGATCCCGGTCATATCCAGGATGGACCGGTCAAGAGCAACCGGTTTTTGAAAACGCCCGCGGGCTGGTTTGTGAGAACGCGAGAGGCCCGGGATCTGGGCCCCTTCGATTCAGAGGCAGCAGCCCGCGCTGCCCTGGATGATTATCTGAAACGCCATGGCAACAAGCATTCCCTGCGCCGCTACCAGCCGCTACAGGTTCATGGCATGCAGATTCACGACGAAGAAACCTGCCAGAAACAGCACTGCGCACTCTGCGCCGAGATTCGCTATTGGGCCCGGTCAGGCCAGACCTGCTGATACTTGCGTCAGACCACCTTGCCTTCGTTCAGCGCCAGAGCGCCCTTCACAATCCGGTAGATGATCCAGATCGAGATGCCCAGCAGGATGAACCAGCCGATGATCAGGGGTGTGGTGACAATGCCGATCACCGTCCACAATAAACCGATCCAGAAAGTCCGAATCTGCCAGCGGAAGTGACGCTCGATCCAGGTGTTGCGGACATCATCCAGTTTCACGTAGTTGATAATCACGCCCACCAGACCGGTGATCCCGCCCAGGAAGAACGAGAGTGCCTGAAGGATGTAAACGGCCACAGCCAGGTTGCGTCCGGAGTCCGAGCGGCGCTGCATGGGATCGTCGTTTGCGGGGATGTATTCCGGTTCGGGCAAGGTCACTACTCCTTACGATCGGTTTTCCCGAAGTCTAACACAGCCTTTCCCGAAGCCGACCCGTGGTTTTCGCGGACCAGCGCAATAAAAGGAAAGGCCGGCCCCACATGTGCAGGGTCGGCCTTTCAATCAGCTACTTCCTGATTTGAGGGTATCAGGCGCCGATCACGCCACCATCGTTACGGGTAACGATTACCGTCGCATCACGGGGACGCTCGACATTGGCATTCGGCCAATAACCATCGGGATGCTGGATATTCACGAACATGGTTTTGGTGTCTGGGGTGGTTACAACACCGGTTACCTCACAACCGACCGGGCCCACGAAGAACCGCTTGATCTCGCGGGTAACAGGATTGGCTGCCAGCATCATATTGTTCTCATACGGTGCCGCATCGGAACCATCGGTCTGGATCCAGAGACGACCGTTGTAATCAAACCAGAGCCCATCCGGACTGTTGAAAATATTGTCATCGGTGAGCGAAACAATGACTTCGTCATCGACCACGGTTTCAGTGCCCTGCTCACCGGCGAACACGAAAATGTCCCAATCAAACGACATTGCGGAATGATCGTTACCAGCTTCACTCCAACGGATGATGTGCCCGGTAGTGTTGCCTGCAACCGGGTTGGCCGCATTGGTCTGTGAATCCAGACGCTCATCGTTGTTTGTGAGTGTGAAGTAAACTTCACCGCTTACCGGGTCAACCGCACCCCACTCCGGGCGATCCATGGGGGTTGCACCGGCGATATCCGCTGCCAGTCGTGTGTTAACGATAACATCGGCCTGATTCTCAAAACCTTCGAAGTCGATACCACCAACCACACCACGAGCAACCGCAGCATCAACTTTTGCTTTGAAATTGGCGTCCTCAAGCGACAGGGGGAGCCACTCGCCGGTTCCGTCGTTGTTGAACCGGGCTACATAGAGGGTACCTGAATCGAGCAGTGAACCATTGGCGGTGTCAGAATAGTACGGTTGATCGGAAACAAACTTGTAGATGTATTCGAAACGGGAATCGTCACCGGAGTAACAAACCACAGGCTTGCCTTCTTCAACGGGCGCAAAGATGACTCCTTCATGGCCGAAACGTCCCAGCGCAGTGCGCTTGACGGGTTTCTTTTCCGGGACAAACGGGTCAATCTCGACCAAGTATCCGAAGGTGTTGGCTTCATTGCGGTAGTCGGTTGCGGCAGAACCGCCTTCAACAGGTGTTACGTCGAACCGTTTGTACTGATCATATTCCGCGTCCAAAAGGCCGTTGGGGTCAGCGAGTTCCCAGTCATACCGGGAAGAACTTCCTACCCCGTGACGAGTCTGCTCTTTTGTGCGCTCTCCTGAATTGGCAAAGTAGCCGTGCCAGTTCTCTTCCGCTGCCAGATAGGTACCCCAAGGCGTAGGTCCCATGGAGCAGTTATTCAGGGTGCCACGGGTAGCCGTCCCGTCCGTACTGAAAGGAGTTGCAAGCTTACTGAATCCTCGCGCAGGGCCACTGATGTCCATCTCTGTCCCACCAGTGATACGACGGTTATAGTCACTCATCACGATATCCCAGGTGCCATTGCTGTCCTGTTTGATATGCACAATGGAAACGCCATGAGCAGCGATCTCTTTCCGAACTTCGTCAGCGGGTCGAAGACCATTGACGTAGGTCGCGCCGGCGGGATGCAGCGCCTTCTGATTGATGTACTCATGGTTCATCACCAGCAGACCTTCGGTCGAGCTACTGCCACCAGACTTGAGATCGATCGGGAAGAAATGCATACCATCGTGGTGCATCCCTACTTGTTGCTCCTGCTCCTCACCAGTATTGGAAGCATCAGTGCGGAACTCAGGATAACCGCCTGTGATCGGAGTTCCCCATGGGAGAAACGCCTCTGCTGAATAGCCCTCGGGAACCACAACTTCATTGGCATCGGACACAGGAACTGCTTTAAAACCCAATGCTGTATCTTCAGGGTTTCGCGTATTGGTAGTCGTTGTTCCGGTGGAGCTGTCGCCATCACTATCACCACCACAACCCGCCAGACCCAGCCCCATAACGCTGGCCAACGCGGCACCCACGGTGCCTTTCATAACAGTACGGCGCTGCATGCGGGCAGCCAGAACCTGGTGGAACGGGGTATTTTCGGAATGGTTGACTACCGGCTCGTAGTTCGGGTCCAGGTAGTTCGGATCAAGATCGTGTTTGGCCATTTCTTGCCTCTCTCACAACGGTCAGGGGAAGTTGTTTTGGAGAGGTCAGTTTCGGCAGGAAATATTACAGGACGGGAACTGTTTGAAGACAAATTGATGACTGTTTACTGACAGACAAACGCCAGCCTCCCCACTCAGGAGACTGGCGCGGGCGTGATCACTGCTGGGTCGCGTCCTCGTACCCCTCTTCCACCGCTTCCGCAGTTTCCTCTGCAGCGTCTTTCACTTCATCACCTGCTTCTTTGGCCGTTTCCTTGGTCTCTTCCCAGGCGCTATCAGCCTGGCCTGCGGCTTCCTCGTAGGTGTCCTGTGCGGATTCGCCGGCTTCTTCCACCATATCACCGGCGTTGTCGGCGGCTTGTTCGATGTCAACGCCCTGGCTGGTTTCCTCTTCCTCTGAGCTGCAGGCAACCAGTCCCAGTGAGGCGGCCAGTGCCATGGCCATGAGCATTTGCTTTTTCATAACGTTCCCTCCGTTGAAGATCATTCGCAACGGGGAGGAGATTACGCCCATGGCCTCGGATAACACAATTACTGGGGCATTACCCTTTGGTTAGCAGCAACTTACCGTGGGGAACCTGCCATCGATAGTGATGACGTGATCAACACCCACCATCTCGCCCCTGCCAAGGAGAATGAAGTCCTTGCCGGCACGGCTGAAAATATCCCGGATAGTGTCATGGGCAATACATACCTGACCGGCTCCATCCCGGTATACGACTTCTGCCATTCTGCCTGTGGTCAGGTATTCCCGGAGCATATCCTGAACGGACCAATGGGCGACGGCGCCCTGGGTATCTTGAGGTGTCATGGCTGAATCATCCCTGTCGCTCTGTTCGGCCGAGCTGATTGTTGTTGTTTGCACAAAGTTTGGTCCAGTTGCAGGGAATTCGCCACCTTCTGTTTGCTTGTCATTTCATGCCAACCCACCAAAATTGTCTGACAATTATTGAATTGCCAGATTGTCCGACATAAATTGGATCAAACAATGAACAAGACGGAGATCCGGATATGAATGCCAAGGTCAACGACGCAGTACAGAAACACGACGAGAAGGATACCTCCCTTCAGGACGGCAAGGACTGGAAAGATCCCAAGCGTTACCTGTGGCTCCTGGGCCCCGCCCTGCCCGGCATCGGCCTGGCTGCCCTGACCGGGTACGCCATCGCGCCGAAGAAGCTGAAAGCCCTGGCCTGGACTGGTCCGGCGCTGGTACACGGGATTATTCCTGCCCTGGACCGGGCCATTGGTGAGGATCAGAGCAACCCGCCGGAATCCGCGGTCAGGACTCTGGAGCAGGACAAGTACTACGATCGCATTGTGAAGGCGTTCATCCCGACCCAGTACGCCATGACCTTCATGGGCGCCTGGCTGGCCAGCCGGAAGAAGACGCCTATCGAGGACAAGATCGGGCTGACCCTCACGGTCGGCGCCATCAACGGTGTCGGCATCAACACGGCCCATGAGCTGGGCCACAAGTCCAACAAGCTGAACAAGATCCTGGCCATGGCGGCGCTGGCACCTACCGGGTATACGCATTTTGTGGTGGAGCACAATTTCGGGCATCACAAGCGGGTGGCGACACCGGAGGATCCGGCCAGCAGCCGTATGGGTGAGAGTTTCTGGAAGTTCCTGCCCCGTACGGTGATCGGGGGTATCAAGTCGTCGGTCAAGATCGAGAAGGCGCGTCTGGCGCGCAAGGGTAAGAGTTTCTGGAGCCTGGATAATGAGTTGCTGCAGGGCTGGGCGATGAGCGCCGGGTTCTTTGGTGCCACTACGCTGGTGTGTGGTCCGCGGGCGGTTCCGTTCCTGGCGGCGCAGGCGGTGTATGGCGCCAGTCTGCTGGAGAGCGTGAATTACATCGAGCACTATGGTCTGCTGCGGCAGAAGGACAAGAACGGCAAGTACGAGCGGACGAAACCGGAGCACAGCTGGAACAGCAATCACATAGTGACGAACCTGTTCCTGTATCAGCTGCAGCGGCATTCGGACCATCACGCTCATCCGCAACGGAGTTTCCAGGCGTTGCGCCACTTTGAGAAGGCGCCTCAGTTACCGGGTGGTTATGCGTCGATGCTGTTGCCGGCTTACGTGCCTAACTGGTGGTACGAGGAAATGGACAAGCGGGTGATTGACCATTACGAGGGTGATCTGAGCAAGATCAACTGGGATCCGGATCGGAAGGAGGAGTTGATGGCCAGGTATGCGGATTATGCGGCCAGGGTGGCAGCCGAGGCCAAGGCGCGAAAAGAGTCCGGCGCTGATTCTGAGGCTGCGTAGTCTGGGACTTGGGTGCCGGCGGACAGGCGCCCCCATCCTTCCGAAACACGCCCGCAAGTACGTCCCTGTAGGGCTCGGCTGTGGCCATCCATGGCCACAGACGGTTTCGGAAGGATGGGGCCGCCTGTCCGCTCAGATCTCGGAGTTATTTTCCTTTGAAAACAGCCTCACGCCTTTCCAGAAACGACTGAATCCCTTCCTTTACATCCTCACTGGCCATAACAGGCTGCAGATCCGGGAACAATCGCTGCTTGGCCGCTTCCTGACCTTCACTGACCGCAATTTTTGAGGATTTCAAACTTCCCTGAACGCCCAGTGGCGCGGCTTTGGCTATTTTCTCAGCGATTTCCAGGGCCTTGTTGAACTGCTCGCCGGGCTTGACCAGTTCCTGGATCAGGCCCCACTTGTAGGCCTGGTCTGCGGTCCATTCGTCACCGGTCAGCAAGTAACGTTGGGCGTTGCCCCAGCCGATTTCCCGCTGTAACCGGATGGTGGCGCCGCCGCAGGCAAAGATGCCGCGTTTGACTTCGAGTTGAGCGAAGCGGGTGCCTTTGGCGGCCACCCGAACGTCGGTGTTGAGCATCATTTCCACGCCACAGGTGTAGCAGATACCCTGGGCCGCAAACACGACCGGTTTGGTCAGGCCTTCTCCGGTGATGTGGAATGGATCGAGTTCGCCTTCGTCCGGTTCGATGCCTTTGCCGTTGGCGAAGACGCCGGCCCAGTCGTCCAGTTGCAGACCGCTGGTGAAGTGGTCGCCTTCGGCGTACATCAGTCCGACCCGGAGCTCCGGGTCATTCTGGAGCCGGTAATAGGCGGCGGCGATTTCGTGGTACATGGCCCGGTTCATGGCGTTCATTTTTTCCGGGCGGTTAAGGCCGATCAGGAGGATGTGGCCTTGTTTTTCTACCTTGACCAGCGCCATCAGAACCACTCCGCTTTCATATTCAGGCAGGTGTCATCCTGGTTGCGCAGCAGGACCAGGTCCTGGGCGACGGTGGGCAATTCCCAGTGGAAGAAATACTGGGCAGCCTGGAGCTTACCCTGGTAGAAGTTGCGCTCGTCATCGCTGTTGGCCGAACCAAGGGCATGGGCGGCGGCATTGGCCTGGCGCAGCCACATCCAGGCCACGGTGATGTGGCCGAACAGGTGCAGGTAGCAAGAGGCGTTGGCCAGGACGTTGTCGGGGTTGCCACCGCCCATCAGGGATTTGCCCAGGCTCTGGGTGACTTTGACCGCCTGTTGCAAAGTTTCGCTCAGGGACAGGGCCCATTGTTGGCAGCGATCGGTGGTGGCGGCTTCGAGGTCGGTCTGCATTTCCTGCATCAGCAGTTGGAGGCCGTGGCTCTGGTCCTGCCAGATCTTGCGGCCGAGCAGGTCCAGGGCCTGGATGCCGTTGGTGCCCTCGTGGATGGGGTTGAGGCGA
>Ga0114984_1000273_pt1 | contig 20312 bp, 19 predicted proteins | sample Shrwel1BS1Day1_FD_96987 | JGI IMG/M metagenome (GOLD analysis project Ga0114984, IMG submission 96987) | Subsurface microbial communities from deep shales in Ohio, USA - Utica-3 well 1 S-1-Day1 | ecosystem: Environmental > Aquatic > Deep subsurface > Shale gas/oil reservoir > Produced water/Flow...
CCCGCTCCAGTTTTACACGAGTCGCCAAGGCGGCTCGTTTGCTTCATGGCTGAGTTGCAGAGTGGTTATGCACCGGATTGCAAATCCGTGAACGCCGGTTCGATTCCGACCTCAGCCTCCAATCCAAAAGGCCTCGTAGATCAATGATTTACGAGGCCTTTTTCATTCTCCGGGGTGTGCTGTGCATGCCTTGCGAGGACGCGGAGGGCTGTATATAGTCCGCCCTTCGCACAGCGCTACCGCCCGAATGGCGAAATCGGTAGACGCAGGAGACTTAAAATCTCTCGCTCGCAAGGGCGTGCCGGTTCGAGTCCGGCTTCGGGCACCAGTCACACCGCTTGTAGCAGTCCGCAAGGCTGTTACCGTCTTGCTCGATTCCGAGCCTGCTCCACAATCCCCCTCGCCGGGCATCTGCTCGCCCCAATGCATCGCTCGCCTGAAGACCGCGACGCAGCCGCTTGATCAGGCGTGCTCAGCTGCGCATGGCATGGCAGCTTGCTGCTCATCGGCGGAGCAGGGCGCTGTGGCCGACATGCGATAGGCGGCAGCGCGAAGCGTCAGAACATCCCGAGGAGGCACTTGTCACTTGATAGGTCACCCCTCAGGAAATAGTCGCCATGAAAAAACACACCGATAACGACCTTCACGACTGGCAGCGCTACGCGTCGCTTGGCGGCGGGCTGGCGCTGCTCGGCGCAAGTTTGCGGCGCGGCGGATTGCTCGGCGTGGCCGGTGCCGCGCTGGGCGGATGGTTGCTGGCCCGCAACCTGGGCGAGCAGCGTCCGCTCCAGCGCTCAGGGCTGGCCGACCCACTCGCGCCAGGTGCCGAAAAGGCCCGCTACGCGCACATGCCGCTGGATTCCGAGGTGCACAGCCCGGACTTCGCCACGCAGGGCGCACTGCCCGATACCACGCCGATGGGGCACGAACGGTCGGCGCGATGAACGATCCGTTCGATCTGGCGCGCTTCGTCGAGGCGCAGCAGCGTGATTATCAGCAGGCCCTCGACGAGCTGCGTGCCGGCGCCAAGCGCAGCCACTGGATCTGGTACGTGTTCCCGCAACTGCGCGGCCTGGGCCGCAGTGAAATGGCCGAGCACTACGGCATCTCCGGCCTCGACGAGGCGCGGGCCTACCTGGCGCACCCGCTGCTGGGCCCGCGCCTGGAAGATTGTGCCCGGGCGCTGCTGTCTCATCGTGGGCGCTCGGCACGGCAGATCATGGGCTCGCCGGACGACCTCAAGTTGCGTTCGAGCATGACCCTGTTCCAGGCGGTCGCACCCCAACAGCCGCTGTTTGCCGAGGTGCTGCAGGCGTTCTACGACGGTGAGCAGGATGCTGCGACCTTGCGGCGTCTGTAAGCCTCAGGGCGCGCTGTGCTGGACGGGCCAGATACCACCGTCGCCGACCACCACGATGCGCTGATCGGGTTCTGCGCGAAAGGTCATGCTGCCGGTGAAGCTGCCGAAGGCGGGCAACAGGCTGACCTCGTCACCCAAGACGAAGCAGGGCAGGCGCAGACGCTGCCGCCCCCTGCCGCGCAATGGGTAGGCCGGGTGCAGGTGGCCGGCCAGCACATGGTGGCTGGCGTGCGCGCGAGGTTCGTGCTGCAGGGCGAAGGGGCCGAGCAACAGCGGTTCTTCCACTACCGCGATGCGCAAGTCTTCCGGCGGGTCGCCCGCACGTTTGTCGTGGTTGCCGCGCACCAGGGTCATGGCCAGCGTGGCGTGACGTTCGCGCCACTCGGCCAGCGCCGCCAGGGTGGCCGGCGTGCGTGAGCCGGGGGCATGGAGAAAATCGCCGAGAAAGATCAGCTGGCGACAATCGAAACGCTGCAACAGGGCGTCCAGTCGCTGCAGGTTGGCGGCGGTGGTGCCCTGTGGCACCGGCTGGCCCAGGGCGCGATAGGCTGCAGCCTTGCCGATGTGGATGTCGGCGATCAGCAGCGCCTGCTGCTGCGGCCACCAGATGGCCTTGTCCGCCAGTAGCCAGAGTTCGGCACCGGCCAGGGACAGGATCAGATGGCCGGGGTGGTGCTCGCTCATGAAACCTCTCTAGTCAGCGGCGTTTTTTCGGGCGCTGCGCCGGTGGCCGTGGCAGGCCGTCCTTGCCCTGACGCGGGGAGCGGCCTTTGCGCGGCGCCGGGCGCTCGTCGTCCATGGCGAAGGCCGGGTCCTGATAACCACCCGGGCCGGCGGCCTGTTCCAGATCGGCCACCATGCGCCGGATACGGTCAGCGAGTTTCTCCGAACTCAGGCTTTCGCGAAAGCGTTCCACCAGCAGGGGGAAGGCGAACGGCGTGGCGCGCTTGACCGTGCGGATATCCAGCCGGCGCGATTGCAGGCGCTGCAAGGTGTGTTGCAGACGCTGCACGTCCAGCTCCTGGCGCAGCACTTCTTCCTGGGCCTGGCCGAGCAGCAGGTTGTCCGGGTCGTATTGGCTGAACACGTCGAAGAACAGTGCACTGGAGGCCTGCAGCTGACGGGTGCTCTTCGGCGCGCCGGGGTAGCCGCTGAACACCAGGCCGGCGATGCGGGCGATCTCGCGAAAGCGCCGGCGCGCCAGCTCGCCGGCGTTGAGGCTGGCGAGCACGTCGGAGAGCAAGTCGTCGGTGCTGAACAGCGCGGGCGTGAGCCGCGCGGCGAAATCCACCTCGCTGGGGCACAGCAGCTCCAGGCCATAGTCGTTGACCGCAATGGAAACACTCAGCGGCTGTTCGCGGGCCAGGCGCCAGGCCAGCAGGCTGGCCAGTCCCAGATGCACCGAACGACCGGCGAAGGGGTAGAGGAACAGATGCCAGCCTTCGCGGGACTTGAGCACCTCCGCCAGCAGGGTGGCGGCGCCGGGCAGAGCGGACCAGGCCTGCTGCACGTCGAGCAATGGGCGCAGCAGCTGCATTTCCGGGCCGACGTATTCTTCCTGGGCAGCGGCGTCGAGCTTGGCCAGCACGGCGTCCGCCAGTTCGCTGGAGAGCGGCATGCGTCCGCCGTTCCAGCGCGGGATCGCGGCCTTGCGGCTGGTGGCGCGGCGCACGTAGACGGTCATGTTTTCCACCCGCACCAGTTCCAGCGGGCGACCGGCGAAGAGGAAGGTATCGCCGGGGCGCAGCCTGGCGATGAAACCTTCCTCGACGCTGCCCAGAGAGCCTCCGCCGCCGCCCTTGCTCCAGTATTTCACCGCCAGGCTGGCGTCGCTGACGATGGTGCCGATGCTCATCCGATGGCGCCGCGCCAGGCGCGCATCGGGCACCTGCCACAGGCCGCTGGCGTCCGGCTCGGCGCGGCGGTAATCGGGGTAGGCGGTCAGCGAATGGCCGCCGTGGCGGATGAAGGCCAATGCCCACTGCCACTCCTCATCGCTGAGGCTGCGGTAGGCCCAGGCGCTGCGCACCTCGGCCAGCATGGCATCGGCGTGGAAACCGCCGCCCAGGGCCATGCTCACCAGGTGCTGGACCAGCACGTCGAGCGGTTTGTCCGGCGATAGCCGTGCCTCGACCTTGCGCTCGGCCACGGCGCTTTGCGCGGCGGCCGCTTCCAGCACTTCCAGGCTATGGGTGGGCACCAGCGTGGCGCGGGACGGGCGCCCCGGAGCGTGGCCGGAGCGGCCGGCGCGCTGCATGAGACGGGCCACGCCCTTGGGCGAGCCGATCTGCAGCACCCGTTCCACCGGCAGGAAATCCACCCCGAGGTCCAGGCTCGAGGTGCAGACCACGGCTTTCAGTCGGCCTTCCTTGAGCGCCAGTTCGACCCAGTCGCGCACCTCCTGCGACAGCGAGCCGTGGTGCAGGGCGAGCAGGCCGGCCCAGTCCGGGCGCGCCTCGAGCAGGGCCTGGTACCAGCTTTCCGCCTGCGAGCGGGTGTTGGTGAACACCAGTGCGGTGCTGCTGGCCTCCAGCTCCTCGACCACCTGCGGCAGCATGCGCAGTCCCAGATGCCCGGCCCAGGGAAAGCGCTCCAGGCCGGCCGGCAGCAGGCTGTCGATGCGCAGATCCTTGGCCAGCTTGCCCTGGACCAGGCGCCCGGCGGGCATCAGCACCTCAAGGGCATGTTCAAGATTGCCGAGAGTGGCGGACAGCGCCCATACCAGCAGCGGCGGATGCCACAGGCGCAGGCGTGCGAGGGCCAGTTGCAGCTGCACGCCGCGCTTGTTGCCGAGCAGCTCGTGCCACTCGTCGATCACCACCATGCGCAGGTGGGCGAAGGCCTCGCGGCCATCGGCGCGGGTCAGCAGCAGGGTCAGGCTTTCCGGCGTGGTGATCAGCGTACTCGGCAGCTTGCGGCTCTGCCGCGCGCGTTCGGCACTACTGGTATCGCCGGTGCGCAGGCCGATGTCCCAGGGAATCTGCAGGTCATCCAGCGGCGCCTGCAGGGCGCGCGCGGTATCGGCGGCGAGGGCGCGCATCGGGGTGATCCACAGCACCGTCAGGGGCGCCATGACCGGTTTTTTACGCGGGCGAGGGCTGGTGGTCTCGGCAGGAGAGGGCGTGGCGAAACGCTCCAGGGCCGCTAACCACAGGGCGTAGGTCTTGCCGGCGCCGGTGGAGGCGTGCAGCAGGCCGGACTCGCCTGCCTTGACCGCCTGCCAAACTTCCTTCTGAAAGGCGAAGGGCTTCCAGCCGCGCTGGGCGAACCAGGCGCTGGACAGGCTGTGGCGACGAACGGGTTGATCCATCAGAGCAGGCCTTGCAGCGTGGCCAGGGTGTCGGCGTCCTCCACCCGTTTGTCGGTACGCCAGCGCAGCATGCGTGGAAAGCGTACGGCGACGCCGCTCTTGTGCCGCTTGGACAGGGCGATGCCCTCGAAACCCAGCTCGAACACCAGGGTCGGAGTGACGCTGCGCACCGGGCCGAATTTCTCCACGGTGGTCTTGCGGATGATCGCATCGACCTTGCGCATCTCGTCGTCGGTAAGGCCCGAGTAGGCCTTGGCGAAGGGCACCAGCACGCGCTCGCCAGGCGTGGAATCGTCCCACACGGCGAAGGTGTAGTCGCTGTACAGGCTGGCCCGGCGACCGTGGCCGCGCTGGGCATAGATCAGCACCGCGTCGACGCTGAACGGGTCGATCTTCCACTTCCACCACAGGCCCAGGTCGCGAGTGCGGCCGACCCCGTACAGGGAGTCGCGGCGCTTGAGCATCATGCCTTCCACGCCCAGCTCGCGGGAGGCCTCGCGCTGGCGGGCGAGGTCCCGCCAGTCGCGGCCGGTAAGTTGTGGCGAGAGTTGCAGACGGGCATCGCCGACTTCCGCCACCAGCAGCTCCAGGCGGGCGCGGCGCTCGTCCTGGGGGCGCGAACGCCAGTCTTCGCCACGCCATTCCAGCAGGTCGTAGGCCAGCAGCGCGGCGGGCACCTCTTCCAGCAGTTTCTTGCTCAGGGTCTTGCGGCCGATGCGCTGTTGCAGCAGGGCGAAGGGCTGAATGCCGAACACCGCGCCGCTGCCTGTGGCGGGCTCCTTCCAGGCCACCAGCTCGCCATCGAGCACGCTGCCGTCCGGCAGCGCCTCGGCCAGTTCGTGCAGCTCGGGGAAGCGCTCGGTGATCAGCTCCTCGCCGCGGGACCACAACCACAGGCGCCCGTCGCGCTTGACCAGCTGCGCACGAATGCCGTCCCACTTCCATTCCACCAGCCAGTCGCTGGCCGGCCCCAGCTGAGCGTCGAACTGTTCCAATGGCTGCTGCAGCGGATGGGCGAGGAAGAAGGGGTAGGGCTGGCCGCCGCGCTGGGCGTGTTCGTCCTCCGACTCGGCGGCGATCAGCGCCAGGTAGCTCTGTGCGGTCGGCCGATGCGACAGATCGGTGTAGCCCACCAGCCGCTGCGCCACACGCTTGGCGTCGATCTGCGCCAGGCCGGCCAGGGCACGGGTCACCAGCAGCTTGGAGACGCCGACGCGAAAGGCGCCGGTGAGCAGCTTGAGGCTGACCATCAGGCTTGGTCGATCCAGCTGCGCCCATAAAGGTGGCAGACGCTCGGCCAGCTCCGCGGGTGGCAGGCCGCGCAGGGGCAGCAGTTGTTCTTCCAGCCACCAGGCCAGCCCCTGTTCGGAGGCGTGCTGCGATTCGGGCAGGAGCAGGGCGATGGTTTCCGCCAGATCGCCGACGGCCTGGTAGCTCTCCTCGAACAGCCAGTCGGACAGGCCGGACAGCCGGGTGGCCAGCTCGCGCAGCACCCGCGTCGGCACCAGCTGACGGGGGCGGCCACCGGCCAGAAAGTACACCGCCCAGGCCGCATCCGCTGGCGGCGCTTCGGCGAAATACTCCTGCATCGCCTGCAGCTTGGCGTTGCTCGAGGTGGTGGCGTCCAGCCGCGCGTAGAGTTCGGCGAAGGCTTTCATGGGCTCGGCTCCACGTCGTCTTCATCGCCGTATTCGGTCTGGAAGGCGCGGGCATCGAGGCCTTGCTCGCGCAGATGACGCACCAGCACGTTGACCTGGCCGTGGGTGACCATCACCCGTTCGGCGCCGGTCTGCTCGATGGCCCACAGCAGACCGGGCCAGTCGGCGTGGTCGGAGAGGGCGAAGCCGCGGTCCACGCCACGCCGCCGGCGCGTGCCGCGCAGCAGCATCCAGCCGCTGGCGAAAGCGTCGCTGTAGTCGCCGAAACGGCGCATCCAGGTACTGCCGCCGGCCGAGGGCGGCGCGAGGATCAGCGCCTGGCGCAGCAGCGGGTCGTTCCTGGCGATATCACCGGCGTAACGGGTTGGCGGCAGGTGTACGCCGCCGGCGCGATACACCTCGTTCAGCGGCTCGACGGCGCCGTGCACCAGGATCGGCCCGATGCTGGCGTCGATGCCGTGGAGAATGCGCTGGGCCTTGCCGAAGGCGTAGGCGAACAGCACGCTGGCCTTGCCGGCGGCGGCATTGGCGCGCCACCAGGCGTCGATACCGGCGAAGATCTCGGCCTGGGATGGCCAGCGGTAGATCGGCAGGCCGAAGGTGGATTCGCTGATGAATGTATGGCAACGCACCGGCTCGAAGGGGGCGCAGGTGCCGTCCGGCTCGACCTTGTAATCCCCGGAAGCGACCCAGACTTCGCCCTGGTATTCCAGACGCACCTGAGCTGAACCGAGCACGTGCCCGGCAGGATGAAAGCTCAGGGTTACGCCGTGGTGCTCGAGGCGTTCGCCGTAGGCCAGGGTCTGCAGGCGGATATCGTCGCCCAGGCGCGAGCGCAGAATGCCTTCGCCGGGCGCCGCCGCCAGATAATGACCATTGCCGCGGCGGGCGTGATCGCCATGGGCATGGGTGATGATCGAGCGTTCCACCGGTCGCCACGGATCGATGTAGAAGTCACCGGGCGGGCAGTAAAGACCTTCGGGACGGGCAACGACCAGATCCATGAAATCCTCTTGGTGGCTTGCTAGAGCTTGGAATGCCAGGAAGCAGATTAGGTTCGGGTTTTAGCAGATAAATCGGTACCGAGAGGCGGTCCGCAACCGATGGCGAAACCTGAATATTAAGTTTGCCTTCAAGACTCTTGCACCAATATGTGGTTTTCCGAAGCGTGACGGCTACTAGTCTTCCTCGTTGGATAACGCGAGGAGCCGATCATGCGCAAGATTCCTGTTGTAACTGCCATCACATGCGGGCTTTTGACACTACCGATGGCCCATGCCGATGTCACTCAGTTGCTGCAAAACAACGCTTGCACGGCATGTCATCAGCCGGCTGTACGTGCAGTAGGCCCCTCCTGGCAAGAAATCGCGCAGCGTTACGGGGACGGCAGCAAGAATGCCGAACAACTGGGCAGCAGCATAAAAAGTGGTAGCTCAGGCTCTTGGGGCGCCATACCCATGCCTGCGCAGGCGCAGCTCAGTGATGCCGATGCAACGAGCATCGCTGAATGGATCCTTACGGCGCCTCACCAATAGCGCCCTGATCGCCTGCCTTGCCAACTGCCCATCACACCTGATCCGCCAGATGTGCCCCGGCGCCTCGATAAGGCGGATACTCATCGGACTAGCGAGGAATCCCTCATGGCTCACACCATCAAGGTCAACGGCAAAGAGCACCAAGTGGATGTCGACGACGACACCCCGCTCCTGTGGGTGCTACGCGATGTGCTTGGGATGACCGGCACCAAGTTCGGATGCGGCATGGCGTTGTGCGGCGCATGCACCGTGCACATGAATGGAAACGCGGTGCGCTCGTGCATCATGCCGATCAATGCGGTGGTGGGGGCGGAGATCACGACCATCGAAGCGATCGGGCAAACGCCGGCCGGCAAACGTATACAGGACGCCTGGTTGGCTCATGAGGTGGTCCAGTGTGGCTACTGCCAGTCAGGTCAGATCATGTCTGCCAGCGCTTTGCTGGCGCGCAATGCCAATCCAAGCGACAGCGACATCGACGGTGCGATGGCCGGCAATATCTGTCGTTGCGGGACTTACGTACGCATACGCGAAGCCATCAAGTCTGCTGCCGGGCAGCCCGTTGCACAGGCGGAGGGATAATCATGAACGGTTTGCAGGACTTTCCCATGAAAACCTCGTCCCAAGAGCCCCTGGCCCTGAGCCGACGTCATTTCCTCAAAGCCGGTGCCGCGGTCGGGGGCGGGCTGTTGATCAGCTTCTCGCTGCCCTCGCTGATGCGCGATGCCCAGGCTTCGACAGGGGCCAGCTTCGCGCCCAACGCCTATGTGCGTATCGACCGCGAAGGCGGGATCTACCTCACGATCCAGCCCGTGGAAATGGGGCAGGGGACCTACACCTCCATGCCCGCGCTGATTGCCGAAGAGCTTGAGGTTGGCCTTGAACAGGTGCACATCGAGCATGCACCAGCCGATGACAAGCGTTATCCAAATCCCATGCTTGGCTTCCAGGTAACCGGTGGCTCGACCTCGGTGCCCGGCAACTGGAAACCCCTGCGCGAGGCGGGAGCTGCTGCTCGGGTGCTGCTTGTCGCCGCTGCCGCCCAGCAATGGGGAGTCGCGCCTGACAGTTGCAAGGCAGAGAAAGGCGCGGTGCTGCATCCTGCCAGTGGACGCAAGTTGGGCTACGGCGAGCTGGTGGACGCCGCGGCCAAGCTGCCGTTGCCGGAAACGATTCCGCTGAAGGATCCCAAGGATTTCAAGCTGATCGGAACACCGGCCAAGCGCACCGATTCGCCTAGCAAGGTCAATGGCACGGCGGTGTTCGGCATCGACGTACACCCCGAGGGTATGAAGGTGGCAGCGATCACCATATGCCCCGTGGTCGGCGGAACACTCGATACGGTCGACTCCGCGCCGGCGATGGCTGTGCGTGGGGTGCGCGAGGTGATTCGCACCGATAATGCGGTAGCGGTCATCGCCGATCACATGGGCGCAGCGCGCAAGGGCTTGGCTGCTCTGCAGATCAAGTGGAACCCTGGGGCGAATGCCCAGCTTTCCAGCGCGCAGTTGTTGAGCGATATCCAGAAGGCTTCAGAGCAGTCGGGAGTCGAAGTCCGCAACGATGGCAATGCCGAAGAGGCGCTGCAGAAAGCGGCAACGCGACTGGACGTGGTCTACCAGGTGCCGTTTCTTGCTCACGCCTGCCTGGAGCCGGTCAACTGTACCGTGCATGTCCGCAAGGATGCCTGTGATATCTGGGTGGGCATTCAGGTGCCAGCTCGCGCCAAGACAGCTGCGGCAGAGTTGACCGGTTTGCCCGAGGAGGCCGTGCAGGTTCACAACCATCTCATCGGCGGAGGGTTTGGCCGGCGCCTGGAAATCGATTTCGTGATCCACGCGGTGAAGATCGCCAAGCAGGTCGATTACCCGGTCAAGGTCATCTGGTCTCGCGAAGAGGATACCCGACACAGCACGCTGCGACCCTTTCATTACAACCATCTGAGTGCCGGACTGGATGAGCAGAATCGTCCAGTCGCCTGGACGCACAAGGTCACCGGCGGCTCCATCCTGGCACGCTGGGCGCCGCCTGCCTTCGTCAATGGTATCGACCGCGATGCCGTGCGTGATGCCAGCGGGCCGTATGCGTTCCCCAACGTCAAGGTGCAGTACGTTCGTCATGAGCCGCCGGCTGGTATCACCCCGGCCTTCTGGCGCGGCGTAGGCCATACGCAGAACGCCTTCATGGTCGAGGGGCTGCTCGATGAGCTGATCCATGTCGCCAAGGCCGATCCTTTCGAGTATCGCTATCCGCTGCTCCAGGAACATCCACGCGCAATCAAGGTGTTGCAGCTGTTGCGAGAGAAGTCCGACTGGGACAGCCCCCTGCCACAGGGCCATGGCCGCGGCCTGGCACTGACCTACTGCTTCAGCACCTATGCGGCGCAGGTGGCCGAGGTCAGCGTGAGTGCCAACGGCGATGTGCGGGTGCACAAGGTCACCTCCGTGGTCGACTGCGGCATTCCAATCAATCCCGATAGCGTGGTGGCGCAGATTCAGGGTGGGACATTCTTCGGGCTTACCGCGGCTCTGTTCGGCGATATCACCTTCAAGGATGGCCGCGTGGAGCAAGGCAACTTCGATACCTACCGAATGCTGCGGATCAATGAGGTTCCAGAGCTGATCACGCATACGGTTGAAAGCAGCGAGGCACCCGGTGGCCTCGGTGAGGTTTCGACGGTGACCATCGCTCCGGCCGTGGTCAACGCCATATACGCTGCGACCGGCAAGCGCTTGCGCAGTCTGCCTATCAGAGCTCAGGAGCTGCGTACTACCTGAGCGAGCTTGGCCACGGTGATAGTTGATCGGTTTTCGTACCAACGGCCTGCTCAGGCACGCAGCACAGGAACGCTATCGTGAATCGGTGCTTCGCGTGCCATGAGCATGCCGCCGGTACGCCCATTGAAGTGTGCGGTAATCTCGGCCAGCACCGATAGCGCCACGCTCTCTGGTGCGTCCCCGCCGATATCCAGGCCCATGGGGTAGTGCAATCGCTCGTAGGCAGGATAGTGGCGACTGATCATGCCGATTTCGTCCAGTAGGCGCTCGGTCCGGCTGCGTGGCCCTAACTGACCGATGTAACTTGGTTGCAGGCGCAACGCCTGTTCAAGCCAGTGCCGATCCTGGCTGTAGCTGTGCGACATGATTACTACCGCAGCAGACTTGAGCAGCGGGGCGAGGTTGGCTTGCTGCTCGAGTCCCAGGTGCAACACCTGGTTGGCCTCGGGAAAGCGTTCCTGGCGCGCAAAGTGGCTGCGAGCATCGATCACCGTGACCTCCCATCCCTGTTGCCGGGCCAGGCTCACCAGCGGCTGGGCGTCGTGGCCAGCGCCGCAGACCACCAGCCGACGTGGGGGCGTCAGGTACTCGAATAGTATTTCGACCTCGCCACCTGCCAGACGATAACGCTGCAAGGCCGAACTCTTGCGCTTTCGGATGGCCTGCAGGTCCGCCTCCAGGGAGCGAATCAAGGCTGTTTGGCGCATGGTCAGGTGCAATTGACCGACTGGGTCGATTGCGGCCCGCTCGGCCAGGAGCACGCTGTCATCGCTGCTGGCGATCACCGTGGCCAGTACCGCGGGTACGCCAGATTCTTGTACTTGCCGCAGCAGCGACAGCGGCAGTGGCGTTTGTCCTCCCTGCACTCGTTCCAGCAGGATATGCACGGTGCCATTGCAACCGAGGCCGAAGGCGAGTTCCTCTTCCTCATCGGCCTCGTGATCCGCCGCACCCGTGCTGTAGGTACGAATCACGGGTTCGCCGTGCTCGGTCAGCCACCAGGCTTTCCTTGTCAGATCGCCTTCCAGGCAACCGCCGCTCACCGTGCCGACGGAGCCTCCGATTTGCGGAATCAGCATCCGCGCGCCAGGGCGTCGATAGGCGGAGCCTTCTACCTTGACCACGGTCGCCAGCACCGCCTGCTGCTGTGTGGAGTCCAGCTCGTCCAGCGCTTGTAACAATTGCAGCGTCTCTTTCATGACGTTCCTGCTCGCTTGCCTGTCGTGCCAAGTATCAACAAGGCTCGGGCGATATCGCCTGGCGAGCCTGAATGACTCTTGAAGCATGGCTGAACGGCGCCAGGCCGCCAGTGCCGCTGGTGCATGCGCTTCTGTCGTCGAGGTTTGGATCTTGCTGCTTTACTGCTTGATAGCCTGCGTCGCGAGGAGCCGAGATGAATCGCAATGACCTTCGCCGTGTCGATCTGAATCTGCTGGTTATTTTCGAAACCCTGATGTTTGAGAAGAATCTGACCCGTGCCGCAGAGAAGCTGTTTCTCGGCCAGCCTGCCGTGAGCGCGGCTTTGGCAAGGTTGCGCGATCTGTTCGATGATCCATTGCTGGTGCGTAATGGCCGTACCTTCGAGCCGACGGCGCGGGCATTGGCGATCCTCAAGGAGCTGCAGCCGGCTATGGACACCATTTCCAGCGCCGTCAGCCGTGCCCGAGAATTCAACCCGGCCAACAATCGCGACACCTTTCGGATCGGCCTGTCGGATGATGCCGAGTTCGGCTTGTTCCCGGCATTGCTCAAGCAAATCCGCGAGGAAGCGCCGGAGGTGGTGATCGTGGTGCGGCGCGTGAATTTCCTGCTGATTTCGCCGATGCTGGCCTCTGGGGAAATTTCCGTCGGCGTCAGCTACACCACGGATCTTCCAGCCAACGCCAAACGTCGCAAGCTGCGCGAACTCAAGGTCAAGGTATTGCGTGGCGATGACCGCCCTGGGCCGCTCACGCTGGATGAATTCTGCTCACGCCCGCATGCGCTGGTATCGTTCTCCGGTGACCTGAGCGGCAATCTCGATAACGACCTGGCCAAGCTGGGGCGCTCACGTCGGGTGGTGCTGGCAGTACCCCAGTTCAGTGGGTTGCGCTCGATCCTCGCCGGTACCGAGCTACTTGCCTCGGTGCCGGATTACGCCGCAGCCGCCTTGATCGAAGGCACCAGCCTGCGCGCCGATGATCCGCCTTTCCCGATAGTCACCTCCGATCTCGCCATGGTCTGGAGCGGCGTGACCGACAACGATCCCGCAGAGCGCTGGTTGCGAAGCAAGATCGTGCAACACATGGCTGCGCCGGACCTTTAGCAGTTTCCTGCCGGCCACGTCTGGCATTCCGTCAGGTATACGCTCAGATCGGTCAGTGGCGGCATGGCGGGAATTTCGAAGTACATCTGTACCAACCAGCCGCGATGATAGGTGGCGTGGTTCACCACATGCAGCAGCATGCTGCCGGCCGGCATGCTGCCTGGATTGCCGGAGACAAAGACGAAGTCCAGGACTTCCTTCAAGGAGCTTTCGCTCTGCTGCGAGCTCCACGCGACATACCAGTCGTCAACCTCGCGTTGCGCTTGGCATAGCTCGGCGAGGTCGGGGTAGGGCAGGGCCTGGCGTGAGGTGAAGCCGTGATCGCGATGCTGCAGGTGAGCCTGCCAGATGCGGTCGATCACATAGATATGATTGAGCACGCCAATCATGGTCTTGATGGGGCCGGCGCGTTCCCTGGAAAGCTCCTGTACCGGCAGTTCTCTCAGGCTGTCGAAAAAGAGCTGGTCGGCCCAGCCCTTGTATTGGCTCAGCATTACTGCAGTGGCGACGTTGATCATTGGCTTTCCTCCCGGAGGCGGATTTTTTCGGAACCCTTCGGTTGGTGGCTGCAGGTCGGTTGGCAGTTGAATATTGGGTATAGACCAATTTTGTTTCCCATCGGCGGCCGCCTTCCGCGAATGACACCGCCTCACGCACGACCGGGCCGTAGAGCCCGGTGTCGATTACCCAGGCTGCGGCGAGCCAGCCAGCTGCATCCGGGAGTACATCTTGTAGTCCAGCTGTTCAATGACGGCATTCGTAAGTCCTGCTTCAAAACCTCTGCAGCCTTGCAGGTCTTGTTCAATCCTGCGCAGCGACTGACGATGCGCCAACTCCGGGGCGATGGTCTTGGGGTACGGAATCGAACTGCAGCTGATCACCTCTGGAGGAACCGTGATGGATGCCCACGTCAGTCCCATAGCCTACCGTCAAGTGCTCGGTTTCGTGGCCGGCTTGTGGCTGCGCCGCCGCGGCTATTTCCTTCTCGGCTTGACCCTGACACTGGCTGCGACCGGATTCGATCTGCTCCTGCCCTGGGCCTCGGCACAGTTGATCGAAAGTGTCGCCGATAGCGCCGATCAGGCGATCGTGTGGCAGAGCTGGGCGTTGCTGCTGGTGGCGTTCGCGGGCTTCGCCATCAGTCGCAACCTGGCGCATCGCCTGTGGATTCCGCTGGCCGCCCGCAATATGCAGGCAGTTCTGTTGCAGGGCTTCGAACGCGTGCTCGCAGCACCTGCCGACTGGCACGCGAATCAGGCGACCGGCGATACAGTGCGCCGCCTGCGTCGAGCGATGGAGGGATATGACGCCGTCACTGACGCTGCCACCATCCACCTTGGGCCGGCACTGGTCGTATTGCTGGGGCTGATCCTGATGATCGGCTGGCGCGAGCCCCTGGCAGGCGTGCTCGCATTGCTGGTGGCAATCGCCTTCGTTGCCAGCAACCTGCTGGTGGGCATGCACTGGATTCGCCCGGCAAGCCTGCAGGCCAACGCCACCGACAGCCAGCTCAGCGGCATCGTGGCCGATGTGCTGGCGGCATCGGTAACAATCAAGGGCTTCACCGCGGAGAGGCGTGAGCAAGGATACATGGCACAAGTGGCCCATGCCTGGGGGGCTTCCTCAGCCATGGCCTGGCGCCGCTTCGTCGATCTTGGGCTGGTTCAGAACCTGCTGTTACTGCTGCTGCTGCTCACTGGCCTTAGTGGTGTTGCCTTGTTCACCTGGACGCGCGGTGATACCGGCGCTGGTGACGTGGCCTTCGCGGTGACCTCGTTTCTTCTCATGGCGGGCTATCTGCGCGGTTTCGGCGAACACTTGCGGGTAGCACAGAAGGGGCTGGAGGATGCGGCAGATGCGCTGATGCTGACCAGGTTGCCGGCCGAGGAATCGATTGCTCAGGTAGTCGAGGACAGGCCTTGGTGTGGCGAAGTGGTGTTCGAAGGGGTGAGCTTCACTTATCCGTCCACCGCCTTGCCCGTTCTCGATGGGCTGGACCTGCGCGTCAGGCCCGGGGAAACGCTCGCTATTGCAGGGGCCAGCGGCTCCGGCAAATCCACGCTGTCGCGATTGCTACAGCGTTTCTACAGTCCGGATACGGGGCGTATCTTGCTGGACGGACGGGATATTGCAACGTTGCCTCTGACTGCGCTGCGCCAGCATGTTGCGGTGGTGACACAGGAACCGATGCTGCTCAATCGTTCGATCGGCGAAAACATTCGGTATTCGCGGCCCGATGCCAGCCAGGAGGAGGTGGTCGCTGCCGCCAAGGCGGCCTGCGCGCACGACTTCATCATGAAGTTGCCGCACGGCTACGATACTCAGGTCGGGGCCTATGGTGCACGCCTGTCAGGTGGTCAGCGTCAGCGCCTGGCTCTGGCACGTGCGCTGCTGGTGGACGCCCCGATACTGGTGTTGGACGAGGCGACATCGGCGCTCGATCCGCAGACCGAAGCTCAGGTACTGGCGAATCTCGCCACGCTGCGTCCGCAGCAGACCCGCATCGTCATCGCCCATCGACCTGCGGCGATACTGGGGGCAGATCGTGTGGTTCGGATGTCTGCAGGGAAGGTTAGCGAGAGCCCGTCCATTTGAGTCGCGCCACCTCAGAGAGCGAGAGGTTCTCTTGCCGGTTGCACGGAGTTCTCGCGTTCGCTGCGCAGAAAGTCGATCAACACACGCAGCTTGGCAGGCACTCGGCGCCGATCAGGGTAGTAAAGGTGCAGGGCAGGGCAGGCCGGACTCCAGTCTTCCAATAGTCGTACCAGAAGCCCCTGCTCGATGAACTGCTCGATAAAACCGTTGATCATGTAGGCGATACCGAGCCCGTCCAAGGCTGCGCGCACCAGAATCTCCGAGTCATTGAGGATGAGTCGTCCCTTGGGTGGTAGCTCGTATTTTTCATCGCCGCGGGAAAAGCTCCACCGCTCGATCTGTCCGCTGGTGGTGTGGCGATAGCCGATGCAGTTGTGAGCCGATAAGTGCTGGGGATGAGTCGGCACCCCGTGCTGTGCCAGATAGCTTGGCGAGGCGATGATCTGCGCCTGCAGCGGCGGCCCGACCGCGATCGCCACCATGTCCTTCTCGACCGCCTCACCAAAACGGATGCCGGCGTCGAAGCCCTGGCTGACGATATCCACCAACATGTTTTCAACCCGTACTTCCAGGTTGATCTCGGGATAGGCAGCCATGAAACGACTCAGCATTGGCTTGAGAACAATAAGATAAGCGGCTCTCGGCACGTTGAGCCGGAGGAGGCCGGAAGGGTGATCGGCTTCGCGCCCCAGTTCGCGTGAGGCCGAGGTGAGGAGCTCAAGTGCTGGCAGTACTCGCTCCAGGTAGCGTTCGCCAATTTCGGTAAGGCTGACGCTGCGGGTAGTGCGGTTGAACAACACCAGTCCAAGACGTTGCTCGAGATTGCGGATGCTCTGGCTGACCGCCGAGGGCGACACCCCCAGCCTGACGGCTGCGGCGGAGAAGCCTTTCTCCTCGGCTACCGCAATGAAGGTGAGTAATCCATCCAGATGGTCTTGACGCATAGGCTGCTCCGGCATTGGTGGGGGCCGAATGTACGTCATTACCAGTGCGCCGATTATGCAGATGGACTTAAAGGGGTATGCGGCGAGCCCTGGTAAAATTACATCTACCATACTAGTAGAAGGAGCGGGGCGTTCCAGACGAACGTTACCCAGTGCGCGCCTCTCGGACAAACTCTATGAAGGCCTTGAGCGCGGCAGGAACATGGCGACGGCTTGGGTAGTACAGGTGTAGCCCTGGGTAATAGGGGCACCAGTCCTCCAGGACCTGAACCAGGCTTCCTGCGATCAGGTGCTCGCTGACCATGCCTTCGAACACATAGGCCAGGCCGACTCCCTGCAATGCAGGTCCGATCATGAGGGCGACGTCGCCAAGTATGAGAGGGCCGTCGACGTCGATTTCCAGATCGATACCACCCCGAGCGAATTCCCAACGGTAAAAGGCGCTGCTAGGAAAGCGGTGGCGAATGCAGGGCAGGCCATGCAGATCCTGGGGTTTCCTTGGCGTGCCATGGCGCTTCAGGAACTCTGGCGAGGCCACCACCACCGAGCGCATGTAGGGCCCGATGGGCAAGGACACCATGTCGGCTTCCAGGCGTTCGCCGAAGCGTACGCCTGCATCGAAGCCGGCGGACACGATGTCCAGCAATGCATCGTCGGTGACGATATCCAGGCGCACGTCCGGGTAAAGCTCAAGAAAGCGGCTCGCCAGCGGCAATAGCACCAGCTCCGCGGCCGGGCGACCTGCGGTGATACGGAGGTTTCCTGAAGGCTTGTCGCGAAAGTTGTTGAGGTCTTCAAGAGCGTCGTCGATATCACGAAAAGCCGGTTTGACCCTGTTGTAGAGACGCTCGCCAGCTTCGGTCAGTGCGACGCTGCGAGTGGTGCGATTGAACAGGCGTACCCCGAGGCGGGTTTCAAGGGCGCGTAGCGCATGGCTCAGGGCGGATGGCGAAAGTCCGAGCTCGACAGCGGCGCGGCTGAAACTGAGGTGCTGAGCGATGCACAGGAAGATCGACAGATCTGCGGCGGATACCGGCTTCATATGTGAATTTTTCTCATAAAGTCATGTGAATTTCTTGGGATTATCACATCAGTAGTTGGACTTTAGAGTGACGTCAACTCATCGAGAAGGCCCGGCAATGGTGCAGGGTCACTGACAGGAGGAGTTGATATGCGTACTTGGTTCATTACTGGAGCTTCCCGTGGTTTTGGCACTCTGATCGCAGAACATGCTCTGCGTGCCGGTGATGCCGTGATTGCCACCGCTCGCAAACCCGAAGACGTCGTGGCTCGCCTCGGCAATCATCCCAACCTGCTCGCCGTGCGCCTGGACGTAACCAGCGAAGCCGAGGCCCATCAGGCTGTCGCTGAAGGAGTCAGACACTTCGGTCGTATCGATGTGGTAGTCAACAACGCCGGCTTCGGTGTGCTGGGTGCGGTTGAGGAAACCAGTGCCACCGAGACCGAGCGCCTGTTCGCCACCAACGTCTTCGGTGTGCTGAACGTGATCCGCGCGGTACTGCCGCACATGCGTCGCCAGCGCTCCGGCCACATCATCAATATTTCCTCGATTGGCGGTTACCAGGCCTACATGGGGTGGGGCGTCTACGGCTCCACGAAGTTCGCAGTGGAAGGCATTACCGAGGCCTTGCAGCAGGAGGTCGCACCGCTGGGCATTCATGCCACGGTTGTCGAGCCCGGCTTCTTCCGTACCGATTTCCTCGACGAGCAGTCCCTGGTGAAGACCGCGCTGGAGCTGCCGGACTACGACGAAACCGTAGGCGCCATGCGCCGCTTTGCCAAGGATGCCAACCACGCGCAGCCGGGTAATCCGGTGAAGCTGGCCGAGGCCATCCTGGCCCTGGTCAATGCCCCCAAACCCCCTCAGCGTCTGCCCTTGGGCAGCGACACCGTGGCACGCATCGAGGAAAAGAACCACTTCGTCGCCAGCGAACTGGCCGAGTGGAAAGAGCTGGCCCTGTCCACCGACTTCCCGGCCTGACGTAAGCATTTACCTTGTGGAGGAAAGCTAGATGAAAACCATCCTGTTATCTGTACTCGGCGTGCTAATGACCGCTCAGGCCATGGCCTCCAGCCAACAGACCGCGCCGTCGCCCGACGCGGCCATTGATTACTACTATGGCAAGCACCTGGACATCGTTCGTGTGGTGTCGCACAGCGAAATCCCGAATGTGTGTCATCCCGTACCTGTGGAAATGACCTACGAGGACTCCGACGGCCAGCAGCACACGGTTCGTTATCGAGTGATGGGCAACGGCTGCCAAGGCGGCTAAGGCTCGCAACAATCTCAGAGACCGGGCTTGTCCCGGTTTCTGTGTTTTCGTTTCCCTGGGAGGGCGCGGAGGTTTCGCGGAAAGCGTATTGGGGCAACGAGTAGCCAGGCGGCCATCGTCCAAAAATGCACGCGCTGATCTACAAGCCTCAATTCCAGGATTCGCATAATGTATATTATGTTAAATATCTTGTTATCGCAGGTGTCCCACCTCGATTGGGGTTCAGCTTTCAAAGAGTACCCGGAAGTGAAGATCCAAATTTCTGTGTATCAATAATCCAAATCGCGGAATTTCCCCCAGCTTCGGATTTTTACTTCCCTCAGCGCCGGCACTCTGATTTTTTCGTCAGCCTTTCATGCTTGAACTCAATATGACCGAATGCAGTTGGATCACTACTTCCCGTCCTGCGCAAGACGTATTCCCCGTACGCTTACTGGTCACCTACTCAAATGACCTTCAGCGAGGCACCGGCAGCGGTGTATTGCTGCTAAGGCTGTCGGCCCAGGCCTGAACTGCTTGGTGATCGATCACGCGGCCTGCGTCCACATCGGCCAGGGCCGCTCGGGTCAGGCGGCCGCGCTCTTCTTCCTGATCAATCCATGTGGCCAAGGCTTGCTTGAGAATCCAGTCCGTGGAGCGGCCCAGATGTGCGGCCATCTGATCGACTCTCTCAGCTAGCTGTACTGGGACGTGAGCCGTGATAACCCGGGTTTCGATTGGGCAGATCATGATGGGCTACTCCTACGCAACGAAGGGCTGCGGACTGTCGTCCATTATGACTGGCCATTTCGTTACTGCCGAGCCGAAAGCAGTCTCGCCAACCAGATGTCTTTGCCGGATGGTTATCCTTGAATGCAGTATCTAAGTGACACATGCATACAGCAACTGATCGGCTTCTTAGGCAGCGCCGGGCGCTCTAGAACCGGGTTTATAGTCGATTATAGAGTGATTATAGAACATTATAGAATTAGCTTTGGGTGCCTGATTGGGGACGCCCGAAGCAGGCAGCTCCTGCACCTCGCCTAACCACAGATGTTTGACTAGGACCCAAACACCCACTAGGGGCTCGACTTGACGGCTAGCGAGGCCGGTCTTGTGCTAGCGCGCCGAATGGGCGGTGCGAACCCTACGAGCTTGAGAAATCCGGTTAAACGGAGCTACTAGTTGAGCCCGATACCCTGCCTGACACTCTATTTGATCCAAATCAACGAAGTGCTGTTATCGCCAAAACGAGCGTTCATGCCCCGGGGCAATCTGCTATCGTCGCCCTATCGCCCCGCCTGGTGAATTGCTGTGCGTCGGATTGGATTGATCCTGGTAATGATTGCTAGCCTCGTGCTGCCGACCTTCGGCGGTATGGCTTTCAGCATGCCTGCACAACCTTGCCCGATGCAGAGCGCCGATCATCAGAGCCATGCAATGGCCGATGCTCCGTGCTGCGAGCAAATGGATAAGTCTGATGGGGTGGCCAGTAAGTCCCCCTGCAAATCCGGCCAGGAATGCAAGACCGGAGGACTTCTCCAGACCACCGTTA
>Ga0114984_1000274_pt1 | contig 20235 bp, 16 predicted proteins | sample Shrwel1BS1Day1_FD_96987 | JGI IMG/M metagenome (GOLD analysis project Ga0114984, IMG submission 96987) | Subsurface microbial communities from deep shales in Ohio, USA - Utica-3 well 1 S-1-Day1 | ecosystem: Environmental > Aquatic > Deep subsurface > Shale gas/oil reservoir > Produced water/Flow...
ATCCTGGCCCAGCCTCGATCGACACTCCAGGCAAGCATCTCCAGGGTACGGGCAGCACCAATCCCATCGTGGCCGGCCGCAAAGTCCCCGCAACCGACTCCTCAACGGACCAGTTGGCTGGTGGCGCCTGGCTTGCTGAACTGCGTGCTTTTGAAATGGTGGCTGCTCAAAGCGCGGGTTCCCTGAGATGGGACGGCGCACAAGTACGTTCAATTGCAAAACCGAGGCCCCCATGCACTACCCCACTCAACAACATGCCTTACCGGCGCCAGCATCTGGCCGCCAGGGCGCTGATCACGAACCTGCGTCCGTCCATCTCCACAGCGACTCCTGTGGCGCGATGACGCGCAAAGGCACACCTTGCAAAAGCAAGGTCCTGTATCGCGGCGGACGCTGCAAGCTGCATGGTGGTTTGTCCACGGGACCCAAAACCAAAAAGGGCAAGGCTGCCAGTCGCCGCAATGGGAAGAAAGGCGGTCGCCCCAAGAAGAACCGACAAACTGAACGCAAAGGCACGGCTTAAAACCCAACCCCATGAGAACCAGACAAAACTTGACATTCGAGAGCAGGAGAAAAATTGTCGTTTCCGTGATACGGACAACAGAGGCAAGGAACTGCGCCGGGCCAATCACATCCTGAAGACGGCCAGCGCGTTTTTTGCGCAGGCGGAGCTCGACCGCCGACTCAAGTCGTGAAGGCCTACATCGACCGCCACCGAGACGACTAAAAGCACATGAACACGCTGTTCTATCAGGAAGCCAAGCTATTTTCTGGCTTCTCGGCACATATTGATGTGACACATTACGTCGCAGAAGCCCGGATGATGGTTTCCATCAACAAGGAGAAGCCATCATGGCAAGACGTCGTTCGCGTTACACCGCAAATGCGGTTGATCCCGATCCCATCATTCTTCTCTGGCTGCTGCGCATTCTGGTGCCTCTGGGTGGGCATCGTGAATTCCTGCGCTCTCACGGCTTCAACAACGATACGCTGGCCGAAGTGATTGGACTGGGGCATTGGATCGACCCGTCCCCCAATGATTTTGACCTGAAGGCCGTTCAATCAGAACTGCGGTTGCTGCACCAGAAGGCGGAAAAACAATGGGCAAAAGCCCCGCTACCTGCTTGCCTGCGCAACAACGTTAGACAACTATCCGATCTGGTAGGCCTCAGCACGACCGACTGCAGAATCCTGGAGTTTGCCGTGTCAATCCACAATGAAAGGCTCTTGGATGACACTGCCGATTGGCTTGGCCAGATTTCCTCGGTCAAGGTCTTTCACGCTCTTTCGGCAATTCTGAATATGCCCGAGTCTGAAATTCGTGCATCACTAAGTGCACAGGGCATCCTCGCACGCTCCGGCTTAGTTTCGGTCGACCGTAGCTGTACCAGCACACTGCGCGGCAAGTTGGATCTGCTCTCCGATGGGTTTGCCGATCTGATGGCATCTTCGGAAGCCGATCCGATTAGTTTGCTGCGCGGCACCGTATCTGCCGCAGGCCCAGCACAACTCAAGCTGGCCGATTACAGCCACATCAATGCTTCCCTGGAAATTCTGCGTCCGTATCTACGGCACGCAGCCACGAGCGGGCGGCGTGGGGTCAACATCTTTCTACATGGAGCGCCGGGTACAGGCAAGAGTCAGCTGGCACGAGCCCTGGCTGATGAACTGGGATGTGAACTGTTCGAGGTGGCAAGTGAGGACGCCGATGGCGATCCAGTGAATGGCGAACGCCGTCTGCGTGCGTTTCGCGCTGCCCAGAGTTTCTTCGCACAACGCCAGGCACTCATCGCCTTCGACGAGGTCGAGGATGTCTTCAATGATGGTGATAGTTTCTTTGGCCGCAAGAGTACGGCTCAGGTCCGCAAGGCGTGGATCAACCGGATGCTCGAGGAAAACCCTGTGCCTACGCTTTGGTTGTCCAATTCCATCGATGGACTCGATCCGGCATTTATTCGCCGCTTCGACATGGTATTCGAACTACCAGTGCCGCCAAAAAAGCAGCGTGAGCGGATTCTGCAGGAGAATTGCGGCGACCTGATCGATGCTTGCATTATTTCGCGGATTGCCGAAGCCGAGTCTCTCGCACCCGCTGTGGTGGCCAAGGCGAGCTCTGTCGTTCGCTCGATTCGCGACGATCTGGGCCAGATGGGTTGCGCATCGGCGTTTGAACGTCTGATCAGCAATACCCTGGAAGCACAGGGGCACCGTCCCATCGTTCAGAACGATCCGAATCGACTTCCGGAAATCTACGATCCGGGGTTCATCCATGCCGATGCCGACCTGGCCAGTGTTGCCGCTGGCCTGATTGCAGCGCGTGCCGGCCGACTCTGTTTGTACGGCCCACCGGGTACGGGCAAGACTGCCTATGGACGGTGGCTGGCTGAACAGCTCGGTATCCCGCTTCTGATCAAGCGCGCTTCCGATTTGATGTCCATGTGGGTTGGGGAGAACGAGAAGAACATTGCCCGAGCATTCCGTCAGGCAGACCAAGATGGAGCGCTGCTACTGATCGACGAAGTCGACAGCTTCCTCCAGGATCGACGTGGAGCACAGCGTGGTTGGGAAGTGAGCATGGTCAATGAGATGCTCACCCAGATGGAATCGTTCTCCGGCGTATTCATCGCATCGACAAACTTGATGACAGGTCTGGATCAGGCTGCTCTACGTCGCTTCGACCTCAAGGTGAAGTTCGACTTTCTGCGAGCAGAACAGGCCTGGGAACTGGTACGCCGTTACTGCAAACAACTTCAGCTTTCTGCGCCGCAGCCCGATCTGATGACAAGGACGATGCGTCTAGAGCGGCTGACCCCTGGCGATTTCGCTGCCGTGCTGCGTCAACACCGGTTCCGCCCCATCGAATCTCCGGCAACGCTGGTTTCGGCTCTGGAGGCGGAGTGTGCCGTGAAAGAGGGTGGAAAGGCATCGATTGGGTTTCTCTGACAATCAACCACATGGAAAAATATGACAAAAAAAGGGGAGGATCAATGCGCACGCTCTCAAAATCCAAGCTACTGGCTTACCGGCAGTGCCCCAAGCGACTGTGGCTTGAGGTGCATCGCCCCAAGTTGCGCGAGGATTCGGCCGCCACCCAGGCCAGCTTTGCCGTGGGGCATAAAGTCGGCGACATTGCCCGACTATTGTATGACCCCAAGGGCAAGGGCGTTCTGATCGATCCGCAAGCGGACGGGTTTGATGCTGCATTTGCTCGTACCCTGGAGCTTCTACAGGTAGCTCAGCCGATCTTCGAAGCTGGCTTTCGCGCCGAAGGAGCGTTAGCTCTTGCAGACGTGATGTTGCCGATAAGAAAAGGTGGCAAGCTGGCCTGGCGTATGGTCGAGGTGAAATCCTCTACCTCAGTCAAGGACTACCATCGCGACGACGCGGCTGTGCAATCCTTCGTCGCCCGCTCCTCCGGTGTGCCACTCACAAAAATCGCGCTCGCACATATCGACAGCGATTGGGTTTATCCAGGCAATGAGGATTACAACGGGCTATTGCTCGAAAGCGATCTGACGGAAGAAGTGTTTGATCGTGGCGGCGAGGTTCGCAGTTGGATAGCCGAAGCGCAACAGATCATCGCCAAGAAAAGTGTGCCTCGCATCGCTACGGGCAAGCACTGCGGCAATCCCTATGAGTGCGGATTCCTTGCCTATTGCCAAAGTCAGGAGCCGCAGGCAGAGCAGCCGATCAAGTGGCTACCTGGTCGCCTGAGCAACGGGCTTCAGGAGCACATTGAGGCGCATGGCCTGACAGAACTTCGCGACTTGCCTGATGCACTGCTTAACGGCAAGCAGCAACGCGTCAAGGCGGTCACCCTCTCCGGCAAACCTTATTTCGACCAGCGCGCGGCCGAGCAAGCACTTGCCGCTTACAAGCTGCCCGCTTATTTCCTGGACTTTGAAACCATCCAATTCGCGGTACCGATCTGGAAAGGTACACGGCCTTACCAGCAGATTCCTTTCCAGTTCAGCGTCCACCGCCTCTCACGTACAGGCAAGCTCGATCAGCGGGCATTTCTCGATGTCACAGGCAACGATCCATCCAAGGCATTTGCTGAAGCCTTGATTGCCGCGTGCGGCGAGCGAGGTCCAATATTCGTCTACAACGCCAGTTTTGAAACGGCCCGTATCCGCGATTTGTCTGAGCGCTTTCCTCGTATGGCCAAATCACTGTTGGCATTGAACGAGCGTGTAGTGGATCTCTTGCCTGTGGCTCGAGACCATTACTACCACCCAAGCCAACAAGGCAGTTGGAGCATCAAGGCCGTGCTGCCGGCACTCTGCCCAGACTTGGATTACGGAGATCTCGATGGTGTCCAGGATGGCGGAATGGCCATGGATGCCTTCCTGGAGGCGCTGGCACCGCAAACCAGTAAGGCACGCAAAAGCGAAATCGAGCAACAATTGTTGACCTACTGTGCGCTCGACACCTATGCCATGGTTCGCTTGTGGGTGGTCTTTACAGGGGCGGCATTGAAGGTCTGAGATGGCAAAGCGCTCCGACACACTCGAAACCGTATTGCTTGCCGTCGAGTTGCTGCGCCGTATTCCGCGCGGCCGCAAGGTGACCGCCAGTGAACTGCATCGGCAACTCAAGGATGCCGGTATCGACAGGGATCTGCGCACCATCCAGCGACAACTGGAAATGCTCAGCGAGCATTTCGAGATCGAGCGTGACGACCGTAGCAAACCCTATGGTTATCGTTGGCTGGAGCAGGCCAAGTCTTTGGCGGTGCCCAATCTCACGCCGCAGGAGTCCTTGCTGCTCCAGTTGGCCGAGGAACATCTGAGAAATCTTCTGCCCACACGGTTGATGAAATCCATGGAAGGTTTTTTCAGCCAAGCCCGGCGGAATCTAGGTCCGGATAGCAGTGCGCGCCTGGAGCGTGAGTGGCCAGGCAAGGTACGTGTCGTGGCTACCAGCCAGCCGCTGTTGCCGCCAAAGATTGTTCCCGGCGTGTTCGAAATTGTCAGTGAGTCGTTGTACAGCAACCGCTGGCTTCATCTCGACTACCGGAATTCGGGAGGGAAGCAAGGTAAGGTGGAAGTTATGCCGCTGGGCCTAGCCCAGCAGGGGCCACGCCTCTATCTCGTTTGCCGATACCGTGGTTATGACAACGAGCGAAGCTTGGCGCTGCACCGAATCTTGTCAGCCGAGATGTCGACGCTGACGTTCGATAGGCCCAAAGAATTTGACCTCAAGAAGTATGACGACGATGGGCGTTTCGGCTTCGGCGAGGGCGAAAAAGTGCAATTGACGTTCCGCATCGAACGTAATGCCGGCTTTCATTTGCTGGAATCTCCACTGTCGAGCGATCAACAAGTGGTCGAACTCAATGACGGGCGGCTGGAAATCACGGCGTCAGTAATCGACAGCGCCATGCTCGAATGGTGGCTGCGGGGGTTTGGTGATGCGATTGAAGTTGTACGGCGGCGTTCCATTGTCTCGGTAAAGCCGTAACGAAGGAGATCTGATTGATTGAAGGTGCATGGGGCCTTCTCGGCCCCGAATTTCTGCTGAATACGCGACGAACTCGAACCCTTGGACTTGGCGCTTCAGTGCGACGCTTTAATGATCTTGCTGTTCCCGGGTTAGGTGGCGTCTGGTACGGCAAGCAGCTGTTACTTGCGACGCTTGGTGTGGCTGTAGCGGAAGCTGCGCGCAGCCAAGGTGTGAAAGTGCAGAATATTGAAGTGGCAAATGCGATTGAAGCACTGGCCTGTTGGTTGGCCTTCAAAAGCAATGGCTGGAGCAGTGACAGTCGCTTGCGCGGAAATACCAAGTTGCAAGGCAAAGATGATTTCAGTTTCCGGCGGGTGCGTCAGCGAAATTTCTACGTCACACAGCCCATGCGAATGGCGACCGTCCAGGCCTTGCCCGCGCTTGGCTTTGTCGAGTCCGACAGCGCACGATTCAATGCATTTTGTTGCGCGGAAGGAGGAAGCAATTTCATTGAGCAAGCCACAAGAAACTACAGCCCATATAAAAGATCAGTCATTGGCCATCTGACCAAGTGGGTACTGGGCGATAGTGACAAGCTGGAGAATTCCCCTCCACTTATTCAGGCACTGTCTCCACTCGACTCTCTCTCGGAAGACGCAATTCAATTACTTCGCGAAAGACTAATTCAAGGAGGGATCGAATCCCGTGAGGATAAGAAACGGCGAGGTAACGCACTGGCGTGGGTCGAGTCACTCCGAAAAAATAGGCCAGACAGGCTAACGTGGGCGCAGCGTCCGCAAGAAATTTCAGAAGATCATTGGCACGACCTTCAGGCAGGAGCCTTGTTTTTTGAAGCTCGTGAAGCCGCAATTGCCACTCTCGATGCAGCAGAGGTCCATATCGGAAACCAGGGTGCCGGGCAATTCCTATCCTTGAAACATCAAGTTCCTGATTCGCTGGCACAGCCGCTTGAAAAGCTGAAATTCGCAGCAACACAATACTTAGATTTCGCCTCCGTCGATGAGGACGCCAAGACATTTTGTCAGGAGTCCGTAGGAGATGACCCGGCCAGCATCTTGCGAAAATTGGTCTATCGAGACGGGCACGTGCTGCGTCTGATAGGGGACGAAATCAAGCCAGGGGCGGCATTTCGTGGCTCGATAACGGAGGTCAGTGCCAACGACGAAGACCAAGAAACGCCGAACGCGGGAGACATTTCATTGCCAGAAGGCATCTCCTACCGTGTGCGAAATCTCTATCTGTTAAATCTCGACATGCACGGTGAACTGGATGAATGGCTAAATCCGAACGCAGGCGGGGGTGAAGCATGAGTATCAGTGGCGAATCCTTGAGGCCGCCGTCGCTGGCACAGCATTTTGATGCGCCAGAAGACTACACCGGACATTTTGGTTGGCTGTGCGGCTACTCGGCGGATGCGTTATTTTTGGATGATGCCACTGAACGCTTTACTCGACTTACCCATTCCCAACGCGCCCACCAAGGCCGTATTGCCCTCGCTGCGTTGCTTGATCCTGGCACCCCCCCTATTTCGTTGCCGGATGCCCCTGGTGCGGCGCATTTGCCGATTATTGATTACGCGAAAAAGCCGTTTCGGCTCCTCCATGCCAAGGTCGCTCTGCTAGGTTTTTGCCATCAGGAGAACCACAGTCAGTGGCGGTTACGCTTGCTGGTGTCAACAGGCAATTGGACACGGCAGACACTGGAAGAGAGTTTGGATCTGATATGGCGGATCGATATCGCCAGTGAATCACTCAGCAACCCTGATGTGGATATCCAGAAAAACTGCGCCGACATTAGCGCGGCCTGGAAACTATTGGAGTGGATTCAGCAGCTTTTCGACGTCCGGCTGCTCAATGCTTCCGCTCATGGTCATGTCAGCGAAACGATGCTCGCGCAGCAGCAAGTCAGGCAATGGATCAATGTGTGCTCGAAAAAGGCAAATGGACAGCCGAGATTTTTCGATAATCGGAACAAGTCCCTGCTGTCTCAACTACCAAAAAAAATCCAGGCAGACTGCGAGGTAAAACGCAATTACCTAGCCATTGGGTCCGGCTTTTATGAAACATCAGATGATCAGCAGAAGCCACCCGAAGTGCCACTTGCCATTCTCAAGACTCTTCGTGACGAGGGCTTGCTGACTGCGAAATCGGAGGTAGACCTCTATGTCAATCCAAATGCCTGCCAATCCATAGCCACATCGCTGCAACCGTTGCGCGACAGTGGCATCACGGTACGTCCTGCCGCCATCCCAACCATTGTGTTCGGTGAAGGAGCACGACGTAGCTTGCATGCAAAATTCCTGTTCAGCGCTAATAGTCGAGACAACTCCAATGCATGCACAAGCTCCTGGGTTTATCTCGGTTCAGGGAACCTGACTCATCCAGGCTTCGCCAACAAGATGAACTCCGCTGCGGGCAACCTCGAAGCAGGCGTTGTGTTTACCCCGAACACGCTATGCTGGCAGAAAAACAAGGCTACCCCTGAGCATCAGGTGGTGACGAACCTATTACCCATTCAGCGAGGGGGTGATGAGATTCGTGACGTTTCTAAGCTTAATGCCGGCCCCGGCATTGAACAACGGGATGTAATTTATGTTGCGCCACCCGTCCCCTGGCTCGTATGGCACGAGTCGGATAGTGTTCGCGAGTTACGTGCCAACGACAGATGCGTCACCGATTTCGAGGTACTTGATTCAGCCGGCTTAACCTGTTCAATGACAAAAAGTGGATTTCAGTGGTGCGAAGCGCGACCCCGTGAAGTTCGCATCCGCTGGAAAGCTGAAGATCAGAATCCTGAAGCTCGGATACCTGTCGTCGATCAATACGGGCGTATTGCTGCGACCGAATTGCCAGCCATCGATATTGACGAGGCATGGTGGCAACTCGCGGAGTTTCCAATGCCACCGGATGATGATGACGACGGAAGCGATGGGGGCGATGAAAACGAAGGCAAGAACAACAAGAAGGGGCACTCTGTACCGATCGCCAGCTATCCGATACGGCAGATGATGGACCTGATCGAAAGCATTGCCGCTAAGCAAATCGAGGTCGATGAAATTGACTGGGCGCTCTGGTGCAATCGCCTTGAGCAAACTTTGGGACAAGCCTGCGACAGCGCCCCTGTTAAGTATTTTCGCGACGCATTGAGACTGAACCCTCTAAGCCCATTGCGCCACCAGTCTTTTCGCCCATCGTTTGCAGATACCAGCGACTCAGAGCCCGGAAAGCTGTATGACGAGATGTTGCTTAGGATTGAAGAGAGTTGGAAGGTCAATGAATTGAGCCCGATTGGAGATTCGAAATGAGTCAAAGGTTCGGAGGCTGGAACAGAGTCGCAGATCATCTTCTTTCGCTTACAGATAGTCGTGAAATTCAACTTAACGACGGGCAGGCATCGAGCCTCCGGGAACTTGCCAAGCGACTACCGAATAACGGCGTGATAATCGCGGACGAAGTCGGCATGGGTAAAACTCGGATAGCTGCGGCGGTCGCCCGGGCTGTGATTGCCGCGGGTGGTCGGGTTGCGATACTGGTGCCACCTGGGTTGGGCTATCAGTGGAGCGACGAATTGCAAACCGCTGGGGTCAATGCGCCGCCGATCTTACGCAGTCTCTGGCAATATTTGCAGGCATGGGAAACCAAGGATAAGAATGCTCCGTGGTTTATGGAATCGGCCCTAGTTGTGTCTCATGCTTTCACAAACTGGCGGCTCGGAGAGAACACCGTCCCGTGGCGCTGGGCTCTGCTCCCAGAAATATATGCTAGATGGCGAAAGAAAGCGAACGGGCGTTGGCCACGCGATTATTGCAGTAACAAGATGCTCAACGACGTGTGGGTTCGAAAAGCTGCGGAGAGCATCGTCGGTGCAATATGCGCCAGCCCAGAAAATCACCCTACTCGAAAACTCATTGAGGAATTAGCTGAAACGACACCTTGGCCTGGCGCTCTGACTGCTGGAGAATATGGGCGTAACGCAAAATTACGGCCCTGGCTGGAACGTGCGGTCGGACTTGGGCTGGGTGTATTTGATCTGGTCATTGTTGATGAGGCACACAAAAGCAGGGGGCAAGACAGTGGGCTAAATCGATTGTTAACTGAGGTCGTTCTAAAATCTGTCAATGCCCGCTGCCTGGCAATGACCGCAACTCCAGTTGAGCTCAATGCCACACAATGGACGCAAATGCTGGGACGCATCCGGGTTGATGATGCATCGAAAACAGCAGCAACTACAGCCATTTCGAATTATGCAAAATCTGTAACCAGGGTAAGGCAATGCCCAAGTGACGAAGAGGTGCGCAAGGAATTCAAAGAATCGGCCACTGCGTTCAAACTGGCACTAAATGACTATCTGCTGCGACGAGATAAACGAAAAGATCCTGCGGTCATCAATTTTCAGAATGCATCTGGCGAGGGTTATCACGCCTATCGGCGCGAACAGGAAATCCTGATCGATACAGCCCAACTGTCTTCTGAATGGAAGCGGGCGGTGTGTGCAGCAGAAGCTTTATCGTTTGTTACTCGCCAATCCGACCGTACGCTTGCCAAGCGGCTGCGCCTAACCTTAGGCAATGGCCACGGCATTGCTTCACTGATTGATCAGTTGCATCGAGACGACAAAGAGGATCAGAAGCAAATAGAAGCCGATCACGTGTCCTGGATCGCTACGCAGCATAGCTCCAAAATAGAACTGACAGCTGACAAGCGTCTGCTACGCGCAGAGTGGTGGCAAAACGTCATGATCCAGCCATTCGTGAAGAACTCTGGATCAGCGTTATTTGATCACCCGGCAATTCTGGCAGCTGTTGAAGAAATTGAAGCTATCTGTCTGCAAGGGGAAAAAGTTTTGGTGTTCGGTCGGTTCACACGCCCATTACGAGCACTAGTGCAACTGCTCAATGCTCGGGAGATGCTACGGTGTGTTGATGTCAATCTACCCTGGCCACAATCCAAAGTGCATGAAAACGAAGAATGGGAAGCTATCTTATCTGCTCATCGGCAGTTGCGCAGGCAAGGAGAATTGGATCGCGTGCTTCTGGATATTGCCCTTGCTGAACAATACCAAGCACTCGAGAATCAGCGCCGCAATATTCGGGAAAATCTAATCAGCCACATCGAGGAAGGTTTCACCCTCAAGCAGCCAGGCAAACGTGTGCGAGCGCTGTTTGATGTCTTTAAGAAAGCGGTTAAGGAGGATTCAGAACAGATTCAAGGCAACGAAGATCATGCCTTAGCAGTAGTTGCTCGAGCAATGCATGAATTGTTACAGGCTAATACCGAGAATGCCACGCCATCCGACTTCGCGCAGGCCTTTATTGATTTAGTGGCGGCTGCAAGTGATCGTGACGAAGGTGATGCAGATGGTGATGGGCAATTGGATGAAGCGGAAGCATCTGGTCTCTGGGCTGAACTCAAAATCAGGCTACACGAGGAATACAACCGCCCCGAAGGTGGATACGCACGATTAATGTTTGGGGAGACAAAACCAGCGACTCGGCGCTTCTTGCAATTGGCCTTTAATCGAAAGCAAGGTCACCCAAAGGTATTGGTAGCGCAATCGTTGGTGGGCCGTGAGGGGCTTAATCTTCACAAGGCATGTCGTACGGTTGTGCTGCTGCACCCAGAGTGGAATCCCGGTGTGGTTGAGCAGCAGATTGGTCGAGTCGATAGGATCGGTAGTTTGTGGGAAGAAAAATTGAATCAGGTGACCGCTGACAAGCAAGTGAATGGCGACCTTCCTAGAATCGAAATTCGCCCAGTTGTTTTCCGGGGAACTTATGATGAGAAAAACTGGCAGGTACTGCATGATCGATGGGATGACCTACGCGCACAACTTCACGGCATTGTCATCTCTCCACGCATTGCCGAAAAATATCCAGATGCCGAGGAGATGATCGCAGAGATAAATGGTGCTGCCCCAAATTTTTCGCCATCGAGCACCGTGTGAATCATGTCACATAGGTTTATTGCGCACGTACTTGTCGCATCCCGGACGATTGCATAGAATTTAAGCGCTATCCACTCTTCATGGCCCGAGCTGTTCTGAAGGAGTTGATGAGTCCTTGCAATCCACCCAGGGAGTGAAGCCATGTTGATAGCACTGCACAAGAACGCCCGCACCACGCCCACCGTGCGTGCCGAGATCGCAGCCAGCAATGAACCAGCCTGCGTCCTGGCCCAGCGCTTTGGCATCACTGAGCAGACTGTCTACAAGTGGAAGAAGCGCGACGTCTTTGCCGACCGCTCGCACACTGCCCACCACCTGCAAACCGTGCTCACGCCAGCGCAAGAAGCAGTGGTGGTTCACTTGCGGCGTACCTTGCTGTTGCCTTTGGATGACCTGCTGGCCGTGACACGGGAGTTCATCTGCTGTCATGTCTCGCGCTCCGGGCTGGACAGGTGCTTGCGCCGCCATGGAGCGGGCAACCTCAACGCCCTCAAGCACCAGGAGCCTGCGCTAGCCCACAAGGCCTTCAAGAGCTACGAGCCAGGCTACGTGCACATGGACGTGAAGTACCTGCCCCAGATGCAAGATGAGAGCAGCCGGCGCTACCTGTTCGTGGCTATCGATAGGGCTACGCGTTGGGTGTTTGTGCAGCACATCAAGTTGACCGGCTACAGCAACTGGCCGACGATCACTTCGGTCACGACCCGGAGGCCATTCACTGGGGCCACGTTGGCGACCTCGGGCGGGTGGATCAGGCGCTGGATGATCTGCTGGCGATCTTCGACTGCCAGGCCAAGTGAGGGAGGCGACGATGGAAACCCTACTCAAACTCGCAGTAGCAAGGTGGTGGTACGCCCGGACGGCCAAGTCGAGTCGCCGGGCACGGTCGCCAGTCAGATCGACCAGCCCTTGCTGGTGGCGCTGACGCGGGCTTTCTACTGGCAGCAACTGATCGACGACGGCGCGGTAGGCAGCGGCAGCGAGATCGCCCAGCGCGAAGGCCTGCACCACTCGACGGTCAACGAGCTGCTGCGGCTGACGCTGCTGGAGCCTGCCATCATCCAGAGCATCCTGGTGGGGCAGCAGCCCAAGTGCATGAGCCTGCTTTGGTTCCAGCGGAATCCGCTGCCGACCGACTGGGTGGCGCAGCGGGAGGTGGTGGTCGCGTTCGATTCGTGAACAGGGCTGCCGTTAGTCAGCCCGCTTCAATCGCTAGGTGCAGGCAGCCACTTGATGCCTGCCACCCCCAGGTTTTTCTGGCTGATGTGGTCACTGAGGATGGGCACGACGGCCTGCACATTGGTGTCAAAGCTGTGCCGCCACATGGCCTGCAGCTTTTTCAACGCGTTTTCATTCCGGTAGATGCTGCCGTCCCAGTCAATGACCATCATCGCCACGTCACCGTCGTCGGCCAGCATACACAGCAAGGCGTCATCGGCGTCCTTGTCGAGCGAGGCCTTGAGCTCGTCCTCGAAGTCGGCCAGAATTTCCACGTACAGATCGATGCTCAGTGGGCTTTGCCCAGACAGCGCCGACTGCAGATCGGCGACGATTTTCTTCAGGTTGGTCATCGTCGACATTTTCGCTGCAAGGGCCCCACGTTCACACGCTGACCACCGGTTGGGGGTGCTGCGGGAGATGCTCTGACTGTGTTTGATGCCTGACCGGTGGTCATGGTTGACGATGAACTAGCGATCGTAAGTTGTTGATTTTGCCAGACGGATATCTGCGCCTACCCGCAGGCCAAACGGAGAACAGAGACGGCTCTGGCCGAGAAAGTGGCCGATTTCAGGCGTTTCGGGTGGCGGTCACCCGCAGAACAAGTGGCCGGAACCCCGCGTGGCGCGGGGATTTCGGGCAAGAAAAAGGGCCCGGAGATTATCCGAGCCCTTCAATATGATGGCGGAACACGGAACCGAACCCGCGTCCGCTTTCCGAACCAGATAGAAACGCATTGGCCTTGAGGGCTTGAATTCAACGATTTGGCCAAATTACCCCGCCAGCTCGTAACCCGTACTGCGGCCCCCACCGCAAAGAAGTTGGTTGGGTGCTTGCGGCGTAAAACGTCGCTGCACCAAGTCAGGGGCCACTGGCAAGCTGTGCTTACTGTCTGTGGTCACTCGGACTTCAAATTGACTTGCTTGATCCAAGCCTGCAAGACGTCCCGCGTTGCCTGCGTGATCTCGAACTGGACAGGCCGGCGCCCCTATTTCCAGAATGCAAGACCGCAGACAACGCCGCACACCTCCTCACTCAGGCCATCAGCGACTCGGCACCGCGCTCCTTCCAAGTAGATAGAAAATGCTGCAGGCGTGGTGATTTGGGCTGGGAGAATAATTTTTCCGGAGCACCTGCTTCTTCGATGACTCCATCGGCCAGAAAGATCACTTGATCGGACACGCGGGCTGCAAAGCCCATCTCATGGGTCACGATCACCATGGTCATGCCCTCTTCCGAGAGATCTTTCATCACCTTGAGTACTTCGCCCACCAGTTCAGGGTCGAGCGCTGAAGTGGGTTCATCAAACAGCATGATGCGTGGCTCCATGGCCAGGGCACGTGCGATAGCCACACGTTGCTGCTGACCACCGGATAGTTGTCCCGGATAGGCCTGCGCCTTGTGCGACAGACCGACACGTTCGAGCTGCTGCATGGCACGGCGCTGCGCATCCAGCCGAGTCAGGGACTTGACCAACTGCAGGGGGCGGGCAACGTTTTCCAAAATGGTCATGTGCGGCCATAGATTGAATTGCTGAAACACCATGCACACTCCATCCAGCGTCTGGCGGGTCTGCTCTTCAGACGCAAGCTTCCGTGCTCCGGATGCAGCGGGGGTATAGCCCAGCAACTTGCCGTTGATGAGAATCTCGCCTTCATTGTAGGTTTCCAGAAAGTTCATACAGCGCAGAAGCGTGGACTTGCCCGAACCTGAGCCGCCGATGATGCTAACCACCTGCCCATGTTGGATTTTCAGATCGATGCCCTTGATAACTTCGTGATCGCCGTAGCTTTTGCGGACGTTCTTGAGCTGAATGGCCAGTTTGTTCGTCATGGGTTCAAACCTTGAGAAACAGATGTTGTGTAAAGCGGTGTTCCATCCAGCGGCCGGCGCGACTGACCAGCAGCGTCAGCGCCCAGTACGACAGTGCCAGTACCAGATATGGCTCCAGAATTGAGAAGCTCTCGTTGGCAATGCGCATGGCCGCAGTCATGAGTTCCGGAACGGTGATGATGGACAGCACCGATGACTCCTTCACCAGAATCACGGTCTGCCCTACTAGGGGAGGCACGCATCGGGCAAACATTTGGGGAATGATGACCATGCGCAGTGCTTGCATGCGCGTCAGCCCCAGATCACGTGCAGCTTCAAGCTGGCCACGCGAAATTGCCTCGACGCCGGCGCGGAAGATTTCGGCAAAGTAGCCCGAGCCATACAGTGCTAAACCTACGACACCGACAACCTCGGCCGAAAAATCCAGCCCGATGTAGGGGCCTCCGTAATAAGCCAAATAGATTTGCACTAGAAAAGGCGTGCCCCGAAAGACCGTGACATAAATGTCATACAGCCAGGCAGATGCACAGCCCAGGCAGGAGCGAAATGCCAGCAGCAGACCGCCTCCAATCAGCGACAGCAATATGCCGGCTGCACAGATCTGGACGGTTAGCGCTAGACCGCGCAGCAGCGCGCTGGAGTTGTCGGAAATGATCGAGAAATCAAACACAATCTGCTCCTAGACATTGCGCATGCGCGTTTCCAACCAGCGACCGATGCGCGCTGTAGCCAACGTCAACACCAGGTACAGCACCCCGGCCGTCAGAAAGAACTCAATCGGGCGGTACGAGGTCGAGGCATTGACCTGAACGGTACGCATAAGCTCGGTCACAGCCACGGTAGAAATCAGTGCAGAGTTCTTAATGATGTCGATGGTTTCACTTGTAAGTGCTGGCAGCATGTTTCGCAGCACCTGCGGTGCTTGAATGCAGCGGAATGTTTGCCAGCGATTCAGCCCCAGATCACGTGCGGCCTCAATCTGTCCGCGTGGCAGCAGATTAAAGCCGGCGCGCAGGATCTCCGACTGAAACGCCGATGTATTGAGCGTCAGCGCCGCGATGGCTGCCACTACCGGTGGCAGGCTGATCCCTATGGCGGGCAGTCCGTAGAACACCAGCGTGAGCTGTACCAGCAGTGGTGTGCCACGAAAGAAGCTGACATAGGTCGCACAGCAGGCACGCAACCATCCCTGCCGACTGACATTGCCCAGACAGATGAGCCAGCCCAGAAAGAAGCCCAGAAAAATGGCTCCGATAGACACGCCGAAGGTGACGGCCATTCCCCGCAGAAGCTGGGGCATGCTGCTCCAGACAGTGGTGAAATCCAGCATAAGCGTCCTGCAGACCGGCACCAGGCCGGTCCCTTGTATTTCAGATCAGTTGATGGGCGCAGGCACGCGGTCATGTGGCACAGGCATGGCAAAGCCAAACCATTTCATCTGCAGTTCGGCCAGCTTGCCACTTTGGTTGAGGCGGCCAATCTCCTCGCTGAACAGCTTGACCAACGAAGCGCTGTCGTCGTCCTTACGACCGGCCCATGCGTAGTAGGAGGCCGGACCGAAAGGCGGCTGGATGATTTCAAAGACACCGGGACGCTCTTTGATCAGCGGAGCTAGATTCGGAAGTGACTGCACCACGGCATCAACTCGACGCGACGCCAGCGCTGCATAAGCTTCGTTGTAATCCATGAATTCCTTGACGTCCTTGAGCGCTTGGCCCTTGGGCTTGAGTACATCCTTTTCAAACTCTTTTAGCACGGCCACTTGTGGAGCACCAGCTTGGCTGCCGACCACCATGCCCTTCATGTCCTCGGCACGCTGAATGCGTTCGTCGCCCTTTCGCTTGAGCACTGTGACGGTAGCCGTGGCGATCGGGTACGTGAACGCATAGTTCTTAGCACGAGCCTGTGTGATGGTCAGCGATGTGGCTACGAGGTCGAACTTGCCAGCGCTTAAGCCTGGCAGGATGCCCTGAAAAGGCACATCCACTTGCTTAAGCTTGACGCCTGGCAGCGCCTTCATGACTTCATCGAGGATGTCTTTGCCGTAGCCGACGATCTTGCCGTCCTGCAGCATTTCAAAAGGTGCGTAACGCGCTTCAGTAGCCACCGTGATTTCACCTTTCTGCTTGATGGTGGACAACAGATCAGCATGAGCGGAAGCGCCAGCAGCCGGTAGCAGCGCAACAAGACAGAGTTGGGACAAGAGGCGTAAAGCTTTCATGGCAGTTCCTTGGTAGGTGGAGTTGAACCTATGGTTTTCCATAGCTGTGCCTGAGATTGCCAGCACGCACTACACACCACAAACGCAAATTCCTAATTCGCATCTATAAGCAAAACTAATGCCGGCATCGGTCTTGCTTTGTCTTTCAAACCTCGTGTTTCAAGATGACCATGGCCGATCCCCACCGACTCCCCCCCCTTGAAGGCCTGCGCTATTTCGAGTGCATTGCACGCAACGGCAGCATTACCCAGGCCGCTCATGAACTGTGTCTGACACAAAGCGCTGTCAGCCAGAAACTGTTGGCGCTGGAACAGCGCATCGGGCTGCCGCTATTCCAGCGCCTGCCGCGCGGACTACGGCTTACCGAAGAAGGCGAAAAGCTGTTCGATGCCGTTTCGCAGGCCCTGACGCTATTGCGCCACAGCCTACAGACACTGCGCACAGAAGCCCCGACCGGCACCCTGAAAGTGCGTGTCATGCCATCCTTTGCTACCAAGTGGCTGCTGCCACGCATGAATGATTTTTCGCAGCAGAATCCCGGCATCCAGTTGCTGGTGGATGCCGACATGGCACGCGCCAACTTCAACGCCGACGAGGTAGACATCGCTGTTACCTGCGAGTGGACCGATAACCACCGGCTGATGCACCAACACCTGTTCGATGATGTGAGCTATCCCGTTGCCAGCACTGAGTTGGTGCAGCGGCTGAATCTGCACAGCTATGCCGATCTGAGCAAAACATTTTTACTGCAGGACTCGATGCCACAAGCCAACTACAGCACCAACTGGGATATGTACTTCCAGCAGGTTGGCTTTCGCCCGGTTAAGAGTACGGCCGGACCAACCTTTTCACGTGCAGATTTGGTGCTGCAAGCAGCTATTGCAGGGCAGGGCGTGGCGCTGTCACGGCATTCGCTTTGCGCTGAGGACATGCTGCATGGCCGTGTTATCCGCCCTTTGGAAGGGGTGATGCATCAAGGTCCCATCTACCTTGTCTATCCCCGTGAATTTGCTGCTCGCCACCGCGTCGCAGCTTTCATGGCATGGATACAGCAACATGCCGAAATGCACTTGCAGCAGCAACGTCAGATGCTGGGTCAATAAGACTATTGCCGCACTGCTATTAATTAATCTAATGGCAATCAATAAGTAATGAACGATTGTCACTGTGGTGCCCTGCACGGATGCTTCACACGTTTTCAACTCACATGCGAAGTTTCACCATGCAAATGCCCCAGCTTATCCAGATCCCTAATGGTCCCAAAGTCCGCCCCACCTTTTCTGCTGCAGAGATGAACCGGCGTCTCGGATTGCTGCGTGCACACATGGCCGAGCAGTCGATTGATGCCGTGGTGCTGACCTCCATCCACAACATCAACTATTACAGCGACTTCCTCTACTGCAGCTTTGGGCGTAGCTATGCCGTCGTCGTCACCCCGGAAACCTCCATACTGATTACAGCCAACATTGATGGTGGTCAGGGCCATCGGCGTGCACTTGGGGAGAACCTGATCTACACCGACTGGAAACGTGACAGCTACGTTGTCGCAGTGCAGCAGGCTCTACCTAGCAAGGCCCGCCGGATTGGTCTTGAGAATGACCATGTGCACCTGGACATGATGCGTAAATTCCAGCACACCCGCCCTGATGCGGAATGGGTGGACATTGCCGCAGCCACCATGAAGATGCGCATGATCAAGTCCGAAGAGGAAATTGCGCTGATAAAGATCGGAGCTCAGGTGGCTGACATTGGTGGTGCAGCCTGCGTTGGCGCAATAGGCGAAGGCGTGGCGGAATATGAAGTTGCCCTGGCCTCTACCGATGCCATGGTTCGGGAAATTGCACGCCGCGTCCCGCATTCCGAACTGCGCGATACCTGGACCTGGTTCCAGTCTGGCATCAACACGGATGGTGCTCACAACCCGGTCACCACACGTCGTATCCAGCGCGGAGACATCCTCTCTCTCAACTGCTTCCCCATGATTGCTGGCTACTACACAGCGCTGGAGCGCACCCTATTCTGGGGAGAACCCAGTAAGCGCCATCTGCAACTGTGGGAGATCAACTGCCAGGTGCATCGCCGAGGGCTGGAACTGATCAAGCCTGGTGCACGCTGCTGCGACATTGCCGCAGAACTGAACGAAATCTACGCGACGCACGATCTGCTGCAGTACCGCACCTTCGGCTATGGTCACTCGTTCGGGGTGCTGAGTCATTACTATGGTCGCGAAGCCGGACTGGAATTGCGCGAAGACATCGACACCGTGCTGCAGCCCGGCATGGTGGTTTCCATGGAACCCATGATCATGCTGCCCGAAAGCATGGCCGGTGCTGGCGGCTACCGTGAGCACGATATTCTGGTGCTCACGGAAAACGGGGCGGACAACATCACCGGTTTCCCGTTTGGCCCTGAGCACAACATCCTCGACATCTGAGGAGCAGAAGCATGACCTTGCGCGCGCTGCTGGCCGCTAGCTTCACGATTACTGTCTGGGCATCTCTAGCGTTGCTGACCGACCGTGTCAGCCATCTGCCGCCTGTATTGGCCTCCGGCATTGCCTTAATGGTTGGTGGTACTGTCGGTGCTTGGCAGCGGCAGGCTTGGCAAGCACCGCGTGCCACTTACGTGCTCGGGGTTGCGGGCCTACTAGGCTATCACGCCCTGCTTTTCGCTGCCTTTGGCCTCGCGCCTGCGGTTGAGGCCAATCTGCTGCAGTATCTGTGGCCGTTGCTGATCGTCATACTATCTCCAGTATTCATGTCTGGCTACAGGCTACGGCTGCCCCACATTGCCGGAGCGGTGTTGGGGTTTGCAGGGGCTGCATTGATCATCGGTGCGGACGGCATCAGCCTGAATGCCCGCTACGTCAGCGGCTATCTATATGCCATTGCGGCAGCAGTGATTTGGGCTATCTATTCACTGGGCTGCCGACGTCTGCCGCCCTTTCCAACCTCTGCTATTGCTTCTTGCTGTCTGATTGCAGGTGCGCTGGCTGTGATCTGGCACACTGCTCAACATGGGGTGCAGTCGCTGGCGCTGGAGCGCAGCGACTGGGGCCTACTGGTTTTATTAGGACTGGGTCCCATGGGCGTAGCGTTCCTGACCTGGGACATTGCACTCAAGCACGGCGATCCGCGCTCCATCGGCGCCCTTGCCTATCTGACGCCGCTACTTTCCACGCTGCTGCTCATGCTCTTCAATGACCGAGCAATGACGCCACAGAGCTTCATGGCCATGTGCACCATCTTTGCCGGAGCCGCGCTAGGCAACATCGATGTGATCCGCGGTCTATGGCACAGAAGGGCGTTGTTGCATAAATCACCCTGAGGCCGAGCTACCCCAAACCTCAGACGGATTTACGCAGCAGCGACCGTCTGGGGCGTGCCCAGAGCGGTAAATTGATTGAGGATTGACGCTCGAATATTGAGCTCGGCCACCTGGCGTTCAAACGTCCTGGCCATCACCTTCTCGCCCAGGCGCTTGAAGCAATTCATCTTGGTCTCCACCAAAGACCTTCGGTGGTAGCCGCTCCAGCGTTTCCAGATAGCCCGCCC
>Ga0114984_1000275_pt1 | contig 20232 bp, 18 predicted proteins | sample Shrwel1BS1Day1_FD_96987 | JGI IMG/M metagenome (GOLD analysis project Ga0114984, IMG submission 96987) | Subsurface microbial communities from deep shales in Ohio, USA - Utica-3 well 1 S-1-Day1 | ecosystem: Environmental > Aquatic > Deep subsurface > Shale gas/oil reservoir > Produced water/Flow...
GACAAAGGGGCAATATCAGTCGGCACGCCGACCATTTGCTGCGCCGCAATATCATTTATCACCGCCTGCAATCCAGCTACTGTTCCTAAAATGTAGGTAAGCTCATCATAGTCCCGCTCGAACTCAGGGCAGGTTTCGCCACCATATTGGAAATCATATTTTCTCTCTAGGTGGTTGCGCATAACTTTAAATGCTGAGAACTGTCGTCTAGCGGTAATCTCAAGGAGTCGCTTTTGTGCGATTCGCGCGTCTTGTGCATCTGAAATTTGATTAGCACGTGTGGCTCGCAGATATCGAAGCTCCTCATCTACAGAGCGCTTTTCAGAACACACTGCAGATGTGGTGTACAACAATGATTCTAATAATGCTGGATCGCCGTAAAACGCTCTCGTGGCACTTGAAATTAACGGGAAGTCACTTGTGGCAAACTCACAACCCATATCGACATCATTCAGCTCAAGAATAGGTGGCACAACTCGATCTTCCACGATACCAATAGCAAAGTTTGTGATTCCACCTTGAATACTAGAACAGCCTGTCAGTATTGCTGCGCTTCCAATGGCTAAGAGTTTGTTTTTCAGTTCTTGTATCCTAATCATCTTAATGATTGTCCTTTAGAATCGTTCTGTGACGCTTACACCAAAAAAGTCGATATCAAGTTTTGTTGTACCTTGAAAGTCACCCCCTCTAACCTCAGCAGGGTTGACCTGCCCATTCGCGCCAGTGGAACCAGGCTCTAGGTCTAGTTTCATATATGAGACATTCAGTGTGGTATCTCTTCGCAACTCGAATTGTGCTCCCAAGCCAAAGTATTGTCTGTCTGAGTCAGGTAAAAGCGTAATTCGAGTTTCATCATCAATTACGCTATTCTCAACTGCGTAGCCAGCTTTTAATGTGAGACGTTTGAAGGCCTTGTAATTCAACCCCAGCCTGTAACTGTTTGCGACTACAAAGTTTTGTTGAATGTCTTGCAATACACGTCCGTTCGACTCTCGTATAAATTCAAGCTTGGTCACCGAAAAGTCCTGACGTGTATAGCTGGCCATAAGATCAATTTTGGGGCTCGCATGATGGAAAACGCTGAAGCGAAGTTCGTCGGGCAAAGTGATATCTTGCTTGATTCGTTGCTCAGGAAGCAGGTCTCCCGCAGCTTGAGGTCCATTCACATTAAGGATAGGACCTGTCGCACCAATCAGTCCTCCGTTTAGGAATTCCCTAAATTCAGCTCCCTCAGCAGTTTCTTGTATCTTAAGTTTTCCGCGCATACCGGTGAAATTGGTCTTTGGGCGGTAAGAAATACCAACTCGCGTATTTTCGGTGGGCTCCCAAAGCACACCTGCCTGTGCGTTGAAGGCCCAGCCGAACATCCGCAGACTTAAATCTGCTTCTTCAGGAATCGGCGGCGCAAGCCCAAGCCCATTAAGCCCATCCAGCAATGTGGACCCATTGTCCAATAAACCGTCAACGGCATCCCGGTAATTCAGCTTTAGTTTGAGGGATTGAAAATATCTCTCATAGGAACCGTTGGCCCCAACTGATAGGCTTGGAGTGAGCTTATAACCAAACCCGACATTGGCCCGGCTAACTTTAAAGTCAATGTCACGGCCTTGATTGCGTCCTGGAAAGTTTTCATCGTAGCGAACAATTAGCGCATGAGAGGCCCCCCCGCCAAAGCCAACAACTAATTTTTCGGTAATTGGAATTGCCACGTACAGATTAGGCGCAAGTGCTGTCGAGTCATATCCTTTTTTCCTGTTGAATTCTTGTCCTACGCTACCGCTTGTGCCACTGTTCGTAGGAGATCCATCAGGCGTTTGGCCGGATATGTAAGACGTATTGATCCCCACAAACGCTGCGCCTAGTACGACTTCAGCTCTTTTAAGTCGAGTCAATGCCGCAGGGTTCGCAAATAGAACAGATGCGTCGCCCGCTTCGGCGGCCATCCCCGCATTTGCGCTTCCCATCGAACTGATGGAAGTAGCATCAAATGCGGTACCTCCTGCATAGGCTTTGTTACAGATTAAAAGATAAATTTGCATTGCCGCTAACGCACCGACAGTCAGCGGCTTCAAGGCTGCACTACACAGCATTCTATTGCTCATTTTGTATATGCCATTTGATGTAGCCGATTTGAATCTCGGAGATGTTCTAGAGCCGCTAAACTTTCGTGAGAAGTTAAAAGCCAAAAGATCTCGGCTATTTTTTAGCGGCTGGTCCGTGAAGGTCGGGAAATCAAAAATTAGAACGACTTGCTGTCAGGAGTGCATTCGGAATCCGCACGATTCACACTACATCGGATTTTTTTCATGATGACCAAGCCCTGCTTATCGTAGATACCTTGCTCTACGATTGACCCTCGACTTTCTCTCAACATGATCGTGTATTTAATCATGTTTTCAGGAGTAAGGTCACTCCATGTTTTCTCGGGAATTGTTTGCTCTGCCCGAACAATCAATTTCAAGGCACGCTCAAATTGCCCGAGCCAATACTTTCTCGACTCAAGTCCAAAGCCAGCAGGAAATTTGCTGGTGTTAATGACCATTTGATAACTTAATATAACAATTGGAAAGCGATTTATAGCCCCTTTGTTACCAATACCTCTATAGAGTTCTAGTGGCTTGTATGCAGCTGCAGGCGCTGCAATCATGTCAACGATACCGTTATTGAATTTGCTTGCAAAGTTTGTAATATCCGCGGAAACAGGCTGAGCTCCAATCCTTTGAATCATGACCGCCTGAGCCTTGTCGTAATCAAAAGCAGCGATCTTTTTTCCAGCAAGATCCTCGACTGTCTGGATTTTTCTGTCATTAAGTACCGGATAAGCTGTACCGAAGGGAATGATTCCAGCGATCTCGAATTTTCCATTGGTCGCAATTTTTGTGGAGTTGGGCGACGAGAATACTTGAATTGCACGACGTACAACTTCATAACTGGCATTCATGTCCACCTTGCCGTCTTTTACGATTGAGGATGCTCCTAGAGAATCAATTGCCGCCGTCGTAGAATTGAATTGGCGAGTGCGGAAACCTGTTGCAAATACTGCGTCACACTCACCAGCAATGAAGTCTTGGGTCGCAATTCGCTCGTCCGTGTAGGCATGAATTTTGACATTTCCACCCCACGCTTTGGACGCAACCTCGTAATCTTTAGCCATGGCAAAAATATCTCCTGCCGCTCCTAGAAGATCGTATACGCACAACTTTTGACTATCCTGTTGCGCGTTAACTGAAGCGCTGATTGAGCTCGCAAGCAAAATCATCCAAAATTTCTTGTCATTGATTTGAGTAATGAATTTCATCGAAGTTGTCTCCATATGATTTTTTTTAATATTTATTTTGATTATTACATTGGTAAAAACATATACTCTTGACTATAAGAGACTATTTTTTGACCTTTGGAGACAAATGCGACTTTTGCTTAGATCGACTGCCATGTTGGGATTTCTCGAGGTATTAAACAGCGGTGGTAGTGATGCTCGCGAAATTGCCTCGAAGTTTGGACTCAACTTGGACTTTGCGAATCAGGACAACGAGTTCATCTCGATGGATGACTTTGCCAAAATGCTCGAATACGCTGCTAGAGCAAAGAATCTTCCTTGCCTCGGATTGAACATGTCGCCGTATCACGATATAAGTATTCTAGGCCCGCTTTCGTTGGTAATCAGCAATTTGCCCACAGTACGTCAAGCGGTAGAGTACGCAGCGAAACATATTGACGTTATGAGTCCGGCAATTGCGATTGACAGCTTTCCAGAGCCCTCAATGACCCAAAGATCTTCATCAGGTACTTGGATAAGCATTTCGATTAATCTGGAAAAACCAACGCTTCACGCACAAACCCTAGACATTTGCCTGAGCAATCTTCATCGTTTTATAAAAATTCTAGCAGGTGAAAATTATCAATTGATCAAAGCAATATTGCCACATAGCCCAAGAAATCACCATGAAGTTTACAATCGATTCTTTGGTGCTCCTGTTGAGTTTGATCATGACAGAGCAGCATTACTCTTAAGTGATTCGACTCTGGAAACTCGGCTCGATAAGCCCAATATTGAGCTTAGTCACATCGTAGACCTACACATTCAAACCAATTTCCGAAGCCTCCGTGGAACTTATTCAGCGAGGACAGCCCAAGTAATCAAAAAAATACTTGGGAAAACAGTGTGCAACAAATCTGCCGTTGCTAACCTGTTGGCGATTCACCCAAGAACTTTGCAACGGCATTTGTCTGATGAAGGCACCTCTTTCGATCAAATAAAAACACAGATCATTTGTCAAGAAGCGCTCCGATATCTCACCGAGACGGAAATTCCTATGACTCACCTGTCCTCGATGGTAGGATTTTCCGAACAGGCCACTTTAGTCAGATTCTGCAAGCGTCACTTTGGGCGCTCTCCTCTAGCTCTTCGCAAAAATACTATTTGAGTAGGTAGGTTCAACTAAATTTACAAGAATCGTTAGTTATCCTAGAATAATAAGATGAATAGAGATGTCCTCACTTAGAGCAAACTTTCAAACCTCTGGATGTTGGTAGTACAAGAGGATGTCCAGCCCGTCATGAACATGATCACGAAATTCTGAAATAACACCCACCGTATTTTTTCAGTTTTAGTTGAAAAGCCGATTGCGGCGAAACGTGGTTGTGTAGCGACTCCTAGTAAGCCCCCAGCAAACCCATCTTGACTTGGATTTGGACATTTCGTTTCGCATTGCTTAAACTGCCGGCATGTTTGTTCCGGTCCAGGCCCACCATTCAATGCTTTATTTAAAGTGCACCGCCGAGATTCAGAAGATCTTGAAACTGTCCAAGGCATCGTTGGTTGAGGCTCAACCCTCAGCGGCACCATTGGGCAATTGGTACATCAATCGATTCAAGGTTGGACGGCACAACTGCTTTGTCTTCATGAGCGAGAACACCTATCTGTCGTTCATCATGCACCAGGGCAAGAAACCAGTGACAGCCAAGACTTTGCCCAACATGATGCTGACCGGTATCGCTCAACTTTTGGAGATGCGTGGCTATTCAGATGCTGCCATCGACACCGCACTAACTCCTTATCATTCCGGCTTGTTTGCCAAGACAGACAGTCGAAGTGTGCTTGGCGTACTCAATGATTTGGTTGTTTGTTACCGCGCAATGATCGAGGCAGGTGGTGGCCTGCACTCCTGCAATTTGACTGACATCATTCTGAATATCAACACCATGCCTCAACGAACTTTGCAGTGGCCTCACGCTTGGGATGCAGTGCAGGCCAAGCTGGGCAATCCAGAGACCAAACATTAACTCTCGATTGATGCCGACGCTGATTTCCAGTTGTGCGGCAGTAGTTCGTTGATGCTGCTGTATGGCTGCGTGGGCATGCTGACCACTTCGACCTTCTGCAAAGTCAAACACCACGGCTTTGATGTCGGCATGTTGCGTGGTGGCGTAGGCCCACAGGTAAGCTTTCTTGCTGGCTGAACCTGTCTTAAGGGCTTGTTTGGCGCACAACATGGTGATGGGTGTTTCATCGGCATGCAGTACACCTTGTTTCAGGATTTGTGTACGAAGCGCATCGACCAAGGGCTGCAAGGCTGCACCACACTGGCCCACCCAAGAGCCCATGGTGCTGGCCGATAGTTTGTAGCCCGTGCGATCAAATATCTGCTCTTGCCGGTACAGCGGCAGGTGATCAGCAAATTTATTCACCAGCACTTGGGCCAGCAGATTGGTGGTGGCCATGCCCTTGTCAATCACATGTGCGGGCACTGGTGCTTGAATCAAGGTCTCACAGGTGTCACATACCCACTTGCCACGAATATGGCGCTCTACGCTGAAGGTGCCAGGTTGATAGTCCAGTTTCTCGGCGACATCCTCACCAATGCGCTTTAACTGGCAGCCGCATTTGCACAGGGTACTGTCCGGTTCATGGCGAATCTCGGTGCGGGGCAGTTCAGGCGGCAGGGGTTTGCGTTTGGGCTTGAGGCTTCTAGTAACTATTTCTTTGTCTTGCTCAGGCAGCTTATCCAGCTCTTCCTGCTCGATCTGGGCAATATCACCGTCCAGTGTTTCATCAAACAAGTAGCGTTGTTCAACAGTCAGTGATTCAGCTTTTTTGCTGAACCGGAACCGCTTGTGCAAAGCCAATTCCAGCGTCACTTTGGAGAGGACGGTCTCTTGGTATTTGATGGTGATCGCTTGCTCTTTAATCAACTCATCTTTGGCCTGTATTACAGCGTTGCTGGATTGAACGGTTTGCTGCAACTGGGTATTGATTTGAATCTGCCCCAGTAGCATCGCCCGCAGTTGGTCTGCGTCCATCTTGGCAATCTGGTCTGGGTGGGGCTTGAGGTCATGACGCAGATATTGCCACAGGCCCACATCGCCAACTATTGGCAATCTTGCCAATTGACGCTGTTATCAATTCATACTCACAAGCATTTGATGCTGGAATATTCTGCAAGCCGCTGCCAAGGTAGCCCCACGATCAGGGCGTTGAATTGTTCAGTGGACAGCGTGACCGATGCACCCAAATCAATACCTTTGCCCCAATTAAAACTGCCTTTGTGCAGCCTGCGGCTGCACAACCACACACCAAATCCGTCGTGCACAATCACCTTCATTCGATTGGCACCACGGTTTGCAAACAGATATGCGTTATGCGCTTGCGCAGCACCAAACACGGCAATGATTTGATTCATCAAAGTGTCCATGCCGCAACGCATGTCGCATGGTGCGGTGCTCATCCAGATTGCGTCCACACGAATCAACGCAACACCTCACGCAGTATTTGGCCGAGTTCAACCATTTGCGATGGATCAACTTTGAATGCAATGCGCAACTCACCACGATCGATGTTGACTTCGATCTTGCTTGATAACTTTGCCGATGTCGGCAGTTCGGCACACAGTGCTGACTCGACACGCAGGGGAACAAACTGGGGCACCAATGAGGCCTGCGATGACACCGCCATTCTTGCTGGCTCAGTTCGCTCTTTAACCCAACGCGCCAGTAAACTGGGGTGTAACCCATGCTGCCTGGCCACATTGGCCAGTGACATGCCAGGCCTGGTGCAATGATCAACAACTTCTTGTTTGAACTGCTCACTATGCGTACGTCGGGATCGTCCGCGTTTAATAACCAAGTCAGTCATGACTACTCCGCTATGAAATTAGTGGAGTAGCGTTAACTAAAACTCAAGCTCAAACAAGATGGGTTCGCTAGGGGCTTACGACTCCTATACAACCTATCACTTGTAACTAGCAGGCATGGTACCCAAAGACCCTGCTGTGTGTTCCCTCGGGCCACAAGTATGTTTGTGTTGCCCCGTGCCCAAACCCGTTTGCTGCGACGAATCACCAGTCTGCGCAACAAGGAGAAAACACCTTATGGAGGGCTTCGCGCCGGTTGGTGCCTAACTACGGAGCCAAAACCGAAAGATCCATTTTGAGCTTCAGGGCTCGCAAGTGTCGTATGCATACTGCGTAGTTTTGCGGGATCAACTCGCGACACGACTGCCGCGTATCCATGAATGGGGAATCCCGGTACAACCCGTAAATTGCATACATACCTTTATGTCCCAATTTATACATATCTAAACTGTTCAGTTGTGCTGGACCACATCTCTTAAAATCTTTGGGTAAAGCCTAGCGAAAAGAATTCGGCATCCAGGTCAGCGATGCCTTTGAATTCCCCGCCAGACACTTCAATAGGAGTGACCTGAGTATTATTTCCTACCTGACCTGCGTCCACATCAATGATACCGAAAGCCAGAGTGACCGTAGTATCTCTGCTTGGTGTAAAGCTTGCCCCAAGTCCGTAAAAGCGACGGTCGTTATCAGGTAATATAGGAACGCGTAGATCGTCGCCGACCACACCATTTTCCATACCATAGCCAGCGTGCAATGTTAGTCGCTTGTAAGGTTTGTAATTCAGACCGATTCTATACGCTTGAGCTACTTTGAAATCTTGAGGTAAGTCTTCAATGACACGGCCATTACTCACACGCTCATAGCGTAAAAATGTCTCGGTATAATCTTGATATGTGTAAGTGGCCATTAAGTCGAGTTTCGGGCTGTAATGGTGAAACAGGGAAATACGGAACTCATCTGGAAAAATTGTGCGTTGTCTAGCTTGCTGCTGTGGTTCTAGATCGCCAGCCGCTTGCGGGCCGTTCACCCCAAGCAGCGGACCACCAATCGCAATCAAACCGCCATTTAGAAACTCGCGGAAGGCCGCCGTATCTGCATTTTCATTGATGGTCAGTTCCCCTTGATTGCCATTGAAGCGTGTCTTTGGTCGATAGGAGGCACCAATTCGTGTGCGATCAGTTGGCTCCCACAGCAGACCAGCTTGGGCATTTAAGGCCCAACCCAAGATCCTCAACTTCGCGTCCGTTTCGCCTGGGATAGGGGGCGCTAGCCCTGACGCGTTTAAAGTATCGAGAAGTGCGGTCGTTCCAGGAGGTCCTAACTTGCTTACTGCATCTCGGTAATTCAAACGAATTTTGATTGATTGAAAATAACGTTCATAAGAGCCGTTGGCACCAATCGACAGAGTCGGGGTTAGCTTATAGCCGAAGCCCAAGTTCAAGCGTGTTATCTTCAGGTCGCTTTCGCGACCTGCACCTCGACCAGGAAAATCTTCCCGATAACGGGTTAAGAGGCCATGTGAGCCCGATGCACTGAAACCCACTACCAGCTTGGGGCTGACCGGAATGGCCACGAACAATCCAGGAATAAACAATGCAGAGTCAGTGCCATCTTTTCTGGAAAAAAACTCGCCGGCTGAGCCCTCACGCCCGTTATCCGTGGGCGGACCGTCATTGTTTTGTCTGGAGGTGTAGTCGTTATCAAAAGTGGCGATACTCGCCACATTCAAAACTTCAATGCGCTTGAAACGTGTCAGCGCAGCCGGGTTAAAAAAGATCACAGAGGCATCTGAAGCCTCCGCCGCCTGGCCTGCACCCGCAGTGGCGATCCCCATCGCACTTTGGTTGTCGTTGGCTGTACCACCCGCAAAAGTTTGATGGCTAAGTGAAAACGCCATTACTGAAAACGCGACTGCACACGCTCTCCGAAGGGAGCTTTGCTGAAAAAACACCATTGGTCTGTCTCCTCGCTCCGACGGTGCAGGGTCGCTGTGCGCCCGACTTTGATTGTCGTGAGTTTTACTGGTTGTTTTTAGAAATTTTACTTACTTTCCAACGAAACAATACGTGAGAAAAGAAGCTATGTTTACAACAATTATCATTGATAGTACTGAAAATGTAAACCGAATTCAACCAATCGTTCAATTGATTTTTGTCAAGCTGCTAAGGAGGTTAACTTCGTCTGTGGTCGACAACACACGTCTGGTGGTAAAAGTTAAGCTCAATATCTGTCAGAGACAAAACTTGGGCCCAATTCAGTATTTGTACTTTTTCAATCCTCAACTAAGCAGTAATTTGTAAGTAAAAAGCACATAAACTACTAGTATTGAGAGCACTGCTCAATTGTGTGATTGGGTCTCGATCTTGGGTCGCTATAAGATCTATGTTTCTGAAACATTACTGGAATATTTTTCTTTTACACAAATAAGGGGGTAAAATTTACTCTATTTTTTCCTATTGTTTTCAGTGTTGAATGGCAAAGTGATTAGGTAATGTTTTGATTAACACTTTTTGACTAACCCATTCGACAAAGACAATCCCATCATGAAAACCCTGTCCAAATTACGTCAGCGAGGCGCGCTCATGATTGAGCTTGTGCTGACACTGCCCATATTGCTGGCTGTGATTTTCGCGATTGTCGAGTATTCGGTGTTGTTGGGAGCCATGCTGATCATGAACAACACCACCAGTGAAGCGGCGCGACAAGCCACGGTGTACCGCAGCGGGTTTGCAATTGGTGATTATGAAAGCTTTGCGCAAGACGCTCTGGAAGACTTGTTACCAACTTACGTCGGCTCATTTCGGGAAAGCGTGGTGTCCTCGGTAAATTCCTTTGCTTGCGGCGATTCAACCTGCCTGCGGGTACGTCTTGATTATCCCAACTACAGCAGTAACCCCCTGGTCGGAAACTCCTTCTTCATTCCTTTGCCTGAGAATTTGTCAGCAGAGTCCACTACACGTGTGGAGCCGAACGATGGTTAAGCTAAATTCACAGCAATCACAACGCGGCGCCTATTCAATTCTGACGGTGTTTGTCCTCACCATGAGTCTTGGAGCCATGGGTGTTTTGGCGGTGGGGCACATAGCTTGGGAAAAAACCCGCTTGCAAGGTGTTGCTGATCTGGTTGCCCTGACTGCTGCTCGCCAGTTGTCCAACGGACCTGAATTTGCCGAGGCGCAGGCCATAGCCCTGGCCAACGGTGTGAGCGAAGACGACGATTTGACCATTGAGTGCATAATCGACGATGCACCCACCAACGATTGTGATAATGCCATTACCAGCAGGGTCACCATTGTTCGTCCAGTTAATGGGTTGTTGGCTTTTTTACCAAACCGTGAGGTCACAGTGCTGGCCGAAGCCACTGTGGCACCTACGGTGGTGGGATCTGTATCAAGTGGCTTGCTCAGCCTAGACACCAATCAATCTGCTCTGTTGAATGGCTTGCTGACCGCACTGGGTGGCGGTGCAATCAATTTGAATGTGGCCCAGTGGGGCAGTTTGCTGGGCAGCGACATTCGCGTGGACTTACTGGATTTGGCAATTGGCCTAGACGCTCTTAGTGTTAATGAGTTGTTGTCGCTAGAGATTTCGGCTTTGGGTTTGCTGCAAGAGGCCTTGTTGCTGGGCAACGCGGAGGAAGCCGACAAAATGGAAGTCCGAGGCGTTCTGAGTGCCTTGAGTGGACCTTTGAACAATGTCAATGTGTCTGTGGGCGATATCTTGGCTCTCGATTTATCGGGCCGAACCAACACTACATTGGACGTTAACCTGGGTCAGTTGGCGCAAGTCACTTTGCTTAACGCAGTTGAAGGCGTAGGTTATGTGCTGCCCATTTCATCGGGATTACTGAATCTGGATGTAGGAGTGAATATTCTGGAAGCCCCACAGATATTTGTCGGCCGGAAAATGCCTTACAAAGACCCAATCGCCACTGGCCGAACAGCGCAGGTGGCGTTGGATGTGCGTGTTCGCCAGCTTTTGAATCTTAACTTGCCACTGATTAATTTGAGTGCGCTTGATTTGGGGCTTCAACTGCGTGTGGCAGGTGGCCTGGCCGAGGTAAATGAACTGACATGCAGGTATCCCCGTTCAACCAACAATATGGTGATGACAGTGGTCCCTGCCTTGACCGAAGTTTGTATTTCTGACAGTGCCAGTAACTTGAACACCACCGTGGGGTCGCTGGAATGTGGCGCGCCCGCAAATATTCTAAATGTGAATCTTCTGGGTTTGGTGAATGCCGGTGTTACCTTGGCTGCGGAAATCAGCTTACGCTCTGATCCCGTTCAATACAGTTTCGATGGCGTTGCGCCCTTTAGTGAAATCATCGATTTAAGCGTGGGTGAAACGCTGAGCAATTTGTTGCAGAATATCGAGTTAAACTTAGGTATTGATCTGCCACTGTTAGGGCCTTTAATCACCGGTACTGTCAACGGATTAGTGGATGTGTTGCTCAAAGCGCTTGATCCCGTGTTAAGCCCGATCCTCGGACTGGTAGGCAATATTCTCGATGGTTTGTTACAGGTACTGGGTGTCGATTTAAATACGGTAACTGTGAATGTGGATTCCATGGACTGTCAAAGCGTGGTCTTGACCCGTTAATTGATGGTTTGATCTACTGGTGAACCACCCGAGGTTTTTAAAGTGTCAATCAGCACTAGATACTTTCCACCGCTCAGAGTCCAATATTTTCCCCTTTGTCAGTTCGCTTAGAACGACCTTTGCGCGACTTGAATCGGTGGGAGTCGTTGTCTGTTTCACTTAGTTCACCTGTTCCATCTGATTTCTAATGATCCGACTTTTCTTCGGATTGAATTCAGAAAAATTGTCGAGGAGTGATGTTCCTAGTGACCTGCCCTGGAATTTCCTACCACTGAGAACTTAACTTTCTGGTCTCGGTTGGTAAATCGCTTTTCAATCCTGCCACGAATTCATTCGAAGTCAGGTAGTTCAAACTGGAGTGCGGTCTGACTGCATTGCAATGCTGTCTCCAGTCTTCAATAATTACCCGTGCTTCAAGTCGATTTCGAAACCACTCCATCGACAGGCATTCATTCCTGAATTCACCGTTGAAGCTTTCGTTGGTACCGTTTTGCCATGGTTTGCCCGGATCAATTAACACGCTTTCAAGTTTCTCTTGCACAGCCCATTCCAAGAGCTTGGTAGCCACGAATTCCAGACCGTTGTCACTCCTGAGGTACTTGGGTGCTCCTCGCACACTGATCAGCCTACTAAGCACATCAATGACTCGTTTCGAACGAATGCTGCCAGCCACATCGATTGCCAAACATTCCTGAGTGTATTCATCCACAACGGTTACGCCGTGGCGTTTGGCCACTTCCACTACGGTGTCTTTATCAGTTTCTCTCTGGATTCGAACAATCTGTTCATCGCTGAATCGGGCTCGTTTCATTTCGTCTCTCACTGCGTTGAGAGACAATTGTAGTTAAGTAACGTTGGATCGAAAAATCCGGGGCAGGTCAACACCCCAGAAGATCACCACCAATGAATCATGGTGACTTGCGGCTTGCCACACATCGATTTTGTCCAATACCAGGTGGGGAAAAAGGCTGTAGGCCAGGCCATGGAACGACAGGAAGAACACACCGACCGCGCATGCAAACGGCACCCATGCACCGTACTCATTGCCCGAACTCAACCGGCTTGGCAGGCGACGCAATGTGCGATCCGCGATAAAGAACAAGCCAAGGGTTGCCAATGGAATAGGCATCAATAAAAAGAAGTAATTGACGGCAAACCACTTTTCGAAAATACGGGTGCTGATGAAAGGTGTTACCAGTGAAATGGCTGCAATACCCACGCCAGCCAACCACAAACTTCTGCGCGCCCAGGTAATTAGATGTACACCAATACAGTCTGCTTTGATCTCACTTAGACGCCACGCCGCTGAGTTCGAATCATCCTTGGATTAAGTTAGGACGATTAATAAATCACTGAATGCGAATAATTAAATCTAGGAACAAAGCCCATGATCTATTTGGTTTAGAAGTTCCTTGACTCGCTCACATCCTTCAGCAGTTTCCATGACCTCAAAGGCGCTTTTATCGCCAAAAGCCTTTTTCGGTTTATGCATCCAAGACCTCACTTTTCTGGTATCTCCAAACACCACGAGCGCCATGCGCAGAGCTGAGAATTGATAACTTTTCATGGAGTATCCAGCGAAATTTCCAAACGGAAATCTTGGTTAAAGATAGGCATCCGCTTGGTGGCCATTACAAAACCACCCTTAGCAACTTCGAAATATTGATCGCGTCATCCAGTGCCCGGTGATGCGCTCCCGTGTGCTCAATCCCAGCAATTTGAAGTGCACCCATCATTCCTACCCGTTTAATCTTTCGCTTCTTGGCAAAGATCTTTTTCAGGTTCGCATGCGGAAGATGAGCCACGGGATTTTCCACACCGTGGCGAGCCGAGTCATGCTCAAACTGGCTTCGATCGTAATTGCCCCAGCTCGTCCAAATGCTGTTCTCCTCAAGATACTTGACAGCGAATTCTTGAAGTAGAGGAGCCACTTGATCGAAGGTTGGTGCCCCATCCACTTCGTCCTGCGTGATGGTAGTGAGCTCGGTACAGAAGGGTGTCAGAATTCTATTGACCACAGGGCGTACGAAGCTTTGAAACGTGTCGAGAATCTCCCCTTCAGGATTTACCCAACATGCACCAATCTCAATAATTTCCATATTCGAGCCAGTGATGCATTCATCGTTTGAACACGTTGCCTCTAAATCAATCACCAAAACATTGGCTCTGGGAATCGATGTGATTTCTTCTTGTTGTGTGTCCATCTTTTCAATTCCACTTTAATTTGTAGGTTTCCCACTCGGTCACAAACTGATCAAAGCCGATGGCTCTAATTGAATAGTTTGGGTTCTCAAATCTGTCTTGCCATTGAGCCAACATACTGGCCATGATCGGATTGAGCATCTCATCCTTAAGCCTGCATCGGTACACTGATCCTGAGTATCCATGAAAGTCCACAAACCCCTGTTCGAGGGTGAAATCAATAATCCCGGAATTCAATCGCCACCGGTCAAAGACATCGTCATCAACGGTAGACGACAACAAGCGGTAGGTCACTTCATGATCATTGATCACCTTAAGCACGGACCAATAGTCCACGTGACGAATGCCATCTTCACAGTATTTAATCAGTGTCATGGCTTACACCTCCACAAACCCGAAATGGGCTTTGGTCTTGCAACCCAGGTCCTGCAAACAAATCCGTACCGTCAATTCGTCGATAACCTGCTCACCGTGCAATGAAGAGGAGACCCCCTCATTGGCCTGCTGTGTAGCGTGTTCACCTTCAATGCCATTTGACGCCTTGGCGCTGCTTGGTACCATTTGATTCATTACGGTATCAACGTGTTGCCTAACTACTTTGTCCAGCAGGCTCTGTAAGTTACGCAGATCAACATCCTGGCTAGCCATCAAACTGATTGCGGCTGGCGAAAATCGGATGTTCATATAAGACTTTCTCAGCATATTGCTGATAATCACCTCTCGCTGATTTCGGTTGGGGTAACTGATCTCGAATGTGTCAAAGCGCGATCTGACCGGATCCGAAATCAAGCTTGCATCGTTGCTTGTGGCCACGTAGATGATCCGTGACGCATCAAATTGAAGGTTGCCAAATTCATCGTGAAATTCCTGAGATGTTTGCGGCTCAAGCAAGGCCAGCAACGCGCCCTCAACTGGGAATTGAGAGTTCCTGTCGGCCTTATCAATTTCATCGAGCAAGATCAAAGGCGATGCGGTTTCACTTCTGGCCAATGATGAAAAAATCAGACCTGCTTGTCCGTTGCCCCATTTGTTACTGATGCCCGTTAATACTCCCCCCATGGATGTGGAGGCGATGTTCACGTAGTCATAGCGAGTATTAAGCGCCTCAGCCAATGCCTTGGCAAAAGCACTTTTGCCCGTTCCCTTGGGACCATTAAGATTAATGGGTTTGAGACGCTGTTTATCTTCTTGTTTCAAGGGCCATACGCGCAACTGTCCAATCACGTGATCAACCACATGCGCGAAATTCGGAAACTGCTCACGAAGCAACTTCAACCTTTCCTCAAGCTCGTTGCTTTGCTTGATAATTTTTCTGAATCCATTGAATTTGGCCATGTGGACAAACATGCGCCATGCCCGCGCTATACGATCGCTGTCCTCACCAATTTCTTCAACAAAGTTCATGACTGATTTCGCAGTGAACAATCGAACCGTTCCCTCATGCATCGCACTGTATTCATCGAGATCGCTCATGCAGCTTTCGACGTGTGAAATGAAAGTTTTGGAATCACTGGGGGCTTTCAAATCCTCAGCATTGCTCAGGACCTTCAGCACATGAACTTCTTCATCGATTTGATCTTTAAAGGCACGATGGTCACTATTCTCCGAATTTGCTAGCCACTTCTTTCTCAAATACTCAAACTCTTCAGAGTCCACGAAGTCCCAAAGATCTTGTTGAAAATCTGGGCTTGAAAGTTGTGTTACAAACCGATCACGCTCCAGCATGCGCAGCTTGTCCAACGTTTCTTCTTTCCGTTTACGGGGGACAAGAATATTGGCTGCACCCACATACACATACTCATTCCAGATCGGATCTGTATCTGATTCGCGGAAAATTTGTGATCTCATTGTTTCGCTCAACATACGAGCACCCCTGTCTGTACCATCTCTAAAACGTCTATTACTCATGCTGCTTCTCCCTGAGCAAATTGGAAGGTGAGTAAGACGCTCGTCTCTCCCTTGTCGAATGCCCGAGCGCTGTCGCAATCGGCTTCGTGCAGCACAAAGCTTTCTGGGGTTTTACGTTTTCGAGCCCCAGATTGATCGTGCTGCTTTTTAACAGCGCAGATCGCGTGTTCCAGTTTTAGTTCACGATCAGTTGGATAACATCCAGATACAGCGCAAGCCACTGCAATCCACTTGAGCATGGTTTGTTCATGCCCCAAGAGTTCGCAATTCAAGTTGCTTGAATACACATGGGGAGCCAAGCGGTAGTACTCATCGACCTTGGCCGCATCGTGCAACAGAGCGGCCAGAAGAGTAAGACTCAAATCGAATGGTGGCTTGCTAGATGCACGTTCCTCTGGCGTTGTGGCTAAGGCCTTGAGCAGGACATTTGCAACAGTCTCTGCGGTGTGCAACAGTAAGCCATGCTCTTGGTTGTGGTGGCTGCGTGTGGAAGCTGCAAATTTCAGGAATTTGTTAAAGCGCTTGCCCTGCCCCATGATTTCCAGATACAGCGCGCGGTCTTCGGGGTTAAGAAATCGAAACACCTCGCTGAGAAATACACACAGGCTTGAAGTGTCGATTACCTCATCGCCACCAGCTTGCTGCAAGGTGGCCGGAAGCACTGCCTGGGCGTAGTCAAATGGATTGCAATCCAAGCCACTGTGCGATGGGATCATTGTGGTGACCCAGTAGTAATCGCCGACTTTCATTGCACAATCCAACACGTGTGTGTCAATCTCAAGCGAACTGTAATCGCTAAGTGTGTCAGCGCCCCGGTGTGCCAGATTGACAAACAACATGCCTTTGTAGCTTTTGCGCAGTGAGCAATACACAGGCAATGCCACTTTGGCGTAATTCACACCATCTTCATAAGTGTTCTCTGCGATAAAGCCACGTTTGGACACACTGATATCTGATCCATACTTGGCAAACTGCGGCTCATTCAACCCTTCCAATGCACCTTTAAATGGCGAACCCTGATTGCGACGGATATAAATGCTTTCGGGCATGGCCACATCGCGCATTCGGGACCCAAGGGCGTCATGTGCTTTGTAGATTCGGGCCTGGGTGCTGCGGCTATCAAAACTGGGTACAAGTCTATGGATTTTCATTGTTATTCTCCTTGTGGGTTATTACTTTGGTAGCTTTCAAACATCTGCAGCCAGGGATTTTGAATGGCAGGTTTGGAAGCCGGGTTTACATCGACTGCGGGTGTAATGACGGGTGTGACGGCGGGCGTAACTTCAGGAGCCGGGACATTTGAGGCCTTATCCGCCTGTGCTTTCGCCGACACGGCTGTCTTCGGCACCGCCGCCGCAGGCGAATGAACCACAGGTGCAACTACAGGAGGCGCCGCACCTGGCCCCAAGTTCGCAGCCAACATCCGCTCAAACGCTGAGCCATCACGACGGGTCAAATTGGGTACGTAACGTGAGTACACCTTGAACAGCATTTCTGTGGACGAATGTCCCATCTGAAATGCAATCCATTCTGGTGATTCACCTGCGGCCAGCATCAACGTGGCGAAGGTGTGCCGGGTTTGGTACGGCGTACGAAGTTTTAACCCCAGTGAGCGCAGCATGGGATACCACACCCGGTTACTCATATTGCGGTTGGTAAGCGGCCCACCGTTGCCGTTGGCAAATACATAGGGCGACTTTTTGCCAGTGACTTCCCATTGGGTTTTGAGAGCCTCATACACCTGTGGTGCCATCTGGATATCTCGGTTGGAATCGGCCGTTTTTGGCGTTTCCTCATAGTCATCCACAATGGTTTCGCGAATGGTGATCAGTCGCTTTTCAAAATCGATGTACTTCCACTTCAGCCCATGAATTTCTCCCGGGCGCATGCCCGTGAAAAACTTCACCGTGAAGTAATCCCGAAAATCTTCGCGGCAGAACTTTATGATCATCTCCACCTCTTCAATGGTGAAGGGCGTGACATCCGTCTTTTTGATCCGCATCCGTTTGATATTCTGGTACGGAGTGGTAAAGTTGAATCGATCAGCGGCTTCATCTAAGACCTGTTTCACAGACGTCATCACATGATTGATCCGTGAAGCTGACATTGTTGTTCCTGGTTTTTTGCCCGGGGCTTTGGCGAGAACTGAGCGAAATTCCAGAAGGTCCTGTTTGGTGATACTGCTGATCACCCTCTTTCCAAACTGTGGGATCAACCACTTTTCCAAGATGTCGCGCTTGGTGCGAATGTTCGAGCGCTTCCAAAGCGACTCATTTTCTTCAATGAATTTCTGAGCAAATTCAGTGAAGGTGGGATGACCCGCTGAAGAAATATTCTCAATCGCTTGGCGCAACGATTGGTTGGCCATTGGAACGGAAACCATTGGCGAGGCGGGTTGATATTGTTGAGTTTCGAGGGCTTCGATTTTCCTCAGTAATTTACTTTCAGGAAAATAACGTCGATATTCAAAAGTGCCAAACTTGATTTCAAGCTCAATACTTTTTAATAAAGCTTCAAGTCTCTTGCGGTTTTTTGGTTCGTCTTTGAACTGCGTTTGTTCCCGACAGCGCATGCCGCGATAATAGAAATCAATCTGAAGATTGCCCGTCTCTTTTCTTGCGCGAATAATTCCCATGACGCCTCCTTACATCCTTGGCGAACTGTTATTCAGTTGGGCAAATCGAATCATGTCGGATTGAATGACCTCCCAAATGAAAAGAATTTTTCGGCCATTAAACGGACGAATGTAATGACGCCCCTCAAGCAACACAGAATCTTTCAGACGATCGCGAATGGTTCGAACGTCATATTTAATTCTTGCGGAAAGTTCTTCAGTGGTTAGATAAGTCACCTCGGAATTTTTCGCAGTGTCACTTGCAGTAGGTACCTGCACTGCTGGAGCATGTTTGGTCTTACCAAAAGTTTTGACAGCAAAGTTTGTGTTCATGGGCAATTCCTCTTTTGAGTTTCAAATGTCACGTATTAATTACATACGTTGATTTAAATTTACACCACAACTCAACGAATGTCAATTAAAATTGACCTTCATAAGGAGATATTTTCAATGATCAGGTTTTATTTACAGGAACGAATGGCAGAAAAGCAATTCAAAGAGGGCAAGAGAGTGACTCTCAAGGAGGTTTCAGAGGCAACTTCTATAAACAGAGCAACGCTATCCAAAATGCTGCACCATCGTGGATACAACACAGTGACGGACAACCTGGATCGCTTATGCAAATACTTCAACTGCCGCTTAGATGAAATCGCGGAATTTGTGACGGATGAAATTGAATCGACGAATCAATAATCGCTGAATTTGCCGACAATCTTTTTGAATTGAATGAAGCTGATTTAACTCAATTAGCATCTGACAATTTGGCAACACGAGATAAAGAAATCTCGTCAGATGCATTTGAGAAAGCTGAGCTTGTGACCAAAGCGTGACCAGTTTGCAAGCCGATACTCCTCGCAAAGCTTGTGACCATAATTTTGGTCACAATGTAGTCACAACATGGTCACAAAATTTTTGGGCCCGTTGGAATTTCAATTGACTCAAATTCGCAAGAACCCCGGCTGGAGACGCTTTTGAAGGAAAATGAAGTGGCGCGGCTGGCGGGGATCGAACCCACGACCCTTGGCTTCGGAGGCCAATACTCTATCCACTGAGCTACAGCCGCACAAGAAGGCGTTAGTGTACACCAGCGCTGGTATCTAGGATACTCACCCCATGTCACGCCAATCCTTCACAAACCAAAAATGAAATTCGCACCAATCCTTCGCTCCAAAGCACTTCTTATTCCGCTTTTTACAATCATCGCCATTTACCTGTTCGCCTGGGCCGGGCTTCCGCGGCTGGCGCACTGGCAGGCTGAAAAGCAGGTGCTGGAACGTTCAGGCCATGTGCTCGCCATGGAATTGCCAGAATTCAACCCGTTTGCACTAACTCTTCGCATCCCCAAGCTGAGCCTGACCACCCCGGAAGGCGAGCAGCTTGTTGCTTTCGAGCACCTGTTTGTGAATGTGTCGGGCACCGACCTGTTCACGGGCTTGATTGCGCTGGACCAGATCGACCTGAAAAACCTGAACCTGAATGTGGCACTGCTGCCCGAGGGCAAGCACAACTTCAGCGCCCTGCTGGACGCCTTTAAAACCGACGAACCCGAAGACCCCAACAGCGAACCACCTGCCTTTTTGCTTAGCCACCTGTTGATCACCGATGCAGTGGTCGACTTTCAGGACCGCCGCAAACCCGATGGCCTGAAAACCCGGTTCGAGCCGCTGAACCTGGAATTGCACGACCTGGCCACACGCTCTGAAAACAATGGCGACTTTGTGCTGGACGCCATCACCGGGCTGGACGCGGCGCTGAAACTGCGCGCAAAAATCAACC
>Ga0114984_1000276_pt1 | contig 20143 bp, 15 predicted proteins | sample Shrwel1BS1Day1_FD_96987 | JGI IMG/M metagenome (GOLD analysis project Ga0114984, IMG submission 96987) | Subsurface microbial communities from deep shales in Ohio, USA - Utica-3 well 1 S-1-Day1 | ecosystem: Environmental > Aquatic > Deep subsurface > Shale gas/oil reservoir > Produced water/Flow...
AAAATAGGCCGCCATCATCAGCCACCGGGGCGGCGTTTCATGTGGCTGATGATGGCGGCCTATTTTTGTGCCGGTTACGGTTATGTGATCAGCGCCACCTTCATCGTCACCATCGTGGAGCGGGAACCGGCGCTGGCGGGGATGGGGCAGCTGGTGTTCCTGATGGTGGGGCTGGCCGCGGCCCCCGCGGTGATGGTGTGGGATCTGGTGGCGCGACGGATGGGCTACCTGGGGGCGCTGCTGCTGGCCTACCTGATTCAGACGCTGGGCATCGTTATCCCGGCGCTGAGTGAGAGCCTGATCGCCGTTTTGCTCAGTGCCGTCCTCTATGGCGGCACCTTCATCGGCTGTGTCAGCCTGGTACTGACCATGGCCGGCCGGCTCTACCCCTCCAAACCGGCCAAGCTGATGGGCAAGATGACCTTGGCCTACGGCGCCGCCCAGATTATCGCACCGGCGCTGACCGGCGTGCTGGCGGCCCGAAGTGGCCATTATGACACCGGACTGTGGCTGGCGGGAGGGTTCGTTACCCTGGGCGCCGTACTGATACTGCTGCTGCGCTTGAGCGATGGCACCGCCGCGGAGTTGGATCGGAGCAACCGCCTGGCAACTGGCTGAGTCAGCCCGCTGCACCGGCGCCGTTCGGCTTTCTTGGCAGCAGCCAGCGGCTGAATAGCAAGCCGCTGGCTGCTCCGGTAAACATGATGCTGACCATGGGTAAAGGGGTGCCGTCCCCGAGCACTCCGGTCATGACGCTGCCGACCGAGCCTGCGGCAAAACCGCAGGCCCCGATGAGGGCTGCGGCAGTCGCCGCCGTGTGGGGGAAGTATTCGCTGGCCCCCGCGGTAGCGTTGGAGACCACGAATCCCTGCATACCGATAAACAGCATCACCAATATCAGCAGTACCCACACGGGTAGAGGTGTCAGCAGATAGCCTAGCAACAGGGTTGTTGCCGCCAGCAGCTGCACCACTTGTGCCATTTGCAGCAGCCGCTGTGGCGGGTAGCGGTGCAGCAGGTGGATATTGATCCGGTTGCACAGCAAAAGGGTGATGATGTTGGCGCCAAACAGTATGGGGTAGACGCTGGCCGAGATGCCATAATAGCCGAGGTAGATTCCGGGAGAGGCGGAAATAAACGAGAAAAGGCCCGCGTAGGCGGCAACAACCGCGCACAGGTAGCCCAGCGCATGGCGGTGTCGCAGTACGCTCAGATAGTTTCGCAGCGGGTTGGAAGGTGGGCCTTGGCGGAGTGCCCCTGTTTCCGGCAGGCGCAGGAATAAAATTACCGCTAGGATCGATCCATAAACAAATAGGAAGACGAAGATACCGCGCCAGTGACTGAATTTGAGGATCAAAGCCCCGATGATGGGTGCCAGTAACGGAGCCAGCATAATGATGCTGGTGATTCGGCTCATCGCCTGTGCACTTTCTCGACCAGAGTGTCGATCCCGAATGATCGCCATTGAGTTGACTGCACTGATGCCACCGCCAAAACCTTGTAAGGCTCTGGCCAGCCAAAACCCATGGTCGTGCTCGGTCAGCATGGCCCAGAGGGTGGCCAGCAGGAAGATAGCCAGGCCGGTGAAGATGGCTGCGCGGCGACCGAAGTGGTCCGAGTAGGGGCCACCGAACAGCTGCCCTAGGGCGAAACCTCCAAGGTAGAGACCGACGGTCAGCTCAATGGCGTGAATGCTAACGCCGAGGTCACTCGCTATCGCGGGCATGGCGGGGAGATAGGCGTCAATAGAGAGCGGGGTGAGGGCGGTCAATGCGGCCAACATCACGATCAATCCCGGAATATGGAGTATCTTGGGTGTCATGGAGGCTCTCTTGATGCTGTTGCCGAAATGTTGAATGGAGTATCTTAGGCGTAATTTGTATCCGAGCACAGATGGACACTGAATCCGCATATGATTATCAAACCGAAAATCCGAGGCTTTATCTGTACCACCGCTCATCCCGTCGGCTGTGAGGCCAATGTGCGCGAGCAGATCGCATACACCCAAGCGCAGGGGCCGATCGAGGGCGGCCCCAGGCGGGCGCTGATCATCGGCTCCTCCAGTGGCTATGGCCTCTCATCCCGTATCGCGGCGGCCTTTGGCAGCGGCGCGGCCACCATCGGAGTGTTTTTTGAAAAGCCGGGCAGCGAGCGCAAAACCGGCACAGCAGGCTGGTACAACGCCGCCGCTTTTGACAAGCTGGCCAAGGAGGCCGGGCTCTACGCCAAGAGCCTCAATGGCGATGCCTTCTCCCACGAGGCCAAGCAGAGGGTGATCGAGCTGATCAAACAGGATCTGGCTCAGATCGATCTGGTGGTCTACTCACTGGCGTCTCCGGTGCGCAAACTGCCCGATAGCGGCGAAGTGGTTCGCTCCGCGCTGAAGCCGATCGGCGAGCCCTATCGTTCCACCGCCATCGACACCAGCCGGGATCTGATCACCGAGGCCGAGATCGAGCCTGCCACCGAGGAGGAGATCGACAACACCGTCAAGGTGATGGGCGGCGAAGACTGGGAGCTGTGGATCAACGCCTTGGAGGAGGCCGGTGTCCTGGCCCCGGGCTGCAAGAGTGTTGCCTACAGCTATATTGGTACCGACATCACCTGGCCGATCTACTGGCATGGCACCTTGGGCAGAGCCAAGCAGGATCTGGATCGGGCCGCTACGGAGCTGAACCGCAAGCTCGCTTCAGCCCATCAGGGGCAGGCCAACGTGGCCGTGATGAAATCGGTCGTCACCCAGGCCAGCTCCGCCATTCCAGTGATGCCGCTCTATCTGTCGATGGTGTTCAAGGTGATGCGGGAAAAGGGGCTGCACGAGGGCTGCATGGAGCAGGTCTATCGCCTGTTCAAGACCGGTCTGTACGGCACTACGGCTCAGATCGATGCGGGCAACCGGTTCCGCCTGGATGACTGGGAGCTGCGGGAAGATGTGCAGCAGGCGTGCCGTGATCTCTGGCCGCAGGTCACCTCCGAGAACCTGTTTGATCTGACCGACTACCAGCTTTACAAGGATGAGTTCCTCAAGCTGTTTGGTTTCGGCATCGATGGCGTCGACTATGCCGCGGAGGTAAACCCGGAGGTATGGTTCGACGTGGAGACTATCTGAGGGTGTGAGCCTTGTAAGGGAACTCGAGCTTTGCCCGACGGTGCGAGCTTTACGGGCTTCAATTCAGAGAAAAGCAACACAACCAACCGAAAAGGAAAACTGAGATGAGCCAGAGCAGCTCCGCCGGTCGATGCCCGGTGGTACACGGCGCCAACACAGAGGTGGCCAACAACGTCATGGAGTGGTGGCCCAAGTCACTCAACCTCGACATTCTTCATCAGCACGATCGCAAAACCAACCCGTTCGATGAGCAGTTTGATTACGCCGAAGCGTTCAAAACACTCGACCTGGAAGCGGTCAAAAACGACCTGAAAGCGCTGATGACCGACAGCCAGGCGTGGTGGCCGGCGGATTGGGGCCACTATGGCGGCCTGATGATCCGCATGGCGTGGCACTCGGCCGGTACCTACCGCATCGCCGATGGCCGTGGTGGCGCCGGCACCGGCAACCAGCGCTTTGCCCCGATCAACTCCTGGCCCGACAACGGTAACCTGGACAAGGCCCGCCGCCTGCTGTGGCCGATCAAGAAAAAATATGGCAACAAGCTCTCCTGGGCCGATCTGATCATTCTGGCCGGCAACATGGCCTATGAGTCGATGGGCTTCAAAACCTTCGGTTTCGCCGGTGGCCGGCAGGATATCTGGCATCCGGAAAAGGACATCTACTGGGGCTCCGAGAGGGAGTGGCTGGCCCCCTCCGGCAGTGAGGGCAGCCGTTATTCCGGGGAGCGCGAGCTGGAAAACCCGTTGGCCGCGGTGATGATGGGGCTGATCTACGTCAACCCGGAGGGGGTGGATGGCAAGCCCGATCCGCTCAAGACCGCCCACGATGTCCGCATCACCTTCAAGCGGATGGCGATGAACGACGAGGAAACCGTGGCCCTCACCGCCGGTGGCCACACTGTAGGCAAGGCACACGGTAATGGCGACGCCGCCAACCTGGGCCCGGAGCCGGAAGCGGCCCCGATCGAAGAGCAGGGGCTTGGCTGGATCAACCACAAAACACGTGGCGTGGGTCGCGATACGGTCACCAGCGGGATCGAGGGGGCCTGGACCAGCAATCCGACCCAGTGGGATTACGGCTACTTCGATATGCTGCTCGACCACGAGTGGGAGCTGACCAAGAGCCCGGCGGGTGCCTGGCAGTGGCAGCCGGTGGAGATCGCGGAGGAGGCGATGCCGGTGGATGTGGAAGACCCCTCCATCCGCTGCATGCCGGTGATGACCGACGCCGACATGGCGATGAAGGTGGACCCGGAGTATCGCAAAATCTGTGAGCGCTTTCGCAACGACCCCGCCTACTTCGACGCGGTGTTTGCCCGGGCCTGGTTCAAGCTGACCCACCGTGACCTGGGGCCGAAGAGCCGCTATCTGGGGCCGGACGTGCCCGCGGAAGATCTGATCTGGCAGGATCCGGTTCCGACGGTGGAGTACACCCTCGATGACGGCGAAATTGCCGCTCTGAAAGCGCAGATTCTCGCCAGCGGCCTCAGCGTGACCGAGCTGGTGGCCACCGCCTGGGACAGCGCCCGCACCTTCCGAGGTTCCGATTACCGCGGCGGTGCCAACGGGGCTCGCATCCGCCTGGCGCCGCAGAAGGATTGGCCGGGCAACGAGCCGGAGCGGCTGCAAAAGGTACTGACAGTACTGGAAGGGATTCAGGCCGGTCTCGACAAGCCGGTCAGCATGGCAGATCTGATCGTCCTGGGGGGCAGTGCCGCCGTCGAGAAGGCGGCCCGGGATGCCGGCGTCGACGTGAGCGTACCGTTTGCCCCGGGGCGCGGCGATGCCACCCAGGAGATGACCGACCCGGAGTCCTTCGAGGTGCTGGAGCCGCTGCACGATGGCTACCGCAACTGGCTGAAGCAGCCATACGCGGTCACTCCGGAAGAGATGCTGCTCGATCGCACCCAGCTGATGGGGCTGACCGCGCCGGAGATGACGGTGCTGGTGGGCGGCATGCGGGTACTGGGCTGCAACTACGGCGGCAGCAAGCATGGCGTCTTCACCGATCGGGAAGGGGTGCTGAGCAACGATTTCTTCGTCAACCTGACCGACATGAACTACCGCTGGAATCCGGCCGGTGACAACCTGTACGAGATCTGCGAGCGCCGCAGTGGCAAGTTGAAATGGACCGCCACCCGGGTCGATCTGGTGTTCGGTTCCCACTCCATTTTGCGCGCCTACGCCGAGGTGTACGCTCAGGATGACAACCAGGAGAAGTTCGTCAACGACTTCGTCACCGCCTGGGTCAAGGTGATGAACGCGGATCGGTTCGATCTGAGCTAACACCAGCCCCCGCAAGGGGGGCTGAGCTCAAAACGCAAAAACCACGGGCAGCGAGCCGCTGCGCGTGGTTTTTTTGTGGTTAACCCCCTTGTTTCTATACGTTCCCTTCGGCTTCTGTCTCCCCCCCGCGGCCTGTCAGCCTGCGCACGATGCCATTGGCGATCAGTTGCAGCAGGTTTTTGCGCTGGCCCGGCGCGGGCAGGGGACGGCAGAGCTCGATCGCCGTCAGGCCGGTGCGGGCGGTGAAAAGCCCGGCGCCTATCCCTTGACCGGCGCGGGCTGACAGGCCCGCGGTCAACGAGCTGCCCAGCAGGGCTGAGGTGGCGTCCATGGCCACTTCGCTGGCCCCGGCGAACGCCAGGTTGTACAGAATCTGGCGCAACAGCTTGCCCTGGGTCAACAGCCCCGGCGCAATGCCGTAGAGGGTGGCCAGTTCGCGGATCATGCGCAGGTTGCGCCAGGCGACCAGCAGCATGTCGAAGCTGGCCCAGGGGCTCAACGCCACCAACACGCCGGACTCCACGCTGTAGCGTTGCACGCAGCGTTGGGCGGCGCGATCGGCCCGCTCCAGGGCGTGTCGGTTCAGATAGTGGATGATCTCCCGGTCGTTGTAGCTGCTGTCGAGTTGGGCGATGGCGCGGCGCAGCTCCTGTTCCAGGGCGGTGTCGCGATAGCGCTCCTCCAGCTGCCGCAGCAGGGGGGTGCTGTCACCGTGGCTGGCCTGTTGCAGCAGGGTTTCAGCCTGTCGTCGCAGGGCTTGCACCCGCCGCAGTTGGCGGCTGCCACTGAGCCCCCGCCTGATTTCCAGCCCCAGCGCCAGCAGCAGGAGCGAGGTCAACAGCGTGAAGCCGCCACCGAGCAGGGGGTGGATCGCGCTGCTCCAGCTGATCAGGCGGTATAATTCGGCCGCGCCGGCCAAACCGAGCAGTGCGCCCAGCAGAAGGAGCAGCCGGTGGCCACCGCCCCTTCGGCGTGGCGAGGGGGGAGGCTCCGGCGCCGGGTCCGTTTCGGTGAGCTCGGTTTGCTCCAGCGGGAGCTCCCGGGCGGGTTGGTGGGGGGGTTGCGCGGTGGTTTGCGGTGTTACCGCGTCGGCGGGCAGCTCCAGCGGGCGCTGCCATTGGGTCGAGTCAGCCATCAGAACAGATCTCCCAGCAGGTATTCGAGCGCTTGGTCGAGGCGGATATGGTGCTCGGGCCCCAGGGGGCCGACGGGCAGTGGGCGGGGAGCAAAATCGACAAAGCGGAAGCGGTCGCTGTTCCACTGCTCGACGCGGGGCAGTTCGACCGGTACCTCACCGGGAAAGAGGGCGATCGCCTCGCCCGTATCCTTGCGCCGACCGCGCAGGCAGGAGAGGTGTTGGCCATCGAGTCGCGCCTGCGCCGCTTCCGTGGCGCGCACTGATGAGAGTGCCAGGCAGCGGGTATCAACCTGCTCGAAGCGGATCTCCCGCTGGGCGGCGGCCACCATCAGGCCCAGAAACAGGTCCAGGTTGTGGTGCTGATTGGCGGTGACATGATCCGCCTTGGTGGCGGCGAACAGCACCCGGTCGATACGCGGTCGGAACAGCCGCCGCAGCAGGCTGTTGCGGCCGTAGTGGAAGCTGTGCAGCAGGGTCGTCAGCGCCCGCTGCATGTCGTTGAAACAGGCTTCGCCGCTGTTGAGTGTTTTCAGGCAGTCAACCAGCACGATCTGGCGGTCGAAGTGGCGAAAGTGGTTCTGGTAGAAGGGGCGGACAACCTGTTCGCAATAGTCGTGGTAGCCCCGTTGCAGCTGCGTGAAGAGGCTGCCCGGGTCCGCCTTTTCCGGTTCCTGTGGCCAATTCTGGAGGATCGGGAACAGATCGAGCAGGGGGCTTCCGGTCAGCGTTGCCGGCATCAGCAGGCGGCCGGGCTGCAGCAGGCTGAGGTTGTAGGGGGGCTCGCGCAGTTGCTGCAACAGGGAGCGGTAGTACGCGGCCAGCCGTTGCCGCTGCCCCTCCGGGGCGGGGGCGAGCCAATCGATCTGGCGCTGGCTCGCCATCCAGTCGGCGGCGGCTTGCGCCCGCGGGGGCGAGGCAAACAGCGCCTGCTGCTGCCGGCACCACTGCTCGAAGCTGAGCGTCAGCAGGGGCAGATCCAGCAGCCATTCGCCGGGATAATCGATCAGATCCAGATACAGGGTCGAGTGCTCGCCCAGCGCCCGCCCCAGCCCCGGTTTGCGGCGATAGCGCAGGGCCAGCCGAATCTCCGTCAGCGCGTCGGTGGAGTCCGGCCAGTGTGGTGGCGAGGCGCGCAACCCGGCCAGGCTCCGTTGCAGCGGAAACGGGTTGGGGGCGGTGGCGCTCAGATCGCGGGTCGCGATGATTCTGCCCTCGGCCGCGGGGCTGAAAAACGGCAGCGAGCGCCCCTGGTCGCTCTGCAACAGGTGCGCTGCCAGGCTGCTGATGAAGACGGTCTTGCCACTGCCGCTCAAGCCGGTGATGGCCAACCGCACGCGTTGCTCCAGGCCGCGCTCCAGGCTCTGCTTGAGCTGTTCCGGCCAGTCGCTCAGGCCGCTCTGCCGGATCAGGCCACCCAGTTTTTTCGCTATGCTCATACGCACCTCCGCAGGGGGGATCGGGCCATTTTGCCACCGATCGGCCGCGCTGTGGGGTAAAAAGCGTGTGCGCGCGCCGGCGGGGGGCAAAAAAGGGAGCCGCAGCGGCGGCTCCGGTGCGGGGCGAGCCTGTCTCAGTGGCGGCTGAAATACTCCCGGGTCAACTTGAACACCACCGGGCTCAGGAGAGCCAGCGCCACCAGGTTGGGGATCGCCATCATGGCGTTGAGGGTATCCGCGACCAGCCAGACGAAATCCAGGCTCAGGGTCGCGCCCAGCGGAATCGCCACTACCCAGAGCACGCGGTAGGGGGTGATCGCCCGGACGCCAAACAGGAACTCGATGCAGCGCTCACCGTAGAACGACCAGCCGATGATGGTGGTAAACGCGAACAGCGCCAGGGCGATCGCCACCAGATAATTGCCGAAGGAGGGCAGTGCGCTGGCAAAGGCTTGGCTGGTGAGGGCGGCGCCGGATTCGCCACCGGTCCAGGCGCCGGAGCTGACGATCACCAGTCCGGTGATGGTGCAGATCACCAGGGTATCGAGAAAGGTGCCCAGCATCGCGATCAGCCCCTGCCGCACCGGGTCGTGGATCTGTGCCGCCGCGTGGGCGATCGGGGCCGACCCCAGCCCCGCTTCATTGGAGAAAACCCCTCGGGCGACGCCAAAGCGGATCGCCGCCCAGACGGCCGCGCCGGCAAAACCGCCCTGCGCGGCAACGGGGGAGAAGGCGTGGGTAAAGATCAGCTCCAACGCCTGCGGCAGCAGCGGGGCGTTGATCACCAGCACCACCAGTCCGGTGAGCAGATAGAATAGCGCCATAAAAGGCACCAGGGCGCCGGCGACCTGGCCGATCCGCTTGATACCGCCCAGAATCACGGCGGCCACCAACACCATCATCACCACGCCGCTGACCCAGACGGGGATGTCGAAGTTGGCCTGCAGCACGGCGGCGACCGAGTTGGACTGTACCGTGTTGCCGATGCCGAAACCGGCACAGGCGCCAAAGATGGCAAAGAGTACCCCCATCCACGCCCAGTTCTTGCCCAGGCCGTTTTTGATGTAGTACATGGGGCCGCCGACATGCTGCCCCATGGCATCGGTTTCACGGAATCTGACCGCCAGCACCGCCTCGGAATACTTGGTCGCCATGCCGATCAGGGCGGTTATCCACATCCAGAACAGCGCCCCCGGCCCACCCAGAAAAATGGCCGTGGCGACCCCGGCGATATTACCGGTGCCGACGGTGGCGGACATGGCGGTCATCAGTGCCTGAAAGGGGGGGATCTCCCCCTCTTTCTCGTCCTCGGCGCTGGCGGTGCGGCCGCGCCAGAGCAGCCGGAACCCGGTGCCGATCCTGAGGATCGGCATTAGTTTTAGGCCGATGGAGAGGAACAGTCCCACCCCAAGAATGAGTACCAGCATCATCGGGCCCCAGACGACCCCATTGATTGCCGAGACAAAAGCTTCGATTGCAGCCATCGTGTAATCTCTCCATTGTATGAGTCTTGGTGTTCTGCCAAACCATGGTGCTCCACCCAGTGTAGTCAAACTACCCGAAGGTGAGGCATATTTCATGCCATCCGCCCCGTTGCCACCGCGCGTGGCGGTGGGGCACCGGGCATGAAAGCGTGCTAATATCGGCGGCTGTAACCGAATGAACCGAGCGGATCGACGAGGCAGCATGAGCTATCAGGTTCTGGCACGTAAATGGCGCCCAGCACGCTTCAGGGAGATGGTTGGCCAGGAGCACGTTTTGAAGGCGCTGGTAAATGCGTTGGACAATAACAGGCTGCACCACGCCTACCTGTTTACCGGCACCCGCGGGGTGGGCAAAACCTCCATCGCGCGCCTTCTCGCCAAATCGCTCAACTGCGAGCAGGGGATCACCTCCGAGCCCTGTGGCCACTGCACCGCCTGCGTCGAAATCGCCGAGGGCCGCTTCGTCGATCTGATCGAGGTGGACGCCGCCTCGCGCACCCGGGTGGAGGATACCCGCGAGCTGCTCGAGAACGTACAGTATTCCCCCACCCACGGGCGGTTCAAGGTGTACCTGATCGACGAGGTACACATGCTCTCCACCAGCTCGTTCAATGCGCTGCTGAAAACACTGGAGGAGCCACCGCCCCACGTGAAGTTTCTGCTGGCGACCACCGATCCGCAGAAACTGCCGATGACGGTGCTCTCCCGCTGCCTCCAGTTCAATCTCAAAAACCTCACCGCCGAGCGGATCCAAAACCACCTCGCCTTTGTGCTCGGGGAGGAGGGGATCGAGGCGGAGAGCGCCGCACTCTGGTTGCTGGCGCGTTCCGCCGACGGTTCCATGCGCGACGCGCTCAGTCTGACCGATCAGGCGATCGCTTTTGGTGCAGGTGCGGTGCGCGAGGCGGAGGTACGCACCATGCTGGGGACCATCGACCACCGCCTGGTGTACCGGATGGTGGAGCAGCTCGCCCGGCAGCAGCCGGCCCAGCTGCTGCAGACGGTGGCCGAGCTGGCACAGTTCTCGCCCGATTACCTGATGGTGCTGGGGGATCTGGTCAGCCTGCTGCACCGCGTCGCGCTGGCGCAGGTGGTACCGGCGGCCGTGGACAACAGCCTGGGGGATCGCGAGCAGGTGTTGGCGCTGGCAAGGCTGCTGCGCCCGGAGGAGGTTCAGCTCTACTACCAGATCGCGTTGCGGGGGCGCAAGGATCTGCCGTTGGTGCCGGAGCCACGGGAGGGGCTGGAGATGACGCTGCTGCGCATGTTCGCCTTCCGCCCCGCCGACAGCGAACCACTGACGCAATCGGCTCCGGCGCGCGAGCCGCCGCTGGCATCGAGCCCGGCGGCAGAGGGGGGCGAAGCGCCGCCGCCGGAGGAGATCCCGCCGTGGGATGAGCCGCCCCCCGATCAGGCCGAGGATGGGGTAAAAAAGCCCAATCCGGCTGAGCTGCCCGAGGCCCGGCCGGAACCCGCCCCGATCGCCCCCGCGCCGGAGGAGTCACCGGCTTGGGGGGAGACTCCGACCGCTCCGGCGCCAACGGAGGCGGGCGGCGCTCCTCCCGCCGGCGCGGCCGTCGACTGGTGTGATCTGTTGCCGCGGCTGGGACTGACTGGCATGGTGGCAAGCCTGGCGCGTAATCTGTCGCTGGAGCAGGCCGATGCCGAGCGGCTGCGGTTTCACTACACCCCCGAGCAGGAGGCGCTGCTGAACGAGGCGCGCCGTGAACGGATTCGAAGCGCGGTTCGGGGCGTTTGCGGCCAGCAGGTTCAGGTCGAGTTCGTGGCGGCGGCGCAGCGTGTCGAAACCCCGGCCCAGCGCAGCGAGCGCCTGCGCGCCGAGCAGCAGGCGCAAGCGTTGCAGGTGATCGAGAGCGACCCGGTGGTACAGAGCCTGATGGAAAGATTTGGCGCCCGGATCGAAACCGAATCGGTCCGCCCGCTGCACCCGAAACAGTAATGGCAAAAGAGGAATGGAAAGATGATGAAAGGCGGCATGGGGAACCTGATGAAACAGGCCCAGAAGATGCAGGAGGAGATGCAGAAAGCGCAGGAGCAGATCGCCCAAGCCGAGGTCACCGGCGAATCCGGTGCCGGGCTGGTCCGGGTCACCATGAATGGACGCCACGACGTGAAGGCGGTCCAGATCGATCCGAGCCTGATGGAGGAGGAAAAGGAGATTCTGGAGGATCTGATCGCCGCGGCCATCAATGATGCGGTGCGCAGGATCGAACAGAGCACCCAGGAGCTGATGGCCAATGTCACCAGTGGCATGGGGATGCCACCGGGCTTCAAGATGCCGTTCTGAGCATGAGTTTCAGTCCGTTACTGCAACAGCTGATCAGCTCGCTGCGCGCGCTGCCCGGCGTCGGGCCGAAGTCGGCGCAACGCATGGCACTGTATCTGCTCGAGCGTGACCGGGCGGGTGGGCGTACCCTCTCCCGGGCGCTGCTGCAGGCGATCGAGCGGGTGGGGGAGTGTCAGCGCTGCCGCAACCTCTCCGAGGAGCCGCTCTGCCCCATCTGCGCGGATGAAAACCGAGATCATCAGTTGGTGTGCGTACTGGAATCGCCGGTGGATCTGATCGCCGTGGAACAGGCGGGCGGGTTCAACGGGGTCTATTTCGTCCTCAAGGGGCATCTCTCGCCCATCGACGGGATCGGCCCGGAGGAGCTGGGGCTCGATCAACTGTTTGCGCTGGTGGATGGCGGTGCGGTGCGCGAGCTGATCCTGGCGACCAACCCCACGGTGGAGGGGGAGGCTACGGCGCACTACATCGCTGAACAACTGCACGCCTCGAAGGTCGATATCACCCGCATCGCCCACGGCGTTCCGGTCGGAGGCGAGCTCGAATTCGTCGACGGCGGCACACTGGCGCACGCTTTTGCCGGGCGGCGCTCCCTGAAACGGAGTCAGGATGACTGAACTGTTACAACGTTACCACTGGCGCCATCTGGAACAGGCGGCGAGCGATCCGGTCTGGATCGAGGACACGGCGGCCCTGGCGCACCACTGCCAGCAGTGGCTGCGGCTGCCGCTGGTCGCGCTCGACACCGAATTCACCCGGACCGAGACCTTCTATCCGATACCGGGCCTGATCCAGCTGGCGGATCAGCAGCGCTGCTACCTGATCGATCCGCTGCGGGTGGAGGATATGTCGCCTCTGGTTGAGCTGCTGCGCGCCCCCGAGGTGCTCAAGGTACTCCATGCCGGCAGTGAGGATCTGGAACTGTTCTACCACAGTTACGGTGTGCTACCGCGACCGCTCTACGACACCCAGGTGGGAGCCGCCTTCGCCGGCTGGGGGTACAACATGGGGTTGCAGCGGATGGTGGCCCGGGCCCTCGATGTCGAGCTGGGCAAGGGGGAGACCACCTCCGACTGGCTGCTGCGCCCGTTGACGGCGGAGCAGGAGCACTATGCGGCGCTGGATGTGGCCTACCTGCCCACGCTGGCCCTGATGCAGCGGGCGCAGCTGCAGGCGCGCGGTCGTCTGGAGTGGGCCATGGAGGAGTGCGAAAGCGCCGCCGCCGCCGTGCTGGCGGCGTATACGGCGGACCCGCAGCGCTACTTTCAACGCTTCAGCCAGATGTGGCAAGTGGATGAGGTGCGCCGGGCGCTACTGCGGGATCTGTGCGCCTGGCGCGAGCGGACCTGCCGGGCGCGTGACCTTTCCCGCAACCGGGTGCTGCGCAACGAGGCCCTGCTGGCCATCGTGGAGCGAATGCCGCACAGCGAGCAGCATCTCGACGCCATCATCAAGCGGGGCCGGACCATGCGTGAGCATGGCCAGGCGATCATGGCGCTGATCGCGGCCGCTCCCGAGTCGGCCCGCAACGACCCGCCGGCACAGATCCCGCGCCCCTTGCACTACGTCTGGAGCAAGCGACTCAAGCAGCTGCGTGCGATCGGTCGCCAGGCCGCCGAGCGGCATGATCTGCTGCCGGAAATAGTGCTGCGCAAGCGAGATCTGGATGCCCTCATCCACTCGCAAGACAGCGAGGGGCACTACCATCTGCCAGCCTCGCTCTCCGGTTGGCGCAAGCCGCTGGTGGGTGATGCCCTGTTGGCACAACTCGAACAGTTTGAACCGGGTAAATGATGAAAATCGTCGCTATCTTCAAAAGCCCGCGCAAGGATGAGACCTATCTTTACGTGGACAAGCGTGAGCAGCTCGAGCGGGTCCCCAAGCCCCTGTTGGAGATGTTCGGAAAACCGATCCCGGTGATGGAGATGCCGATGTTGCCGGGGCGAAAACTGGCGCGGATCGAGAGTGCGGAGAAACTACTCGAGGAGATAAGCGCGAACGGTTACTTCCTGCAGCTGCCGCCGCCGAAGGAGGATTACATGCTGGATCTGTTCAAAGACCGGCCCCAGGCGGGGGTACGCTGAGATGGCACAGGAGGCGTTCTGGCGGCGCAAGAAGCTACACGAGATGACGCCGCGGGAGTGGGAATCGCTGTGCGATGGTTGTGCGCTGTGCTGCCTGCACAAGGTGGAGGATGAAGATACCCAGGAGGTGTTCTACACCACGGTGGTGTGTCGTCTGCTGGATCTGAATGACTGTCGCTGCACCCAGTATGAAAAGCGCAGCCAGCTCGTGCCCAGCTGTATCAAGCTCCGGCCTGAAGATGTGGAAAATTTCGCTTGGCTGCCCCCCAGTTGCAGTTATCGCCTGATCCATGAAGGGCGGGATCTGCCGCCGTGGCATCCGCTGCTGACCGGGCAGCGCCGCTCGGTGATCCACGCCAACGGCTCGGTACTGAGCGTATATGAGGTGCGTGACGACGAGATCAGGGACGATCAGTTGATCCACTATGTACTGGATGAAGACTACTGAGGTGGCCGGTGGGATCGACCCGCTCTCGCCGAACTCCCTGTGGCGGCTGGAAAAATATCAATTTTTATTTTTGGCCTGACTGGTTTACGTTGTAGCGACCGACCGATCCGTTTTGCAGGGAGAAGATCCATGCTCAAAAAAATACTGATCGCCAACCGTGGCGAGATCGCGCTTCGCATCGTGCGCGCCTGCGCCGAAATGAAAATCCGCTCGGTGGCTATTTATACCGAGCCTGACCGCTATGCGCTGCATGTCAAGCGCGCCGATGAGGCCCACTGTGTGGGCGAAGACCCCCTGGCGGGGTATCTGGATGCCCGCCGCCTGGTCAACCTGGCGGTGGAGACCGGCTGTGACGCCATCCATCCGGGTTACGGCTTTCTGTCTGAGAACAGCGAGTTCGCCCGCATCTGCGCCAACAGGGGGATCACCTTCATCGGCCCGAGCGCCGATGTGATCGCCAAAATGGGCGATAAAACCGCCGCCCGTGCCAGCATGGTGGCCGCCGGGGTACCCGTGACACCCGGCTCGGATGGCAACCTGGCCGATCTGGATGAGGCGCTGCGTGTGGCCGATCAGATCGGCTATCCGGTGATGCTCAAGGCCACCTCCGGCGGCGGCGGGCGCGGCATTCGCCGCTGTGACTCGGCGGCGGATCTGAAGGCGCAGTATCCGCGGGTCATCTCCGAGGCCACCAAGGCGTTCGGATCAGCCGATGTGTTCCTCGAGAAGTGCATCGTCGATCCCCGCCATATCGAGGTGCAGGTGCTGGCCGACAGCCAGGGGGAGGCGATCCATCTGTATGAGCGGGACTGCTCCATCCAGCGGCGCAACCAGAAACTGATCGAAATTGCCCCCAGCCCCCAACTGACCCCGGAACAGCGTCACTACGTCGGCGAGCTGGCGGTGCGGGCGGCCAAGGCGGTGGGGTACGAGAATGCGGGCACGGTCGAGTTTCTGGTGACCGGGGAGGAGATCTACTTCATGGAGATGAACACCCGGGTGCAGGTGGAACACACCATCACCGAGCAGATCACCGGGGTCGATATCGTGCGCGAGCAGATCCGCATCGCCTCCGGCCTGCCGCTAAGCTATCGCCAGGAGGAGATCAGCTTTAGGGGGTATGCACTCCAGTTTCGCATCAACGCCGAAGATCCGAAAAACAACTTTCTGCCCTGTTTTGGTCGCATCACCCGCTACTACGCGCCGGGGGGGCCCGGCGTGCGCACCGATACGGCGATCTACACCGGATACACCATCCCCCCCTACTTCGATTCCATGTGTTTGAAGCTGGTGGTCTGGGCGCTGAGCTGGGAGGAAGCGCTGGATCGTGGCGCGCGGGCACTGGCCGACATGCGCCTGCAGGGGGTCAAGACCACAGCGCGCTACTACCAGGAGATTCTGCAAAATCCGGCCTTCCGCAGCGGTCGATTCAATACCAGTTTCGTCCCCAGCCACCCCGAGCTGCTGAACTATTCCGACAAGCGTGACCCCAGTGAAATCGCGCTGGCGATCGCGACGGCGATTGCCGCCTATGCCGGCCTTTGAGCGGCGGCCATGAGGAGAGATGAGATGAGCAAGATTCAAGTTACCGATGTCATTCTACGCGATGCCCACCAATCCCTGATCGCCACCCGGATGCGCACAGAAGATATGCTGCCGATCTGCGACAAGCTGGATCAGGTCGGCTACTGGTCACTGGAGTGCTGGGGCGGGGCAACCTTCGACGCCTGCGTGCGCTTTTTGAAGGAGGACCCCTGGGAGCGGCTGCGTGCGCTGCGCAAGGCGCTGCCCAACACCCGCCTGCAGATGCTGCTGCGTGGCCAGAACCTGCTGGGCTATCGCCACTACGCCGATGACGTGGTGGAAGCCTTTGTCGCCAAGGCGGCGGAGAACGGCATCGATGTGTTCCGGGTGTTTGACGCCCTCAACGATCTGCGCAATCTGGAAACCGCCATCGCAGCGGTCAAGAAAGCGGGCAAGTACGCCCAGGGCACCATCTGCTACACCACCAGCCCGGTGCATACCATCGAGCTGTTCGTCGAGCAGGCCCGGGCGCTGCAGCAGATGGGCGCCGACGCCATTGCGATCAAGGATATGGCAGGGCTGCTCACCCCCTATGCCACCTACGATCTGGTCAAGGCGATCAAGGGGGCGGTCCCCCTGCCGGTTTTCATTCACAGCCATGCCACGGCGGGTCTGGCGGCGCAGTGTCAACTCAAGGCGATCGAAGCGGGCGCTGAACATATCGATACCGCGATCTCGGCGTTCGCCTGGGGAACCAGCCACCCGGCCACCGAATCCCAGGTAGCCGCGCTGCGGGGGACCGAGTGGGATACCGGGCTCGATCTGGAACAGCTGAGCGAAATCACCGATTACTTCCGCGAGGTGCGCAAAAAATACCACCAGTTTGAATCGGAGTTCACCCGTGAAGATGTCTCCGTGCAGATCAATCAGGTGCCGGGCGGCATGATGTCCAACCTGGCCAATCAGCTCAAGGAGCAGAATGCGCTGGGCCGTATCCGCGAGGTGTTCGCCGAGATCCCCCGCGTCCGCAAGGATCTGGGTTACCCGCCGCTGGTGACGCCGACCTCTCAGATCGTGGGCACCCAGGCGGTGCTGAACGTGCTCACCGGTGAGCGCTACAAAACCATCACCAATGAGGTCAAGCGCTACCTGCAGGGGGGGTACGGCCACCCGCCCGGGGAGGTCAACCAGACGCTGCGCACCCAGGCGATCGGCAACGCCGCCGTGATCGAGGGGCGGCCGGCGGATCTGCTCCAACCCGAGCTCGAGCGGCTGCGCAATGAGATCGGTGCGCTGGCCCACAGCGATGAAGATGTGCTGACCTTCGCCATGTTCGAGGAGATCGGGCGCCAGTTCCTGGAGGAGCGGGAAGCCGGCACGCTGACGCCGGAGCCGCTGCTGCCGGCCGAAAAGGGCGGTCGTCCCGTGGATGAGGGGGTTGCCACGGAGTTCAAGATCGATCTGCATGGTGAGAGCTATCAGGTGGCGATCACCGGGGTTGGCGGCCCGGAGAGCGGTCGGCGGCGGGTGTATCTGACCCTGGACGGCATGCCCGAGGAGGTGGTGTTCGAACCGCTGAACGCCTACGTTGGCGGCGGCGCCAGCGGGCGCCGTCAGGCCACCGCCCCCGGCCATGTGACCACCAGTATGCCGGGCAATATCGTCGAGGTGCTGGTGGCGGAAGGGGACGAGGTCGAGGCGGGCCAGCCGGTTTTGATCACCGAAGCGATGAAGATGGAGACCGAAATTCAGGCCCCGATTGCCGGTCGCGTGACCGGCGTCTACGTGAGCAAGGGGGATCGGGTGACCCCCGGCGAGGTGCTGATCGAAATCCAGTAAGCGGCAGAACAGCACAAAAAAAGGGGCGCCTCAGGGCGCCCCTTGTGGTTCAACTGAAGAGGAAAGTCAGTTGTTCTGGTTGGCCATCTGCTGCTTGATCAGATCGCCGATGGTGGTCGGTCCCGGAACCTCCACCTCCTGATTGCGCACGGCGCTGATGGCCGCTTTATCATCCGCCTGATCCTTGGCGCGGATCGACAGGTTGATGGTGCGGTTGCGACGATCGACGCCGGTGATTTTGGCCTCGACGGTATCACCCACTTTCAGGGCGGTGGTGGCATCGTCGATCCGCTCGGCGGCGATTTCAGACGCTTTCAGCGTTGCCTCTACCCCCTCGGCCAGCTGGATGACGGCGGCCTTGGGATCGACGCTCTTGACGGTGCCGGAGACGATGCTGCCCTTGTCGTGGGCCGCCAGGTATTCGGCGAACGGATCGCTTTCCAGCTGCTTGATGCCCAGGGAGATGCGCTCTTTCTCAGCATCGATGGAGAGGATCACCGCTTCCACTTCGTCACCTTTTTTGAACTGACGCAGCGCGGTTTCGGGATCGATCTCCCAGGAGATATCGGACATGTGAACCAGGCCATCGAGGTCGTTATCCAGACCAACGAAGATACCGAAGTCGGTAATGGTCTTGATGATCCCCTTGACCCGGTCACCGGCCGCGTGCCGCTCGGAGAAGGCGATCCACGGATTGACGGTACACTGTTTGATGCCCAGGGAGATGCGACGGCGCTCCTCATCCACATCCAGGATCATCACTTCCACTTCGTCGCCGATGTTCACGATCTTGGACGGGTGGATGTTCTTGTTGGTCCAGGACATTTCAGACACATGCACCAGACCCTCGACCCCATCTTCGATGGAGGCGAAGCAGCCGTAGTCGGTCAGGTTGGTGACCCGCGCCATCACCCGGGTTCCGGGCGGGTAGCGATCCTTGATGTCATCCCACGGATCTTCACTCAGCTGTTTCAGGCCGAGGGAGATACGGTTGGTTTCCTTGTCGAACTTGATGATCTTGACCGAGATCTCATCGCCCGGGGTGAGCATTTCGCTCGGGTGGGAGATCCGCTTCCACGCCATGTCGGTGATGTGCAGCAGGCCGTCGACACCACCCAGGTCGATAAAGGCACCGTAGTTGGTGAGGTTCTTGACGTAGCCCTTGACGACCTGACCCTCTTCCAGGGTGGCCAGCAGCTCTTCGCGCTGGGCGCTGTTGGCTTCCTGCAGAACAGCGCGGCGAGAGACCACGATGTTGTTGCGTTTCGGGTCGAGCTTGATCAGTTTGAAGTCGAGCTCTTTGCCTTCCAGGTGGTCGACGTCGCGCACCGGTCGAACATCGACCAGCGAGCCCGGCAGAAACCCCTGAATGTTGTTGATGCTGACCGTGAAGCCGCCTTTGACCTTGCCGGAGATGTAACCCTTGACGGTCTCTTCCGCGTCGAATTTCTTCTGCAGAACTTCCCAGGCTTCAGCGCGCTTGGCTTTTTCACGGGAGAGGCGGGTTTCACCGAAGCCGTCCTCGACCGCTTCCAGTGCCACCTTGACGTGGTCACCAACCTTGATCTCCAGCTCGTTGTTGTCGTTCAGGAATTGGGAACGGGGGATGACGGCTTCGGATTTCAGGCCAGCGTTGACGGTAACCCAGTCGCTGTCGATGTCGACCACTTCACCCATGACGAGGGTGCCGGGGGTCATGGCAATGTCTTGCAGGGATTGCTCAAACAGATCAGCAAAGCTTTCGCTCATGAAAGTATCCTATATTGTCGCTGCCGGTTGCGGGTGTGGCAGCTGTCCAGCCTGTATGCCAGCTATACAGGGTCGGTTGGTGATAACCGTCGCGCTGGACACTGGGCTGGCGGTGTGTCCACGAAACGGGAATATATAAAGTCGCAAAATTATACAGAGCGTTGCCGTTTATTTCCAGTACGCCGCTCAGAAATTATCCAGCCATGTTCGCGGGGAGCAGGGCGTCCAACTGTTCACGCAGGGGTTTCTGGCAGGCGGGGAGCAGCTTGGCCAGATCGGCGGAGAGGGCGGTCGGCAGGGTGACCTTCTCGGGCTGGTTGAACCAGTCGATGAGCAGGCGCTCCTCTTCACTGCTGTTGGCGGCGAGCTCGATGGCGTTACCGACGCAGAAGGCGTAGGCGGGGAGGTGGTCGCTGATGATCCTGCCGCGCTGGGTCTGATCCAGCATCAGCCGGTTGGCGCTGACAAAGCGGCGATATTCCTGCATTCCAGCCGCCGCCATGATCTCCAGGCGGATGTTGCTGAAGCGATCCGCTTCGGGCATCCGGCTGAGAATCGCCTTGAGCTGCGCCTTGACGCGGATCAGCTCCTCCTCGAAGGTTTCCGGTACGAAGCGCTCATTCAGGCGCTTGTACTGCTCCAGCTCGGCGATCCGCTGTTGCAACGCCGCGATCTCCCCCTTGAGTGCATCCTGCTCGGCCAGCAGATTCTCCTTATCCTGCATGAGACCCCGGAT